>Ga0164318_10006751_pt1 | contig 11112 bp, 10 predicted proteins | sample GuaBasSedimGuay9_FD_113734 | JGI IMG/M metagenome (GOLD analysis project Ga0164318, IMG submission 113734) | Subseafloor sediment microbial communities from Guaymas Basin, Gulf of California, Mexico - Guay9, Core 4571-4, 0-3 cm | ecosystem: Environmental > Aquatic > Marine > Hydrothermal vents...
AAGGACGGGGATAATACCCCTGAAGACTATGTCCGCTATGTGCGTCAGGACCTTATGGGTGTGTCCCGCGAAGACTTGGTTTACAACATTGCCCGCCATGTTGACTCTACTGTGCACCTGTTTGAGAAGTGGGGTCTGAAGATATGGACGGATGAAAATGGTAAGTACGTCCATGAGGGACGTTGGCAGCTGATGATCAATGGTGAGTCTTATAAGATCATCATTGCAGAGGCGGCCAAGAATGCCATTGCAGATGCAGGTGGCGAGATCTACGAGAGGGTGTTTATTGTAGAGCCGCTGGTGGAGAATAATAAGATTGTGGGCGCGGTTGGATTCAGCGTTCGTGAGGAAAAGTTTTATGTATTTAAGGCCAAGGCTGTGGTCTGTGCCATGGGCGGTGCGGTGCACGTGTTCAGGCCCAGGTCTGTGGGTGAAGGTTTTGGCCGTTCCTGGTATCCGCCGTTTAACACAGGATCGAGCGCGTACTTCACCATAAAGGCTGGTGCTGAGATGACCTGCCAGGAAGTAAGGTTCATCCCGGTACGGTTCAAGGACGCATATGGTCCTGTTGGCGCGTGGTTCTTGCTGTTCAAGTCCAGGGCTGTAAGCGCTGAGGGCGGTGAGTACATGGTGGTAAGGAAAGACGAATTGCAAAACTGGGCTCCTTATGGGTTGGCGAAACCAATTCCAGCCAACCTGAGGAACTATCTTGGTATGCTGGACGTGGAGGCTGGTCTTGGTCCACTATACATGGAGACCCATGAGGCCATTGCAAAGCTGGCCGAGCAATACAAGGATGATCCCAAGGCCTTTAAGAAGAAGATGAAGGAGCTGGAGAGCGAGGCATGGGAGGACTTCCTTGACATGACCATCAGCCAGGCACACCTGTGGGCTGCCCAGAACGTGAAGCCTGAAGAGAAACATTCAGAGATTGCGGCCTGTGAGCCCTACTTCATTGGCTCTCACTCAGGTGCCTCTGGTGCCTGGGTTAGCGGCCCTGATGATTTGGATACCCCTTACAAGTGGGGTTACACCAATATGACCACAGTGGAAGGGCTCTTTGCTGCTGGTGACGCATCAGGGGCATCCAGCCATAAGTTTTCCTCAGGGTCCCATGCTGAGGGAAGGATTGCTGGTAAGGCAGCCATTAAGTACATTGTGGAAAAGGGTGCCGAGCCTCAGGTTGATATGGGCAAGGTGGAGGAGTTGAAGAAGAAGGTCTTGCAGCCTCTAGAGATCTATGAACAATACAAGGATGTGACTACTGACGATACGGTTAATCCCAACTACCTGCTGTGGCGGCAGTTCATGGACAGGCTGCAGAAGATCATGGACGAGTACGTGGGCGGTGTGACGGCTCAATTCAAGACCAGTAAGGCACTGCTTGAAAGGGCTATGGAACTGTTCGAGTTCCTGAAGGAAGACTCTGAGAAATTGGCCGCCCGTAACCTTCATGAATTGATGAGGTGCTGGGAGAACATCCACAGGATGTGGCAGGGTGAGGCCCACATCAGGACCATCCTGTTCCGCGAAGAAACGAGGTGGCCGGGATACTACTTCAGGGCCGACAAACCTAAGATGGACAACGACAATTGGCTCTGCTTTGTTAACTGCAAGTGGGATCCTGCTTCAGGCGAGTGGGATGTGTTCAAGAAAGACATTTGGACTATGCCCGGTGTGTAGTGATTAACCTTTAGCTAATGCTCCGGTCGCCTTTTTAGGGGGCCGGAGCATTTCATTCCCGAGTTCATCCTATGGGTCAGATGATGCGGATTTTGTCAGTAGCCATATCTGGGGCGCGCGCCGGAAAATGGCTATTGACGAAATACGCATTTTATAATATTAGGACAGCCCATATTTACTACTAAGAAAATCCATATCCCGGAGGAGACGATGGTGGAAACGCAAGCGAATACCCAGAGCATTTTGGTGGTGGGCGGAGGAATAAGTGGTGTGACTGCCGCCCTGGAGGCCGCAGAAGCGGGATACGATGTAGTGCTGATTGAAAAGAACCCGTATCTGGGGGGGAGAGTTGCCCAACTTTACCATTACTTCCCCAAATTGTGTCCCCCTGCATGTGGACTTGAGATCTACTTTAGGCGGTTGAAGCAAAACCCGAGGGTTCGATTTTTCACTATGGCCGAACTTGTCAAGGTATCAGGGGAAGCAGGAAACTATGATGTGACCATCAAGCTTTCTCCCCGATACGTTAATGAGAAATGTACCTGCTGCGGCAAGTGTGCAGAGGTCTGTGAGACGGAAATTGATAACCCATTTAATTTTGGAATGGACAAGATCAAAGCCGCATATCTGCCCCACGAATTTGCATTCCCGATGAGATATGTGCTGGATCCTTCCATCATAGGAACGGAGGATGCCAAGAAGTGCCAAGAGGCTTGCGAATACGGGGCCATTGACCTGGACATGAAGGAAAGCACCTTTGACATGAAAGTGGGAGCCATCATATGGGCAGCAGGGTGGAATCCCTATGATGCCTCGAAGATTGAGTATTATGGTTTCGGCCAGTACAAGAACGTGATCACAAATGTGATGATGGAGCGTTTAGCCTCACCCAATGGTCCTACAGGCGGAAGGATCGTAAGACCTTCTGATGGAAAAGAGGTCAAAAATGTGGCCTTTATCCAATGCGCAGGGTCGCGAGATGAGAATCATTTGCCCTATTGCTCTGGTATATGCTGCCTTGCGTCAATGAAACACGCGACTTACATAAGGGAGCAGTACCCGGACTGTGAGGTAACCATATTCTTCATTGACATAAGGGCGCTGGATAGGCTCGAGGACTTCTACACCATGGTTGAAGCAGATGACAAGGTTTCCTTTATAAAGAGCAAGATTGCATACATTACTGAAGACGAGGAGACGGGGAACCTCACGGTGGAAGGAGAAAATACTAGAACAGGCGAGCAGATAAGGATGTCATTTGACATGGTGGTGCTTGCTACCGGCATGGTGCCCAACAAGATGAATGGGGTCGCTCCGCCTGATGTAACTTACGATGATTACGGATTTATCGTACTTGATCCTGAAAAGCCTGGAATATACGGTGCGGGATGCACTAGAAGGCCGACGGATGTGGCTACCTGTGTACAGGACGCCACTGCAGCAGCGTTGAAAGCCATTCAATCAATCGCCAGGAGGTAGCTCAATGGAGAAGAAAACAGCAGTTTATATATGTACCGGTTGCGGGATAGGAGATGCCTTAGATGTGGGTAAGCTCTTAGAAATAGCGACTGATGACTACAGCATCCCAATATGCAAGGAACATCCATTCCTTTGCGGGCCGGAGGGTGTTGAGGTTATAAAGAAAGACATACAAGAAGAAGGGATTAATACCATAATCATTGCCGCCTGCTCACCGCGCGTTAACTATGACGTGTTCAATTTTGGAGCGGACAAGATCGTAGAGCGTGTAAATCTTAGAGAGCAGGTGGTATGGATGCAGCCGCCCGGAGAGGAAGATACTCAAATGCTGGCCGAGGATAATCTCAGGATGGGCTGTTCCAAGGCCAATGACACGGAGCTTCCCGAACCATTCAAGCCTGAGGAGGAGATTTCCAAGGACATTCTCGTTGTCGGAGGCGGACTTGCCGGCCTCACGGCTGCCCTTGAGACAGCAAAAGCGGGATACAAAGCGGTTTTGGTGGAAAAGGAGGACCGACTCGGTGGGTTCCTGACCAAGATGAAAAAACTCGTCACCATGCCATACAAGGAGCTCTCCGATACGGGATTGGAAGACCTCGTAAAGGCAGTGGAGGATAATCCCAATATCAAGGTTTACACCTCATCTACAGTTGAGAAGATAAGCGGGGCACCGGGCCTTTTTTCTGTTGAGATAAAAGGAAATGGCAATAGTGCCACTGAAAAAGTAGGTGCCATTGTCCAGGCTACGGGCTGGGTGCCTTATGACGCCAATAAGCTGGATCACCTCGGCTATGGAAAGTTCAAGGACGTGGTTACCAACGTGGAAATGGAGGAGATGGCAGCCGCCGGCAAGATAACAAGGCCTTCTGATGGCAAAGATGTGAAGAATGTCCTCTTTGTGCAGTGTGCCGGGTCGAGAGATCCGGAACACCTGCCATATTGCTCATCTGTTTGTTGCCTTGTTTCATTGAAGCAAGCTGCTTACATTAAGGAGCAGAACCCGGAGGCGGTCAACTACATCCTTTACAAAGATATGAGAACACTGGGGCAAGCCGAGGATTTCTATAAAAAGGCCCAGCTTGATGGGAACGTATTTGTCAGGGGTAGTGTTGCAAACGTGGGTGAAGAGGGAGGCAAGCTCTTCGTGGAAGCCGATGACGAGCTGCTCGGGGAAAGGATCAGAATTGAAGATTTGGACCTTGTTGTGCTGGCAGTGGGCATGGTCCCCAGCACACAGCCTGATGAGATACCTAGAATTCCTGCCCCTGAAGGTGCGGAGGGAGCCGATGAAGAAGGGATGATAGAAGTAACTCCAGATTCAGGCTTTTACGCTACCAAGGCATTGGGGCTTGAATACCGCCAGGGTCCTGAACTCCCCACACTGAAGTATGGATTCCCTGACAGTCACTTTATCTGCTTCCCTTACGAAACAAGAAGGACCGGCATATACACGGCAGGCTGTGTAAGAAGGCCAATGGAAACGGCGAAAGTTATTGATGACGCAACGGGGGCAGCCATGAAGGCCATCCAATGTACAGAAGCTACTTCTGTGGGGATGGCTGTCCATCCCAGATCTGGGGATATGTCATATCCCGAGTTTAATATGCAGCGGTGTACCCAGTGCAAGCGCTGCACCGAGGAGTGTCCATTTGGCGCCATTAACGAAGATGAAAAGGCCAACCCCCTTCCGAATCCTACCCGGTGCCGTCGTTGCGGCGTGTGCATGGGCGCTTGCCCTGAGAGGATAATTTCCTTTAAGAATTATTCCGTGCCCATGATAGGTAACATGATCAAGGCCATTGAGGTGCCGGAAGAGGATGAAGAAAAACCCAGGATTGTCGCCCTGGTTTGCGAAAATGATGCCTATGCTGCCTTGGATATGGCTGGGATTAGGAGAATGCAGATAAGCCCCTATGTAAGGTTTATCCCTGTTAGGTGCCTGGGCTCAGTGAATCTGGTATGGATAGCTGATGCCTTGTCCAGAGGGATTGACGGCATACTCTTGATGGGCTGCAGATATGGGGATGACTATCAATGCCATTTCATTAAGGGAAGTGAGCTAGCCAATACCCGTCTTACCAAGGTATCAGAAACTCTTGACCGATTGGCTCTTGAGTCGGACAGGGTGAAGTTTGTGGAAGTTGGGATAACCGACTATGAGAAGATTCCCAAAATAATAGAAGAATTTATGGAGACCATTGAGGAGGTAGGCCCCAATCCTTATAAGGGATGGTAAAAGAAAACAGACCAGAAAGGTCCTGGGGTAACGGCTGAGAACACGCATAGGAACGGGAGAATACCATGGCAAGCTATGATCCGTCTTTTGCGCGGGAAGTTTTCGAAAATGTGGATTATGGTGAGGAAATTAAAATGTGCATGCAATGTGGCGTGTGTGCCGCCTCATGCCCACTGAGCATGCGTATGGACTATTCTCCGCGGAAGATTTTCGTGATGATCAGGGCTGGAAAGCGAGAAGAGGTTTTGAATTCAAATGCCATAATGCTTTGCACCTCTTGTTACTCGTGCAAAGTGAGATGCCCTAGAGGCATCCCCGTCATCGACGTAATGCATGGCTTGGCGAATTATGCCATCAGGCAAGGATACACGCCCAGGAAGAAGACGGCCGTATTTGGCCAAGAGTTCTGGAAACAGATTTACAGGCTTGGGCGAATAGACGAGAAGGATTTGTCTCGGCGTTACTTTTTTGCGGACGGATTCACCCAGGGGATCAGAAACAGCCTTGAGATGGCTGACATGGGCATTACCATGTTCCTGCACAAGCGGATGAAACTTCTCCCGGAAAGACCGATCAAGGGAATAAAGGACCTGAGGAAGATGCTTGATAAAGCGGCTCAGATGGGGAAAGGGGGTGGCGGCGCAATATGAAATATTTTCTTTATTGGGGGTGCAGTCTGGAAGGAAGTGGCGCAAACTTCCTGGTTTCATTGAAACCGGTTTTTGAAACCCTTGGGGTTGAATGGGAAGAGATAAAGGATTGGAATTGTTGTGGCGCGAGCGTCTCCTATGCAGGCGCAAATGATTTGGCCATCAAGGTACTAAACGCCAGGAATCTGGCAATCGCTGAAGCAAATGGAGGCTATGACATTGTTGCCCCGTGTAGCTCATGTTATATACAAATGGTAAAGGTGAACCACGAAATTCAGGAAGACCCGGAGCTTGCTGCAAAGGTAAACTCCGCATTGGCAGAAGGGGGGTTGAAGTACAACGGCGGTGTAAGAGTTCGCCATGTGCTGGATGTCCTTTATCACGATATTGGAGTTGACAAGATCAGGGAAAAGGTGGTGAAGCCTTTAGGTGGTCTTAAGGTTGGGGGCTATGTTGGTTGCCAGTCTGTCAGGCCCTATGGTGAATATGACAGTGTTGAGAGACCTATCACCCATGATAGAATCCTCGAGGCATTGGGGGCTGAGGCAGTACCTTTTCCGAAAAAAATGCGGTGCTGTGGATCGGGCATCTTCTTGCCTGAGATGGAGTATTGCTTCCATCTTGTAAAAGACATTCTGGAAGACGCTTTAACCCATGGGGCTCAGTTAATATCCACAGTTTGCCCTATGTGTGCGATGAACTTAGAGGTATACCAACCGAGGATAAACAAGGCCCTGGGAACGGATTTCGATGTGCCCATCGTTTACTTAACGCAATTAATGGCGGTGGCTTTTGGTGGTGATCTCAAACACGATGCGGCATTACACTATAACATTATACCCCCGGAGAAGATAATCCAGTCAGCTCTGGGATAGTAGGAGCTGTTTTTTCGGGAAGCCAAATCCCTAGGGCCTAACGGGATTTGGTTTCTTTTTTGATATCCCGGGCTGGCATTAGGAGGATGATCATGAGCGAGGAAGAAAGACCCAAATGCCCCTATTGCGGGAGTGAAATGAAAAAATGGAAGACACCCGAGTACTCCACATGGGGGACGGAGTTTCAATGGGTATGTTTCAATGACGAGTGTTCCTATTTTGTCAGGGGCTGGGACCACATGATGAAAACCCAAAATGTTAATGCCTCTTACAGGCACAGGCTGAACCCGGTAACAGGGGAGCAGGGGCCTCTTCCCTGCTGGTCCTATGATGCCCACAAAGACAGAATAATAGAAGAATAGTTCTTGGTGGAGCAGCGAGACAAGCAACATGAAAAAGATCGGAAGAAACGATCCGTGCCCTTGCGGGAGCGGAAAGAAATTCAAAAAGTGTCATTTGGGAAGGGAAGATGAACTGGTATTGGATAGAATGGCAGAGTTTTCCGAAGAACAAAGCCGCCTAATTACCAGCCTCCCCAATGTTAAGCATGGTAGGTCTCAGGAAATATTGGACAAGCTCGATATTAGGGCGCTGACCGGCCGTTCAGAGGGAATAAAATTCATTGACCTGAAGGCTTATCTTAATCTAGATATCTTTGGTCACAGGCCTCCCGCAGAAGATGATAAGAGACGGGAGGGAGGAATAGTTGTAAATATATACAAAACATCCAAATCAGATCCTGAAAACATTTATATAGCAATATCCAAAAATATAACTGATAGTGCCCTTATCCATGAAGTGGCCCATGTGTTGGACTACCTCGCGGGTTCGGGGCTGATGCCTGGAATTGTGAAACCCTTGAGTTTTGAGCTGGGTATTCCTGTGGAACATTTGGAGCACCCCATGGAATATGGTTACTGGTTGGATTACCTGAGGGAGGAGTTTGGGGTGCAATTGGACGCAGATGATACCATTATATATTATCTTTATAAAAACAAGATGCTGATTCCTGGTGAAATCATACAAAAGCAGGACACCGAGCTTATCAAAACCAAGTCGGCTCAAATATTAAGATTCCTATCCGAAAAAAGCGCAGAAATAGACAGCTTGATTTGTGAGCTACCCGGATACATAGGGTCAAGGGTTGGCAGGGATCACTGAGCTGCAATGAGCTTCATGGTTTTCTCGCCAAAAAGGGCGAATCTCAGCCACTCGAAACCGAATTTCATCAATTCTACGTCATCTTCAGCAATTTTCAATTTTATCTCCTCCAAAACCTCAAATTTTTCAAAAAACGGGCTATGGAATACGAACGCACGAAACCGATCTAGGTTATAAGATGCCATGAAGAACATCTTGAGTTTTTGATCGAGAACTGCTCCCTGGCTAAGTGAGCGCGAGGCAGTCACTATACGCATCCATGGGTCGTTCATGGTGTTATAGTGAGTAACACCCTCGTGCTTCAGCCATTCCTCTATAGTCCACTCCTTATTTTCTTTGAAGCCCAAGCAGTGGGATTCAGAGACTATAAAAAATTTTTCTTTTGCCTTTTCGCCACCCACGGGGAAGGCTGATGCCATTCCTATTGGGTAGAGCCTACAGGCACCTGGCCTGTCCTCGTATATGGCACAGCCTTGTCTGGTGACAAAAGGGCAGCGCCCGCTTTCAGGGTGCATATTTAGCTTTACCAGGGGAAAGACCAAACCCTCCTCAAACACCGTGTCAGTGTAAAGATCCAGGAAACGGTCTGAAAGCAGCCCCAGACGGTTTTTAATCCTCACAATGTCATACGGTGTAAGTATGAGGCGCAGTCTTGCGCAACACTCAGTAAAACACTCGATTCCAGGGTAGCAGTCAAAGCAAAAGGTGTTGCCTTCCAGAGGCCTAAAAACCCCCTTACTTGAATTACTTTCCATCGGCCGTAAGGTCTCCTGGCTTCGCGGCCTCTGCCTTGACCTGGAAGGTCTTCTGGCCTAGAAGGCCGAATTTGATCCAGTCAAATGCAAATTTCATCAGTTCCACATCGCTTCGTTTTATCTTCTCAATGGTGACCGACTCAACATGGAATCGCTCGAGAAATGAGCTCTGAAATACAAAATCCCGGAATCGGTCAAGATTGTAAAGAGCCATGAAAGTCATTTTGTAGATTTGCGGGTTATCAATTTCGGGCTCTCCGGCTTTAAGTGGTCCGGTTACTTGAGAAAACAGGATGTTCATTTGGTCGTATATTGGGACACCTTGATCAACGAGCCAATCACCTATTTGCCAGGTGACCGGCTCTTTTAGTCCCAGGCACTTGGATTCATCTGCGATGATACGGAATGTGCCATCGTCGTTCATGTCAAGAGGAAACATCCTGCATGCCCAGGGGCGGTCCTCATAAACTACGCAACCGTGGTCTGTGACAAAGGGACATCTCTTGTCCTCATCATTCATTTTTAGAATAACCAAGGGGATTAATCTCTTTTCCTTTGTCAAGGTGATGGTGTACTTGTCTAAGAATTCGTCTGAGCTGAGGCCCACCGCCTTTTTCAATCGCACCACGTCATAAGGGGTAAGGGCTATGGTGACATCTTGGCAACACTGGGTAAAGCAACTAATGCCTGGTTTGCAATGAAAGTTAAATTGGTGCTCTGCGTCCATCCTGAGAAGGGCTTTGGTGTGTTTTTCCATAACAAGGATCCTTTCCTAAGCGAATTATTTTCTATTTAGCCTTTGCCTCCCAAGCCTAGCAAAACGCTTGACATCTCAATGTGATCCGGTTAGAGGGAGGCAAATCATATCAAAAAGAGGAGGATTTGAGTCTCATGATACAACAAACACTAGCAATTATTAAGCCCGACGGTGTCGCTAGAAAGCTAATCGGCCCGGTGATCAGCAGAATGGAGAACGAAGGGCTAACAATTAAGGCCATGAAGCTTATCAAGATGACAAAGGAGCAGGCCCAAGGTTTTTATAAAGTGCACGAAGGCAAGCCCTTTTTTGAAAGTCTCACTGATTTTATGTCGTCAGGACCTTGTGTAGTAATGGTACTTGAAGGAGACGATGCCATCTCCAGGTATCGCCAACTCATGGGCGCCACCGACTATAAAAAGGCCGAGCCAGGCACGATTCGTCGTGAGTTTGCAACCGACATAGAGAAAAACGTCGTGCACGGCTCAGACTCCCCAGAAAGTGCCGCATTCGAGATCAGTTATTTTTTCAATGCCCTGGAGATGGTATAGGCCGAATGCCGGGGGTACATAAAAGGGGGCCGGAAACAAGCCCAAGCCCCCTTTTCCCAAAGATCTCGGCAAACTACGATTTTTCTTCCTTTGTTTCCCCTCCCTCTTCTTTGCTCTCGGAAGATTTCTTCTCTTCTTTAAGTTCTTTTATCTCTTCCTTAAGGCTTTCCACCTCTTGCTTAAGGTCTGTTGAACTTTCCTCGAAGCTCTCCGCCGCTTTTTTATCCTTTATTTCTTCATAACCTAAATAAGCAGCCAACGCACCGCCCAGAATGAACAATACGGGCAAGGTCCCTTTAAGGATTTCAAGGAAATCTCCCCACCATACTACGATGCCAATGATGCCCAAGATAACTGCAGCAACTCCTCCTGCTAATGCGGCCATGTCTCAACCTCCTTATCCAGCTTTGGATTTGCGATCAAGTGGTTATCTATTAACACAAATGCCCATGGCATTCAAGCAATTTCCGTTAAGTTATGAATGATCCCGGTCTTCCAAATGTTTGCCTGCAAGGCCGAAATTCGGAGGGATAAGTCAAAGAAAGATTTTAAAAAATGGAGGCAGGGTTGCCTGTCTACCTCCAAATTAAAAGGATTGCAATTTCGAAAATGTTAGGTAAAATATTCTATAAAAAATGTTGGCAGTGGAAAGACGGGGAGAAAAATAAAGCATTTTGGAATATTCGTAAGAATTGGTGGATTTAAGAGGCAAAAAAGAAGATTTTTACGTAAAATTATTCTTGAAAAAAAATACGATATATAATATTCTTTAAATTTGCATTGTTGCCTGTTACCAGGCAAGCCACAATTGTGCCAGCGTAGCTCAGATGGTAGAGCAACTGACTTGTAATCAGTGGGTCGGGGGTTCGATTCCCTTCGCTGGCTCCATTGTGTCTGATAATAGTTTTTATTGGGGGCCAATTTAGGCTAGTGTTGTGGAGAGGTTCCCGAGCGGTCAAAGGGAG
>Ga0164318_10006752_pt1 | contig 11112 bp, 10 predicted proteins | sample GuaBasSedimGuay9_FD_113734 | JGI IMG/M metagenome (GOLD analysis project Ga0164318, IMG submission 113734) | Subseafloor sediment microbial communities from Guaymas Basin, Gulf of California, Mexico - Guay9, Core 4571-4, 0-3 cm | ecosystem: Environmental > Aquatic > Marine > Hydrothermal vents...
ATTAAGTGTATTTTTTTTAACTTTATTCTTTGCCGGCTGCAATAATCCCTCAGCCAGTTTGTCTGTTGAAGATAGAATTGCCACAGACCTGGCAGAAATACAATCGGAAGCCGACACAATTCTTGAAGATGAAACAACCCCCAAAGAACCCGTTTTAAATCTCATAACCCGGATTGAAGCATTTATTGAATCAAACAGGGCCTATCTTGAGCACGAAAACGCCGTAGAACCACTTGAAAACATCATCACACTGCTGGAAAACTTTGTCGAAAATATCAGCTACAACAACAGTCTTGAAAATTTCCGACAGCTGTTCGGGAATGAAATAGCTATTCCAGGTTCCGGATATCAGGAAATCTACACATTCTCCATTCAGGTTAAAACCTATGCCGATGCTTACGGGATTACCCTTGAGGATGCCGAACAGGTAATGATTGAATACGGCATCAACCCTGAGATTGTCTCAATTACAATGGATCTGATTAACGGGATTATCACACTTTTCGATCTTATGGTTTCAGAAACCGGAATGTACACGAATGAAGAGGAAGGAATCGTTATTGGTCTTCCTCTGGAAGAAGATATCCCGGCGGATTCCCCGATTACCGTGAACGGTACTCCGACGATTTCTGATGACGGGGAGAGAGTCGGAATGGAATTTAACGCCGCCGAAGACTACCTGATGATTCCTGCCGATCCATCAAACAACCTCATCACTGAAGGAACAATTGACATCCGGCTCAAACCGACAACCAATGTCGCCTGGGCTGGAATCATTCATAAGGGCAGCAATCCTGACTGGTCGGATGAAGGGTATTCTTTTCAATACGACGGCAGTAAAAAACTGATGCTGGCCATGACTTCCGATTCCGGACAGCTCATCCTTGTAAGAACTCAAACGGTCCTTCCCGAAGGCATCTGGTCCCATGTGGTTGTAACCTGGAATAACAGCGAAGCACATATCTATGTTGATGGTACCGATGTAACTGATAAAATCACAAAGGGTTTTTCAAGTACCGAAATTCTGATTGCCGATTACTCTCCCTTTAAAAGTTCCGACGGCGATGTGATTGTCGGAACTCAGATTCCCGGTGAGCCTTACCGTTTTAACGGGGTTATCAGCGGTATTACCATCTACAATTAACTGAATTACGGCATGTAGTCTTTTGTCTTATTTTTAATTGACCTCTGACGAGATCCGGATTAAACAGTAGCAATGGATGGAACATTAAAAGAAACCCATCTCTACCCTCCCCTGAAAGCCTGGCTCGAAACCCAGGGCTACACTGTTCGAGGGGAGGTGGGCCGCTGCGACCTGGCCGCCGAAAAGGACGGAGTCCTTATTGCCATTGAACTCAAACTCCGGCCGTCTCTGGTTCTCCTGGCCCAGGCTGCCGAAAGACAGGAATATGCCGACTCGGTGTACATTGCTCTTCCGGCTACTCCAAACCGGCCCAGGCCCCCGTCATCCCGCAACCTCCGCCGTCTTCTTTCCCGGCTGGGTATCGGTTTAATTCTGATAACATTCATGAAAATGAAAACAAAGGTTGAAGTTCTGATTCATCCGGCCGGCGCATCGGGCGCACCCCGGCGGCGTCCAAAAAAGAAGGCGGCCATACTCAGGGAAATTGCAGGCCGGGATATGGATATCACTCCCGGGGGGCTTGTTGGAGGGAAACTGAAAGTAAGTGCCTACCGGCAGCGGGCGATTCGCCTGGCAGCCTGGCTTTCCGTTCTTGAGGAGGCCTCTCCCGCCGGGTTAAGAGAGCTTGGCGCCCCTGAGGATACAGGGGTGATACTATCAAAAAATCTATACGGATGGTTTGAACGGGTTCGAAGAGGTGTTTACCGTCTTCACGAAGCCGGAATATCTGCATTAAATGATGTGCCTGAACTCAAAGAGTTGTATATTAAAGAGTATGATGGAAAACAACCTTCTACCCCGGGTTCATCAGCATCTCATCAATGAGCTTCAGGTAAATACAAAAACTGACAGAATCTTTATCATCACCTCAATTCTAATCAATATCGCCATATTGAGTGCCAATTCAGCCCTGGCATCAGAGACATCCTGGGAGTCGGTTCAAAGCCGGTCCAATCTCATTATCATGTTCGTTTTCGTTGCCCTGATTCTGGTTGTGAACCTTGTCGCCGAGGTAGGCCTTATCAAAGGAAGGCAGACACGGACCAGACTTTTAAACGGACTGATAAAAATGTACAGGGATTATGGTGTAGAGGGGTATTATGATGAATCACTGCTCAACTCATACAAGATTCGTTACAGCCTGTTCATGCTGGTTGTACTCTTCACCGGTCTGACGGCGATTGTTATACCTTTTATTGCCCTCTGGGGTTTTTCGGGAACCGCAGTGTGAAACCGGCACCGCCACTGTCCCGCCTGGTAGTAAAGAACTGATTAAAAACTATGCTCAGTCTCTTCTTCGCTGAGGCCACGGCCACCATCCTCATGATTCAATACCACCTCACGATTGACATCCTTGCCGTCCGGCTAACAGTTCCCCTTGTCGGGCCTGTAGAGGACTTTCACCTCCAAGTGGATGCGCCCTGCCGGGCGCACGAAAAAGAAGGGGGCAAACACAACGTGTCCGCCCCCTTCCCAGGGAGAGAGATATGAAAAAACTAATTATTTGTTCAGAATAAACTCCAAATCATTGCCCTGACGGGTGATTTTAATTTCAATGCGGTTTTCAGCGTTAATCAGTTCGTAGAAATGCTGCAGGTTACGAACATTTCGCCGATTGATGGCTTTGATAACATCACCACTGCGCAGTCCCAGGGCCGAGGCAGGACTGCCTTCCACTACACCACCGATTAAAACGTTTCCTGCGGTCCGGGGTATGCGCATCTGATCACGCAATTCTGCCGTTACCGGAACTGCGGAAAACCCGGGCCAGACATTTACATTTAACCCGTCACGTTCAATAGTACGTACCGCCAGCTGAATATTGAGATTCATGGTATTGCCGTCTCTTATCAATGTAACCGGCACACTCTGATCGGGAAGCAGGGAAGAAACAGTTCTGGAGAGGTCGTTGGAGTTTTCAATAGTCCGGCCGGCCAGGCTTGTAATCAGATCCCCCGGTCGTATATCACTCTTCATGGCTGGAGATTCTCCGTATACATTGTAAATAAATGCGCCGCTCTTACCTGTAAGATCCAGTTCTTCTGAAAGGATTTTATTCAAATCCCCCATATTAACCCCGAGCCATGCGTATTCAACGCTGCCTTTTTCAATGAAATCGTCGATAGCCCGGCGGGCATTGTTAATGGGGATAGCAAATCCCAATCCGATATTCCCGCCGCTGGTGGAGGCGATGAAGGAGTTGATTCCAATCACCTCTCCATTGAGATTCACCAGGGCGCCTCCGGAGTTACCCGGGTTGATGGACGCATCGGTCTGAAGATAGTCGGTAAAATTCTGCCCTTCGGCGTTCCGGCCTTTGGCGCTGATGATGCCGGCGGTAACAGTTGACTCAAATCCCAGAGGATTACCGATGGCCAGAACCCAGTCACCCACCCAGACATCATCCGAATTACCCAGTTTGGCGATGGGAAGATTGTCTTTGGTATCAATTGATATCAGAGCAAGATCCCGCAGGGGATCGCCGCCGACGAGTGTTGCAGTGAACTTCCGCCCGTCGCTCAGATTCACCTCGATTTCATCGGCACCGTCGACAACATGATTGTTCGTCAGAATATAAACATGGTCTTCACGCCGTTCTACAATAACACCGGAGCCAAGCCCCTTCTGTCTGAAAGACTGTGTCTGAGGTGATTCGGGCTGCCGGGGAGAGTTGGGGAAACGAAAGAAAAACTCGAAGGGGTTTACCGTTTTCCGCTCAATAACGTTTACAGTGTTCACTTGGACAACTACTGGAAGTACATCTGTTGAGATTTGCCTGAAAGCGTTCTGAAGATCCAGAGCGGCATTCCCTGATTGAGCTGATAAAGGAACGCTGACAATTATTAAGGACAGAGAGAAGAGGATTCCCAAAGAGATGATGAGCCGATTAGATCGGCGTGATTTTTGATTGGTCATACAATCACTCCTGAATTTGATATCAGAAAGATAATGCATCAACCTTGCTGGAATCTTGCCGAAGTCTTACGCTTTTGAAATGTTTTCCTCTGAAATTCTTGGAAAAACAACTTTAAAACTGGCTCCCCGCCCTTCAACTTTTGAAATTTCAACACTGCCGCTGTGAGCTTCCACCAGTGCTTTTACCATACTCAACCCCAAACCGAGCCCCCGGGAGCCCCGGCTCCGGTCTCCCCGGTAAAGCCGCTCAAAAACCCTTTCTGTTTCTTCCTCGGGAACTCCGGGACCGTCATCAATAATTTCAGCCCAGCTTGTTTCATCGCTGAAACCGCATCTGATATCGATACAGCTGCCTTCCGGGCTGTACTTCAGAGCGTTGTCCACAAGGTTCCCCAGTATCTGTCTGAGTCTCACCGGATCGCCGGAAAGGAGAACCTCATTCGGAGCCTCCAGAGTCAGCCTCTGACCCTTTTCCTCGGCAATCAATTCATACATATCACTTACTTCGGCCGCCAGGGTGCTGAGGTTGCAGGAAACCCCCTCCAGAGAAAGCATACCCTGTTCCGCTTCGGCGATATCCATCAGGGCCGATAGCAGGGCTCCAGCCTGGTCGGTCTGCTCAACCACCGTGGCAAGGGCTTCCTCGTACTCTTCAGCATCCCCCTTGCCCAACGCCAGCTCTGCATGCCCCCGAAGTCTGGTTAACGGCGTTCTTAAATCATGGGCAACGGCATCAAGGGTGTCTTTCATTCCCCCGATCAGAGACTCCACACGATCTAAAAGACGATTATAACGGTTGATTAAACCGTCCAGCTGATCCCCGGTTCCCGAGCTGTCCAACCGTCGTCCCAAATCCCCTGTAATAATGATATGATCGATTTCCTGATTTAAACGAACAATGGGAGAAAGCAGTCTCCGGGAAGAGATAATACCCACAAGTACACCTGCCAGAATAATAGCTCCCAGGGCCCAGGGATAGTTCCGCTGATACATACGAACAAGGAATTGATGGTTTTCTGTACTCAAACCAACCAGAAGCCGGGTGCCGTCGTCCAGAACAACTCCAGTAAGTAGAAGGGCATAGGGAAGACTCTCAGCCCTGAGGGTGGCATAGGATCCGGGAGTCAGATTGGTAAGATCCGGGTCTTTCAGGTTGAACTGTTCCCATCCCCCGGGAATAAGAGCTCCGAGCATCTCACCATCCTCTGAATCCAGCATGAGAAGATAGGGACGGCCACCGTACTCTTTCATATCCAGAGAAGCCCTGTTCAACACGGCATCATTCCCGCCGTACTGCCAGGCCGCCCAGTAGGAAAGAAGCCGGGAATCCAGTTCCCCCCGGTCCTGGTCGCCGAAACCTATAAATAGAGAGGCCAGCAGAAGAGCGTAAACCACGATGGAGGAAACGGCAGCCGCCAGGGTTACAATAAGAGTTAAGCGAACATTAATCCGCCTATAATATTCAGCTCGGATCTTCCAGAACATATCCCACACCCCGGACGGTTCGAATGAGCTTTACCGGGTAATCCTTATCAATCCGGCTTCTCAGCCGGGATACCAGTACATCGACAACGTTGGTCTGGGGATCGAAATTGTACCCCCAGACTTTCTCCAGAATAAGTGTTTTGGTAACAACCGTTCCTGTATTCCGTATCAGAAACTCCAGCAGGGCGTACTCCCGGGGCTGAAGCTCGATAGAATCTCCATTTCTGATAACGTGTCTTGTTAGGGGATCCAGGGTAAGATTTGCCACATGCAGTTCCTGGGCCGCAGTGGCTCGGCCGCCCCTTCGGATGAGAGCCTCCACTCTAACCAGCAGCTCAGCAAAAACAAAGGGTTTAACCAGATAGTCGTCCCCACCGGCCTTCAAACCTTTTACACGGTCGTCGACACTGTGCTTGGCGCTGAGTATAAGAACAGGAGTCTGAATATCGGACATACGCATCTCTGAAATAATTGAAAGTCCATCTCTTCCGGGAAGCATGATATCGAGAATGATTATTTCATAGAGCCCGGACATGGCACGTTCCAGGCCGAAATCACCATCAAGAGCAACATCAACACCGTAACCGGCTTCCCTCAAACCTTTTGAGACAAAGGATGCAATATCCGTATCATCTTCAACCAGAAGTACTTTCATTATAACTCCTTCTCTTTACCCTTTAATTCTCCCTCCGGTTCAACGGAGGGTCAAGTCAAATTCAAAATGCGTTTGTTTTATGATAATATACTCCTTATGAAGAAACTCACCAAACCTGAACGTTCATGGGTAATGTACGACTGGGCCAATTCTGTTCATTCAACGATTATCTCTACGGCGATATTCCCTTTATGGTTCGGACAGGTAGCCCGGAACGGAGGACTCTCGGACACTCAAACTTCTTTCTGGCTGGGAACCGCCAACACCGGTTATGCAATTATTATTGCTTTAATGGCTGCTGTTCTGGGAACACTCTCCGACTTCCGGGGGTTCCGGAAAAAGCTGTTTGTACCCTTCTGGCTACTGGGCGTGGCTGCAACCGGGTGTTTAATACTGGTGGGTGTTGATGCCTGGGTTATCGCTCTGATACTGTATATTCTTACATTCATAGGCTTTGCCGGTGCCAATATCTTCTACGATGCATCACTTCCGGATATCACCTCGGTTAACAGAATGGACATGGTTTCCTCCAAAGGTTTCGGTTATGGCTATATCGGAGGAAGTACCATACCGTTTCTTATCAGTCTGGTGATAATTGCCGTACTTTCCGGAATGGATTTTTCTGCGGGCTTACCTGCCCTTGGTGTAAAAATCAGTTTTGGACTAACAGCTCTGTGGTGGTTCTTTTTTACCTTCCCCTATTTGAAGAATGTCAAACAAAAAAACGGAATCGATCCTGTGCCCTCCCCGGTTGCTGAAAGTTTTCGAAGACTGGGACGGACTTTTCGGGATCTTCGAAAGCATAAAAAGATATTTCTATTCCTCATTGCTTACTTTTTCTACATTGACGGGGTGAACACCATTATCAAGATGGCAACGAACTTTGCCTCGAGTATCGGTGTCGGCATGATGGTTCTCCTGGCTGCAGTAATCGGGATACAGATTCTGGCATTCCCCTTTGCCTTGCTGTATGGACATCTGGCACAGAGATTCGGTGCCCGGCCCCTGCTGTTTACCGGTATCGGGGTGTATGCCGTAATCACAGTCCTTGGGACAGTAATGCCCCTGGTTCCCGTCAGCTTAGTTGTTCCTATATTTATCGCCGTGGCTTTTCTTGTAGCCACCAGTCAGGGAGGGATACAGGCCCTCAGCCGTTCGTATTTTGCTTCCCTCATACCTGATGAAAATGTATCGGGAGAATACTTCGGGTTCTACAACACCATGGGGAAATTTGCCGCTATCCTCGGTCCTTTTCTGATGGGGGCATTTCCCAGATTGGCCTTTCTACTGGGAATTGCCAATGAACAGGTGGCGTACAGTTTCGGCGTCGGAGCTATCCTGCTGCTCTTCATCCTGGGCGGCAGCCTGCTTGCCGCATCAAACCGTGTCAAAAATTAACCGGGAATCCGCAGCTATGCTGTACAACCACGGCCTGGATTTAATCGCTGAGGGTAAAATGCAGGAGGCGGGGAAAGAACTGCTGAGGGCTTCTGAAATCGATATCGGAGATGCCGATGCCCTTTGTGAAATCGGCAGACTGGAAATTAAAAATGGGCGGCTCGATTCAGCTGCTGCATATCTGGATAAGGCCCTGTTAAGAGACTTTGAACACGCCGGTGCATTGAACAACAGAGCAGTCGTTGAGTTTCTTTCCGGACACTACAATGAAGCTGCCGGGATGTTCAGATCGGCTGTCAAAGCAAATCCCGAATTGGCAGACGCCTGGTTCAATCTTGCAGACAGCTGTGAGGAGATTGGTGATTTGGAAGGGATGGAGGAAGCACGCCTCCGATATCAGGCACTGATAACTTAATGGAAAGAGCTGAAGAAATTATTGCGGATGTGTACAGACAGATTACCGAGATACAATCCCGGGGGATACAACCGGAAAAAGTGATTATGCCGCCGGAGCTCTGGCAGCTGGTGAACAACTATAGACAATCACTTGGAATCATAGATGGACCGCATCCTGATTATTTATCAGAAGACACCCTTTTCGGTCTGGAAATATGGTACGGTAATACCCCGGGAATTCGGGTAGAATAAAACAGAGAGATTAAAACTAGGATAGTAGAATGAACAATACAATTGGTTTTATCGGCGCAGGAAACATGGGCGGGGCAATTATCAAAGGACTTCTCTCAGGAGGGACTCGTTCATCATCCGATGTGATTATCTGCGATCCCAGGGAGAATATACTTCAAGAATTGACAAAAGCATTCCCGGGAATTCAAACCGATACGGATAACGCCAAAGCAGCCGGGGCCTCGATCCTCGTTCTGGCGGTGAAACCTCAGGTGTATCAGGCGGTAATTCAGGAAATCCGCGAACAGGTTAAACCCGAAACAATTGTTGTTACCATTGCCGCCGGCCTAACCCTGAAAAAAGTTTCCGGGTGGTTCGGGGAAAAGATAAAAAAAATAGTCAGAACAATGCCGAACACTCCGGCACTCATCTCCGAAGGTATGACAGCCCTCTGCCCGGGAACCGAAGTGGCGGAGGGAGAACTCAGGGCCGTACAGGATATCTTTAACGCTGTCGGTAAAACTGTTGTACTCCCGGAACATCTTATGGATGCCTATACCTCACTGGCCGGGTCCAGCCCCGCCTGGGTGTTCATGTTCCTCGAAGCCCTGGCCGATGGTGCCGTTAAAGACGGGATTCCTCGTGCTCTTGCTTATGAAATTGCATCCCAGGCAGTTATAGGTTCTGCAAGACTTGTTGCCCAGTCCGGTAAGCACCCCGCTGTTCTCAAGGATGAAGTTTGTTCCCCCGGGGGAATTACTATTGAGGCTGTGGCAACACTGGAGGAAGCGGGGTTCAGATCGGCCATCATCCGGGCAGTCTCCGATTGTACGGCCAAGGCCGGGGAGCTTGGAGCGTAAGTGAACAAAGCCGTTGAATCCAGCGTCGACATGATTTGCTCTGTCAGCGAACTTGCCACCCTTTTCCGCCAGGGCCAGGATATCAGAGGATTCCTTTCCCAGGTGGTTCAGATTGTCAGCCGTCATATGCAGGCTGATATCTGTTCCATATTTCTCTACAAGGAACAAAGGGATATTCTTGTACTGGAGGCAACAGCCGGTCTTTATTCAGATATGGTGGGAAAATTAGCCCTCAAACCGGGAGAGGGTCTTACCGGATTGGCACTACGGGAATTACGCCCTATCAGAGAAGGTCATGGTAACAACAACCCCTATTACAAAGCCATTCCGGGAAGTGGAGAGGAACGCTACGAGTCATTTCTGGCAGTTCCGATTATCCGGGGTGTTAAACGGGTAGGGGTATTGGTACTCCAGGATGAGACGAGTTCCAGGTTCAGTAAATCCGATGTTCAGGCATTGAAAGCGATTGCATCCCAGCTGGCTGCTACTCTGGAAAATGCCCAACTTTTCATGACCCTCCCGGAACATAGTGAACCATCGGCGATGGACATGGGTATCCGTCATCTTATCAGGGGTACTCAGGTAGTTGAGGGAGTGGCTCTGGGTCTGGCATACCAGATGGAAGGCCCGGGGAATAACGATAATCTTATCTCCGCAGTTGACGATAACTACAAGGAGACGATGGAGGACTTTCATTCGGCCATCGACAATACCGAGAATCAACTTGAGGAACTGCAGAACCGGCTGGAAAAAGAACTGGCGGATGTGGCGTCGCTTATCTTCAGTGCTCATCTGCTGATGCTCCGGGATGAGGGGTTCTTCGGGGCCATGGAAAAAAGGATACATGAAGGCTCCACCCCGAAGGATGCCGTTGTTCATATTGCAAACAATTACATCACTCTTTTTGCCGAAAGCCATAACCCGAGAATGCGGGAGAAAGTACAGGATATAAAAGATCTTGGACACCGCATCCTGGAAAACCTGCTTAAAGATGAAGGCCTTCACGGCGATTACAGCGGCCAGATAATACTCAGTAATGAACTGCTCCCCTCTGAATTACTGAAACTGGCAACTCAGAACGTTGAAGGTCTGGTTCTTTTCGGTGGGGGTATCACAGCTCATGTCAGTGTCCTGGCACGATCTCTGGGTGTTCCTCTGATACTTACAGAGGATGACAATATTTTTCAGATACCATCTAATACATCTCTGGCTCTGGATGCCCATCAGGGACTGTTAATCGTCAATCCGGACGATGCGGCCAGGAAACGTATTGAACAGCTTATCGAAGGCTCCGACCAGGTAGAAAAATTGGAAACTGCCGCCCGTCCGGAATCGTTCACCGCCGATGGTGTGCGTATCTATCTTCGGGCCACAGTAAATCTGCTTTCGGATCTCAAACTTGCCAAACGGCTGAAAGCCGAGGGGATAGGCCTGTACCGGAGCGAGTTTCCCTTTCTGATACGAAGCGATTTCCCTTCGGAAGAAGAGCAGTATCTTATCTACAAACAGGTTGTTGACGGGCTTGATAACCCGCTGGTTACCCTGAGAACCCTGGATGTCGGCGGTGATAAGATACTCAGTTACATTCCCGATTCTGAAGAGGCAAACCCCTTCCTCGGCCTCAGAGCCATCCGATTCCTTCTGGAAAACAAAAAGGTTTTTGTCGGTCAGCTCAAAGCCATGATACGTGCGGGCGGTAAACGGCAGATCCGTATCCTGTTCCCCCTGATATCCTCTCTGGATGACTTCCTGAATGCCAGAAGAATAGTGCTGAAGAGCCTGAGTTTTCTTAAAAGGGACGGCCTGGGACAATTTCCGATGCCGAAACTGGGGGCCATGATTGAACTGCCCTCTGCTGTTGAGATGGCCCCTGAATTGGCCAGAGAAGCCGACTTTTTATCTCTGGGGACAAACGATCTGGTTCAGTACATGCTGGGAGTCGACCGTACAAACGAAAAAGTTGCCGATCTTTTTGATGTCCGGCATCCTGCCGTTCTACGAGCTGTAAAAAGAGTGAACGATGCGGC
>Ga0164318_10006754_pt1 | contig 11110 bp, 4 predicted proteins | sample GuaBasSedimGuay9_FD_113734 | JGI IMG/M metagenome (GOLD analysis project Ga0164318, IMG submission 113734) | Subseafloor sediment microbial communities from Guaymas Basin, Gulf of California, Mexico - Guay9, Core 4571-4, 0-3 cm | ecosystem: Environmental > Aquatic > Marine > Hydrothermal vents >...
ACATGCTCAATAGGTTCATTTCTCTCTTGAGCGGCTCTTAAAAAAATTTTCAAATTTTCTTTGATATTTTTTTGACCAATAAACTCAGATAAATTTTTTGGCCGAAGAGTTATTTCCCAATTCTTTTCTTCTGGCTTTTGAAGATTACTAATAATTCTTTTTTTGTTTATTTCCGGCATAAATGAAAAATTATCTGCCTCTTGACAAATGCTAAAAAATATGCTATCATTCTGATGCTCTTAAAATGATTATCTTTTCTCCCCTTAATTCTGTACCCACGACAAGCATGGGGGTTTTTCAAAGGTTGGACTGGTTTTTTTCTGGTCCTTCCCTTTGAAAAATTCTCTTGGGTACAGAGTTAAGGGGAGAATTTTTATTTCTATAAATTTATTCCTTTTTTGAATTATCTTTCTCTTTACCTACCAAATAAACTTCTGGCCAAGGTTTATAATGACTTCGCCAAACTTCTTTCTTTACCCGCCCATCAGGATAAGTAATCGTGCGGGTAAATTCTGTATCAGCTCCTTTATGAGCGATTTCTATTCTTTTTTTCTCTCCTGGCTTTAACTCATCAGTTTCAATATATTTGGTTGGACCGGGAGAAGTAATATTAAATATTTTTGGCTTAGTTACTTCTACTTTTCGCCCATCTGAGGTTCCCCAAAACTCAAAAATCAATTTTGTCCCTTTTATCTTTGACTGCCAAAGAATATAATTTCCTGTATCATTAATAAACCTTAAATCAGGATGTGGATCATAAATAGTCGCATCCATTCCTGCTGGTTCATAATAAGATACCCGATAAGAATGTGGCTGGCGTTCAACAATGGGTAAACCAGCATTTAAAGCCGCCCTAAAAGCAGTTGTGCCAATTTGACACAAACCACCGCCGAATTCAGGAATAGTCCTGTCTCCTTTAATCACTAACTCAGGTAAATAACCAGCATCAGCGTCTACCTTACCTAAGGCCTTAACCAAAGAAAATTCTTCTCCCGGAGGAATTAACAAACCATTCAATCTATTCGCTCCGACCTGAATATTATGAATTCTATTTTTAGGACTACCGGCAAAATTTGATTCTCCTTGCCCAATAAGTTCTTTAATACCTAAATCATTAATATCTTTTAAAGAAACTTTTGGCTGAATAATTTTTGTTTGGATTTCAATTTTCTTTTTATTGTTATATATAATCCCATTTTCTATTTTTTGACAAGTGCCTTTTTTATCTAAAACTAATCCTTCTCTGCCTGGCTGAAACTCAACAACTTTTTGATTTTCCATTTTAAACTTTGCTTCTTGAGGTTCTTGATTAATTTCAACAGCAATTTTTTCTAAAAATTTATCAACTTCATTCTGATTAAGTGATATCTGAATTTTTCCATTTTTCTTTTGAAAATCTAACCATTTTTGAAACTCATCTTTCTTAACTATCCAACGACGATTTTTATAAAATAAAATGAAAGGTAAAGAGGTTAGGATCTTTTTTACTTGGGGGATAAATCCTTCAATTTCTTCTGCCCTTATTAAGGGTTTTTTCTCGCTTCTTTCTAAAAAAATGGGCTGACTATCTAAATCAAATTTTTTCAATTTGTCTTCCAACTCTCTTATTGCTTTTTGATAATCAAAAGTAAAACCATTTTTTTCTGGCTCAACAATAATTTGACCATTGGGCTTAAAGACAAGATAAGCGTTTTTTGGCGCTTCTTCAAAAGAGGAAAAATAATTTTTCAAAATATTCTCTACTTCATCCTTATTTATTGCTGCTTGTAAATAAATTTTCTTTTTACGCCAAGGAATTTTTTGGCTAAACCTTTTTATAATCGACCCTCTCCTTCCTATTAAATATGCCTGATTAACTGTTTTCTTTATTTGGAATTTTATTATCTCCCGGGACAAATCAGGATCAGTAGGAGAAATAATAAAAGGATAAAGAATAAAAGATTCTTTTTCTTTGTTTTCTTTGTCTGATAAAAGGGAAAAAGTAAAACCTTTTTTCGCTTTTTTTTCTATTAAAGTATCTAAAAAAAATTCTGCTTCTTTTTTAGTTTTTCCTCCTAAATCAAATTGGCCAATAATTACACCGGGATAAATTTTCTGCGAGTATGCCCGGCAATAGACAAAACTAAAAAGAAAGAAGAAAAGTAAAACTAAAAAGATGACTTTGATAAATAGAAGCCATCTTTTTTGCTGAATATCTTTATTGATTTTATTTTTCATATTTTACAATATTGTTTTAATCATCTCCCAAAATAAATCCTTTTTTCTAAGAACTGTTCTTTTCTTTTATTTTTAAACGAACCGAATCAGGATGTTTTAATTTCGGAAGAATAATTGTTAAAACTCCGTTTTTTAACTTTGCTTCTGCTTTTGATTGATCAATTTTACAAGGTAAGATAATTGAACGAGAAAATTTACCCCAATAACATTCACGAAAGAAAAAATTTTCCTCATCAATTTTTTCTTCCTCTTTGTCTTTTCTTTCCCCACGAATAGTAATAATATCTTCGCTTATAGCAATGTCTAAATCTTCTTGATTCACCCCAGCGATAGCCGACTTTATAACAATTGCCTCATCTGTCTGATAAACATCAACGGCTAATTGCCCTTCCTTTTCTATTGCCCAAAAATCTTCTTTTTCTTCATCTTCTTGAATCTCTTCCTCTTTTTCTTTTAAAAATTTATCTATTTCTTTTCCTTTATCCTCCTTCTTTTTCTTTTTTGGTTTTTTGCCTAACCAATCTTCTCTTTCTAAATCTTCTTCTGATAAGCCGGTGAGTTTAGCCCAAAACGATTTTTTATTTCTTTTCATATTTTTATATTTATTCTTAAAGCTTTTTCTCGTTCTTATTATCAGTTAAAATTTTTTTGACTTCATCTAATTTTTTAGTCATTTCTTTAATTTCTTTCATCTGATTAAGTTTTTTCTCTTTTTCTAAATCTTTCTCTTCTTTTATAACTTTTTGAGAGATATACTTTTTCTTTTCATAAAAACCTAAAAGAGAAAAAACAAGAACTCCAGCAAAAACAACACCTACCATATTAATAAAGAACAAACCAAAAGAACCAATTATCATTCGCCAATTAAGAAAAGAAAAACCCATACCTGAGACAACTAGAGGAGGAAGAACAGCCACAGCAATGGCTATGCCTGGCAATATCTCTGATAATCCTGGTTTAGCAAAGGCATAAGCACCAGCCAAACCAGCAATTAAAGCAATAAAAAAATAAGCTAAATTAGGAGAAATACGAGATAAAATTTCTGGGTTTATCTCTCGGTTAAAAACAAGTAAAGAAATTAAGGCAGAAACAATCAGAGTCCCAACAACAATTTCTAAAAGCAATAAAGAGGATCTCCGAATAAGTTTAACATCTGCTATGGTAATCCCCATTGCCAATGATAAAAGAGGATAAAGAATCGGAGAAATAAGCATTCCTCCGATAACCACAGCTGAACTATTGATTAAAAGGCCTAAACAGGTAATAACTACTGCTAAAAAATACATTAAAAAAAAGTCATAACTCGGCGCGCTTTTTTCTATTAATTTATCAACTACTTCTGTCTTTTCTTTCTGATTGATTTCTAAAAATCCTTTTTTTAAAGGCATAGATTTATAAAAAATCTTAAAAACAATTTTATTATACCTTTATCAAAAGTTTTTGCCAAGAAAAATGCCCCGTGCAGGAATCGAACCTGCAACCTTACGCTTAAGAGGCGTCTGCTCTACCAATTGAGCTAACGGGGCTTAATAAATAAATTTTATTTTATTCTTATCTTAACAAATTAAGCCCAAAAATCAAGCTAAGCAAAGAAATTAAAAATGCTCCCGGAGGGATTCGAACCCCCAATAACGGTTCCGAAGACCGTTGTGATATCCATTTCACCACGGGAGCGAAGTCATCTAAAATTACCATAAATTTTAGAAAAAATAAAGAGACCTAGGTCTCTTTATTTTTTCTTATTTTTTATAATTTAGTTAATTAACCTAAATGTTTTGAATCAGTCAAATATGCTTTGGCTGTTTCTTTGGTAATCAATCCCTTTTTATAAAGATAATTAACATCTTGGTCTAGGGTAAACATCCCTTCACTTGCACTTGTCTGAATAATATTTTGAATCTGAGCAATTTTATTCTCCCTAATTAAGTTAGCCACAGAGGGAATATTGACTAAAATTTCTCGAGCAGCAATTCTGCCCCCGCCAACTTTAGGAAGAAGCCGTTGAGCAATAATACCTCTTAAGGAAAGAGATAATTGAAGACGAATTTGCGCTTGTTGATTTGGAGGAAAAACATCAATAATTCGATCAATTGTTCGGGCAGCACTTCGGGTATGAAGAGTGGCTAAAACCAAAAATCCTGTTTCACCTAAAGTAACTGCTGCGGCAATTGTTTCTAAATCTCTCATTTCACCAACCATAATTACATCAGGATCTTGCCGAACAATGTGCTTTAAAGCATTGGAAAAAGAAATAAAATCAGTTCCTAATTGCCTTTGACTAATAATACTTTTTACTGGAGAAAAAACATATTCTATCGGATCTTCTAAAGTAATAATATTGCAAGCACGCTCATGATTAATAAGATTTATCATTGCTGCTAAGGTCGTTGATTTTCCACATCCTGAAGGACCAGTAACCAAAACTAAACCACCAGTTAAACGGGTAAAATCATAGCCGATTTTAGGCATAGTGATTTCTTCCATTGTCGGCAAACGAGGAGAAATAACTCGGGCTGACAAAGCCAGATTTCCCATTGTCCAATAAATACTAATCCTGAAACGAGCCAGACCCTCAATTTCTAAAGATGTATCTAAATCTTTTTCAATCAAAAGTTTTTCCTTCTGCCGTTCGCTCAAAATATTATAAACCATCTTTTCCATATCTACCCGAGTAATGACAGGAAAATCAGTTAACTCTTTTAAAACACCATCAATTCTAACTACTGGAACCTTATCAACCATTAAATGTAAATCTGAAGCATTATTATTAGCCGTTACTTGAAGAAGTTCTTTAAGTTCCATAAAAATTAATTAATGATAATTTTTTATTATTATATTCCCTTTTTTGTTTTTAGACAACCTCTATTCTACCTTTTCTGATAGCCATTGACTAAATTCTACGCCTTCACTGACTTTATCCCCTTTACCTTGAGGATTATCACTGGCTTGAGGACCAGACAAATCACCCCACCAATTTTCCTGAGCGTCAATTATTGCTCCAGTTTTATTATCATTATAAATACCGTAAGACCAATTATCAACAATATTATTGTTTCTTAACTCAAGAACAACTTGGCTAGAAGGATTAGACGAAGAATAATAAATACCATAACGATTATTTCTAATTGTATTATTTGTTATTGTTCGACCAAATGCTCCTTGATGGACAAATTTCATTCCAGCATAAGATGAATTCTCAATAACATTCCAAATAATTTGAGAATCGGGTTGGTAAAAAGTTAAAGCGCCTTTCTTAGAGCCAACTTCTCCGGCATAACGAATAATAACTCTTTCTAAAATATTTTCTGAAGTATAGAAAGAAATTCCTGCCCAACCTCCGGGCTGAGGAGAAGTAGTTGAACCGTCATTATTGCTATCTCCACCGTATTCGTCATCTTTGAAAGAAGTAAAAACAATCGGCTGATCTTCTCTTCCTTGAGCAATTAATTTTCCTTTGCCTAGTTCTTTGTCATCAAGAAAATCAATTTTACTCCTCAAACCACAATTACAAACAGGATTATCAATTTTAACTATTACTCCTCTCTGTATTTGAAGATTATTATAAACACTCAAATTACCAGAGACATAATAAATAAAATTTGAATTATTGCCCCAATAAGTAGGGAAAATAATTTTTGGAGAATAAGTTGTTCCAAAATAGAAAAAACATCGATAAACAATAAACCCCGGATTATCAGATTGATTATTAAAAATTTCTGAGCCACTAAAGGACTGAATATCTATCAAAGCAGTCGGTTCATTTTTAGAAGTAAAAAATTTGTTCCCTTGAATCTTTGACCTAACATTACTAATAATAATTGGCGTTCCCTTTTCTTTATCAAAAGTATTATTGTTTATTTCTATTAAGGAACTGATTGAATCTGAATCAGGCCAATTCTCGACATAAACTCCTACCCCTTCATTTGAAAAGAAATAATTATTTTCCAAAACAAGAGAAACATTAGAAAAAATTGTATAAAAGCCAATTTTATTATTTTTTATCTGATTTTCCTCTATTTTTAGTTCCACATCCTTTTCTTTTTCGGCATCTGAAAAAAATATTCCTCGATTAGAAGAATATTCAATTGTATTTTGAGAAATGACTGAACCACCTTTGAAAAGGGCAACCAGCGCTTTACTATTACTAACGCCATCTAACCTTCCTCCATATCTTAAAATAGCATTTTCTAAAATATTTTCTGAAGTATAAAAAGAAATTCCTGCCCAATCCCCGGGCTGAGGAGAAGTAGTTGAACCATCATTATTGCTATCTCCGCCATACTCATCATCTTTGAAAGAAGTAAAAACAATCGGTTCTTCTTTTGTTCCTTGAGCAATTAATTTTCCTTTGCCTAGTTCTTTGTCATCAAGAACAAAAATTGCCCCAAAAGAATTATTACAACTTGATTCTACATTTCTAATTTTAATTACATTCCCTTTTTCTATTTCAAAATCATTATAAACAAATAAACCACCAGAAATAAGATAGTTTAAATTTTCATTTCTTCCCCAATAAGTTAAACCAGTAATTTCATTTTTAAGAGTAGAGCACCCTTTTGTCGGAGAAATATAATGAATTAAACCGGGCTTGTTACTAAAATTATCTTTTATTGTAATACCTGAACGACTTGTTACTTCTATAATGAAATCTCCATTATCTTTGAACTGATTATTAGAAATTTCACCAAAGAAATTATAAAGATAAATCGGTTCCTCATTATTTGAAAAGATATTATTTTTTATAACAAAATTCTCTACATTTTCTATGAAAAGAGGCGACTTATTATCTTTAAAAGTTATTTTTTCTAAAGAATACGTTCCTTGAGGTGCTCCAATTTTTAAAGCCGACTTATCAGAAGAAAAAATAGGAAGACCGCCATTCTTTATAATCACATTACTAAATAAAATATCATCATTCATTTCTCTAATTAAAATATAAGACCAAAAACCAGCGCATTTATCCTCTTGATAAAAAGGAATATGTACGCCATACTCGTCATCTTTGAAAGAAGTAAAAACAATCGGCTGGTCTTCTTTTCCTTGAGCGTTTAAGGTTCCTCCTTTGTCAACAATTAAACCACTATAAAGGGGATTCTTAAGACAATGGCCATTCTCTTCAACAAAAGCAGGACTAAATTTTATAACTGTCCCTGGTTTTATTTCTAATTCTCCTTTGGGCTTAAGATCAATACGAGAAGAAAGATAATAAGTTAATTCGTTATACCAAGTTTGATTGCTAACTATTTCTCCTACTTTTTCTTTTGCTCGGTTAGGTCGCAGATAAACAAAATTATTCTTGTTATTAAAATAATAATTCCCTAATAATTCTAATCCTCCTTCAGCTGTTTTATTGATAATAAAATTGTTATTGCTAAAATCATTCGTCGATAAAATTAAATTATTTTTATAAATATCTCCCCAAAGTTGATAATTATCAGTATTAATATCAGCATAATAAATCGCGGTTTCTAAATAACTTAAAGAATTATTTTTAAAATTAATTTTACCTCCTTTTAGCCAAAAGCCCTTGTTTTCTAAAGTTGGGCCAACAATTTCATTATTCTCTAAGACATTGGCATTTTCTTCTTGACTTAGAGCAGTAAAGTTTATAATGCCTTGATAATCACTATTTTCTGGCGGACCTTGCATCCCTAAAAAAGAAGAATTCTTTATCTTTACTTTGCCGTATAAGAAAGACAAAAAGCCGCCAAATTTAAATTTAGTCCATTCAATAATTGATTCACCCTTGCCCGTTGTTTGAATATAACCCCAATGAGGAGAACAATTATCTTCTAAACTTACAGGAAAAGCATCAGGATATTCTCTATCAAAAAATGAAGTAAAAACAATCGGTTGGTCTTCTCTTCCTTGAGCAATAATTTGACCTTCTACCCTAATAGATAGATTATTCATTTTTGAACAAGAACTATCCTGAAGTGGAGCAAAGCGAATAAGAACGCCGGGTTCAATAAAAAGATTGCCTGTTATATAGAGAGAATGAGTAATAAGATAGGGACTATTTTGTTTTTGTAAAAATAGATCTCCTTTTATCCGACCGTTATCACCTTTAATTTCTGTATAACTATTAATAGATGATGGATAAGAGACGCTGTTTTGATGTTTTGGTGTTCCTTTAATAGGAGAATTTTTACTATCAAAACCATTCTGAGCAATCTCTGGTTTATTCGTTTGCCAATTATCTTTTTTTGAACCATCAACTTGCGAATCAATTCTTTCCATTGAGTACCTTAGATATTTACCTGACTCTTCATCTTTTTTGTTTTCGCCAGCAAACCAACGATTAGAACAATCTACTTCATCAATTAGATTTCCTTTGCTGTCATAAAGAACTAAATGTCCTCCCTCGTTTTTTAAAGAACCATTATAAGTTTGATTAGCAGGCATATTACTTATAGTTTGGTCATCAGTTCTTTCTAAAAGAAAATAGTCATAACCATTTATATAACCCGACAATTCTATATCCAAACTTCCCTTTTTATCTTTTAATTGCCAACCTGTTAAATCAATAGGATAGGGCTTATTGTTATAAAGTTCTATCCACTCATCAAAAGCGCTTGCTTCTGTTCCCATCCAACTAATCTCGTTGATAACCACATCAAGATATTGAGTTTGATTAATTAAAACACGAGTAAAAGTATCAGGTTTCTCTGGCCAATTTTCAAAATTTCCTGCTTGATCAATAACTCGCGAGCGAAAATAATAAATTTGACCGTTCTCCCCTTTAAACTCTATTTCTGGAATAGTTAAATTGCTTGAATCTAAACTATGATAACTCCAAAATTTCCATTCTCCATCTTCTCCTTTCCTATACTGAACCTGATAATAAGCAATTCCTGAAAGAGTATCTTGGCTAGTTAAATAAATTTTAAAAGAAAGTTGATGCTCAATAAAAGGTAAAGATTTAACTTGAGAAGAAGGAGGTTGTCTATCTAAAATTATTGTCTTTTCTATACCATTAATATTTCCTGATTTGTCCTTTAGCCAAAGATGAATTCTTTTTTCTCCTTCAGAAATATCAGTAAAATCAAAAAATTCTGGTTTTTTGTCTTGCCAACGCTCATCCTCTAAAGCAGGAGGACTATCTTGGTCTTGAGAAATCAACCAACTAATTACATCATCGTCATTGACAATAGACAAACCAATTCTTAAATCATTAGTATAATTTTGAGATTGACTATCTAAATCAAATAAACTTAATTCCGCTTGAGGCGCAGAATAATCAATTGTCCAAGAAAACTCAGCCGGCGTTTCATCAACATTGCCTGAAGAATCAATAGCCCTAACCTTAAATGAATGTTTCCCTTCAATTAAATTATCGTAATTTTGAGGTGAAAAACATTCTTTAAATTGACTTCCATCTATTTGACACTCAAAAGTAGAATTATCTTCAGAGGAAGAAAAAGTAAAACTGGCTGATGAAGAGTTAGAAAATTCTGAAGGGTGACTAAGTATCTCTGTCTCCGGTGGCAAAACATCTCTATTACTACCCCAAGTAAGAAAATGAGGGGAAGTTTTTTCAAGAGATGGATTTTTAGCAAAAGATTTTTCTTTACTTTCGCCGTTTTCTTTATTATCCTTACTTTTATCTTCTTTAGACAATTCTCCTTTGTCTTTTGACTTATTTTCCTCTTTAGTATTTTTAGACAATAAATTATCTTGTTCCTCCGAAGACTTTTTCTCTTCTTTTTTATCCTTTACTTTTTTCTCGGTTAAAGGAAGTTTAATCTGAACCCGCCAAGAAAAACGTTGGACACCCAACCAATGAAAACCATCTTCATCTTGATAAACCAAACCAAAAGGAAGAACAAAATTCAAATCAGAAAAGTTTTTTATCTTCTCCTGAGATGGGGCTTTTATTTTAAAAGAAAAAGTGGCTAACTGCTGAGGAGCGACTTCTTTTTCTTTAAAAGAAGCAGGTCTTAATTGAGTCAGCCACTGAGGATGACTAAAAAGAAAAACATTATTATCTTGAGAAGAATCAATGTTTAAGGAAACTTCTCCTTTTTTCCATATTTTCTCTCCTGTGTTAAGAAAAACTACTTTTAACTCTTTCTCTTCTTCAGGAAAAAGAACTAAATTTGACTGACTTTGCTCCACTAAACTTGCTTGATAAGCAGGAAGGGAAGGAGATTTTTCGTTTAACTTTTTTTCTTTTTCTTCAGGTTTAGAAATAGGAGGATTCTCTTTTTTCTTTTCAAAAAGACGAGAAATACGACCAGTGGTTGCTTCTTTAAATTTTTGGTGAAAAGAAGAAAATTCTTTGGCTAACCGACTAAATTCTTTAATCCCCTTTTGAATCTGTTTACCTGTTTGTATAGCAATACTCTCTGCTGTAGAAACAATGTTATTCCTCGTCCAAAGATAAAAAACTTTTAAAACAGGGGTTTTACCCTTATAAAGTTTAATGACTTCTTCTGAATAATAAGATTGGATTTTTTCCTTTGCTTCTGGAGAAAGAGAAACATCAATTAAAGTTGGTTGGAGGAATTGAGTATAAGGAAAGAAAAAATATCTTTCTCCTTGGTAAAGACGGCCGCAATTGCTTCCACCGGCAACTTCTGGTAAAGGGAAAAGTGTGGTTAATCGGGGAGAAATTTTAGAAAATTCATAATTAGAAGAAAAAACATCTTTGGTAGTTTGGTTATAAATACTTGTTTTATCATAACCGTCAGGAGTAATATCAAAACCATAAAGAGAAGGGTTGTATTCTAAAACGCCCTGTAAAATTTGTTGTGTTTGCCCTTGTCGTCTTTTACGGTCTCTTGATAAAAAACGACCGAGACTTTCATAAACTTTTTCTGTTAGCCCAACACAAGTCCATTGACCGCTTTTTGGTCCTTTTTGCTGACGAAAATCAAAATCATATTTTAAA
>Ga0164318_10006755_pt1 | contig 11110 bp, 15 predicted proteins | sample GuaBasSedimGuay9_FD_113734 | JGI IMG/M metagenome (GOLD analysis project Ga0164318, IMG submission 113734) | Subseafloor sediment microbial communities from Guaymas Basin, Gulf of California, Mexico - Guay9, Core 4571-4, 0-3 cm | ecosystem: Environmental > Aquatic > Marine > Hydrothermal vents...
AGCCGCCAAGGCTGCAGCAGAGAGCAAAAAGAAAACAACGGGGATTCTGTTTGCGGCAATGACGTATGAGGAGAAATGGGCCGGTGTTCCAGAGAATTTACGCCCTAAGATACCAGGCATTGCTACAACTACACCGATGTTGGCTACTCCTAAGGTTCCAGTACCTGCTGAAACTGTGGTAGCGACGCCGACACCAGGGCCTACTCCACCGCCGGAATCTCCTACCAACCCAGTAGTGGAGGTTTTGAAATCTATTGATGATAAGGTAGATTTGAGGGTACTGCCGCAGATCGCGCAAATTTTGAGTAAAAGTTTGTTGGATCGTGCACCTAGTGGTAGGGGATTGGCAGTAGAATCCAATCAATGGCACCAAGCGAGGTGATAGCATGCCGTTGATGATTGAACATGACCAGCGACTGGCTAGTTCAGTTGAATTGGCTTTTCATCCCGGTAAAACGCCTCAATTTCAGTTTCCACCCATTTGTGTCAGCGATCAGAAATTATTTGACTGGCGAGAAGAGAGTCCTACCAACGCTACTGAACGATTGGCCATTTTTTATGGTGGGCAGGGTCGCAAATTAGTTATTGAGGCCAGATATGTGATAGATGATGATTGGACGATTGAAAAAGTAGTAACTAATGTTCGAGCCATTCGTGCGCATTTTTATGAAGGCGCAGTGATTGGTAAAGCGCGATGGGTTACTGTACGTTTTTATCGGATTTCTGAAGCAGGTGGCACTTATCGTGTTACTTCATGTGACATTAAGCATGATGGCCCCATCATGGGTGGCGGTAATGATTCCTATCCTATGGTAACGATTGTGACGTTGGAAATGATCTTTGTATCGAAGATGCGAGATAAAGGAAGCGATGCCAAGTTGGATGTCGGTAAACTTGTTCCAACGCCCATTAATCATCCGGAGTGGTACTAATGGCTTTTGACGTAATTCGTAATGCTAGATTGAACGATACCGAGCCCGTCATTAAAAACGGGAAAGTGACTTATGGTAGATGGAAAAAGCCTGCATTCTTACTTAAAGAACATTTTGATTTTGAGATAGAATACACGGTAGACAACGCCAAAGCAGGACGCCCCGATCTTATTGCAGAGGAAGTATATGGCACTTCCGATCTTTATTGGGTGGTGATTGCAGCACATCGACCGTTAAATCCGATCGGCTGGCCCCCAACCGGCACCAAGCTAATTTTACCAGGTAGTAGTGAAGTTTATAATGATCTTTGATATATATAAAATGGGAGGATTCAATGCCTGGCCGACTGGGTAGCGATAATCTAGCTCAAGTATGGAAGCGGTTTTTCGACAATCGGGTAGCCGATGCGTGGCATCGATTCAATGGTTGGTATCGAGCGCAAGTAGTTGAAACCAACGATCCGCTTCAAATTTATCGAATCAGATTTAAAATTCCTGAGCTACATGATTACGATATTAAACCGGAAGATTGCCCTTGGGCTGTCCCTGCTCCCTGGATGGGAGTAAAGGGTGCACAATTTTGGTCGCATCCCATGATCGGTGACTGGGTATGGATTTGTTGGGAAAAGAATAACCCCTTTGGTCCGATTTGGGTGGGATTTGCAACGCCTACTAGGCGCAAATTCTATGCATTGGAGGCCGTTTTTACCAAGTCGCCATTGTCGGTAGATGAGGAAGGCAAGAAGGCCGATAAGCCGGATGACTACTTAGAAGAATACCTATCTAAAGATTTTCGGCCTTATCAACTTGGATGGCGTGATCGATATGGATCTTTTGATTATTCTCATTCCGTAGGTTTTTTCCCCGATGAGCACAAAGAGAAACCGGCCGCTCAAGATTGGGATGCCATTCAGAAATCTAAATTTGAACCGGAAGGTGAGAAACCCGAGATCAATGACCCTGACGTTAAGATGATGGCGCGATGCTCCAAGTATGGGATTTATGCATTGCATAATGATGTAGGCTATTGGTGGAAAAAAGGCGAGGACGGCGATTTAGGAGAATTTACAGGCAAATTCGAGGACGATCGTGAATGGGAGATCAAACGCTTTAAATATTGGCGTAAACATTTCAATGAGCAAGAGCCTAAAGATCGAGACCAACGTCGATATGAGGTGCGTACCAGATATGGTCATAAGTTTGAGATGCGGGATGTAGGTTGGGCACAGAAAGGACCTGTTGAATCCAAGAGTCGTCCGGAGGAATTTGATGAAGAGCGAACGTTGTCTAAAGAGGCAGAGCGAGACGAAACATGGATCAAGCTTCGTTCTAAGAACGGTCATCTTTTCCAGATGTACGACAAAGGCGTTAATTACAAAGAAGATGAATTCATTAAGCGGTTATTGAAAAAGGAAATCGGTGGCACACCCGACGAAGAAGATGGTTATTGGAAAGAGAAGGATGATTGTCGTTGGATGCGTCTGATGACTCGATGGGGTCTGAAATTTGTATTGGATGATCGAGGTTGCCATTATACGGAGGCTCATGCACATATTAAACCTCGCGGCAATGGCTTTTTGGTCAAGGGTAGAAGGGCCGTTTGTGAGGATGACGATGGAGTAGGATTGGGCTTTGGTATTGAATTTTGTGAAAAGAAGCAGCTTAATAAATTAAGCGCCTATACGCCCAAATCCAAATTGTTGGAATTGAATGATAAAAAAGATTACATCATGTTGTGCAGTGACACTCCAAAGCCGATTTCTGAAGAATGGGCTGGATTAAAGCGCCATGAATTCACTCTCTCTATGGCCATGGAATTTGATCCCGAAATTCACACTCATCATTTGAAGCTGGATTTGGCCAATGAATATATTCGACTCAAGTCTAGGGCAGGAAGAGGAGTAGGATCCCGAGGTGAAACTGGATGCGATGATCCATCCAGTCCCAATCAAGCATTGGGGCAAGGACTGGAAGCTAGAGACGGTGAATTGTTTGGAGGATGCGGTGAGACATGGACTGAGCTCAACGACGCCGATGATCGTGGATTGTGGATGAGCCACAATGAGCAATTGTTGGTGTTGAGAGCTCGCCGTGCTGACTTTGAGAACAGACCACCCCGAGAAATGCATGTTGCTTTTTCCGATAAGGATGAAGTCATTGTTATAAGAAATGGGCAGCAAAAGGGGCGGATCCAGATTTATTGCAATAAAGATGTAGAAATAGTGGGTGGCAAGAACATTAAAATGGAAGCTAAAGAAACGGTAAGCATCAAGGCAGGCAAGAAGCTTTGCATTGAGGCGGGCGGTTCACATTTGAGTCTCCAACGAAATCAACTGGGGACCGACGCCGTATTTAATGCACCTCGTTCGCGAGCCTTTCACGAGGGATGCTTGGAAGGTCCGGGTGCAGGACCTAAATCGCCGATTTCGTGCTCACCTTTGTCAGTCTCAGAGTACAACATTCCTCGCGATCATCCGAGTGATCGCGGCAAGGTTTGTAATGGGCCGTTTGATAGGCAACCTGAAACGGTGCTGGAACAACCGGACGATGCCGATGCCGGTCCTTCAGGGAGATAAAGCATGAAAGAAGAGAAAGCGGTCGTTCAAAAGAAAAAGCCACTGTTGGCAAATCTCCCCATCAAAAAACTGGCGGGGAAAAATAAAGTGGTTGTTAAGCCTAAGGCTGCGGTGGTGAAAAAGAGGGTCAATCAAATGATGGATTTTGGCAGGGACGTCAACCATGATCATTGATTTCCCAACCGCTTTATATAAGACTGTTTTTCCCAAAGGGGAAGAAGCTGGGAACGTTACCTGGCAGGTTTCTTCAACCAATCCTCCCCGTGCGGTGGAGGAAGTGACTCAATTCCCTGATGCCGAAACGCTCCGTCGTAGAGGACCATTGGATGAGTATGACGATAAGACGCGTCGTCAGTTTCTTGATGAATTGGTTTATACGGTAACCAGTGGGTCGCCGTCAGCGGTCGGTAGTGCCACTAAACAATTTGAAGCTGGCCAAATATTGGATTTCGAAACTGAGGAAGAGCTTCCTGCGGTCGTTGGAGTTGAAACTCCGCCGATAATTGATTTGCAACACAATACCAATTTACTTGACCTGCAGGCTCTTGGCTTTTCAGAAGAAGAGGCTCAAGGCATTATTGATCGGACTGAAAATGCAGATAAAACGCTACGTGAAGAAATTATAGCTTTGCAAGGTCAAGTTGATGATCATCAAACTCAGATACACGAAAATCAGAAGACGCTCAACGAGGCCTATAAGGTACGAGATGCACTGACAGTGATTCAAGATGAGGAAATGATGGTTAAGATCAATGAAAAGATCACAGCATTACAGAAACAACGTGACGATCTAGTAAATGAATTTAACGCTTTAAGTGGGCAACTTAAGAGTAAGTATGATGACTTACTGGTTACGACACCATTGATCCGTTAGGAGTGAGTCAATGCTTAGTAGATGGCAAGGATATAACGCGCCATTTGTTGGTGGAAATCAAACGTTGATGTCGTTGCAGGCTGATGAACGACTTATCAAGAATGACATTCTCCAATTATTGTTGACGTCTCCCGGTGAAAGAGTTATGCGTCCCGATTTTGGGACGGTAGTTAGGAAAGCACCTTTTGAACAAGGTGACAGCAGATTAATGAATGCAATTAAGGATTCAATAACGGAAGCACTGAGCATTTATGAACCCAGGGTTGAAATAAACGACATACAACTTACAATGGAACCGGATCGTAACAAATTGGATATTAAGGTATTCATTACCATAAAACATACAGGTAGGCAAACGGTAGTAGAGACTGTGGTTTCTGTTTAGGGGATACGCATGTCTGAAACGTTTTTTAAGTTGCCCAATCAACCCGAGGAATTTGGGATTACTCTAGCTGCACCAGCTTTACGTAAGATAGATTTCAGTGCATTGGAATTTGAAACGTTGCGACGTGCTCAGGTTGAATATCTTAAGACATATTATGGCGACACCTTTAACGATTTCACTGAACAAAACGGCGTAGTGATGCTGATGGAACTGATCTCCTACGTTGGATCGGTACTGTCGTTGCGAGCAGATATTTTGGCTGACGAAGCTTTCTTACCCACGGCACAGACCACCGATGCCGTGATCAATCATTTGGAATTAATCAACCAAAAAATACGCCGTCCTACTCCGGCAGTAGTAGATATAGAAGTATCGGTTGGTACGGGGGTCAATTCAGAAATTAAAATCCAATCGGGACTGAGATTCAATCTTAAGGGGAGTGACGGTAATCCACTTACATATGAGTTATATCGTGCACCCGGTGACTGGGACAATCCCATCGTTATCCCACCGTCAAAACGAGGAGTTATAGCTCACGCAGTAGAAGGCGCATTTCAGACGCCGGTCACAGTAACTTCAGCTGGAGGAGCTGGCCAAACAATTGATTTGGTGGACGACGACATCTTAGATGAACCGATCATTGTGGAAGTCTCCTCCGGCAACGTTTCTGAGATTTGGCATCGAGTAGAATTTTTAGAACTTCAAGAAGCTACCGACAACGTATATCAAGTGAAATTTTTTGAGGATAAGGCTATAGTGATGTTTGGAGATGATAAGCATGGCAAAGCTCCTTTGGCTGGCCAACAAATTTCCGTTAAATATCGTCGTGGTGGTGGCATAAGAGGCAGAATAGGCATTGGGGCAATCAATGAGAGTAGACCAATTATTCCAGAACCGCCTTTCAATGCTCCAGTTGAAGTGCTTTTCCGCAATCTCAGTGCGTCTTCAGGCGGCACCGATGCAGAGACGTTGGACGAAGCCAGACGCAGAGCACCTCGTGATTTTGCAACTCACAACAATGCTGTGTCTGCCGAAGATTATGCGCAATTGGTAGCTAAATTTGCGCATCCGATGTATGGTTCAGTTTTGAAATCTGCAGCTACCATTAGAACGTCATTGAACGCCAACGTAGTGGAATTGTACGTCTTGGCCCAAGGACCGGACAACGTGCCGGTGGTTCCAAGTGCGGGATTGAAGAAGGGGTTAAAGACCTATTTAGAAGATCGTAACGTTTTAACTGATGAAGTACGAGTATTGGATGGAGCCATTAAACCAATTGATGTTGAAGCCAACATCGTCATGTCCAAGAGTGCCATATCCGGTAAAGTAAAGAAAGATGTTGATGCTGCCATTGAAGACTTTTTTAATCTTAAAAATTTTGAAATGGGTCAGGGATTTTTCCTGTCCAAGTTGTATGCGAAATTACAATCAATTGATGGCGTGCAATTTGTCGATCTCTTCCAGCCTCATGATGACGTCATTCCTACCAAAAAGATTGCAGAATCGGGTACGCCGGGAGTAGGTTTTAATGAATTGATTGTGCTTGGAAATAAGCAACTGCGTTTTTATTTTGAGAAGGGGCGATATCAATGACTTCCATTCATTTGGTTGCTCCTCTGAATAAGGTAGTTACCAATGAGGATCTTTGTTATATTTGGGAATTGGCAAGCAGTGGTTTTATTTTAGAGCCTGATTGTTCCAAGCGTTGGGAACTCAATACTGAAATGGTGTGTGACAGTTTGATTAAATGTGGGTTGGGTAGGGCAGCAACTGATTTCCGACAGCGACAGCAAAAATTGGCTAAATATCGAAGACACCCACACCGTGTGATCGTACAGCATACGGAACGTTATCCTGGAGGAATTATAAATGATGCATTGGAATTTGTTGCTACCGACGGGTTAAGTAAAGGCCGTTTTTATTTTAAATGTGGTGTGGCCGTTGCACAAGGTTGGCAGGATGCCGTCGGTGACGATCTGCGTGTAATAAATGCGATGTTGATTGCTTTTTGCGGTCGGTTAAGCAACTGCACGACTGCCTTTGTTGAGGATACCAATGAATATATTCAATGGTTGAATAAGCTTATAGATTCATTTGCTGAACAGAAAATCATTAATGATTCGCCCAACTTTATCTGATACTTCATCATCGTCAAGTTGATGTGCGGCTGCCAAATGTTCACAGACTTCAGCAGCGAAGGAATCAAGTTCTTCCTTGGACTCAACACAATCAGGGACGGGGAATTCGTTTTGTGTGGGTACTGAAGCTACGTAATAAAAAATACGATTAGTTAACTGTTTCATTTTTTCTTTGGTGGCCAGCATTTTCCACCTCCTCTCACACTGTGCACTATTTTATTTTTGCCTCAAATTCTAGTGAAAATTTTTGTCAAATTCGTCAAGTAGCGTTTTGATTTCTTGGGTATTTAATTTACGTCTCTTCTTCTTTGGGTTTCCTGGCGGTAACGGTTTATAATCATTCATATTGATTGATCCTTCTAGCATTTTCTTAATGATTATCATTGGTTTTTGAAGAGCAAATAATTTCCCTTCAGTTAATTCGTAGATGGCATTAAAAGCTTTCTCTCCATACCATATCAGACTATTGTTGGTGAATTGAGCATTCAATCTCTCACCGATTGCTTTCAAAATTTGAATATCCATTCCACCCAATGACAATATAGGTCCTTCTTGGGTCATCATGGCGCTTCCTTTAGCATCAAATAAGGCTAGGAAATATCCAGTAAAAGTGAGATCATCCATGTCCTTCAACACAACTTTTTTCTGCCGATTGAATTTCTTCATTTCCTGTGCATAACGGTGATGATTGGTTAATGTGGCAATTAGGCTTTGTTCGCGGTACGCCATCAATAATCTCGCCTGATGGTGTTTAGCTTGTAACGTATGAAAAACTTTAGTTACGATGAAGTATCCGTTGAGTGCCCCCAGTGTCCAGAAGATTTGTTTTTTGTTGGATACTTCTAGAAATTCACCAGTTCCAGTCATAATTCTAAGGGCGGCAATGAATTCAGCATTTTGTGAATGAACTCGTATTGCCCAGTGACATAGATTATGATTATGTCTGGATCTAAAAGAGCATGTAAATGAGGCACATCCGTCCAACGCGCCACCGATGAAACCGGTCTCCAATGGATTGAGGTCATTGGTTTTGTCCACATGCCGTGACTGCAAAGATTTAAGTGCCGCCGTTGATTTCATTGTTTCCTCCACATGCCTTATTAATATTTTTGCTACAAATTGATGATTCATACTATTCTGATTATTCTAATTGACAGCTAAAATAATGTGATGGCAGGAACGGGTGATGACAGATTGGTTTGATGAGAGAAAAGGAGATGAGATCATGGCTTCCCAACCGGCAAATGCGGCGATTGAGGTTTTTCGGACCGTCCGAACCTATCGCCAAGACTTGCGACACGAGTCATTGAAGGTGCTGTTTCCATCGCAACGCGACATGGTGATGTCGGTCCCGGCACGGGAAGTCATCGCCGCGCAGACGCACGACGGCGTGGTCAGCGATGCATGGCGGTTTGGTCATCCAGTGGTTACTTTCCCGCGCAACTTTGTCGAGTTGGATGACGTCGTGGCCAACGTCACCGATACCAAGTTGCAACGGTTGATCGGCGGCCGCGATGTCTTCGTGACCAAGACTTCCGGCAACAACACCGACGACTTGCATGCGGAAGTGCAGGCATTGGACAATGCGGTCAACACCGAGGATACGGTCAATCCTCTGGTTGTGCATTAATCTCATTACATAGATGGCGTGGCTTTAGCCACGCCATCTATGTATTCATTTCCTTTTGCCAAGCATCATGAAATTGCTGCCATTGCCTGATTACCGTCTTAGTATAATTAATCATATATTCAAAAGCTTCATCATTGGTCTCAGCCAATTGTTGCCGGAGTGATGATTGTTCGTGTCGCCACATACGAATCTGTTCTCTGGCCATCCCCAACAATCGCCGGTATCCAGTAGCAGACAATTTCTTTCCAATCAGTGGAGGCAAGTTCCTTTGAAGAGCGTTTCTGGACATCAATTTTCCAATCTTTGAAAATCATCGGCGCTAGCTTCTAGATCTTTTAATTCATTTTGCAATGCCTTTATGATATGGGGAATCAGTGTTTTACCTGGTTTGGTTATTAAAATAGGCTTTTTATTGATCAATATGGCTGCTTCTCCACCGCTTTCTAGAAAACAGATGGCTTTCTTCAATTCGATCACACGATCGTTGACGGTGTTTTTCATGCGATCTATTACCTCTCTACTACTGGGTCGTTTAGTCATTTCTCCCCCTTCGAAGCAGTAAAGACATCAATAATCGGCGTCAACTATAGAGATATTCCATTTGGGCTATCTCCATGTCGTGTTTAACCATCATTGAAATTAAGCCGTTGAAGCTGGTCTTCGGGTACCACCCTAATGCTTCCCTAGCTTTGGATGCATCACCACGCAATTCGTCTACTTCAGTAGGTCGGAAATATCGAGGATCAATTTTGACGTGATCCTGCCAATCTAGATCCAATTTCTGAAATGCTGCTGTCAAAAATTCCTTAATGGTGTAAGTTTCACCGGTAGCGATCACATAATCGTCCGGGCGTTCTTGCTGCAGCATTGTCCACATGGCTTCTACATAATCACCGGCAAATCCCATGTCTCTTTTGGCATCTAAATTACCCAACCATAGATGAGATTGCAGGCCCATTCTGATCCTAGCAGCAGCTCTAGTAATTTTCCTGCTGACGAAATTTTCACCTCGTCTAGGGGATTCATGGTTGAACAAAATACCGTTTGATATGAACATTCCATATGCCTCACGATAATTGATTGTCTGATGGTGAGCATATACTTTGGCACAAGCATATGGGCTACGGGGCTGAAAGGATGTCATTTCGTTTTGAGGAGCTGGTGCATTTCCGAACATCTCGCTGGATGATGCTTGATAAAGCTTAGGCCGTTGTTTGGCGGGTAAACTACGAATTGCCTCCAATAAATGTAGAGTACCGAGCGCAGTTACGTTTACAGTATAAATGGGATTTTCAAAAGATACCTTAACATGTGATTGTGCACCTAAATTATAGACTTCATTTACTTCCAATTCATGTAAAAGTCGATGAATACAACCGGAGTCCGTTAGGTCGCCGTAATGGAGATGCAGTCTACGTTTTTCTTCATGTGGTTCTTGATATAGATGATCGATCCGCTTGGTTGAAAACGTACTACTGCGTCGAATTATGCCGTGTACTTCATAATTTTTGTTCAACAGCAATTCAGCCAGATATGATCCATCTTGTCCAGTAATGCCGATAATCAGCGCCTTTTTCATGCCATCTCCTTTCGCAGTCGTGCTTCTATTTGAATACAACAATATTTAATTACTTCCAAATATTCCAATTGTTTGGTGTTATGCTCCATTCTAGATAGAATCTCTATTGCTTGTCTGATGGTTCGCAAACTATGGAATATTTGGTCTCGACATTCTTGGCATTTTTGCTGGTTGGTTTCATAAATATGCTTAATGTCCCCCAGAGCATTACTTAACATTTGCCGTAACCGACAATGTTCCATGACGTTGTAAATGGCTCTTTTTAAGCTTTTAGAGGATACTCTGGATTTGGCAATCCAGTCATCGGCACCAATCCGTTTAAAGGCGTCAATGTCGTCGTCCTCAAGAACATGGGCAACGGTGGTGCTGGAATCTCCAAGGTCATCGATCATTACGATGACTGGTCGAGAATCACCGCTTTGGCGGAGTCGTATCAAAGACTCCAGCTGGGTATCATGTGCTTTGTCAATGATTATTAAGTCACTGTCGGTAGAGAATTCTTGGTCTTTAGCTTGGTGATCGACGACGATGGTCCAGTTAGTGATTTCACTACAGTACTTGGTCAACGTCATGATCTCTGCTACGTTGTCGCTGATCATCAGAATCTTTATCGTCTTCATCATGTCTCTCCCAGTTCGTCACGATGTGCATTTTATATTCGTGGAGGAAGACATGACGGATGGACGTATGAACTACTATTGTGGTACTATCGTCTTAAATGTAAGATTGCAATTAGGGCGAAGAATGTTAAAAAGCACAGCTATTTAATGTGTGTCGAGTATGAAAAAGTAATGTTGGAGGTTAAAATGGTTCAATGTAATGTCTGCCGGAAGAGTATTAAAGTAACGCCTCGCGCTTACAAATTGAATGTGGCAAGGAATGGAAAGTTTATCTGTCGAAAGTGTGCGTTTAGTACTCCGACAAGAAAGCAACAAAATTCTAATGCAGCACAGAAATTATGGAAAGAGAAAAAAGAAGAATTGAAGAAGAAGATGCG
>Ga0164318_10006756_pt1 | contig 11105 bp, 9 predicted proteins | sample GuaBasSedimGuay9_FD_113734 | JGI IMG/M metagenome (GOLD analysis project Ga0164318, IMG submission 113734) | Subseafloor sediment microbial communities from Guaymas Basin, Gulf of California, Mexico - Guay9, Core 4571-4, 0-3 cm | ecosystem: Environmental > Aquatic > Marine > Hydrothermal vents >...
AGCTGATTCCGGGAACCGACAACTACATCGATTACTACCAGAGAAACCCCGGGAAAGAGAACACAGATGCCAGAACAAGAGCTTTTCCTGGGCTTCTTTCGAAAGACAGCAGATACTACCACCGGCTTAACTTCGCTGCTGCAGATGCCAGTTTCCATCTGCTGCAGCACCTTAAGGGGGCAGTGGATGGCCCTGTGGCAGACAGCGTTCCTGTGGAAGATTCAAGGTTTCTCACCGATTACATTCGCAGACTGATGAAACTTTACGGTGTGAAATGCTACGGCATAACCACGGTGAAACCGGCTCATTATTACTCCCATACCGGAAGGGCGGCAGGAGGATACGGAAGGGAAATACAGGCGGAGCACAGTTACGCAATTGTTCTGTGCTCGGAAATGAAGCCAGGTTTTACTTCCACAGCTCCTCTGTCCCCGGAGGTTATTGAAACAGGTCTAAGGTATGCGGAAAGCGGTGTGTGGGCAGTTCAGACCGCCGCTTTTATTCGGAATCTGGGGTATTCAGCCAGGGCGCACATCGATGGGGATTATCTGGTTGTCGCCCCGCTTATCGCCCTTGACGCTGGGGTTGGAGGATTCGGCTGGAGCAGTGTGTTTCTTACCAGGAAGTACGGTCCCAGGGTGAGGTTCTCTGTTGTAACGACGAACATGGAACTACAGGTGTCTGAGGTAAAGCCATCCACGGACTTTCTGTCTTTCTGCAGAGTCTGCAGGAAGTGTGCAGTTAACTGTCCCAGCAGAGCCATTAATCCTGACCGGCTGGAAAAACTCAATGCCGACAGGTGTTTCATGTACTGGAACTCGGTGGGAACAGATTGCGGGAAGTGTCTTGCCGTGTGTCCCATGGGGCACCCGTGGGGTCTGCTCAAGACCCTTGCCCTTCGTTACCGTCTGGCCGGGTGGCTGCTGAAATGGCTGGACGATGTATTTTACGGGAAAAAACCTCCGGCAAAACCGCTGCCGAAATGGATGGTGAAGGTGAAGTGAGTACGGTACTTATCATTGGCGCAAGCAACAACCCGGGCCGGTATTCAAACATGGCAATGGGCAGATTGACAGATGCAGGCTACAGGGTGATACCGGTAAATCCATTCTCAGAGATTGAAACTGAGGAGCCTACTGTACACAGTCTTTCCCGGGTAAGTGAGAAAATAGACACCGTCGCTGTGTATGTAAGGGCTGAGCTGCTGGCACAGGATATAGAGCATCTGGTAAGAATTGCGCCATCGCAGGTAATCTTCAATCCAGGTACGGAAAGCAGGGAGCTTTCCCACAGGCTTGCAGAAGCAGGTATAATAACCAGAAATGCGTGTGTTCTTGTTTTGCTCAGTACCGGTGAATTTGATCTGAAGGGAAAAACAGATGAGTAGTAAGATAGTAATAGCGTCCCATGCAGATGTGGAAAAGTATGACGGCAGAGAGGTTGGCCGGTCGCCATGGAAAAAGATAACCCAGGACACCATCAACGCTTTTGCCGATGCAACCAGCGATCACCAGTGGATTCACGTTGATCCGGAAAGAGCCGCCGCATCGCCGTTCGGGGCAACAATAGCACACGGTTTTCTGACAGTTTCACTTCTGCCGGCTCTTCTTGATGAGATAATCGAGGTGCGGAATTCGGAGATGACTGTCAACTACGCAGTTGAAAATCTCAGGTTTGGTACACCAGTTCTCGTTAACAGCGAGGTGCGTCTGATACTGACTGTAAACGGTCTACGCAATCTCAGAGGAATCACAAGAGTGACCCTCGGTGTCGAGATGGAGATCAAGGGAGAGAAAAGACCGGCGTACAAGGGAAGCATCATACTGCTCTATCACTTCCGATAACTACTCGGAAACTATCCTTGTCAGTTCGTCAAGAGAGATTATTCCCTGCTTTGCGTATTCCAGGCCATGTTGAAGCAGGGTTGGCATACCGGCTGTACGGGCCTTTCTGCTGAGCTGATGGGCTGGCAGTCCCTGTGTGATAAAATCTCTCATAAAGTCGTTAACCACAAGCATTTCGAAAAGCGCAACCTGTCCGACAAAGCCCAGCCCCAGACATTCACTGCAACCCTCCGCCTCATAGAAAGGTGTTTCGGGGATACTGTCTATACCAAGCAGTTTTAACTGTTTTACCTGGAACTCATTCAGCTCAACTGTTTTTCTGCATGACGGGCACAGTCTGCGGCAGAGCCTCTGTGAAACAACCGCATGAACAGTTGAAGACAGCTGAACAGGATCTACTCCCATCTGAGAAAGACGGTTAAACACACCTGATGTGCTGTTGGCGTGGACAGTGGTAAGCAGCAGATGTCCGGTCATCGCGGCTCTGATGGCCACGGAAGCGGTTTCCTCGTCTCTGATTTCACCCAGCATGATAACATCCGGATCCTGTCTGAGAACTGATCTCAAACCTGTCGAAAAGGTAAGCCCTGGTGCCTGTCCCACTCTGGTCTGCTGGAATCCTTCCAGGTTTGTCTCTACAGGGTCTTCAAGAGTAACGATGTTGATGCTGTCTTTTCTGCTTGACTTGATGTAGAGCAGGCTTGAAAACATTGTTGTACTCTTACCGCTGCCTGTGGGACCTGTTATGACGATCATCCCCTGGCTTCGGTTGAGCATAGCTTTGTAGTCGGGAAGGATGTTTTCCGGCATCCCGATGTTTTCAATATCCATAATTCTGGCATTGGTTCTAACCAGCCTCAGTGCAATACGCTCACCGTTGTTTGTGGGGAACACAGATACTCTGGCAGTGTATGCCTCGCTTTCAAAATTCAGCTGACCATCCTGAGGTACCCCCTGCTTGAAAATAGAAAGGTCAGACAGTATCTTGACCCTCCTGATCAGATGCTGGTAAAGGGAAGTTGGGATTTCTCCCATGGGGTAGAGGTTTCCGTCGATTCTGAATGTCACCTCGGCTTTGTCCGGCGCAGGGTTGAAGTGGATATCGCTTGCCTGGAGAGAAAACCCCATTCCAACTATTGTGTTCACTATCTGTGTTACACCGGTATCAGGAGTGTTGATCAGCTTGTTCAGTTCCGATTTGTACGCCGGGATACCTGTAATATCTCCAGTTTTGTAAATCAGTATATCGCTGGTCTTTATCTCTGCATCATCCAGGGGAACCCGGTCAAAATGAAGCCACAGGGTTCTGGTCAGTTTTACAAGAACAGAGTTCACCAGCAGTACAAGAAGAGCCCTGAGAACCAGTGAAAGAACTGGAGACCCTATCCCAAGGGTGTTTTCCACCTTTGTGAGCAGTTCCGCTGCAGAAGCGGAATGTGAAACCGCAAGCACGGTTAGAATTGATACAGCGAAACAGGTGATTCGAACCAGGCCGTAGTTTTTCCTCGTCAGCCCAGGCAGAGTAAAGTTCACTTTAATCCACCTCAATCCAGGGTTTGTGCAGGGGTTTTATCAGCCTGATGAAATCCCATGGCTGACGCAATAGTTTCATCCAGGGAAAGCACCGGTTTCCAGCCTGTTATCCGCTCTACTTCATCCTGCATGCACAGCCAGTTCGTTGAGGTAATATCAGTGGCCTTCTCCCTGTCCAGCAGCGGAAGGAATCCGGTGAACGATGCTGCTACTTCACCCAGGAAACCGGCAGCGTAAACAACACATGACGGGACCGGTATTCTGAGGATTTTTCTTCCTGCGGTTTTCTCAAGAGCTTTGTGTATCTGCTTCCATGTAACAGGTCGGGGATGCGATGGCTGGAGGATCAATCCTTCTGCTGCGGGCATGTTGATAAGATCAGCCATGAAGTGCACCAGGTCGCTGATGGAAATTACACAGAACTTCACAGCACTGCTTCCCAGTGTTACCGTTATGCCCCTCCGTGCCCAGCGGTAGAATGCTTTCGTTTCCCTGTCGTCGGGACCCAGTGCAGCTGGAGAGCGAACGATGATATACCGTGGAAATCCTGTAACAGCTTGTTCAGCAAGTCGTTTACTTCTGCCATACGAAGACCTGGGGCCGTTGCCGCCGGGTCCTGCTGCAGCCTGGCTGGAAGTGAGAATGAAAAGAGCATCCGGACACGCAGCTTTTGCCGCCAGCACAAGTGCCGCAGTAAGTCCTGCATTGACTCTATCGAATTCTTCACCAGATCGGGCTTTTACAGCTCCTGCCACATGGAAAATAACCTCTGTACCTGTAAGGTGGGGGAAAATGCTTTCCGGAGAACTCAGATCCATGGAAACGATCCTGCAGCCTGGTGGGATATGGCTGGTGTCTGAACTTGAGCGGACAGCAGCAGTTACAGTATGACCTCGGTTGATAAGTTCTTCTACCAGATGTCTGCCAACAAAACCTGATGCTCCTGTAAGGAATATCTTCACAAAGTCAGCCTCCCTCTCGACACAGGAATATGACGATTCCTGTTTGATTCTGAAAGGTTTGTGGTTAGATTCATGTAGCGAATTGCGTTAGCCAAGTATTACTACTGGTTCCGACCAGGCAACCGACGGGTGATTCCATGGACATCTTTCAGAAGTGTTTTGATTACGACCGGCCTGAAAAGGTAAAGGCGATGGGGCTTTATCCTTACTTTGTTCCTCTGCAGGGGCATGTAGGGGCTGAAATGGAAATAGGCGGACACGGTTTGATCATGCTGGGTTCCAACAACTATCTCGGTCTTACAGACGATCCCTACGTTATGGAGAAATCTCGGGAGGCCATACTGAAGTATGGTACCGGATGCACAGGCAGCAGATTTCTCAACGGAACTCTTGATATACACCTTGAGCTGGAGGAAAGGTTAAGTAAATTTCTGAAGAAGGAAGCCTGCCTTACCTACAGTACCGGGTTTCAGGCCAATCTTGGAACAATAGGAACTCTGGGTGCCAGAGGAGACATCATCTATCTGGACAGGAAGAATCACGCCTCCATTATCGACGGAGCCAGAATGAGTTACGGAAAGGTTGTAAAATACAGACACAACGACCTTGAACATCTCCGTCACATTCTTGAAAAGCATATAGATGAACCTGGTATGATAATCACCGACGGTGTGTTCAGCATGGAAGGCGATCTTGCAAAAATCAACGGTCTTGCCGATCTTGCCGAGGAATTTGGAGTTCGGCTTCTGGTGGACGATGCCCACGGAGTAGGTGCCATGGGCGCCACGGGAATGGGTACCGCGGAGCACCTTGGGTGTCACGACAGGGTTGATGTTCTGATTGGAACATTCAGTAAATCATTTGCCTGTATCGGTGGGTTCGCTGCCGGTCCTGCAAGCGTCATAAGCTATCTGAGGCACAACGCCAGAACAAACATTTTCAGTGCCAGTCTTCCGCCTGCTGCCGTGGCAACGGTTCTGGCGGCACTCGATATACTTGAAAGAGAGCCTGAGCTTCTTGTTAAGGTACACCATGCTACCACGAGATGCCGTGACGGTCTGGCTGATCTGGGATTCAATATCGGGCACAGTGAGGCTCCGATTATTCCTGTGTTTATTGGCGAGGATCTCGACTGTTTCCGGGTATGGAAAGATATGTTTGACAACGGGGTGTTTACCAATCCGGTTATCTCTCCCGCGGTTGAACCAGGAGGTGCCATGCTGCGTACAAGTTACATGGCGAGCCATACAGATGACATGATAGACCGAGCTCTGGATGTGTTTGAAAAGGTCGGCCGCAAACACCACCTGATTGGATAATGGCATGAACTACACAATCGAAAAGGTCGACAGTCGGAAAACGAGAAAAGAATTCATCATGCTTCCCTTTGGTATCAACAAAAACGATCCGCACTGGGTACCGCCTCTGCTTATGAATGTTCGGCAGCTTATGGATAAAAAACATCCGTTTCACGAACACGCCGATGTGGAATTTTATATAGCACGGGATTCGGGAGGAAAGGTAGTCGGCAGAATCAGTGCCTGCGTAAACAGGACACACAACGAATACCACAACGAAAAAACAGGCTTTTTTGGTTTTCTGGAATGCGAGAACGACAGTGAACTTGCCGGTCTTCTTCTTTCAACGGCGGAGAACTACGTGAAAGCTGCGGGAATGGAAAGCATACGCGGTCCTTTCAATCTCTCAACAAACGAGGAATGCGGTCTGCTGGTCGAGGGATTTAACACAGATCCCAGGCTGATGATGACCCACAACCCGAAGTGGCTCGGAGGGCTTGTGGAGCAGGCCGGTTACAGCAAACTCATGGACCTTCTTGCCTACTGGCTTGACGGAGACAGCGACAAATTCGAAAAACTGTTCAGAATAGCAGCCATGGTTGAGAAACGGGGAGAATGGAAGGTGCGGGGTATCAACCTGAAAGATCTCAGCAATGACATGAGGAAGATCATGGATGTGTACAATGAGTGCTGGGGTGAAAACTGGGGTTTCGTACCCATGTCTTCAAGAGAGTTTGCGGCCATGGTCGATGAGTTGAAGATGCTTGTTATACCGGAACTCACGCCAATTGTAGAGCTGAACGGTGAAGTTGTTGCATTCGGAGTGGCCCTTCCTGACGCCAACATTGCGTTCAAAAAGGGAAAAGGCAGGGCAATTCCATCAATTCTTGCTCTCAAGGTTCCGCCGTTCAAGGTAAATATTGACAGGGTAAGGGTTCTTCTCATGGGTGTAAAAAAAGAATACAGGAACAAAGGTCTTGAGGCTCTGGTAATAGACCGCATAATCAGAAACAGTAAAAAAATGGGTATGGGCAGGGGAGAGCTCTCCTGGATACTTGAGAACAACCGCGAAATGAGAGCCATTCTTGAAAAGCAGATGAATGCCGATCTCTACAAACGGTACAGGATCTACAACAAGGAATTTAAATGACAGAGCGGGAACTTGTTAACCTTTACATCAGGTTTTTTGAAAGCAAAGGCCACAAAAGAATTTCCGGAGCCTCTATAATACCGGAGAACGACTCTACTATTCTTTTCACACCTGCCGGTATGCAGCCGCTTGTTCCCTACCTGCTGGGTGAAAAGCATCCCCAGGGAAACAGGCTTGTTGATGTGCAGAAGTGTATAAGAACAGGCGATATTGAAGAAGTCGGAGATGATACCCATCTCACTTTCTTCAGAATGCTCGGCAACTGGTCCCTTGGAAGCTATTTCAAGCGGGAAGCAATTCTGTGGAGCTTTGAATTTCTTACTGGAAAAGAATGGCTCGGGTTTGACCCGGAGAAAATCAGTGTAACAGTGTTCGCGGGAGAGGGTGACATACCCGCAGACGCTGAAGCCCGTTCAATCTGGCTTGAGGTCGGTATTCCTGAACAACGGATACACAGTTTCGGTATGAAGGACAACTGGTGGGGTCCTACCGGAGCAACCGGTCCCTGCGGTCCAGACACTGAAATGTTCTTTGACACCGGGAAAGAGCCCTGCGGTGATAGCTGTAAACCGGGTTGCTCCTGTGGCAAATACTTCGAGGTATGGAACGATGTATTCATGGAGTACAGGAAGACACAGGATGGAACCTACGAGCCTCTTGCCCGGAAAAATGTAGATACCGGAATGGGTGTGGAGAGAACCGTGGCCATGCTGGGGGGATACGGAACGGTATACGACATCGGTGTTCTCAAAAGACTCATAGACCGAATCAGAACCCTTTCAAAAACAGACGAAACAACGAAATCTGAAAGGGTAATCGCGGATCACATCCGTTCAGCTACCCATATCCTTGGCGACGATCAGGGAGTGGTTCCCTCTAATGTCGATCAGGGATACGTTCTCAGAAGGCTTATCAGGCTTGCGATAAGGCACGGAATGAAGCTTGAGATACCAGGGGGATTTTTAACACAGCTGGCTGTCATGGTAATTGAAGCCGAGGGGGAAGACTACCCGGAGCTTTTGCGCAACAGAGCGGTTATTCTGAGCGAGCTTGAGAGGGAAGAGAAGCTCTTTGGTGAGACGCTTCAGGCAGGGTTGAAACAGTTCAACAAGATGCTGCCCAATCTGTTGAAGAATCCCAGCAGAACCGTTGCCGGAAGGCTTGCTTTCAAACTCTACGATACCTACGGTTTTCCTGTGGAGCTTACAGCAGACCTTGCTGCGGAAAATGGTATGTCTGTAGACATGGACGGATACAACAAGGCTTTTGAAAAACACAGGCAGTTGTCCAAACAGGGTGCCGAGAAGAAATTCAAAGGCGGCCTGGCCGACAACAGTGAAATGGTTACAAAACTTCACACAGCCACACATCTGCTTCATTCAGCTCTAAGAAAGGTGCTGGGCGAAACGGTTCAGCAGAAGGGAAGCAACATAACCGCAGAAAGGCTCAGGTTTGACTTTCTGTACGGCGAGAAAATGACCGGGGAGCAGAAGGCGGAAGTTGAAGCTCTGGTAAACGAGGCCATAAACCAGGGTGTTGCTGTGGTGATGAAAGAAATGTCTCCAGAGGAGGCAGAGGCCAAAGGAGCTCTCGGTTTTTTCAAAGATAAATACGGTGATATTGTGAAAGTTTACTTTATAGGAAGCTACTCAACAGAGATCTGCGGCGGACCCCATGTAAAAAACACATCTGAACTGGGCAGATTCCGTCTGGTTTCCGAAAAGAGCTCCTCCAGAGGGGTAAGACGGATAAAGGCGGTTCTTGAATGATACAGATACTTCTGGCCGTTCTTGCTGTATCAGACTACTCGGGAACATGGGAAACCACCTACGGAGATATGGTTCTGGAGCAGACAGGCAGTACTGTTACAGGCTGGTACAGCTACGGAAGCATGTCTTCCGTCGAGGGAACTGTTTCTGAAGAAAGTGGAAAACTTGTTTTCACCTACACAGAGGCGGATGCCTCCGGCAGAGGCTGGTTTCTGCTTTCGGAAAATGGTAATTCGTTTACCGGCCAGTGGAAGGCCGACGGAGACACTAACTGGAGTGCCTGGGATGGTCACCGGGCAAACGGTGAGCCATCAACCTGGGTTCTTATTCTTGAGGCGGAGTGGCAGGAGTCCATGCGTGAGAACGAGTATTCTTTCGGTGAGATGCTCGATGCCTGGCTGGGCAGACTTCCAGGTGTGCAGATAAGACACCGTTTTGTCCACAACCTTGAAGATATACAGAACTTCTGTGCCGAGGGAGCTGTTCTTCCAGGTGATGTGTACCTGATTTTTGCTTCCCACGGAACATCTGCTGGAATTTCCCTGAACTCGGGTACTGTTTCTCCCCGGGAGCTTGCAGACGCTATTTCTCCAATGTCCAACCTTCAACTTGTGCATTTCAGCAGCTGCGAGATAATGGCAGGGCGTACAGATGAGGTCATACTGAATTCCAGGTCAAACTGGAAAGACGACTTCGCCGTTTCAGGCTACACTACTTCAGTAGACTGGGGCGGCAGCGCAGTAATCGAGTTTTATTACTTCAACCAGATACTGGAGAACGGGCTTACCCCGGTTCAGGCGGCCAGAGCCCTTCAGACCGATATCCGGTTTTCAGGTACCACTTCCACACGCTACATGGATGGTGCCGGTTTTCAGATACAGACACCGTAAACAGCAGATAGAAAGAGGCACCAGATGGATTTACTTCGAAGACTGTGTGAGGTAGACGGCGTTTCCGGCAGAGAAGATGCCGTAGTTGAACTGATCAGAAAAGACCTTGAAGGCTTTGCGGATGAGATAAAAACCGACGCCATGAAGAATATCACTGCCGTAAAGTACGGCACCCGGGGCGAGAACAGACCCCGAATAATGCTTGCCGGTCACATAGATGAAATAGGCTTCATCATATACAACATAGACGAGAATGGATTTGCATCGGTAGCCCCTGTCGGTGGCTGGAGTGCATCATCCATCTATGGACACACTGTAAGGGTCCACACCAGGAAGGGTGAAGTTCTTACAGGCGTATTCTGCGCTCCTCCCGCTCTGACTCCCGAGGCGGCAGCCAAGGCGATCAAACTCGACAAACTGTTCATAGATTTTGGTATGGACGGAGATGCCGTGAAGGAAAAGGTCTCCAGAGGAGACTGGGTTTCCATGGACACCATTTACACCGAGATGGGCGACTGTCTGGTTGCGAAAGCGTTCGATGACAGGGTTGGCGCATACATCATCATGGAGGCTTTCAAGAAGTACAGCAACCCCGCCATTGATGTTTACTGTGTGGGTACTTCCCAGGAGGAAGTAGGGCTCCGCGGGTCAACTGTTGCAGCCCAGGCAATAAAACCGGATATAGGTATAGCGTCAGATATTACAGGAGCCGGCGACACTCCCGGGTTTCCAAAGACACACAGGATCTGCAATCTGGGTGATGGTGTAGCCATCAAGCAGCAGGATGCCAGTGTTATCTGCTCGCCATCCCTGGTTGATTTCATCAGAGACATTGCTGAAGAGAACAACATCGACCATCAGATGGAGATACTGGTAAGAGGCGGAACAGACACCAGCTCTATGCAGAAGTTCGGCGGAAACACCCATGCAACCTGCCTTTCCATCCCCACCAGAAACGGCCACAGTCCCGTTGCCATCATCCATAAACACGATGTTGAAACGGCAGTTGAACTTCTCGTTGAATTCCTCAACCGCGCCCATCTGTTTAATCTGTAGACAAAACAGACAAGAAAAGGGTCGCGCTGGCGCCCCTTCTCTTGTATATATGCAAATGCACACAGTAAATTAACCATTTTCCGCCAGCGCATATTTAACGCAGAAATATAGAATAATCATGCCATTGTTATTTGATCCTCAACCATACAGATTCTTAAACAAAGACAAGGAGATGTAGTGGTTAATAACAACAGAGTTCTTGCGGATTTAAATGAAAGAATAAAAAGAGGTAACTACCTTCAGGCAATAGAGCTTGCAAACAGAAGTATTGCAATAGATGGTAATCCCCTCCTAAGAAAACCCCTAGCTCTTGCCCTGTCAAGAATGGGGCACACCGAAGAGGCTCTTAATGTTCTTAAGCCTCTTATGGCTGAAGGTGCCGATCCCGAAACAAATGGTCTGGTTGGCGGAATTCTCAAACACAGCTGGTATACCTCTGGAAAAATTGAATTTCTGGAGGATTCCTACCAGTTCTACCTGAAAGCTTTCATAGAGGGAAAAGACTACAGTACAGGCATTAATGCCGCTACTCTTGCCAGGATAATGGACAAAGAGATTTCACAGTCGCTTGCTGAAGAAGTTCGAAACATATGCTGGGCCGAA
>Ga0164318_10006757_pt1 | contig 11104 bp, 11 predicted proteins | sample GuaBasSedimGuay9_FD_113734 | JGI IMG/M metagenome (GOLD analysis project Ga0164318, IMG submission 113734) | Subseafloor sediment microbial communities from Guaymas Basin, Gulf of California, Mexico - Guay9, Core 4571-4, 0-3 cm | ecosystem: Environmental > Aquatic > Marine > Hydrothermal vents...
AAAATGAAGGCAGATTGGGTGCCGATGTGGCCCAGGGAGGTTTCCGCGCGAATTCGATACAGTGGGTATGTTGATCGTGAGAAATTCAGGGTTGAGAAGAGCAAGGAAATGAGAGCAATGGCGATTCCGGCTGGATTTAATTATCATCGGCCAGGCTTAAGCCGTGAAGTGATTGAAAAATTGGAGAAGGTACAGCCGGCCACCCTGGACCAGGCGGCTCGAATACCAGGGGTGACACCAGCTGCGATTACTGTGTTGTTTTTAACCCTTTCAAATAAAAGAGAAAAATAGGCATTGTTCCACGTGGAACAATTGGAGGCCATATTCAACTGACGTGTTATTGAGCTGGCAACTTTGCCTTCTCTTTCAATGCGAGGTATGGTAAATTGAACCCTATGAGTAGAATTATTGCAATTGCAAATCAAAAAGGTGGAGTTGGGAAGACAACAACAGCGATTAATCTCGCTGCTTCCCTCGCAGTAGCGGAGAAAAAAGTGCTATTGGTGGATTTCGATCCCCAATCCAATTCCACAAGTGGCATCGGTGTTGATAAAGAGGATAGTGACCGAAATATTTATGTCTGTCTTTCTGGAGATGTTCCGGTTCGGGAATGTGTAAAGGATACTGAACTGGAATGGTTGAAGGTCATTCCGTCACATCGGAATCTCGCGGGTGCGGAAATCGAGCTGGTCAGCCAGATCGGGCGGGAATTTTTCCTGAGGAATCTCCTGGTTCCATTGAAAGATGAATTCGATTATATCTTAATAGATTGCCCTCCGTCCCTTGGCTTGCTGACGGTAAACGCACTGGTCGCAGCTGAATCAATCATTGTCCCTATACAGTGTGAGTATTTTGCGCTGGAGGGGGTAAGTGATTTAATGCAGACGATTTCTATGATTCGAGACAGTGTGAACCCCTCCCTGGAGCTGGAGGGGGTTGTACTGACGATGTATGACGATCGAACCAACCTGTCCCAGCAGGTTACCCATGAGATTCGGAGCTACTTTAATGAACGGGTGTTTGAGACGGTTATCCCAAGGAATGTTCGTCTCGGTGAGGCCCCCAGTTTTGGCCTTCCTGTTCTGATGTATGAAATAAAGTCCCGGGGGGCCCAATCTTATCTGAAACTTGCAAAGGAGCTGATTGAACATGAAACGAAAAGCGTTGGGTAAGGGGATAGAATCACTGATTCCCCAGTCGCCATCCTCGGACAAGTTGGCTGAAGTAGATATTTCCCGTATCAAACCTTCTCCATATCAACCGAGACGGCGATTTGATCCTGAAAAGCTTGCTGAGCTGGCTGCCTCTATTCGTAATTCCGGGATTATTCAGCCGGTTGTGCTGGCTAGGGAAACAGATGGGAGCTATACCCTGATTGCAGGGGAACGTCGCTGGCGAGCTGCTCAGTTGGCTGAAATGACCCGTATCCCTGCCGTGTTCCGGGATCTTCCGGAAGAAAAGAAAGCGGAGTATGCCTTAATTGAAAACATTCAGCGTCAGGATTTGAATCCTGTGGAAGAGGCATTGGCCTACAAGAGCTTGTTAGAGCGATACCAGTTGACTCAGGAGGAACTATCAGGCCGGTTGGGCAAGAAGCGCAGCAGTATTACCAATATGCTTAGAATCCTCAGGCTTCCGGAGGAGGTGCTGGCTGCAGTGGAGGATGGCCAGGTTTCATTTGGCCACGCAAAGATTCTGTCTGGCATTACGGATACTTCCCGTTTGTTGAAACTGGCGGGCGAGGTCGTGGAAAAGGGTTTGACTGTCCGGGCTCTTGAATCACGTCTGAAAACACCGGAAAAAACAAAAGTGGCTCAAAAAAAATCAGATGTCTTCCTTCAGGATGGGGAAGAGCGTTTGTCGAAGAAACTGGGAACCGGTGTTAAAATCAAGGGAAATGCTGCACGGGGTTCCATTATTATTCAATATCATTCCAAGGAGCAATTAATTTCGCTCTTTGAGTCCCTGATGCAGAGGTGATGTATGAAAGAAAAGGAAATGAACGGGTTTCTGGACAGAGGTACAGTGTTTAAAGGCGATCTGGTTTTTGAAGACCTGTTGAGAATTGATGGGAAATTTGAAGGAACGATTCGTTCGGATAGTGAATTGATTATCGGCGACAGTGCGGATGTAAAAGGTGAAGTGATTGTTGACGCTGTTACTATAAATGGGCGGGTTGATGGAAAGGTCACCGCCAAGAGTCGAATTGAAATAAGTAACCGGGCTCGTGTGACAGGGGAACTGCATTCACCGGTTCTATCTATCCAGGACGGGGCGGTTTTTGATGGCACAGTGAGGATGGGGAGTGGTAGCCAGGCAGATAAAAAAACAAAGGCCCCTGCCGGAGATAAGGGGAAATGAGCTGGTTTAAGCGAAAAGATGACAATATTACAACTAATCAGTCGGACAGGGGTAAGATTCCAGCTGGTCTCTGGGTAAAATGTGATCAGTGCGGGGAAATAATTTACCAAAAGGAAGTTGCGGCTTCCGGCATGGTGTGTCCCAAATGCGCACATCATTTTCCAATTCCACCTGAGGTTCGGTTGGAGCAACTCTTTGGAGAAGGTCCTTATGAATTTTTGTTTCGGAATATTCAACCGGATGATCCGTTGGAATTTTCTGCTGTAAAATCGTACAAAGACCAGCTCAAAAGACAGGCAGATAAGAAAAAGATTGATGAGGCTGTGGTAGTTGTGGAGGGAAAACTGGGGGGAAAGAAAACGATCGTTGCTATTATGGATTTCTCTTTTCTAGGCGGCAGTATGGGTTCTGTAGTAGGGGAAAAGCTGACCCTGGCAGTGGAAGCTGCGGTTGAGAAAAAAGAACCACTGGTTATTTTTTCCTGTTCCGGGGGGGCGAGAATGATGGAAGGAGCCCTTTCTCTGATGCAGATGGCTAAAGTAAGTGCCGCACTGGCCAGGCTGGATCATGCGCGCATTCCATTCATTTCGGTGTTGACCCACCCGACTACAGGGGGGGTGACAGCGAGTTTTGCCATGCTGGGGGATGTAAATATTGCTGAACCCGGTGCTCTTATTGGTTTTGCCGGGCCACGGGTGATTCAGCAGACTATTAAAGCAGACCTGCCCAAGGGGTTTCAGAGATCGGAATACCTGTTGGCTCATGGAATGGTGGATCGGGTGGTTCCCCGAAACCAGTTGAAAAATGAACTTGTTACAATTTTAAATCTATTATATGCGTGAACGAAGCGCTTTTTTGTATCCGGAAGCTCTGGCCTACCTCTCTTCTTTTGAACAATCGACAATCAAACTGGGTTTGCAGCGCATTGAAACCCTTCTGGAAGAACTGGGGCAGCCTCAGCGCCAATTTCGGTCAATCCATATAGCCGGAACCAATGGCAAAGGCTCCGTGTCAGCTATGCTGGACAGTCTTCTGGCTTCAGAAAACCGCCTGATAGGCCGCTTCTGTTCTCCACATCTCGTTACGCCCAGAGAAAGAATCATGGTGGACAGCCGCCCAATCAGCCGTCAGTGGTTCTCAGCTTCTCTTTCTTATTTCCGGGATGTGCTGGAAGACACAAATGTTCAACCATCTTATTTTGAATTAGTTACGGCTTTAGCTTTTTATATTTTCCGGTTTATGGAAGTGGATATGGCAGTGGTGGAAACCGGATTGGGAGGCAGATTGGATGCAACCAACACAGTGATTCCTCAATTAACGGTGTTGACCTCAATCGCCATGGACCACACCGCTATGCTGGGAGAATCTATATCTGCAATTGCATTGGAAAAGGCCGGTATTATTAAGCCTGGGGTGCCTGTTGTTGTTTTGGAAAATACAGAGGCTTTCCCATGGATTGTAAACGTTGCAAAAAAGATGAGTGCACCTGTTATCCGTGTCGCACCTGAGATTTCCACCAGCGGGAAAAGGGGAGCTCCCGAAGTCCGTATTGTATTGAACGGGAAGGCTATTTCTGCCACTTCGCCATTGATGGGAACCTATCAGGGTGAGAATCTGGCCCTGGCATTGGCGGCTTTCCACACTGTTACAGGCGAAACAGGCGACGTGACCCGGCGCCTCTCTACTGTTAAGTGGCCGGGCCGGATGGAGACATTGCCGACTTCTCCACCAATTTTGCTGGATGGAGCCCATAATCCCTCCGCGATGGAAAAGTTTATAGAGAATGTGGCCCCGGAGTTTGACAGGGGCCTGGTTGTGTTTGGGTGTATGCGGGACAAGCGCGCAGAAGAGATGTACCGGATGCTCCGAAAGCGATTTTCAAATATCATCCTGACAGCGGGAAGCTATCACCGATTTATGGACGAGGAAAATTTCAATGCAAATCCAATCTTTGATTCCCCATATCTACCAATAGCGCAACTCATAGAAAAAATGGATCAATATCCATCAGTTGTGGTAACAGGTTCTCTTCACCTTGTCGGTGACTTTCTCAAAACCCTCGCCACAAATCAGGCATATCGGGAGGTGCTTCTTGAAATGGAACCGTATTGCGATATTTTCGATTCTGATCCTGCTTGAAGCGTGTTATGCACCGCCCAGAACCCCTACAATGGGCGGTTCGGTATATAAGCCGGGAAGTGGAAACCTTATCGAGTATGAAAAAGGCCTGGCTTCCTGGTACGGAAAAGACTTTGACGGGAAACCGACAGCCTCCGGTGAAATTTATGACATGTATAAGGTTTCTGCTGCCCACAAAACACTTCCCCTCGGAACACACGTGGTGGTGAAGAACGAGATAAACGGGAAAACACTTGAAGTTGTAATTAATGACAGGGGCCCATTTGTCCATGGGCGTATTATTGACCTTTCTTATGGAGCCGCACAGAAGCTGGGCTCTGTGGAAGAGGGGGTGGTGCCGGTAACACTCTATCTTTTCAACCGGGTGGAAGAACACTGCTTTGCCATTCAGGTGGGCGCCTTTGCCGTCAAAGGGAATGCCACAGCCTATGCCTCAAGATTAACAAGTGAAACCGAACATACGGCAAGGGTTGTGGAAAGGGGAAATCTCTATAAAGTGATTCTGGGGCAGTTCCGGGACTCTGCCTCTGCTCAAGCATTCGGCCGTACACTGGGGCTGGATTTTTTCGTAGTCTCCTGTAACTAACATGATATGGTACAAATATGGTTGAGCTCAGGCACTTATGATACAATGATTCTGGATTTGAATGTAAGGGAGGTGTCATATGGGCAACCTTGGAATTGGCGAAATTCTCCTTATTTTTCTTGTGCTTCTACTTCTTTTTGGTGGCAAGAAACTTCCACAGCTCGCAGAAGGAATGGGAAAAGCGTTGAAGAATTTCCGGAAAGCGGTACAGGAACCGGACGAAGACGAAAAAACAGAGGATAAAGAAACAAAATAAAATCACCTGCTCACAGGAGGCACCTCAATGTTTGGTATGGGCATCGGTGAACTGCTGTTGATTTTTGTCATCGCCCTCATTGTATTCGGTCCCGAAAAGCTACCGACTGTCGCCCGTACTGTGGGTAAAGTGGCAAGGGATCTGAAGCGTACCACGGATGAACTCACTGAAACCATACAACGTGAAGTGGGGATTGATGAAATTCAATCTACGCTTGATTTACCAGCAGAAGTCAGGAAAAATGTCCGGAACCTGGTTATGCCACCGGATGAAGTGGCGCGCAGGCGAAAGGAAAAACTGAAGGAAATTGAATTAGTGCAGGCAAAGCGGGCACTGGAAGAAGCGTCGTTTGGCACTGATGAAGAACGCGTAGAGGCGGAAAAAGAAGAAAGGAAGGATAAAATAGATGGGTGAAGAACTGAATTCTTTCTTCGGCCATCTCGCAGATTTGAGAAAACGGCTGATTTATTCGCTCCTGTTTCTATTTCTCGGTTTTGTTGCCTGCTACGGATTCCACAAAGAGCTGTTCCATATCCTGGCATTGCCACTTCTGAAAATTGCACCGAAACAGTACAGCAATGTGTTTGCATTTCATACTCTCAGCGAGCCTTTCTTTACATACCTTCGCTTGTCTTTTTATGTCGGCATTTTTGTTGCGTCTCCCTTAGTACTCCATCAGGTGTGGCTCTTTATTTCACCGGCATTGTATAAAGAAGAAAAAAAATATGCCGTTCCTTTTATTCTATTCTCAACTCTGCTTTTTTTAGCAGGAGGGTATTTCGGCTATAGTATCGGACTTAAATATATGATTTCCTTCTTTCTTCAGGAAGCGCATGGGCTGGTGCCGGTGTTGACCATGGACAAGTATATTTCATTGACGACAACCGTTATTCTCGGGATGGGTCTGGTGTTTGAAACCCCAATCATTATTCTGTTTCTGGCCCTGATGGGGTTGGTGGACCATACTTTTCTTCTGAAAAAGTTTAAATATGCCCTGGTTATTGTTTTTATCATCGCTGCCGTGATTACCCCTTCCGGTGACCCGGTTACTCAGACCATTTTTGCGCTTCCCATGATTATTCTTTATCTGTTGGGCATACTGGTTGCCTATATGTTCGGCCGGGACCGGAAAGAAGAGACTGATGTTGACAAGATTGAATAAAAGGCAAGGCTGATTTTGAGGAAAAAAGTGGATAAAGAACGGAAACAGCTTTCTTCTCATATTTAGAAAATTTCTTATGCCGGTTTTATAGCCATTTCTATGTGTCCTTTGCTTAGAGTGGGTCACAGAAAATGTCCCGATTGGAAACGTCCGAAAGATTGATTTCTCTGGTTTCCTGTTTTTTCTTTGCGAAGATTCGTTTTCGCCAGTCCAGGTTGTCGGCGGGTTCCAGAAAAATACGTTCTTCATACGCCTCTCTCAAAACAGCTTCAGTGGGAGTTTGCTGAAAAAAGAGAAACCCTGTTTTCAGTTTCTTTCGATCCAGCCAGCGGCGAAAAGACTGAACATCATAAATACCGGGTTTTTCACAGCTGATAAGTGGCACGAATGCCTGGCTACCGGCATCCTTGAACAGTTGACGGTACAGGAAGGAAGATTCGCATCCGCAATAATCCTGACGGTACAGATTATAGTTTCGAGATTCCTCCACCGATTTCTTGAATCCGTCTTCTTTCTTGAAATCGGAAGGAAGATAGGTTATCCCGTATTTTTCTGCCACAGTTTCCCCGATCCGGTTAATCCGATCTACCAGCTTATGGGGGCTCACGGTGAGAACGGTGGCGAAAAGGTCATATCCGTTTTCGTGTGCAAATCGAGCTGTTTCTTCCAAACGTATCCGGTAGCAGATTGAACAACGGCCCGCTTTCTCCGGTTGATAGCGAAGATGAGCGGTTCGCTTCTCAAATATTTCGGGATCAAAAGGGGGTTCAGCAAGCCGGTATCCCTTTGCCTTGGCAAGGCGGCGCATTTCGCTGGCCCGTTTTTCGTGTTCTTTTGCCGGATAGATATTGGGATTGTAGAAAAAACAGGTGACTTCGTAGTCCTGTTCCAGTTTTTCAGGAATCCAGGCGGCATCCGGCGCGCAACAGATGTGGAGTAGCAGCTTCTTCTTCATAGAGAGAGTATATCACGAAGGATTCAATTTACTTCGTTCTGGTATCACTGTTCCATAAACGATCGATGGAAAGTTTCGTGAGTTTCAGCAGGATGGGCAGGCAGAGGCGCAGGCAGAGGATGAAAAACATTGAAGAGGCTAAGGCTCTTTTTTCCATCAAGAGTTAAACTGAAATGAATAAGCCTGGTTATGGATGCTTTTTTTCTGCATGCTATAATTGATGCCATCAGAACGACTGAGGTGGAAAGATTGGCTGTCAAACAATTCCCTGCTCTTTCATTTACCGATATCAGCCTCACTGAAAACAAAACAAAGCCTATGGAGGGACTCAGTGTATTCTTTAATGATTGTTCCCAACAAGAGGGGAGAGGGTTGTAATGAAAGAATTTCGTTCCCCTGATGAAAATTTTGCCCAAAGTATGAAGGATGTTGGCTTTGTGCCAAAGGCAATGGCAAGCGACGAACTTTATCGCTCAATGGGTTTTAAGTGCGGTCTTGAAGTTCATCAGCAGCTGGAAACAAAAAAGAAATTATTCTGCCACTGTCCATCGGGTCGCTATCAGGGAGCAGATGAGTTTGATGCAGAAATCGTCCGTCATATGCGGCCGACGTTAAGCGAATTGGGGGAATATGACGGTACTGCACTGATGGAATTCAAGACCCGCAAAAACATATTTTACCGGTTGCGCAACGATACAGCCTGTACCTATGAGTTTGATGATACACCGCCTTTTCTCCTGAACCGGGAGGCATTGAAAATTTCAATGGAAATTGCACTGTTGTTGAAGACGTCGGTGGTGGGAGAGGTACATATTACCCGTAAACAGTATCTGGACGGCAGTATTCCCACAGGGTTTCAGCGAACAGCGATTATTGGCATCAATGGCCATATCCCCATTCGGAACAAAGAGGTTGAGATTATTCAGATCAGCCTGGAGGAAGATTCTTGCCGGGAGGTTTCAGATATCCGACATGACCGGGTGTACCGAACTGACCGACTGGGTATGCCATTGATTGAGGCCGTTACCGGCCCTGATCTGGCGACACCGGGTGAGGCCCATGAAGCTGGCCAGTATATCCGGTTTCTGACGAGGAGTACCGGCAAAGTCCGGACCGGAATCGGTGCTGCCCGGCAGGATGTAAATGTTTCAATAAATGGTGGAAGGCGTGTTGAAATCAAGGGGGTATCCAGAATAAGTGAAATTCCGAAGTTAACCCACAATGAGGCATTTCGCCAACAGGCCTTGCTGCATATTCGGGATGAACTGGCCGGACGGTTCAAGAAAAACAGGAATGTGAATATTCAAAGCGTTGATTTGACAGCTTCTCTGATTCGGGATGATTGGATTCCGCTGAAAAATGCATTGGAAAGAGGATTTCGCATTGTGGCGGTTCGATTAAAGGGATTCCGGTCTATTCTCTCTCATTTCACCGGGCCGGGGAGGATGTTCGCGGATGAGATCGAGGAGCGCTTGAAAGTGATCGCCTGTCTGGAATCGCCGTTCATGACCCATTCTGAAAAATTAAATGCCGGAGTGCCGGAATCATTGGACAGTGCTGTCCGCTCATTAACCCGGTGTGAAAAGGCTGATGCCTGGATTCTGATATGGGGCCCGAAGGAGGATATCCCGACGGCAATGGAAACAATCCAAGAACGGTGTCAGCTTGCATTTGAAGGTGTTCCGGATGAAACACGAAAGGCAATGCCGGATGGCACTACAATTTTTGAAAGGGTGTTGCCCGGGCCGAATCGGATGTACCCGGATACCGATTCTGCACCCATTGCGGTTTCCGATAGCGAGATAGATATGCTTCGTTCGAGCCTTCCCGAGGATGTTTCTGTAAGGGTGCAGAAACTTGACGGCTGGCATGTTCCACAGGACACCTATGGGTACATTTTCAGGCGGAATCTGTTTCCCCTCCTTGAAACGCTGGTTGAAAAATTCCATGTGGATCCCGTTTTGGCCGGGGTGTTTCTTGGCCACAGGTTAAAGTATCTGGAAGGGCATTTTACCCCGTCAGCTCCATTTCATCATGAACGAATTCTCGATCTTTTTCAATATGTTAAGGATAAGGGAATGAATGCAAATATTTTACCACCAATGTTGAGAGAGTTGTATCAGCATCCCAATATGGATTTTGATTCGATTCTTTCGGCAGTGGGCTATCAAAAAACGAAGCCGGAGAATATTTACAGCCAGATTCCCATACTGGTCAAGAAATTTCAGGAAATTCGGGTTTCTGACCAGCCGGCGGCGTGTATCGCATGGGTAATGGGACAGCTTCATCAACTGTCACTGGGAAATATTGATCTGGCAGACTTGAGACACAGGGTTTCGGAGGCCGTGTATGCTTGAAATGTTTAAGGGATACCGAGGCGATGCATTGGAAGCATTGCGGACCTACAAGGCCCGTGTATGGGGAGAAACATTAATCAATACCACACGGGGTACCTTTACCGGGATTATTTTGCCCCGGTCGGAGAGCGATGATGACCAGCATATCGTTCTGAAGCTGGAAACCGGTTATAACATCGGAATTACAGTGGACACGATTACCGGAATGAAAGAGATTGGGTATCGGAAGGCGAATTATAAGATTCCCGAGAAAGAATTCCCCATGTCGCCGGACAAACCCGATGTCAGATTATTTGGAACGGGGGGGACCATTGCGTCGCGCCTGGACTACCGCACGGGAGCAGTCATTCCTGCGTTTTCTCCAGGTGAATTATATGGGGCTGTTCCTGAATTGGCCGATATCTGTAATCTGACAACTGAAAAACTATTTGGCGTGTTCAGTGAAAATATGGGCCCTGTGGAGTATAAAATACTTGCAAAGGCAATCGGCGAAGCCATTCGAAGTGGAGTGGATGGAATTGTTGTTGGCCATGGGACAGATACCATGCACCATACAGCTGCGGCACTCTCGTTTATGGTTCAGAATTCGCCGGTGCCAATTGTAATGGTAGGTTCCCAGCGGTCTTCAGACCGGCCGTCATCAGACGCGGCCCTGAACCTGATTCATGCTACAACAACAGCGGCCCATTCCGATATTGCGGAAGTTCTGGTATGTATGTTCGGCCCGACTTCTGATGAATATGCCCTGCTGCATCGGGGGACCCGTGTAAGGAAAATGCATTCGTCTTACAGGTCCACATTCAGAACAATCGGTGATTATCCGGTGGCAATGGTTCAGAAGAACGTAGTTACGCCCTTGAGAGATGATTACCGAAAGCGGCGAACAGATCGGGATGTAAAGATTCTGCCTTACTTTGAAGAAAAAGTGTCATTGCTTTATTATTATCCGAATATGATGCCGGACATTATTGATTCTCTGGTTGAAAACGGGTACCGGGGGATTGTGATTGCGGGAACAGGGCTGGGCCATGTAAACAAGGCGGTTTATCCTGCGATTGAGCGGGCCTGTAAGAAGGGTGTTGCCGTCTACATGACAGTGCAGACCCTGTGGGGATATGCCCATATGTTTGTTTACGATACCGGCCGGGATCTGATGCGCCTGGGGATTATTCCTGCAGATAACATGTTGCCTGAAGTGGCCTACATCAAGTTGGGATGGGCGCTGGGTCAGACAGACGATCCGGAAAAGGTGAAAGAGATTATGTTGACACCGATTGGAAGTGAAACA
>Ga0164318_10006758_pt1 | contig 11104 bp, 7 predicted proteins | sample GuaBasSedimGuay9_FD_113734 | JGI IMG/M metagenome (GOLD analysis project Ga0164318, IMG submission 113734) | Subseafloor sediment microbial communities from Guaymas Basin, Gulf of California, Mexico - Guay9, Core 4571-4, 0-3 cm | ecosystem: Environmental > Aquatic > Marine > Hydrothermal vents >...
ACTTGTATTAAAATTTATTTAATAATAGAAATTATGAACTGAATGGGGACGGTGCACAACTTTATTAAATTTGTGCATATCTCACAGTAGTAAATACATAGGATAAAAGTTTAGAACTTATGACAGCACATAAAAATGTAAAAACACACCTTTAGGTGTGTTAATTTATTTATTGTTAACAAAGTTGTGCGCCGTCCCCACAAATTATATAAACTTGACTTTGAGAACGAAAAAATTATATTTAATCCAGATGTAACACAGATATAACAAAATTGGTTTTAATTTAAGAGCAGCAAGTAAAATGGCTGTATTGTGGTATAACATAAAGTTGAGAGGTTCAAAAGGTGAGGCAAATGTAAAAGCACTATTTGATAGTGGGGCAAGCTATTCTTTTATGAGAAAGGATATTGCAGAAAAAATAGGATTAATTGATAAACTTCCAGAACCAATGAAATTTGTTACAGCATCAAAGAAAAAGCAAATTGAAATTAACGAACGAATATCAGTAGATTTTTACCTCAATGGCGCAAGATTTTCTGAAATGTTTCTTGTATCAAATGAGATTTCAGAAGAAGTAATTATAGGGACAAAAACAATACAGGCGTGGAGATTTAAGCTTGACTTTGAAAACGAAAAAATTATATTTAATCCAGATGTAACAAAATTGGTTTTAATTTAAATTTTAAAATCAAGGTAGAGAAAAATAAAGATAGTATATTATTACCAACCGTCTATTCGGGCTGACTGCCATTATATGGCAGTTCCCAATAGTTAATTCGGGAAGGCGGCTGCTAAACGTCCCACCGGGCTTGAGATAACTCATCCCAGGTGCAACGACCAGCCGCTCTTCCTGGTAATTGTTCAACTACTAATATTCTTCTTATCATTGTCAGAAAAGATAATCACCGCTGAAATAAAAAAATAATTGATATTATTTTCATAGTCATTTTTAATTTTTTTAAGCAACTTTTTACATATTTTCACCCAAATTTTGCTTTTCAGTAATGATATATTTAATGAATGAAAGAAAGTTTTGAAATTTTAGCGATTTTGAGCAAATGTAGTGCCAAATTGATGGAAGCTAAAAATTTTCGTCATTAACATCTGAAGCGTCATTATCTAAAAATATAGGTATAAGTTTACGATAAATAAGGATAGTAAAGTCTCTGCATTAGTCAGGCTGAATGGTTTATTTAGTTCACGCTGAAGCCTGTCATATTTTCTTATGCACATTTAGAAAATCCACAGACAGGGCATAAGCTACAACCTTCTCCTATAACCATAGTGCTTCCACATTCAGGACATATTAAGGGATTTTTTTCGTTAATATCAGAGAATTTTTTAGCCTCCTTTTTCAAGCCTGCTACATCTTGAAGAAATTTATCAACATCCATATTATTTATTTTTAACGAAGCTACTCTTCGTTCTTTTTTTAATTGTTGGGGTTCTGATTTTTTTATGCCTTTAAGATAAGTTTCAAGTGCAATACCTATTGCATCTGGACAGGACAAAACCAACCCTTCTTTCATTCTAAAAGGATTTGGACATCTTATACCTCTCAATTCTTTTATTACAGACCCCACCTCTATACCTGACCGCAACGATAATGAAATAAGTCTGGCAATTGCTTCTGTTTGTGAAGCAGGACAACCACCAGATTTACCTAACTGTGCAAACACTTCACATAATCCATATTCATCTTCATTAACAGTTACATACATATTCCCACAACCTGTTTGAACTCTTACTGTTACTCCTTTGGTATATAATGGTCTCTTTCGCGGTGAAAGTTTACCTGTTGTATCGCGCTTTTCCTCTTCTTCACCAGCATTTAAAACTTGCAATTCTCTACTCCTATCTCTATAAACTGTTATTCCTTTACAATTAAGTTGATATGCAAGCAGATATGCCTTTTTAATATCATCTACTGTAGCCTCAGACGGAAAATTAATTGTCTTACTCACAGCATTATCAGTATACTTTTGAAATGCTGCCTGAATTTTAATATGCCATTCAGCAGATATATCCATTGATGTAACAAATATTTTTTTTACATCGTCAGGAATGGAACTTATACCTTTTATTGAACCTTTTTGAATAACTTCTGTTATTAATTCTTTTGAATAGAATTTCTTTTCTTTTGCAATTTTTTCAAATAGTGGATGGATTTCTTGAAATTCACCAATTGAAATTTTGCGTAGATATCCTAAAGCAAATAAAGGTTCAATTCCAGATGAGGTGCCTGCGATTATAGAGATTGAACCGGTTGGTGCAATAGTTGTAATTGTGGCATTTCGCATTTTTATATTCTTTTTTCCCCAAATAGAACCTTCCCAATTTGGAAATGTTCCTCTTTTTTCTGCAATTTCAGCAGACTTTTCTCTACCTTTTTCTGAAATAAATTTCATTACTTTTTCTGCAAGATTCAATGCTTCTTTGCTATTATATTTTATATTAAGTTTAATAAGCATATCAGCCCAACCCATAACACCTAACCCAATCTTTCTATTACCAAAAGTCTTCTCCTTTATTTCTGGAATTGGATATTTATTCATATCAATCACATTATCTAAAAACCAAACAGCATTTTTTACAGTTTTTTCCAGTTTTTCCCAGTTTATTTTTCCATCTTCCACCATATTTGAAAGATTAATTGAACCAAGATTGCAGGATTCATATGGCAAAAGAGGCTGTTCCCCACAGGGATTTGTGCTTTCTATTTCTCCAATATTTGGAGTGGGATTAGCAGCATTTATCTTATCAATAAAGATCATTCCTGGCTCACCATTTTTCCAAGCTTGGTAGGCTATTTTATCAAACACCTCTTTTGTACTTAGCTTCTTTACGATTTTATTATTACGAGGATTGACCAATTCATAATCATTTCCCTTTTGAAATGCTTCAATAAATTTATCTGTTACAGCAACAGAAATATTAAAATTAGGTAATTCGCCCTCTTTATCTTTAGAAGTAATAAATTCCATAATATCCGGGTGGTCAATTCTTAAAATACCCATATTTGCTCCCCGTCTTTTACCACCTTGTTTTATTACCTCAGTTGCAGAATCAAAAACTTTAATAAACGAGACAGGTCCAGATGCTACTCCACCTGTTACATGGACAAAATCATTTTTTGGTCTTATTTTAGAAAATGAAAAACCTGTTCCACCACCTGATTTGTGAATCAAAGCTGTATGTCTGAGAGTAGTAAATATAGAGTCCATAGAATCATCAATTGGGAGAACAAAACAGGCTGAAAGTTGTTGGAGTGGAAGTCCAGCATTCATTAAAGTTGGTGAATTAGGAAGAAAATCAAGAGAAGTCATTAATTTATAAAAAACTTTATATGCAATTTCAGGGTCAGAATTATAAATTTTTTCTGCCTCAGCTATATTTCTTGCTACACGCTCAAACATTTGTTCAGGTGTCTCAGTAATTTTATCACCTTTTCTTGTAAGATACCTTGCTTCCAATACTCGCAAAGCAGTAGATGTTAAATGAAGTTTCATATACTATCTCCTGTGATATTATTTTCCAAACAAAGGATATATCGCACACCATTTAGTTATAACAACAATATACAAAATATAATTTTTGGTTTCAATATTTAAATCACAATTTTTAATACTTCATCAATTGTATCAACAAAATGAAATTTAATTTTTTCTTTTACATTTGTTGGTATATCTTCAAGGTCTTTGCAATTATGTTTAGGCAAGATAACATTTTTGATGCCAGATTCTTTAGCAGCAAGCACCTTTTCTTTTATACCACCAACTGGAAGTATTTTCCCTCTTAATGTAATTTCACCTGTCATTGCAAAATCGCTTTTTACTTTTTTATTTATAAGAAGAGAATACAATGCTGTTACAAGTGTAATACCTGCAGAAGGACCATCTTTTGGAGTAGCGCCTTCAGGCACATGGATATGGAAATTACTCTCTTCAAAAATTTTGCAATTTATTTTATATTTGTTACAATTTGAATGAAGATAGCTCAATGCTATCTTAGCTGATTCCTTCATTACATCGCCAAGTTGACCTGTAAGTTTTAATTCTCCTTTACCTTTCATTTTTGTAGCTTCAATAAATAATATACTTCCACCAACCTGTGTCCATGCAAGTCCAGTAGCAATTCCAGGGGTTGTAATTCGTTCTGCAACTTCTGCAAAAAATTTTTTCGGACCAAGAAAAGATGATAAATTTTCACTCGTTATTTTCTTAGGATACTTCTTTTTTTCCACAATTTTTCGGGCAATTTTTCTACATATATTACCTATCTCCCTTTCTAAATTCCGCACTCCAGCTTCATGGGTATAATCACGAATAATAGTTCTTATAGCATCAATTGAAAATTTTATTTTTTTACCTGAAATTCCGTTCTCGTCAAGTTGTCTTGGAATAAGATATTTTTTCGCAATTTGGACTTTATCCTCAAGTGTATATCCGGGCAACCTTAAAATCTCCATTCTATCAAGTAAAGCAGGCGGAATAGTATCAAGAATATTAGCAGTAGTGATAAAGAAAACTTTTGACAAATCAAAAGGGACATCAAGATAATGGTCAACAAAGCTATTATTTTGTTGAGGGTCCAAAACTTCTAACAAAGCAGCAGATGGGTCACCTCTAAAATCTGCACCGATTTTATCTATCTCATCAAGCATAAATACAGGATTGTCTGAGCCAGCATTCTTCATACCTTGAATAATTCTTCCGGGAAGCGCTCCAACATAAGTCCTCCTGTGTCCACGTATCTCTGATTCATCTCTTACACCGCCAAGTGAAATTCTTACAAATTTCCTGCCCATTGCCCTGGCAATTGACTGCCCAAGTGAAGTCTTCCCTACCCCAGGTGGCCCAACAAAACATAATATCGGTCCTTTTAATTCACTCTTTAACTTCCTAACTGAAAGATACTCAATAATCCTTTCTTTTACTTTTTCTAAATTATAATGGTCATCATTTAAAACTTTTTCAACTCTCTTAATCTCTAAATTATCCTTTGTAGAAATAGACCAAGGAAGGTCAATAAGCCATTCTATATATGTTCTAACAACAGTATATTCAGCAAAACCTGGCTGCATTCTTGACATCCTATCAAGCTCTTTTAAAGCAATTTTTTCAACATTCTCAGGCATCTTCCTATTTTTTATCTTTTCACGCAACTCATTTATTTCAGCTGTAACCTCATCTGTTTCACCTAACTCTTTTCTAATGGCTTCTAATTCTTGACGCAAGAAAAATTCCCTCTGTTTCTTGTCCAAGTCAGACTTTACTTTGGTCTGAATCTTAGAACCAAGTTCAAGAACTTCTAATTCTCTGTTTAAATAGAAAAGAATCTTTTCAAGTCGTTTCTTTACATTTAAAGACTCAAGTATCTCCTGCCTCTCTTGTGTAGAAATATTTAGATTTGAAGCAACTAAATCCGCAAGCTTGCCCGGTTCCTCTATGTTCATAACAATTATCTGTAGCTCCTCACTAAATTGTGGAATATATGTTGCTACTTTTTGAAATAAATTTACAACATTGCGCTTTAATGCATCAAGCTCTATCCCCTCTTTAACAATCTCTTTGGCTACTTCTATTTGTGCCTTTATATAAGGAGTTTCAGAAATATATTTCTTTATCTCAGCTCGCATAAGACCCTGCACAAGAACGCGTAAGTGATTATTAGGTAATCTTATCATTCTTAAAATTTTACACACCGTTCCAAATTTATATAAATCTTCTGAAGTTATCTCTTCCTTCTCACTATCTTCTCTTATCGTTACAGCACAGATAAGCTTGTCAGACATTATAGAATCATCAATAAGCTTTGTAGAACGTTCACTTACTATCATTAATGGTGCTATTTGAAATGGAAAAATTGTAACTTTGCGTAAAGGTAATATTCCTATCTCTTCTGGTATCATACGCCTTGTTTTTTCATTTATAGTCTCAATCTCTTGTTCAATTGAAGATTTGTCTATCTGAACATCACTTAATAATATATTTTTTTCATTCTCCATATTTTTTACTCCTTTTCTATTTCTATTTTTATTTTCTGTTCAGATACAATCCGCTTTAAAAATGGCATAAAAATAAAAAGCATTCCATCTTTATATGTAGCTTTAATATTATCAATGTCAATAGATTTCTCAAAATTTCTTTCAATAGTAATAGTTCTTTCAAATTCACCGTAATTAATTTCTATCTGTTTACATTGAACCCTATCCGGGACAGAATAATCTGGCCTTCTACCTTTAACTATTAATTTCCCATTTTTGTAGGTGATATCAATATCATTCTGTTTTACTCCTGCTATCTCTATTTTAATAATAATTCCTTTAGAAGTTTCATATATATCAGTATTAGGACGCCAATGAGTTTCTGTTATCATTAATAAAGGGTTCTCATTAAAAAAGAAATCAGCAAAAATTTTTCTAACTTCTGCATCAAGCCGATTAAATTCAGTTAATAAACTTTTAAGATGTTTCATAATATTACCCTCCCTATTCAACAGTTACACTTTTTGCTAAATTTCGTGGCTTGTCAACATCACAGCCACGTTTAAGTGCAATATAATAAGCTAAAAGTTGTAAAGGAATTACATTTAAAATAGGCGAAAGAATACTAATAGTTTCTGGAACATAAATTATATCATCTGAGAACTCTTTTATCTTTTTATCACCTTCAGTTGCTATTGTAATAATTATACCTTTTCTGGACTTAACTTCTTGAATGTTACTTAACATTTTAGAATAAATCTCTCCTTTGGTAGCAATACATACTATAGGCACTGTTTTATCTACAAGTGCTATTGGTCCATGCTTGAATTCTCCAGCTTGATAACCTGTGGAATGAATATAAGAAATCTCTTTTAATTTTAATGCACCTTCAAATGCCGTAGGATAATTATAGTTTCTTCCCAGAAAAATAAAGTTATTTTTATTATAATATTTTTCAGCTATCTTTTCAATATATTCTTTTTGTTCAAGTATTTTTTTTATTTTACCAGGTATAGACTTCAGCTCAGCAATATAATTTCTTATCTCTTCATTTTTTAATGCCCATTTTATTTTGCCCATATATAATGCAAAAAGGAAAAGAGAAACAATTTGAGCGACATACGCTTTAGTGGAAGCCACGCCAATTTCAGGACCGGCAAGAATATCAATTACAGCATCAGATTCCCTTGCAATTGTAGATTCCATATTATTGCAGATACCCAGCACTTTAATAAATTTACTTTTCGCTTCTCTCAAGCCTGCAATTGTATCAGCTGTTTCACCTGACTGAGATATTGCTATTAATAATGTATCCCCCTCTATTACTGGATTTCTATATCTAAATTCAGAAGAGATATCTACTTCTGTATGAATACGAGCAAATTCTTCAATCATAAATTTCCCAACCAGACCTGCGTGCCAAGAAGTGCCCGCCGCCTGAATAACTACTCGCCCAAGCTTAACCAAATAATCATTTCCAAGATTAAGCCTATGAAATATAATTTTATCATCGTCTTTTATCCTATGCTTTATGATATTTCCTACAACCTCCGGTTGTTCCATTATCTCTTTAAGCATATAATGCTCATATCCCGCCTTATCTATCTTTTTAGGTCCTACAGCAATATGTTTTGCTTCCTTCTTTATCGTTTCGCCTTCTGAATTTAGAAAAACAATCCTATCTGATTTAAGCACAGCTATCTCATTATCATTAAGATAATATACAGTTTTTGTAAGATTCACAAGCGCAGGAATATCTGATGCAATGAAATTTTCATTATTACCTTCACCTATAATCAACGGACTCCCTCTTCTAACACCTATAAGTGTATCAGGATGGTATTCTGAAAGTATGGCAATAGCAAAACTCCCTTCAAGAACCTTAATCGTTTTAAGCACACATTCCTCAAAATTTCCTCTGTAAAACTTTTCAAGTAAATGAGCAATAATCTCTGTATCAGTATCTGATTGAAAAATATGTCCTTCTTTTATTAAACTTTCCTTTAGCACAGTATAGTTCTCTATAATTCCATTATGAACAACTGCAAATTTTTTATGGCAATCAATATGAGGATGAGCATTAACAGTTATAGGTTCACCATGAGTAGCCCAACGCGTATGGCCTATTCCAATATTCCCACTTACAGGCATTTCTCTTAAAAGCTCATTTAATGCACGAAGCTTTCCAGCTCTTTTACGAACTGTGAGCTCGCCATCTTCTATTACAGCAATCCCTGCACTGTCATACCCGCGATATTCAAGCCTTTCAAGTTCTACAAGTAATACCGAATCTGCTGACTTGTTCCCTATATATCCAACTATCCCACACACCTCTTCCTCCTCTATTAAATTTTTATATAAAAACGCAAAATATTATCTTCTCACTTAATTCCTATCTCTCTATTCATTTTTATTTACTGTTAATACCTATATAAAACTTTTCCACCATATACCAAAAAATATAAAATTCTATAATAATTTATACAAAATATTTTTTCAAGCTTTCTAAAACTGAATTAAGAATCTTTTTATTTTTTGCTTCAATAACTAATCTTACAATAGGTTCTGTATTTGAAACTCTTATATGAAACCAGAAATCATCAAACTCACACCTGATACCATCTTGTTTATTAATTTTTCCAGAAAAGAAATCTTTACTGATTCTACTTAAAATCTTCTTTACAGGAAGATTTTCAATGCTGAACTTTGTTTTAAGCATAACATACGAAGGCAAATCCTTTAATATTAGCGAAATAGGTAATCCGGTTGTTGCTATAAATTCAAGAATAAGTCCTATTCCTACCAAACTGTCCCTTCCATAATTTACTTCAGGAAATATCACTCCACCATTTCCTTCGCCACCTATCACGCTCTTGGTTTGAATCATTTTTTCTGCTACATTTATCTCACCTACAGGTGTTCTATAAACTCTTGCATTAAATCGTTTGGCTATATCTTCTATCATCCTGCTCGTTGAAAGATTTATCACAACTGATTTATTATATCTTTTTTTAAGTTTATAAGTTTTGTCGTAAATTGATAAAATATAATATATAGCAAGTGCAATAGTATGTTCTTCGCTCAAGAAATTTCCATTTTCATCAATAACAGATAGCCTATCAGCATCACTATCCTGTGCAAAGCCTATATCACATTTACCATCTTTTTTTATAAATTTTATAATATCCTTTAAATTTTTTGTATTAGGCTCAGGATTATGGGGAAAATATCCATCAGGAGATGTATATAAAGCTTTAACCTTGCAATTAAGCATTTTCAAGAATTGAGGTGTAATAAACGAACCTGCAGCATTACAACTATCAAGTGCAATTTTAAATCTTTTGCTTTTTATTTTATTAATAAAGTTAAGAGATTTAATAATATGTCTTATATGCATCTCAGTAAGAGCAGGATTATAATATACTTTCTTATATTTATTCCAGGGCACAAGCTTAAATTTATGTGCATTAAGAATCTTCCTAAGATGTTCATTATCATTTTTATTTAAAAGAAGCCCGCGTTTTTTATAGAATTTTAATGCATTCCATTCAATTGGATTATGACTTGCAGAAATAATAATACCACCATCAAAATTTAACTTTCTAACAAGAAATTGAAGAGTAGGAGTAGGAGCTATACCTATATCAATAACTTCGCATCCTGTTGCAAGTAGCCCAGAAATAACAGCATTCTTTACCATATCACCTGTTATTCGGGTATCCCTACCAATTATAATTTTTTTGTTCCCCTTTATATATGTCCCAAATGCCATTGTAAATTTTGTAATTATATCAGGTGTTAAAGATTTTCCTATTATACCTCTAATTCCTGATATGCTTGTTATTAATCTATTCATCAGTTATTTCCCTTATTTACATCCACAAGATTCTCTGATAATAAGTTTAGGTGTTACTTTTACTTTTATATCTTGTGGTAATTCTTTTTCTGTAATCCATTTTAAAAGCAACTCTCCTGCTATTTGCCCCATAAGAAAAGCAGATGGATCTACACTGGTTATAGAAACAGGATAAAATCGTGTAATTTGAATATTATCATATCCCACAACAGAAACTTGCTCCGGAACTTTTATTTTATCTTCAATAAGTGCCTTTATTGCACCTACAGCAAGGGTATCACTACTACAAATTATAGCATCAAAATTAAATCTCTTTTCCTTTATCAAATTCTTTATTATCATATACCCAGATTTAGGTGCTTCTTCAAATTTTCCATTCAAAATAGTATATCTAACTTTACTATTCTCTACAACATTTTTGAACCCTCTTATTCTTTCATTATTTGTTTGATATTTTACGCCACCACCAAGAAATAAAATTTTATTACGATTATGAATTTTTATTAGATGTTGTGTTAATAATTTTGCACCTGTAATATTGTCCGAATATACATCTACTATATGTTTAAACTTAAAATTAACTTTTTGATTAACAATTACAATGGGTAAAGATAATTCATCAATTTTTTTTAATTCTTTATTAGAAAATATATCCCCGATAATTATTGCACCATCAACTCTGTTCTCTCTTACTATTCTTATAAAAGAGCTATTTCTCTCGCTAAAATTAGCCAGAAGAATAGAAAAACTATATTTTTCTACATATTCATCTATCCCCCTGATAGTCTCCTGATAAAACTCACCACCTGGAAATTTTAAATATGGCAACACTAAAGCAATTGAACGATTCATTCTTTTCCTAAGGCTATAAGCAGAAGCATTGGGAACATAGTCCAATTTTTTAGCAATTTCTTTGATTTTCTGTTTTAATTCAACTCTAACAAGTGGACTATCGTTTAAAGCTCGTGAAACTGTTGAAATATCAACCCCAACAATTTTTGCAATATCTTTTAGCGTAGTAATTTTTTATCACCTCGCATAAGTTAAACTTGAAATAAAAATTTATTTTTCTTAATTTTAATGTCAAGCTTTAAGTTGGGGGCTGGTTAATAATTTATCTTTTCTCTTGAAATTCTATTAAAGTTAATAAAGTTGTGCACCGTCCCCACTGAAATATTAAGTTGGGGGCTGGTTAATAATTTATCTTTTCTCTTGAAATTCTATTAAAGTTAATAAAGTTGTGCACCGTCCCCACTGAAATA
>Ga0164318_10006759_pt1 | contig 11104 bp, 10 predicted proteins | sample GuaBasSedimGuay9_FD_113734 | JGI IMG/M metagenome (GOLD analysis project Ga0164318, IMG submission 113734) | Subseafloor sediment microbial communities from Guaymas Basin, Gulf of California, Mexico - Guay9, Core 4571-4, 0-3 cm | ecosystem: Environmental > Aquatic > Marine > Hydrothermal vents...
TCGGAAAAAATCGTCCCGGCGGCGGTCCGGCTGATGAAAAGCGGCTATCGGGTCTACATCACCCGGGCCGTGGTGAAAGGAAAAAAATGGTTCCGGCTCCGTGCCGGGTTTTTCAATGACCGGAAATCGGCGGAGGCCGCCGCCGGGAAGATCATGACGCTCCTGGACGCCCGCGACGCCTGGGTGGCCAGGATCGGAAAGACCGAGCGCAACGCCTTCGGGGGATACTGAACCGCGCCGGGAGGGAGGCACAAAAACCATGAAAGACAGGCGCATCATCCTGGGCGTCACCGGCGGCATCGCAGCATACAAGGCCGCGGAACTGGTCCGGCTCCTCATAAAGGCGGAGGCCCGGGTGCGGGTGGCCATGACCCGAAATGCCGCCCGCTTCATCACGCCCCTTACCTTCGAGGCCCTTTCGGGACACCGCGTGATCCAGGACATGTTCGAGGAGGAAGGGACCTCCATTCCGCATATCCGATGGGGCCAGGCGTCCGACCTGGTGGTGATCGCGCCGGCCACGGCCAACTTTATCGCCAAGATGGCCGGGGGCATTGCGGATGATTTCCTCTCCACCCTGGCGGTGGCGGCCACCGCCAGGATCCTGGTCTGTCCCGCCATGAACACGCACATGTATCAAAACGCGGCCGTGCAGCACAATATCCGGGTCCTCGAGGAACGGGGCGTGGCGGTCATGAAGCCCGGCGAGGGATTCCTGGCGTGCCGGAGCGAGGGACCGGGACGGCTGCCGGATCCGGCGGATATCGTGGAGCAGATTCGCGTCCTCCTGGCGCACCGGGATTATTCGGGCCTGCGCGTTCTCGTGACCGCCGGACCGACCGTGGAACCCCTGGATCCCGTCCGGTTCATCTCGAACCGCTCCAGCGGCAAGATGGGATATGCCGTGGCCAGGGCCGCCATGCGCAGGGGGGCCTCGGTCACCCTGGTGAGCGGCCCCACCTCGCTGCGGCCGCCCCCCGGGGTCCGCGTCGTAGACGTCCGGACGGCGGAAGACATGCGCCGGGCCGTGCTTGACGCGGGTCCAGAGAGCGACGTGGTGATCAAGGCCGCGGCCGTCTCGGACTACCGTCCCCGGGAACGGGCCGCGAAAAAAATCAAAAAGGGGCCGGAGACCCTCTCCCTCGAGCTGGTGAAAAACCCCGATATCCTGGCGGAACTGGGGCAGGCACGGGGCGAACGTCCCCGTGTCCTGGTGGGATTCGCCGCCGAGACGGACGACCTGCTGGCCCACGCCACGGAAAAGCTCAAGGCCAAGAACCTTGACATGATCGTGGCCAACGACGTTTCCCGGGATGACGCGGGGTTCGAATCCGACACCAATGCCGTCCGAGTCATCCACCGGGACGGCCGCGTGGAAGACTGCCCCCTGATGTCCAAAGAGGCCGTGGCGGATTTTCTCCTGGACCGGATCAGGGCCGTTCTCAGGGGAAAAGACTGATCCGGCCGCGTTCGCGGCCGCCGCATCCATGGGGAAAAAGACTTGGACCCTCATGACGAACTCAGGGAAATCCTGGGCCACATGACGCGCATCCTGAAGGCCGACCGGGAGATCGGTCTGGATCCGCCTTTCCTTTCCGGGACGGCGGCGGAATACCTGGCCAAGGACCCGTGCGGGAAGCCGGCGGAGAGCGGTGGATCCGGCCCGCCGCAGACCCTTGAATCGCTTCGGGCCTTCATCGGCGAGTGCACCCGGTGCCGGCTTCACCGGGGCCGGAACCACTTGGTGTTCGGGGAAGGGAACCCGAACGCCCGCCTGGTTTTCGTGGGCGAAGGCCCCGGGAGGGAAGAAGACCTGGTCGGCCGGCCCTTTGTGGGTGAGGCCGGAAAACTGCTGACACGGATCATTGAAGGGGGGATGCGGCTGACGCGGAAGGACGTCTACATCTGCAACGTGGTGAAATGCCGGCCTCCGGGAAACCGGGATCCGGAAAAGGACGAGATTGCGGCCTGCCGCCCGTTCCTGGAGCAGCAGATCCGCCTGATCAGGCCCGAGGTGATCTGCATCCTGGGCCGTGTCGCGGGCCGGGCCCTGCTGGGCGGGAATTTCAAGATTTCGAAAGAGAGGGGGGCCTGGCGGTCTTACCTGGATATCCCGGTGATGCCGACCTACCACCCGGCCTATCTCCTGCGCAACCCTTCGCGCGAGAGGGAGTTGAAACGCCTGGTATGGGAGGATGTCAAAAAGATCATGAAACGTCTCGGCCTGGAGGTGGAGACACATGCCTGAGCGCGCGATCACGGCATGGGCCCGGTTTCTCCTGCTCGCCCTCCCGGCGCTGCTTTCGCTCCTCCTTATGCCGGTCCCGGGCGTTCGTGCCGGAAACGGGGTCCTGGTCATCGAACTGGAAGGGCCCATCAATCCGGGCACGGCCATGTACGCCAGGCGGGGCATCGCGGCGGCCGAAAAACAGGGGGCGTCCCTCTGCGTCATCCGCCTGGACACCCCCGGCGGACTGGGATCTTCCATGCGCACCATTGTAAAGGCCATATTGAATTCCCCGGTCCCGGTGGTGGTGTACGTGGCACCGCGGGGCGCGGGGGCCGCATCGGCCGGCGTAATGATCACGGAGGCCGGGCACATGGCGGCCATGGCCCCCGGGACCAATATCGGGGCCGCGCACCCGGTGACGGCCGGCGGCGGGGACCTGGGAAAGACCCTGTCGGAAAAGGTGGTCAACGACATGGCGTCCTACGGCCGGGGCATCGCCGAAGACCGGGGACGGAACGGGGAGTGGGTGGAAAAGGCGATCCGGGAAAGCGTTTCTATTACCGCGGACGAGGCGCTCAAGGCCCGCGTCGTCGATATCGTGGCAAGGGACCTGGATGATCTCCTGGCCGCCCTGGACGGCAGGACCGTCTCCGTGGCCGGCGCCCGGATCACGCTCCGGACAAAGGGCCTCGCCAGGACCTATTATCGTCCCGGGTTCAGGGACCGGGTGCTCAGGACCATCAGCGATCCGAACATCGCCTACATCCTCATGATGATCGGCCTCGCCGGTCTCTACTTCGAGCTGTCCCATCCGGGGGCGGTTTTTCCCGGCGTTATCGGGGCCATCTCCCTGGTGCTGGCGTTTTTCTCTTTTCAGACGCTCCCGGTCAGCACCGCGGGACTTCTCCTGATCATCCTGGCCGTTATCTTCTTCATCGCCGAGATAAAAATTACGAGCTACGGCATGCTCTCCGTGGGAGGATTGATTTCGCTCACCATCGGGTCCATCATGCTATTCGAGGACGTGAAGATCTCCCTTGAGCTGATGATGCCCACCATCCTCCTGGTGGGCGGCTTTTTCGTGGTGGTGGCGGGACTGGCGTTTCGCGCCTCCCGGCTGCGTCCCCGGGGCGGGGCCGAGGGCCTTGTGGGAGAAGTGGGCGTCGTGAGGGAGCCGCTCGACCCGGAAGGACGGGTCTTCGTCCACGGCGAATCCTGGCGGGCGAAGGCCGGGGAGCGTTTGGAACCCGGGGACCGGGTCCTTGTGGAGGCGGTTGACGGCCTGCTCCTTCGGGTCCGCAAGGCCGTGGAAAAGGAATCCTGAGTCCGGGAAAGACCCGGCATCGGCCGGGACCCTTTGACCCAACCATCATTAGGAGGAGGACCGCCATGTTTTATATCCTTGCGATCGTGCTGATCGTTTTTTTCCTGGCATCCGCCGTCAAGATACTGAAAGAGTATGAGCGGGGCGTGATTTTCCGCCTGGGCCGCGTGATCAAGACAAAAGGCCCCGGCCTGATCATCCTGATTCCCGTCATCGACAAGATGGTCAAGGTGAGCCTCCGGCTCGTGGCCATGGATGTCCCGGCACAGGACGTCATCACCCGGGACAACGTGTCGGTGAAGGTCAACGCGGTGATCTATTTCCGTGTGATGGACCCCACCAACGCCATCGTCGAGGTGGAAAACTACCTGTTCGCCACCTCGCAGCTGGCCCAGACCACCCTGAGGAGCGTATGCGGCCAGGTGGAGATGGACGACCTCCTCTCGGAGCGGGACAAGATCAATGCCGAACTGCAGAGCATCCTGGACAAACACACGGACCCGTGGGGGATCAAGGTGACCACCGTGGAGGTGAAACATATCGATCTTCCACAGGAGATGCAGCGGGCCATGGCCCGCCAGGCCGAGGCCGAGAGGGAACGGCGGGCCAAGGTGATCAACGCGGAGGGTGAATTCCAGGCCTCCGCCCGGCTGGCCGAGGCCGCGGAGATCATCCACAAACACCCCGAGGCCCTTCAGTTGAGATACCTGCAGACATTGCGGGAAATATCGTCCGAAAGCAGTACCACGACCCTCTTTCCCATCCCCATCGATCTTTTCAGGCCCTTCCTGAGAAAAGAATAGCCGCCCAAAGGGCGGGGAACGGGATGCGGAAAAGAGGACCACCGGAAACAGGAGGAAGACAATGGAAGAAGAAACCAGACAGGAAGAGGCACAGGAAGAACCCCGGGCCGAATCGGCCGGGGAAAACGAGGCGAAAAAACCCATCCACAAGATGACGGCCAAGGAACTCCGGGAAATCGCCAGGGAGATCCCCGGGGTGGAAGGGGTCCACGCCATGAAAAAGGATGAACTCCTGGCGATTGTCAAGGAGTTCAAGGGAATCAAGGACGAGGGCGCGGCCGAAAAAAAGAAAAAAAAGACCAAAAAACCCCTTCCCAGCGCCAGGGATCTGAAAAAGAGGCTCCGGGTCCTCCGGCAGGAGAAAGAGGCGGCACGAAAAGAGAAGGACCGAAAAAAGGTGGAGGTGCTGCGTCGGCGGATCAACCGGATGAAAAAATTGACCCGAAAAGCGGCACAGGGCTGACATGGCCCGGGCGCCGCTTGCCGGAACGGGAACGGGCGTGAAAGAGGGCGCCTTGAAACAGACGCGGATGCCGGGGGGAATCGTGGCCGTCATCCCGGCCGCCGGTGCCGGCGTCCGCATGGGCAGGGGGGGGCCGGCCAAGCAGTACATGGAGCTGGACGGAAGGCCCATCCTGGCCGTGACCATTGAACAGTTTGAAAAATGTCCCCTGGTGGATGCCGTCATCCCGGTGGTCCCGCCGGGGGACATCGCGTATTGCGAGGATGAAATCGTCCTCAGGTTCGGATTCCGCAAGGTCCGGCGGGTTGCGCCCGGCGGGTTGCGCCGCCAGGACTCGGTCCGGTCCGGCATCGAGGCGTCCGGCGGGGAATGGGACCGGGTCCTGATCCACGACGGGGTCCGGCCCCTGGTGGACGGGGATCTGATCCAGAGGGTGATTATGGGCGCCGGAACCGCCGGGGCGGTAATCGCCGCGCTCCCCGCCAGGGAGACCGTCAAAAAGGTCTCCCCCGGGGGAGAGGTCGTGGAGACCTATGACCGGGGCGATGTCTGGCTGGCACAGACGCCCCAGCTTTTTCGTTATCCCGACATCCTGAACGCCCATGAAAAGGCCCTGGCCGGGGGCTGGCCTGAGGCCACGGACGACGCCCTGCTGGTGGAAAAAACGGGCGTCCCCGTGCGGGTCGTTGAGGGCTCGGAGCGGAACATCAAGATCACCACGCCCTTTGACCTGGAACTGGCCCGGTTCCTGATGGGCCGGGGCGGGCCCGGGGACCGCACGGCGGATCATACACCATGAATCTTAAAATCGGCACAAGAGGAAGCCCCCTGGCCCTGGCCCAGAGCCGATGGGTCAAGGCAAAGATCGAGTCCCGGCATCCGGGCACGCAGGTTGAACTGGTCAGGATCAGGACCACCGGGGACCGGATCCTGGACAGCCCCCTGAGCAAAATCGGCGGAAAAGGCCTGTTCGTGAAGGAGATCGAGGCGGCGCTGCTCAAGAGGGAGGTCCATCTGGCCGTTCACAGCATGAAGGACGTCCCGGCCCTGCTTCCGGACGGCCTGGTCCTGTGCGCCTTTCCCGAGCGGGAAGACCCCTTGGACGCCCTTATATCGAGAGAGAATTACTCCCTGGAGGACCTTCCCCGGAAGGCCCGCGTCGGGACCGGCAGCCTGAGAAGGGCCGCCCAGCTGCGCCACCTGCGGCCGGACCTGGAAGTGGTGCCGCTCAGGGGAAACGTGGACACGCGCCTTCGAAAGCTCGATAACGGCGAGATGGATGCCGTGGTCCTGGCCGCCGCGGGGCTCAGGCGCCTGGGGCTGTCAAAACGGATCGGACATCCGATTTCCCCGGAGCATGTCCTGCCGGCCATCGGACAGGGGGCCCTTGGGCTGGAGGTGCGGCAGGACGATTCCAGGACCCGGGATCTCCTTGAATTCCTGAATCACGATCCCACCGAGGTATGTGTCCGGGCGGAGCGGGCCTTCCTGAAAAAACTGGAGGGGGGGTGCCAGGTTCCCATCGCGGCTTACGCCCGCGCCGAGGGCCGGGAGGTGCGCCTTCAGGGCATGGTGGCCGAACTGGACGGCTCCCGGCTTCTCAGGGAGGAGATGACGGGTGACCGGGACCGGGCGGAGGAGATGGGAACGGCCATGGCCGTCAAACTGCTGGCCATGGGGGCGGGAGAGATCCTGGCGCGGATTTACAGCCATACGGAACCGGGCCGGTAACGGCACCGGGAAGGAGAAAGAGATGCCGGAGAGCAGGACAGGCAGGGTCTACCTTGTGGGGGCCGGACCGGGGGATCCCGGGCTTCTGACCCTCAGGGGAAAAGAGTGTCTTTCGCGGGCCGATGTGGTGATCTACGATTACCTGGCCAACCGCGCCTTTCTCGAATATGCCCGGGACGGCGCGGAATTGATCTATGTGGGAAAAAAAGGCGGCTGCCACACCATGCGCCAGGAAGAGATCAGTGCCCTTATTGTGGATCGGGCGCAAAAAGGAGACACCGTGGTCCGGCTCAAGGGGGGAGACCCCTTTATCTTCGGCCGGGGCGGGGAAGAGGCCGTGGAACTGGCGAAGGCCGGCGTTGCCTTTGAGGTGGTGCCGGGGGTGACCTCCGCCGTCGCGGTGCCGGCGTACGCAGGAATCCCGTTGACGCACAGGGATTACGCCTCCACGGTCGCCTTCATCACCGGGCATGAAGACCCCACCAAGGACGGCTCGGACATCGCGTGGGATAAACTCGCCACCGGCGCCGGGACCCTCGTGTTCCTCATGGGCGTGGGGAACCTGCCGCGGATCGCCCGTCGCCTCATGGAGAACGGCCGTCCTCCAAAGACGCCGGTGGCCGTTATCCGAAGGGGCACGGTCCCGGAGCAGAAAACAGTGACCGGGACCCTCGGGGACATCGCCCGGCGGGCCGAAGAAGCGGGGATGACCCCCCCGGCCGTGATCGTGGTGGGGGATGTGGTAGGCCTGCGGTCGGAACTGGCCTGGTACGAGAAACGGCCCCTCTTCGGCCGGCGCATCGTGGTGACCCGGGCCCGGGCCCAGGCCAGCGGCTTTCTCCGGGAGCTGATCCGGCTCGGCGCCGACGCCATTCAATTCCCCACCATCGAAGTGGTCCCTCCGGACACATGGACGCCCCTGGACCGGGCCATCGAGGCCCTCGGGACCTACCGCTGGCTCGTCTTTACCTCGGCCAACGGGGTCCGCTATTTCCTGGCCCGCCTCCGGGAGTTGCCCAGGGACGTGCGGGATCTGAAGGGGATCCGGATCGCCGCCATCGGCCCCGGGACCGCCCGGGCCCTGGGCCGGATCGGGATCACGCCGGATCTCATGCCGGAGGAATACCGGGCCGAGGCCGTTGCGGCATGTTTTGAAAAGCATGAAATCAAAAACGTCCGCATCCTGATCCCCAGGGCGGAACAGGCCCGGGAGGTCCTCCCGGAGCGGCTCCGGGAAATGGGGGCTCACGTCGATGTGGTCCCGGCCTACCGGACCATCCGGACGACCCGGGACGCCGGCCCCGTCCGGGAGATGCTGGCATCGGGCGCAATCGACATGATCACCTTTACCAGTCCTTCCACGGTCACCAACTTTGTGGAGATGCTCAGGGACGACCCGCAGGCCGATCCCTCGTGGATGTCGCGGGTGACCGTCGCCTGTATCGGCCCTATCACCGCCGAAACCGCCAGGAAAAACGGCCTGTCCGTCAACCTGGTTCCCGACGCCTATACGATCGAATCGCTTACCAAAGGGATTGTCGACTATTTCGCGTCCCGCTGACTCGCCGCGGGTCGCTGCCAAGTTCCTGTTTTTCCGGACGGCTGCCCCGCGTGGCATGGCACGCCGGCGGGCGGGATTGGAAAAGGAGGAAAAACGGGCGGTTCCGGATTACCGGTACTGCCTGGGCACGATGCCGTATTTCCGGGTCTTGTAGCCGAAGATCCGTTCCGTGGTCCCCAGGTTCCTGGCGGCCTTCCGCATGTTTCCCCGGCTGCTTTTCAATGCGTCGATGAGCATTTCCTTTTCAAAGTGTTCCACCGCCTCCTTGAACGAGCGGGACGGCCGGGTCCCCGTGTCTTCCGCCGTCTGCAGGGTGGGCGGCAGGTGGTATGCGTGGATGACCTGGTCGTCGCACAGCAGCACGGCCCGTTCCATGCAGTTTTCCAGTTCCCTCACGTTCCCCGGCCAGTGATACCGCGTCAGGGCCTCGATGGCCGGCGTGGAGATGCGGCGAATGTCCTTTCCGTATTCCGTGGCGTATTTTTCGAGAAAATAATCGGCCAGAAGCAGCAGGTCGGCCTCCCGCTCCCTCAGGGCCGGCATGTAAATAGGGTACACATTCAGCCGGTAGAAGAGGTCCTCCCGGAAGGCGCCGGATTCCACCGCGGCCGCCAGGTCCTGGTTGGTGGCCGCGATCAGGCGGATATTGACCTTTATGACGGCGGTTCCGCCCAGCTTTTCCAGCTCCCTTTCCTGGAGAACACGCAGCAGTTTTCCCTGGCTTTCCAGCGCAAGGGATCCGATCTCGTCCAGGAAGATGGTGCCGCCGCTGGCGAGCTCGAACTTCCCCGCCTTTTCACGGTTTGCGCCGGTGAAGGCGCCTTTTTCATACCCGAACAGTTCGGCCTCCACCAGGTTGGCGGGGAGCGCGGCGCAGTTGACCTTGACCAGGGGCCTGTCGGCACGCAGGCTGTTGTAATGGATGGCATTGGCCACCAGTTCCTTGCCCGTTCCGCTCTCTCCCAGCAGGAGGACATTGGCGTTGCTCTTTGCCACCTGCGTGATCAGGTAAAAGACCTCCTGCATCTTTCGGCTGTTGCCGATGATGTTGGAAAAGCTGTATTTCCTGTTGAGTTCCTTTTTGAGCCGCAGGTTTTCCTTTCTCAGTTGATCCTGCTCCCGGTTGATCCGCTCCAGGAGCGCCACCTTCTGGGCGATCAGGCTGCTGATGACGGTGAGGAGCCTCACATCATCTTCCAGCGGGTGGGCGCTTTCAAAAAACCGGTCCACGCTCAGGGCCCCGATCACCCGGCGGTCGTCCTTTACCGGGACACAGATAAAAGAAATTTTCGACCGGTCGATCCGGCTCCGGGCCCCGGTGCGGTCCAGGAAAAGGGGCTCCTTGTCGATATTGGGAACCGCCATGGGCCGCCCCGAGGCGATCACCCGGCCGGTGACCCCCTCTCCCAGCTTGTACCGGCCGCGGGTCTTTTCCACCGGCGAGATCCCGTGGGCCACCTCCACCCGGATCTCCGACGTGTCCGTGTTCAGGAGCGTGATGGAGCTCCGGTTCATGCCCAGGTGCTGAGACAGGAGATCCAGGACCTTGTAAAGAGATTTCCGCAGGTCCAGCGTGGCATGGACGGCCCGCGTAATCTCATACAGGCACGCCAGTTGATCGGGTCTTGTGGGGATACCGTTTTCAGGCATGTGCGAGGCTTTCTCCGTCGGTCTTCTTTTCTGTTCCGTCAACCCCTGATTCATACAAAATTGTAGAAAATATGACAACCTTTTTCCACGCAGAATAAAAGACCGATCCAGATGGAAACCGAATTTTTCTGCCAGGCAGCACCACGGGAGGAAGGCGTCTCCGCCGGGATAGACCGTCGCCTCGGCGGGAGGAAAGTCGTAAATCTCCACCCTTCCCGTTACCGGTGATCGGCGAGGACGTCCATGTATGCAACCACCCCGATGATTCCGGGAACATGGCCGATCTTCCCCGGGCTTCGGATACGGCTATTCATCTTAGTCCACATCCCCTCCCAAATAAAGGTCCCGGACCATTTCATTTTGGGAGAGGCCTTCTATCATGTCCTCCAGCGCGATTCGACCGGTCTGGATGACATATCCCCGCGTGGCGATCATGAAGGCCATGTGGGCGTTCTGTTCCACCAGCAGGATGGGGGTTCCTTCCTCGCTGATCCGCGCGACCACGTCGAATATGGTCTCTACCAGGAGGGGCGCCAGTCCCATGGAGGGTTCGTCCAGCAGGAGGAGGCCGGGCCGCGCCATCAGGGCCCTGGCCATGGCCAGCATCTGCTGCTCGCCGCCGGAAAGCGTGCCCGCCACCTGCCGGCTTCTCTCCCGGAGCCGCGGAAACAGCTCATAGACCTGCGCCATGTCCTTCCGGATCTCCCCGGTGTTCCGGCGGATGAACGCCCCCATCTCCAGGTTCTCGGAAACGCTCAGGCGGGAGAAGATCTTCCGGCCTTCGGGCACCTGCGCGATCCCCATGCCCACGATCCGGTGCGGCGGCAGGCGGTCGATCCGCCGTCCTTCGAATTCGATGCGGCCCCGGCGCGGCCGGAGAAGACCCGATATGGTGTTCAGGATGGTGGTTTTCCCTGCCCCGTTGCTGCCGATAAGGGTCACGATTTCGCCTTCACCGACGCTGAGGGATACCCCCCGGATGGCATGGATGTTTCCGTAATAGGTGTGAATGTCCCGGACCTTCAGCAGGATCCGTTTCGTGTCCGTCATCCGGGGAGATCCTTTCCCGCCCGGGCCTGCTTTCCCATCCGGGCGCCCAGGCGGCCCAGGTACGCCGTGATGACCGCCGGATCTTTCTGGACCTGTGCCGGTGTTCCCTCGGCGATCTTGACGCCGTGGTCGAGGACCGTGACCCGGTCCGAGACGCTCATGACGACCCGCATGTCATGTTCGATGAGCAGGATGGTGAGTTTCAGCGTCGCCCGGATCTTTCGGATAAATCGGATCAGTTCCATTGTTTCCTGTGGATTCATGCCCGCGGTGGGCTCGTCCAGGAGAAGAA
>Ga0164318_10006760_pt1 | contig 11104 bp, 12 predicted proteins | sample GuaBasSedimGuay9_FD_113734 | JGI IMG/M metagenome (GOLD analysis project Ga0164318, IMG submission 113734) | Subseafloor sediment microbial communities from Guaymas Basin, Gulf of California, Mexico - Guay9, Core 4571-4, 0-3 cm | ecosystem: Environmental > Aquatic > Marine > Hydrothermal vents...
CTCGAGGTCGTCCGCGAATTCCTCGAGCTGTCTTGTGCTGATGGGCCGCTTCTGGCATGCCTTGCGGATCCCCGACACGAGCTTTTCCCTGCTGAAAGGCTCCCGCCGGCCGTCCTTTTTCACGATCATGGGGAGCACTTATTCCAGCTTTTCATAGGTGGTGAAACGCCTTCCGCATTCAATGCATTCCCGCCGTCTCCTGATCATCCGGCCGTCCTTGCTCAACCTGGAATCGATTACCTTGTTGTTGATCTGGGTACAATAGGGGCACTTCATGGCGTGAACCTCACAACCCGGATGCCGGCTTCTTTTAACATTTGATCCGCCAGGGGATCATCATACCCGTCGTCGTAATAGATCTCGCGGATCCCGGCGTTGATCAGCATCTTGGAGCATATGACGCAGGGCTTGTTGGTACAGTAAAGGACGGCTCCGCGGATGGAAATACCGTGATAGGCCGCCTGAATAATGGCGTTCTGCTCCGCATGGAGCCCCCGGCAGAGCTCGTGCCGTTCGCCCGAGGGGATATCGATATCCGCCCTCAGGCACCCCGTTTCCCGGCAGTGTTTGAGGCCCGCAGGGGCCCCGTTGTAGCCCGTTGCCAGGATCCTCCGGTCTTTTACCAGGATGGCCCCCACGTGCCGTCGCAGGCAGGTGGACCGCCTGGACACCATTCGGGCGATGCTCATGAAATATTCGGGCCACGACGGTCGGGTCAATCAGGCCACCCCTTTCAAACGCCCGTAGACGGGAAAATCACGGCACAGCCCGGAGACCACGTCCCTGGCCTCCCGGCGGACCGTTTCCGAATCCGGGGACGAGAGGACCTTCCCGATCAGCTCCGCGATAACCGCCATCTCCGGCTCTCCCATCCCCCGCGTGGTCAGGGCGGGCACGCCCAGCCTGAGGCCGCTGGTGACCCGGGGGCCCTTCCTGTCAAAGGGGATGGTGTTTTTATTGGCCACGATTCCGGCACCGGCGAGGGCCGCCTCGGCCTCCTTTCCGGTGATCCCGCGCCGCGTGAGGTCCACCAGGAGGAGGTGATTGTCGGTGCCTCCCGTTACCAGGTCGAAATCCCTGTCCAGGAGTTCATCGGCGAGCCGTTTTGCATTCCGGATCACCCGGCCTTGGTATTCCCTGAATTCCGGCTGCAGGGCCTCTTCCAGGGCCACGGCCTTGGCCGCGATCACGTGCATGAGGGGCCCTCCCTGGGTGCCCGGGAAAAGTCCCTTGTCCAGCCGCTCCCCGTATTGCGCGTCCGAAAGGATCATGCCGCCCCTGGGACCCCGGAGGGTCTTATGGGTGGTGGTGGTGATAAAATCAGCGACCCCCACGGGAGACGGATGAAGATCCGCGGCCACCAGGCCCGCGATGTGGGCCATGTCGGCCATCAGGTAGGCGCCGTGTGCCCGGGCGATCTCCCTGAACCGGTGAAAATCGATCGTCCTCGGATAGGCGCTGGCACCCGCAATGATCATCCGCGGCCGGTGGCGCCGGGCGAGATCGTCTATCCGGTCGTAATCGATGCGCTGGGTGTGGGGATCCAGCCCGTAAAAAACCGACCTGTAGACCGTGCCTGAAAAACTCACCGGGCTTCCGTGGGTCAGGTGTCCGCCGTGGGACAGGTCCATCCCCAGGATCACGTCTCCGGGCTTCAGAAAACTGAGATAGACCGCCATGTTGGCCTGGGAGCCGGAATGGGGCTGGACGTTGATGTATTCCGCGCCGAACAGCCGCCTGCCGCGCTCCATGGCAAGCCGTTCGATTTCATCCACGTGTTCGCAGCCACCGTAATAACGCGCCCCGGGGTATCCTTCCGCGTACTTGTTGGTCATCACGCTCCCCTGGGCCTCCATCACAGCGGCGCTGGCATAGTTCTCCGAGGCGATCATGACCAGGTTGTTTCTTTCCCGCTCGATCTCTCTTTCAATCGCCCTGGAAACCCCGGGATCAAGTTCCTGCAGACGTTTCAATCTCACTCCTTTCGCATGACCGCATGTTTCCGGAAGCAATCCGATCCGGACCTGCCGTAAAAACCGGGCCGGCGGACGGGGTCCTAATCATCAATCTGGCTCACCCGCACCTGGTGACGTCCCCCGTCAAACGGGGTGTTCAGAAACACGTCCACCATTTCGAGGGCCAGCCCCGGGCCGATCACGCGCCCCCCCATGGCAAGGACATTCGCGTCGTTGTGACGCCGCCCCATCCGGGCCGTGTACAGGTTGTGGCACAGGGCGGCGCGCACCCCCCTGTACCGGTTCGCCACCATGCTCATCCCCAGGCCCGTGCCGCAGATCAGGATGCCGGCATCGTATTCGCCCGCCGCAACCCGCCGCGCCAGTTCATGGGCCACCTTCGGGTAATCGACGGAATCACGGCTGAAAACACCGATGTCTTTTATCGCGTGTTCGGAAGCGGCGGACAGGTGTTTCCTGCATTCTTCCTTCAGATCGTATCCCGCGTGATCGGAACCGATGATGATTTTCATCTCTCAACTCCAGCGATACCGGGCCGTCCGGACGCGTCAGCAGGTCCCCGTCCCATCCGGTCTACTTGGAAGGATAGGCCTTGAACAGGAGGCTGGCGTTGGTCCCGCCGAACCCGAAAGAATTGGACATGGCGACCTTCACCTCCGAATTCCGGGCCGTGTTCGGGACATAGTCGAGGTCGCAGTCCGGATCGGGGGTTTCATAATTGATGGTCGGCGGTATGATCCCGTTATGCAGGGTCAGCACCGTAAAGATGGCTTCAACCCCCCCCGCGCCCCCGAGCAGGTGGCCGGTCATCGATTTGGTGGAACTGACGGCGAGCCGATAGGCGTGATCCCCGAAGACCGCCTTGATGGCCCTGTTTTCCGACAGGTCGTTCAGCACCGTGGAAGTGCCGTGGGCATTGATGTAGTCCACGTCTTCCGGTTTCAGCCCGGCATAGTCGAGCGCCGTCTTCATGCACAGGATGGCGCCTTCTCCTTTTGGATCCGGTGCGGACACATGGTAGGCGTCGCCGCTCAGGCCGTACCCGATCACTTCCGCATAGATCCGGGCGCCCCGTTCCAAAGCCTGCTCCAGTTCCTCGAGGATCAGGATCCCGGCGCCCTCCCCCATGACGAAACCGTCCCGGTCCCGCTCAAAGGGACGGGAGGCCTTTTCCGGGGCGTCGTTCCGGGTGGAGAGCGCCTTCATGTTGCAGAATCCTCCAAGGGCCAGGGGCGTCACCACCGCCTCTGCGCCGCCCGTGATCATGGCGTCGGCAATCCCCTCCCGGATCAGGCGGAAGGCCTCGCCCACGGCATGGGTGCTGGCGGCACACGCGGTCTCGATGGAGAGGTTGGGGCCTCTGGCGCCGAACTCGATGGCGATCTGTCCCGGCGCCATGTTGGCGATCATGCCGGGGATAAAAAAAGGGCTGATGCGGCGGGGCCCTTTTTCCAGCAGGACCTGATGATAATGCTCCAGCATGGACAGGCCCCCGAGACCGGAGCCGGTGATACATCCCACCCGGTGACCGTTCCCGGCGTCGATCCGGAGTCCCGAGTCCTCCACAGCCATCCGCGCGGAAGCCACCGCATAGTGTATGAAAATGTCGAAACGCCGGATCTGCTGTTTGTCCATGAAGTCGCTGGACCGGAAGTCGCGCACCTCTCCGGCGATCCGGGAAGTAAACGGAGAGGCGTCAAATTTCGTTATGGGCCCGATCCCGGACACCCCCGCGCACGCGGCCTCCCAGTTTTTTTCAACGCCGGTGCCCAAGGGGGAAACCATCCCCAGGCCTGTGACCACAACCCTTCTGGTCATTTCAACGCTCCTTGTGCTTTTCCCCGGACCCGCCAAGGCGGTCTCTCGCCGGAAACAGCCCGGGATTCCAGGTTCAGGCTTCCGGGCGGCGTCCCGGTCGGCGCCTTCGGGCCGCCCGGCGGTTCCTTCCATCACCCGTAAAGCCCGGCACCCGGATGTTCCTATTCTCCAATCGCCTTCTTGATGTATTCCACCGCGTTTTGAACCGTCCCTATCTTCTCCGCATCGTCGTCGGGAATCGAGATGTCGAACTCCTCTTCCATGGCCATGATGAGTTCCACCTGGTCCAGGGAATCCGCTCCCAGATCATCCACGAAAGAGGCCTCGGGGACCACGTCGGCTTCAGGTACATCCAGCTGCTCGCAAATGATTTTTTTCACCTTTTCTTCGACACTCGCCATACGATATTACCTCCTGATAATTTTTGACGGGATCAATGACCCCCATTTCCGCGGGCGCCCGTTTCCGGCCGCTCCCACGCATGCCCGGCTGCACGCCGCCCCAAACGGCGCGACATCCCACCCGGAATCCTCTGTTTCCTGACCCGCAGGGAGTCCGGGGGATCCGTTGTGTAACCGGTCGCGTGCCGGTACGGATCAGGCCGTCCTCCCGGGATGCGGCACTGCCCTACATGTACATGCCCCCGTTCACGTGAATCACCTGGCCGGTGATGTATCCCGCCGCATCGGACGCCAGCCAGTAGACCGCCTCGGCCACGTCCTCCGGTTTCCCGATCCGGCCAAGGGGGATCTGGTTCATGAAATTCTGTTTCACCCGGTCCGGGAGGACCGCCGTCATCCCCGTCTCAATGAAACCGGGCGCCACCGCGTTCACCGTGATCCCCCTGGCCGCCACCTCCCTTGCGACGGTTTTCGTGAACCCCATGATTCCGGCCTTGGACGCGGCGTAATTTCCCTGGCCCGCGTTCCCGATCTGGCCCACAACGGAAGATATATTGATGATGCGACCCGCCTTTTGCCGGATCATCGGCCGGATCACGGCGTGGGTGCAGTTATACACGCTTTTGAGATTGACCCGGATCACGGTGTCCCACTCCTCCTCGCCCATCCGCATCAGCAGCGTATCGCGGGTAATCCCGGCGTTGTTCACAAGGACATCGATCCTTTCATACCTTGAAAGGGTCCTTTCAAGGAAGTCCGTCGCCGCGTCAAACAGCGATACGTCCACCCGGTGGCTTTCGGCCTCGGATCCCATCCGTTTCAGTTCGTCCAGCGTCTCCTCCGCCGCCGCATCGTCCGGATCGAAATGGGCGATGACGATGCGGGCCTTTTCCCGGGCGAACCGGAGGGCGACCGCCCTCCCGATACCGGTGGAGCCGCCGGTCACAACGACAACCCTTGGTTTGGATTCGGTCATGGTGATTCCCTTCTCCGTTGCTTGTTGCCCATTCACAAACGGCCGGGCTTCTTCGCGCTCGCTTCGCTCCGCTCAGGCCACCCCTTCGGGACGGGTTCCCGGTTTTGCAAAAAGATTGGAAGACGGCCGCAGGCGCTCAATCGCGATTCTTCAACCCGGATGATGACAGGGCGGTCATCTGCGCCGCCATCCTTTCGGAAAGCCCGCAGGAGGCATAACGCCGGGCCATGCACACGGCATTCCGGATGGCCGGGGCCAGTGACCCTCCGTGACAGACGATCCCCACCCCGTTGATGCCCAGGAGAGGAGCGCCCCCGTATGCTTCATAATGGAGTTTTTTCCTCAAAGAGCGGAGCGGCTTTCGGCCCAGGCGGCAACCGATCCGCAAGAGGAAGGACCGGCGGAGTTCCGATTTCAGAAGGCTGAACATGGTCTCGGCCAGCCCCTCGCCCAGTTTCAATGCCACGTTCCCCACAAATCCGTCGCAGACAATGATCTCCACGTCCCCGGTAAATATATCGCGACCCTCCACGTTACCCGTGAAATTCAGCCGGCTGTTTTCGAAAAGCTCCCGCGCCAGGCGAACCTGTTCGTTTCCTTTACCGCTCTCTTCCCCGATGCTCAGGAGGCCGATCCTCGGATTTTCAATGCCCAGAAAGGACGTCACAAAGGCATGCGCCATCATGCCGAACTGGAAAAGAAGTCCCGGCCGGCAATCGACATTGGCTCCGACGTCTATCAGGACCACAGGTCCTTTTTTCCCGGGAAACACCCCCGCGATGGCCGGTCGCTCGACACCGGGCAGGCAGCCCAGAGTCAGGACCCCGGCGGCCAGGGTGGCACCGGAATTCCCGGCACTCACCACCGCGTCCGCACGTCCCTCGCGCACGAGCTGGAAGGCCACCCGGATGGAGGCGTCCTTTTTTTTCCGGACGGCCTTCAGCGGGGATTCTCCCATCCCGATGCTTTCCGCACAGTGGTGGATGGTCACGCCGTCCACGGGAGAAACCGATCCCAGCGATCGAGCGATCCGTTCCCGGTCTCCCACCAGGATCACGGGGATCCCGTCCCGGGAGGCCGCCTCAACCGCGCCCGCGACCACTTCGTCCGGGGCGTGGTCGCCGCCCATGGCGTCCACGGCCACGTTCATCGGTTATCCGCCCCGCTGTTGAACCGGATGGCTTCCCCATTTTCAGAAAAAATCGTAAAAAAACCGGTCCATGGGCGCGTTGTAACTCCCCGCAATCTCACGTCACCGCCCCCGTTGCCGGATCTCCATCCCGCTGCACGGGAAACCCGCTCAGGCCTCTTCGGTCTTTATGATGCCGGTCCCCCGGTACCTGCCGCATTCCGGACACACATGGTGGGGCAAAACAGGCTCATGGCAGTGGGGGCAGATCGTCACGTTCGGCATCGCTACCCGATCGTGCGAACGACGGGATCCTCGCTTGGACTTTGATCTCTTTTTTTTCGGTACGGCCATTGTTCTTATCCAGTCTCCTTAACAATATATATCCGGCGCATCGGCCGGGAATACCCCGTCCTGCGCACTTCCCGTGGCCCCATATCAGACCGCGGGAAATCGTTCATCCGATTCTCAGGCCTTCCAATGCCCGGAATCCCGGGTGGCCCGTCACCTTACGGCACCGGCACATCCCGGTATTCAGGTTCGCACCGCAGACCGGGCAAAGACCTTTGCAATCATCGGCGCAAAGGCATTTCAGGGGAACCAGGAAATAGATCTGTTCCCTCACGACTTCGTCCAGGTCCAGCTCATCTCCGGTAATAAAGTCATCCGACAGGTCGCTCCCGGACAGTTCCAGGTCTTCCGGTTCCTCACCGGAAGGCGAGGGCAAAAGACACAGCCGGAAATCGGAGGCCAAATCCCTGTCGAACAGCTCCAGGCACCTGTCGCATCTGAACCGCAACTTTCCGTCCAGACGGCCTTCCAGGACATACCTCTCGCCCGCCCTGAAAAGGGTAAGCCGGGCCTGTGCCGGGGCGGCCAGGCCCACGATGCGTTCATCCACCCCGTCCCCTTGCCACCAATCCGGCTCCATCACAAAGGTAAACCTCCGTGGAACCTGTGTAATATTCTTGAGATTGATGATCATGGACAATAAATCTTATTAAAAAGCAATGTAAACTAATTATTTCTGAGATAAAATAAGGACGTAAGTATATAGGACGCTTTCACTTTGTCAAGAAAATTCATCCCGGAAAAGCCTTCCTTCCGCGGCCCCGATTCCCTGGAAAAACGCCTTGCAGCCGACAGGGCGGAAAGGGGTGTCTTTGACCGTCCATCCCCTGTCTCCTCCGGTCACGCAGACATCCCTTCGCGAGCCGGGCCACCCCATGGGGACCCGCTGCATCCGGCGCAGGGAATTGTCGAATTTTTTCTTTTTTTCTTGACACTTAGGTCCCTTTTTGTTATCATCATCCACGCTGTGGTTCAGTTGAGCGGGAATACCGGGACAGGATATCCGTCCTTTCCTGAGGACCCGTGGACGACAGTGCCCGCATGGGGGATTCCCGCGCGGGAGAAAACGGGGGATATTCTTCTTTCAAAAACGCTCAGGCGGCATCTTTAAGCGGCAGCGGGATCTCCTCGGAATTTTGATGAACGCGTTGACGCGTTGCATCGTGACGGTTCACCTCACAACTCTTTTCAAACACACCAGGTTGTCCGCCCATGTGGAAATACAGAGAACGACTGACCTACTATGAAAAGCTGCGACGTTCCCTTTACGAGGTCCTTCGGGACGCACTTGAACGCCGATTGATGAAGGTCTCCCTCATCGACTCCTTCTATAAGTACCAGGAGGCGGGAGAAGGCTACCGGTTTCTTGACAAGAGCGAACTGAAACCGAAGTCCAAAAAGATGGAAAAGGAATCGGAGCTGTTCAATACCTTCATCGTGATCTTTTCCGAGGGCGTCATCACCCGCGAGTTGAAAAATTATATCCGGTTTTTCCCGGAAAACAGCGTGGTGAAAAAAAACCTCGAATATCTGCCGAATTTCCCGTTGTACAAACGGTTTCATCAAAATCTCAGACACTTCGAGAGCCCCGGGTTCCTGGATCTCCTCGAAAACCTGTTAAACGTCGATTACGCCCTCCTGCTTCAGCAGGATCCCACGGTCAAAAAGAAGCACCGGTATTCCCTGACCCATTTCCATGTGAAAATCGACTGGCCCATTGCGGATGCGGCCGAGGACCTGGCCAAATGGCTCCGATACATTCAGAACCATCTGTACGAAAACGGAGATAAAGAGGGGAATACCCTCCAGAACAAGCTTTTCGAGTACTACGGGTGTCACCACAGCGTGGGCGGAAGGCGCACCGCCGGGCTCATCGCCGCCCAGCTCCTGCGGAAACTCGATTTCATTTCCACCGTCTTCGTCTCGAGTTCCGAATCCCGGGCCATGTACAAATATTCCGAACGGGGCGTTTCAAAGTTTTTCCTGATCCGCCTGACCAAGGAACAGGTCAACGCCCTGGCCCGTCAGGAGGAGATGGAGGTGGACGCCTTTGTCTCCAGCTACCTCTACCCGGCGGACCACTTCCATATCGGGATATCAGAGGCGTCATACTCCTACACCAAGTACTCCATCCCGCCCGAGGACGGAAGGCTTCGAAAGCTGAGGCCCGCCTATAACTGGCTGAAGCTGCGGGACGAACTCCTTCATCCCAGGCTCGAGGCCCTGAACGCACGGCCCATCAATTACAACTGGGTTTATACCACACAATAGGGAGGGGGTTCAAGGCCGTCCTTGGCCTCACCGCCCTTCCCGCAACTCCCGGGGCATTCACTCTCTCGCCATTCATGCCGCGCGGAAATACCACCGGTTTTCCCGGCGGATCTCCTTGTTTCCATTCCAATGTTGTGCTAAAGTCGCCACCGGTTCCCGGAAACGGCATGATTCCGCCGGATCATCACCCGCGCCATGTAAATGCCCTCCGGCCCTCTTTACGGAATTCCGCCGGGTATCCGGTTTTCGCGGGCATGCGGGAAAACATTCATCACCCTGATCGTGCTGATCGTGCCGCGCGCTCCATGCGCGCGAAGGTGGATATGCATTCATGAATCATCAGAAAGTCGTCACCCGTTTTCCGCCCAGCCCCACCGGTTACCTCCATATCGGGGGCGCCAGGACCGCGCTTTTCAACTGGCTTTTCGCCCGGCGGGCGGGGGGAAAATTCATTCTCAGGATCGAAGATACGGACAGGGTCCGGTCAACAAAGGAGGCCACCCGCGCCATTGTGGAATCCCTCGAATGGCTTGGGCTGGACTGGGATGAAGGCCCTTATTTCCAGTCGAAACGATCCGCCATCTACGAGGCGGCCATTGCACGGCTCCTGTCGACGGACCGGGCGTATTACTGCCATTGTCCCGCAGAGGAACTGGAGGAAAAACGTAAAGCGGCCCTGGCCAGGGGAGACAAGCCGAAATACGACGGGAAATGCCGGGATCTGGGCCTCGGCCCGGCGCCCGGGGCCGTGGTCCGGCTCAAAAGCCCTCGAACCGGTTCCACCCGGTTCAAGGACCTGGTCAAGGGGCCCATCCGCTTCGATAATGAAGAGCTGGACGACCTCATCCTGAAACGGTCCGACGGCAGCCCCACGTATCACCTGGCCGTGGTGGCCGACGACATCAACCTGGGGGTCACCCACGTGATCCGGGGAGACGACCACGTCAACAACACCCCGCGCCAGATCCAGATCTACCGGGCGCTGGAAGAACCCCTCCCCTTCTACGCCCATGTCCCCATGATCCTGGGCCCGGATAAAGCCCGCCTGAGCAAACGGCACGGCGCCATGTCCGTCCTGGCATACCGGGACATGGGATACCTTCCCCACGCGCTTCTGAACGCACTGGCGCGGCTGGGATGGTCCCACGGGGACCAGGAAAGATTCACAAAGGAAGAACTCATCCAGAACTTCAGTCTCGATCACGTCGGCAAATCGGCCGGCGTGTTCAACGCGGAAAAGCTCCTGGACCTGAACGGCTGGTATATCCGGGAGACGCCGGACGGCGAACTGGCCGAAAGGCTCGTGCCGTTCCTGGAACGGCTGGGGTTTGAAGACCTGGACCCCGGGTCCCTCAAAGGGCCCGTTGCCACCCTCAAACCGAGGAGCAAGACCCTGGTGGAGATGGCGGAGAAGGCCCGTTTCTATCTCCAGGCCGATATCACCTATAATGAAAAGGCGGACCGCAAGTTCCTGACCCCGGAGGTCCTTCCGCTCATGGAGGCCCTTCTCGCGCGTCTTGAAGCTGCGGATGACTTCTCACAGGGGACCCTCGAGGGGATCTTCACGGCCTTCCTGGAAGAAAGACAGATCCGGCTCAAGCAGATCGCCCAGCCCCTGCGGGTGTCCCTGACCGGTGAGACCGCAAGCCCGGGGCTTTTCGAGGTCATGTCGGTCCTGGGGAAAGATGCGGTCGTCAAGCGGGTCCGTAAGGCGGTGGAACACATCCGCTCAAAGGGCTGACGGAAGGAGGACCGCCCCCTTCGCCATGCCCCGGCCGAGAAGGGACCTGTCCGGAGAGTGAAGCCCCCTTTTGACACACACCTCATTGGAACCCCGTACGCCCATGATGCACTTGGGACGCGCCTTTCCTTTGACAAGACCCCTATCGCCATACTCAGGAAATTTCACGATACGGGGTATACACTCCCCGAATGCTGTTCTGGTGATGGCAGGAGACGTGAATCCGGCACAGGCCATCACCTTGATGAGACGCCTTTTTGGGCGTATCCCTTCCCCTCCCCTGCCCCCGTGCTGGTAGGAATCCGTCATTTCCCGTCTCCATATCTTTCCAAATATCCCCTGGGAGTCACCATCCTTCGCCCCATTATCCGTGTCTGCGAATTTCCAACAAAAATGATGGTCAGCATATCGACGGTGGTTTCATCCACGTTCCCGGCCTGA
>Ga0164318_10006761_pt1 | contig 11103 bp, 12 predicted proteins | sample GuaBasSedimGuay9_FD_113734 | JGI IMG/M metagenome (GOLD analysis project Ga0164318, IMG submission 113734) | Subseafloor sediment microbial communities from Guaymas Basin, Gulf of California, Mexico - Guay9, Core 4571-4, 0-3 cm | ecosystem: Environmental > Aquatic > Marine > Hydrothermal vents...
GCTTAATCATTTAACTTTAATTAACTGTCAATTAATTTAATTAGTTGGAGTATCGGGAAAAATATATTATTACATTTTCCCTTTTTTTCTTTCTTCTTCAAAATTGGAACTTTAAGATTTTTTCTTTCAAAATTATTTCTTCCTAATCATTTTCTTCTGAGTATTAGTAGCGTTAGAATAAAAAATTTTAAGAAGAACAAAAAAAATTTAGGAGGAAATTAATTTGTTATTTGATATATAATAAGGTAACATTTCTTAAATCAGAAGATCGTAAAAAAATTGCAAAAAAATTGAAGAATAACCGCAAAAACAAGAGTTTGGGAAAAATGGTTAAAAAATCTAATTCTCATTCATTTTTTATCAGTGAACGCATTTCTAAATTACCTATTATCAAACGTTTTGTGATTTTTGGATTATTACCCATTTTATTAACCACCATAATCACTCAATCCTATTTTATCAACAGAGTGCAAGATTTAGAATGGAAAGCTAAAGAAATTGAAATGAAAGAAATAATCGCACATTATGAAGATTCAATAACAGAAATAATGATTAGAACCAGTCGCATATCTCAAAACCTTGCCGTTAACCCGAATATAATTGCGGCTCATGAATCAGAATTTTTAGATTGGTTTCCTAATATATTAAAAAACAATCCTGAAATATACAATATATACGTGGCGTATATCTCAATGGGAAATCTAACGTTGACTTATAGGAATGGAAGTTCAATTATCACTCAATATTATCCAAAAAGTACATACCAAAATGCAAATCAAAGATGGTATGACCTACCTCTTGAAATAGGCAGTTTTGTTGTTGAAGAAGCCCATTTTGATGAAGATTTTATGAAAATTTGGATGATTTCCCTCTTATGCCCAATATTTAATGATTCTGGCTCGATTATCGGCATGGTTGGGACAGATATTGCTTTAAGTTCAATATCATCTTTGATTTCCCCTCTGTCTGAAAACAACAGTCGAAATGCATTTTTAGTTGAAAATTTCAATCAAACTAGCAGAATAATTGCAACAGATAATGGAAAATATATTGGATGCAATCTAATTGATTTTTTAAATGAAACAGGTCACCAGAAATCAATCAATTATTTCACAGCTGATAGCAATTTCAATGATTATGATGAAAAGAATAGCATTTATCTTCTCTCAGATTCGATGGAGTATGTTTTTTCCCAAAAAATTGAAAATGATTACGTGGATTGGACATTATGCATAATTGTTCCTTCATCAGAAATTTACCAAAATTTTCAGCGGATTTCAACAATTACCCTAGGAATTGGTCTTCTTTCTTTACTACTTTTAACTATTTTCTTTCTTAATTCCGCAAATTCTCTAACTCGATCCATCAATTCCTTCATTACTCAAACCAATGCAGTCAGAAAAGGTCGTTATAATCCAATCGAACATGCTGGTGGGGGGGCGGAACTTCGAGAGCTAAGGAAGAATTTCAATTTAATGATCACACAGATACAAAATCAACTTCAAGAATTTCGAGTTTTAGCAGATTTATCACCATTTGCAATTGTTTCAATAACTTTTCCAGATATTTTAGTATATGCTAATCAAGCTTTTCGCGATTTAATGGGATTCACAAAAGACGAATTGAAAACCCTAGATGATTGGTTTAACTTTTGTTTTATCAACGAAATGGAAAGATCAGAAATAAAGGGCATCTTGGACCAGATCGTTTCAAATTTTGAAGAAATTCACAAAAAATCAAAATTAATCCATGTTAGAACTAAATCAGGACAAATTCTTCAATTATCTATCCATTTGGTAAAAGTAAATGAAAAAAATGCTTTCTTTATTTTTGAAGATGAAACAACAAAAAAAAAAGAAGAAGCCGAAAGATTAAGAGCACAGAAATTGGAATCTTTATCGATAATCGCAGGAGGGATTGCCCACGACTTCAATAATATTCTCATGGGATTGTTAGGAAACATAAATTTACTACAAATGGAAGAAAATTTACCTCCATACGTAAACGAAACACTTTCATTACTAGAAAAATCAGTAACCCGTGCGAGAGGAATTACCAATCAACTGTTAACTTTTTCAAAAGGAGGAGAGCCGATTCGTAAAAGGACAAACTTAGAACATCTCATCAAAGATTCGGTAGATTTCACCATGCATGGAAGCAAATGTGTAGCAACTATTGACATCAATTCACCTTTACCGGATGTTGACATCGATGAAAGTCAAATTACTCAAGTACTAAATAATTTCCTTATCAATGCACAGCAAGCCATGCCGGAGGGCGGATTAATAACTATTCGAGCCATTACGGAACATTTAGATAATAATTCTAAAATACCCCTTCCAGCAGGAGATTACGTTAAATGCGAAATTCAAGATGAAGGCATTGGAATCGATCCACAATATCAAAATAAAATCTTTACCCCATATTTTACCTTAAAACCTAAAGGGAACGGTCTGGGATTGGCAACCAGTTATTCAATTATAAAAAAACACCATGGGTATATCGGATTCTCTTCGAAACTTGGTTTTGGTTCCACCTTTTTCTTCTACCTACCAATTTCAACGCAATCAGATACTTCCATTTCGGAGTCAGAAAGTGAGGAACCATTTCCAAGCATTAAGATTTTAATTTTGGAAGATGAAAAAGATATACGAATAACTTTGAGTAAAATATTGAACAAATGGGGGTGTGAAGTTTCTTATGCATCTGAAGGAAGTGAAGCCTTAGTTATTTTTAAGGAAGCACTCAAAAAGGGGCACCCATTTGAAGTAGCCATTTTAGATTTAACGATTCCAGGTGGATTAGGTGGAAAAGAAATCGTACTCGAAATGAAATCCCTTTATCCCGAGATAGTGACAATTATGGCCAGTGGTTATTCAAATGAGGAAATTATGGGCAATTATCAGCAATTTGGATTTGATAATGTCCTCAAAAAACCATTTTCTATGAATAAATTACGCAAAACAATTCTAAATACACTTAAAAAAAAAGAAAAATATCCGCAAAAAGCAAATTAGAGTAAAATATCTGAAGGATACTGGTGATCCGCTTCCTTAGCGTATTTTTGAGCCGCACGACGAGCCCGGTTTATTGGAGCGAGAGTCCCTGGACCTCCAACACATCCAAATGGACATGCCATTCCTTCCACTAATAAGGGGGCAGGAACTACCTTATTACCTTCCAATTTCTTCAGTAAACTCATGCAATCCTTCAAGGTATCAACCGCAGCATAAGGGATATCAAGAGGAACACTAGATATCTTCTGTGCCTGTTTAATTACTGCCGCAGCCACTCCTCCAGCTACCGGAAAACCACGCCCCAATGTTGAAGCATCATGAAGATCTTTCTGCGGTTCTATTTTTGTCGGATCAATTAAAAAGGACTGAAACATGGCTGCCAATTCTTCAAAAGTCATGACAAAATTAACCACTTCCGCTACTTCCGGTTGAAAACATTCTTCCTTTTTAGCTATGCAAGGTCCAATAAAAACTACAATAGCTTCCGGATCTGTGGCTTTAATAAGCTTGGCAGCTTCGACCATTGGAGCAAAAGACTCGCTGATATTCAGCTTTTTTAATTCCGGGAAATTTCGTTCAGCCGCCATTGTCCACGCTGTGCAGCAGCTTGTGCCGACAAATTTCCTGATTATATTTGGGGATTTCCCTTTTTCACCCTCGTTTTTCTCTCCATTTTTGACTTGAATTAACTCCAATAATTCCCGAGCTTCTTGCAAAACTACCCGATCTGCTCCCGCAGCTACCTCAATTACATCTCGAAATCCCATCTTTTTTAAAGAAACCACTAATTTTGCGGGTGAAACTAACGGTCCGAATTGATTAACAAAGGCAGGTGCGATTTCGGCATAAACATGTTGACTTGATTTCAAAGCGGAAATTATTTGTGCAATTTCAGATTTCTCCGCAATTGCTCCAAAGGGGCAAGAAACAACACAAAGCCCACATGATACGCACCGATCATAATTAATTTGAGCATACCCCTCTGAATCCGAGCTTATTGCCTTTACACCGCAAGCAGCCGAACACGGTCTTTCCCGATAAGAAATTGCATTATAGGGGCAAACTTGAGCGCATCTCCCGCATCGAATACAAAGATTCTGATCGATGACCGAGCGGTCGTTTACAATAGAGACAGCGTTTTTGGGGCAAACTGATACACATGGATGCGCAATACAGCCGCGACATAAATTAGTTACCCAATATGATACTTCTGGACAGCGTTCACAGCCGATTTTAATGACGTTAACGATGGGACGTGTGAGTATTTTTACGGGTTTCATGCATTCGGCCTCTTCGTCATCATGAATCGGTCCGTGAGCACCGTACTCCTTAAGTTCCATTCCAAATGCCAGCCTAATCCGTTCTCTGACAATGGCTCGCTCTCGAAAAACCGATTCTCGATAGGTGGGTGTGGATTTTGGAATTACTCGGTATGGTATTTCTTCAATATAGTGAGGAGGTTTTTCTTCCACAACCATGCGGCCAACTTCTGAGAGCACGTGGCGCCGGATGTTCACCACTGGGGTGTAAAGTCCTCGCATTTTTTCAAAGATATTCAAAGGGGGCAGAGGCATAAAAAATCACAGCTCAGTTTATTTTGCAACTAAGTCATTAATTAATTTATCAAGTAATTTCATCAAATGTTGTGCGGTCATATTAGAATAAACTTGATTGTTAATTACTACAACGGGAGAATTGTATCCCCGTTCTCCGCAAGTATTTTGGCATTCCACACAAGTAAGATCGATAAATGATTCATATTTGGGATTATCTTCCACCAAATCGAGTAATTCTTGTCCACCATGGGCGAGACAATTCATCCCACAGCAAATTTTCAGATCAATCTTCGCCATAGATCATCTTTTCAAAAGATTACATTAAAAAAAAGGTTTGGATATTCTGAGGATCATATCCATATCTGTTTGTGATCATAAAGGTTACTAAAAGGGGGAGATGACCACAAAAGTATGAGTAACATGGTTGATAAAAGTATTCATTTATTAGAAAATCATTCCCATCCTGAAAAAAGAGGGGATCCCAGTCGAATCCAATTTAATGTATATCGTCAAATCCAACAAGCACTAGACATGCTTTTAAAAACGGAATATGTGGCGAGATCGCACCAATTTACGCGAGAATTACTTTCAAAAATCCATTTAAGGTGAAATTGGCAAATTTTGAGTATTCCTTCTTTTTTCGATTTTTTGCTTTTGTTTTGTAATACTTTTAAGAACTAGAAAGAATATTGGAATTTATGTTCAGAAAGATATAAATTATTAAAAATGAAAAAAATTTGTTTGCTATTGGTTGAAAAAAATTTTGTTTGTTGGTTGGTTGAAAAAAGGTTTTGTTTGCTGATTGTTTTTTTGGGGTTTGTTTGTTGAGTTAAGCGGGGAGGTTGTACTTTTTTGGGGTTGCCGAGGTTAAGCAAGTTAAGCGAAGAGGTTATCTTTCATCAATTTGTTGGTCGCATGATTATTTCATTTTTTACCCATCAAATTTTTCTTACCTTACCAGGGCAAGCTCTGCGAATTGAGAACTAAAAACTTTATCAATTCTTGTGGAAATATATCTAAATTCAGAAGATTTGTGTTTTAGAATTTCTTTAGTATGAATAAATATCGTGGTCGCCATTCTTCGGAGTATTTTAATGTCTTCTTGACCATCCACAAAAAATACGAAATATATCTTTTTACGGGTGTCATGGATTTCTTTTGATATAATAAAAATATTATTGGTATTTGCGCCAGAACCAAATGAAATAGATGCCACTTCTTTCTGAAATAAGACATTACTCATATTTCCGATAGCAGAGATTAATCCAGAAAGAATTGTACTCTCAAAATCACCAATCGATGGTCCAATTTTGGTATAAAATGGAACACCAGTAGCGTCCGAAATTTGGATACCTTTAATCATGCGTTATTGAATAATGTAATTCCTCTATATTTAAAGATAAAGGAAGATATCTCCAAAAATTCGCATGAATAATGGGAATACAGGCCGATTTTCCGTTTTTTCCTATGAAATATTGGAAAAATAGGATAAAGGATTTCTCATTTTTTATCTATGTTAACAAAAATTCTGATTCCATCAGTTTAAAACGAGGTAAACCCGTTAAATAATCCCATTCAGACAATAAAGTATAATCAGATTCAATAATCTACTCTTTGGTGCTTGTTGGATATTGAATCATAGTAGCCATTATAGAAATTGAAGAAATTAGTATTTGTAATAAAGAAAAAAAATATATAATCCGAATGGGCATTCCCTCAAAGAAACTTCCCAATAGGTGGGTTTCAGATTTCTCTTCATCAGATGATTACATTAGAATACGCATCACTTCTGTACAATATATTAAAAACTTTGAGCTTTCCGTTGAATTGCAATTCAAGGCACATCTCCGTAAGTACAGAACACTCAAGGTCAACCATGCGGGTTCATGTGGCCTTTGATCAATTTACCGCAGAACTCACATTCTAAGTGCTGGGTTCAAAGTGTCTCAGAAAGCGGGTAAGTTTTTTTGTTTCCACAGTAGGGACAGGTTATTGCACTCTGCATAACAATATCAACCATAATACTCTTTCATCGCTTAATTTATTATATCTTCGGATTATTAGAATTAACAAGAAAAAAACTATTCTTAATAATGAAACAGCTGTGATAACGCAGATTTTGACACCTTCCATCGAAAGTGCTTCCGTCACTCTAAGTATTTTGTCATTAATTCCTTTTATGGAATACGTATGAAACACCAAAAACTTTAATGTCATCACACCTTTTTTTTCATGTTCCATTCTTGGTTCTGAACTTATAATGACCAAGAATGATTCCATAACACAGGGACGTTCGTCTAGTGGCTAGGATGAAGGGCTCCAGACCCTTTGATCAAGCGTTCAAATCGCTTACGTCCCATCTTCCTTTTCCTCTACCTAGTAAACATTCAAGTCAGTTTTCATTTCATTAATACCTAATTCGTGGATCTACTATGGCATAAAGGACATCGGCAATGAAATTTCCCGCTACAGAAATGGTTACCGACATGCACGTAATGGCTATAAGCACATTATAATCCAGAAATTTAAAGGCTAAATAAAAGAGAGCTCCAAATCCGGGTAATGAATATAGATATTCCACCAAAATTAAATTTGAAATGAAAAGAGGAAAACTCATACCCATAATTGAAACAACCGGAATAATAGAATTTCTAAATGCATGTTTCTTTAAAAGATAGTTCGGTGGGCACCCCTTGGCTTGTGCAGTGCGGATGTAATCAGTTTGAAGTACATCCAACATACTTGAGCGGGTATGATTGGAAACTAACGCGATAATCGGAAGGGTGAAGGTAATCCCTGGAACTAAATAATGCAAGAGCGTATCCCAAGCCAAATCAAATCTTAAATCCAAGATGCAATCGATTAAACGCATTCCAGTGACATATGTGGGATCTCCCATCAAGGCAGATTTTATTCCTCTTGTATATTTATAGAAAATCAAGGATTGACCCATGTAATACTGCGAGATCATCGCTACCAGTAAAATTGGAATGGCAGACATAAAAACTATTCCCCAGCGCATGGAACCAGTTAAATAACGGTTTTTTTTACCCGCCGCCCACTTTCCTAAGCGCGTTCCAATAAAATAAGAACCAGTCAAGGTCAATAACAAGAATTCTAAGCTATTTTTTATGGAAAACTTTATCAATGGCCAAACAGGGGCACCATTTGCCAAATACCAGCTGTCCCCCCAGTTTCCGGTGAACAAATTCTTTAAATATATTTTATATTGTTCCCATATGGGTTGATCTAATCCGTGCAATCTCACACGTTCTAAATAGAGTTGAAGTTGATAATCAGTGATTCTTTTTATTTGAAACAGGAAGGGGTCTCCCGGAAAGAGTCTAACACCCACAAAAACTAATGTAATTATCAAAAAATAGATAGGAATAATCTGTAGAAGACGCCGGAGAATGTAGATAAAAATATTCATTATAATAATTAAAGGAAAAGCTTCATATTTAAAATATTCATTTTGGTGAATTTTAAATTCATATTTTTTAGCTCCATAAATCCGTATTATTACGGATTGTAAGCAGTTAAATTTATATAATTGGTATTTTTAGAGTTTCATATGTATGAATAAATTAAAAAATCGATATATTTGGAGGGTAGAAAATATACGTTCATCCAAATTCCCTTGAAGCCGAATTTGCAGCTAAATTTACCCTGATTCGTGATTTTTTTATTAAAATCGGCAGAATTCAGCAGAAAGAAGAGTCAGATATAATTTTTCTTATGTATTTCCAGATATACCACTGCCTTACTCAAAAAGAGCTAAAAAAAATCACTGGATATTCTACCGGTTTAATTTCCGAGAAACTTCAATCTTATCTTATCCGTGGTTGGATTAACAGGGAAATGATTCCCAAAACCCACACCTATAAATATACTCTGGTAAATTATGATTTAGGATTGAATTATCCATATCAAGAGATTTTTCAAAGAACTTTAACCTTGAAACAAGAATTGCTGCGATTAATCACCTCACCGAAGATTAATTCCTTAAAAGGTCCTTTTTCAGCGATCCCAACACGAATTAAAGATTTATGTTCCTTCTTAGAAGCCCGATTAAATTTATTATCAAAAGACACTAATCCGCAAAATTTACCAGACAAAGAACTCCCCAAACAATTTCCCATAGAAAAAACACAAGCCTGGTCTATTACCGGTACCAGTGCTTTATTGGATAAACTGCAAATTCCTCCGATAATTAGTGAAATCATCACAGTTTTGAAGAATTACTACATTTTTACCACCGGGGATGAAAAGCGAGATATAATTTTGAGTTGGTTTTTTTTGGGAACAAGCGTCACACAAAATTTCCTTTCCAGCGTTTTAGATATATCCCAAAGTACAGTTTCCCGTCATCTTCAAGTTTTGGTGGACCAGAAATACATCGAAATCAAAGAAAAACGCTGGAATGGGAAAAGACTCTACTGTTTAAGCCCTTTTTCATTACCTAATAAGCCTTATTCTGCAAGATTTGCCGAAGAATTATCTATTTGGTTAAAAACATTCAAAAAACTTTTAATAGAATTGGAAAACCCCCAAAACAACTGGTTAAAAATCAGAGGTTTTCCTTGGTTGCACAGTATCTTATGTCGATTAATTCGTGAAATAGAAAATAAGAACAAATAAATAGTCCAATTTATTAAAATTAATGTAGTATCCTATTTTTTCATAAAAAATCATAGGTAAAATATATGAATTCCAATGCATCCGTCTGGAAAACCGAACAAGAAATAAATCAAACAGTAATGGAACTAAGAGAATTAATAATGCACCAATATTTCCAGAAAGCTTTGGAAAAGATTGAAGAACTTCCAGTTAGGATTGAACTTTCCAGATACCAAAAACTCACAGAACAAATTGCTGATTTGGAAGAAATCTGCAGGAATAACCTTAGGCTGCTAGCCGAGAATGAATTAACCAAAAATATGGCTGTCGAGGGAAAACTTGAAGAGAGTTTTGAAAAATCAGATAAACTTTTACTCCAAGCATATGCAGTTCCCACCTTATACTTTATCACACCATCAACTTTGGAAGAAATTCACCGAACCAAAGACTGGATCAAATGTAAAATAGAAAAAGAGCGTTATTCCAAATCTTTCTGGTATTAATATTTTTTTCCTTCTTATCGCTTAGTATCGCTATGTTATGTTAAAAATTAATCCCATTACATTCTTTAAGCAGACAGCCTCCTGCTAAATAAATAATAGATGCAGCAGCCATAGCAGAACCTACTCCAACTTCTACTTGAAATCCACCTTCGTTGCCTGAAAGAATAGCTATATTCCCAATGATCGCTCCAATCATAGCGCCTACCAAAAAGGCATAAATAGCATCTTCTTCGAATTTCTGCAACATTTGTTGAGCTTTAAATATAACCGCAGGAAAGATCGGTGACATCTAATCCCATTTCTTTATCAATTATTGGATATAAAAATGAAATCTAAAAAAAAAGGAATTAATGGAATTAGGGATGCTTTACGAGATGGTCCCAATAACCATCTCTTTTTCCCACTAATTCGTACTGGCGGAGTAAATCTTCGAATAAATTTTCTTCTTCCATTTGTTCTTCTAAGAACCAAGATAACATATCATAGGCGTATACTTCACCGTTTTTCTGGGCTAAATCCCAAAGCAATTTAATCCGAGCGGTAATATGTTGCTCGTGTTTTATAGCTTCCTTTAGGACTGTTTCAGTGTCTGCCCAATCCGCCTTTGCCTCTCCAATGGCGCCGTATTCTACTTTACCTCCAGCTTCTTGGATAAATTTGACGAATTTCATGGCATGCTTATATTCTTCTTTTTCAGCATGGGTTTTCATAAATGCGGCAAAATTATGCAGATTCCTTTCATCTGCCCATGCACTCATAGCTAAATAGATATAACCAGAGCGCAATTCTTCAACAATCTGTTTGTTAAATTCTTGATTTAACTCAGAACCAATCATTTCAGGCATTTTTTTCACTTCACTGCAATTTTTCTTAATATTTTACTCCCCAAAATCCTAAAACTTGAGAAGTCCAATAATGAATTAGCTGTGATGATTTATAATTCTCTCTCTATCAAGCTTAAAGGTGAAATTTTGATTATATTCTAAATTGTAACCAATTTCAATAAGATTCTTTGTAAATATAAGTTGAAACCCCATAAAACATTCAATTTTGCCAGATTGCTTGCAAAACATGAAGGATAAAGGTATCTTTCCACAGAATTGTGGTAAATAAGATCGTTTATCTGAGGTTATATCTAAGGTGAATTCCCTCATCTAAGCAATATCGTCGGACTATTTTGACAGATGATACAAGCTCGAATTCGCTTCTCGATTTTTTCGACTGTTTTCGACCCTGTTAATACAAGAGAATTCGAAAGCAAACTATTTTTATGTTCTGCCAAATTATTTTGGATGTATTTAGATGCGTAAAGAAGTATGACTTCTCCTAACGCTGCGCCAACAACAGGAGAAATTTCTTTACCAACTCGTACCGTTTTTCGGTACGGATCAATTTTTGCATAGCCCC
>Ga0164318_10006762_pt1 | contig 11103 bp, 9 predicted proteins | sample GuaBasSedimGuay9_FD_113734 | JGI IMG/M metagenome (GOLD analysis project Ga0164318, IMG submission 113734) | Subseafloor sediment microbial communities from Guaymas Basin, Gulf of California, Mexico - Guay9, Core 4571-4, 0-3 cm | ecosystem: Environmental > Aquatic > Marine > Hydrothermal vents >...
CCCGGGAACTCCCCCAGGGCCGCCACCCCCAGGGCCGCTCCCAGGCTGGCCACCCCGATCAGGTTGTGGCCACAGGCATGCCCCAGCCTGGGGAGGGCGTCGTACTCGGCCAGGAACGCCACCCGGGGACCGTCCCCGCCCCGGAAGGAGGCCCGGAAGGCGGTGGTCAGCCCACCAAATGGGTGCTCCACCCGGAAGCCCGCCTCCCGGGCCGTCCCGGCGAGCCAGGCCGATGCCCGCTCCTCCTCGAACTTGGTCTCCGGGTGGGAGTGGATGCGTAGGGCCAACTCCTCCAGCTGCCCCTTGAGGCCATCGATGGCCGAGACGACTTCCGCCTTCAGTCCCGCTATATCATCGGTCAACTTGCCTCCTTGGCGTAGAGATGACAGGCCACCCTCGTCCCTCCCTCCAGTTCCACCAAGGGCGGCTCCTTGGCATCGCACACCCCCTCGATCCTACGCTCGCAGCGGGGGTGGAACCGGCAGCCCGGGGGCGGGGCGATGGGGCTGGGCACCTCCCCGTGAAGCACCTTGCGCTTCGGGGCCCGGGGGTCGGGCCGGGGCACCGCTGCCAGCAGGGCCTGGGTATAGGGATGTCGGGGTCGGGAGAACAGCTCCCCCTTCTCAGCCAGTTCCACCAGCTTGCCCAAGTACATCACCGCCACCCGGTGGCTTACGTGTCGCACTACGGAAAGGTCGTGGGCGATGAAGAGATAAGTGAGGGAAAGCTCGTCCTGTAGGTCCACGAGTAGGTTCAAGATCTGGGCCTGGATGGACACGTCCAGGGCGGTCACCGGCTCGTCGCACACGATGAAATCCGGCTCCACCGCCAGGGCCCGGGCGATCCCCACCCGCTGCCGCTGTCCCCCGGATAGCTCGTGGGGATAGCGGTTGAGGAACTTGGGCGACAGGCCGGCCAGCTCCACCACCCGGGCCAGGCGGGTCTGGAGGGCCTTCCCCCGGGCCAACTTGTGGATCCGGATGGGCTCAGACACTATCTGCCCCACCGTCTTGCGGCGGTTAAGGGAGGAGCTGGGATCCTGGAAGATCATCTGGATCCGCTTGCGCATCGCCTTCAGGGCCTTGCCCCGGAGGCGGACCATGTCCCGACCGTCGAACAGCACCTGCCCCGAGCTGGGCTCCAAGAGGCGCGCGATCACCCGGCCGGTGGTGGTCTTCCCGGAGCCGGATTCCCCCACCAGCCCCAGCGTCTCCCCCCGGGAGATGGAAAAGCTCACCCCGTCCACCGCCCGGATCAGCCGTCGATCGAACAGCTGGGCGAACCAATCCGCCGCCGCCGGGAAGAACTTCCTTAGCTCCCGTACCTCAAGCAGGGCCCCGTCCCTCACCCCAGCTCACCCGCCTTCCAGCACGCCACCCGCCGTCCGGGGGCGGGGGACTCCAGGGGAGGCTCCTCGCGCCAGCAGCGCTCGTCGGCCAAACCACAGCGGGGGCTGAAGTTGCACCCCGGGGGCAGGCTGATCAGATCCGGGACCTCCCCGGGGATGGAGTCCAACCTAGCCTTCCCCCCCTCTAGCGGGGGGATGGAGCCCAGCAGCCCTCGGGTATAGGGGTGCAAAGGTCGGTCGTAGAGTTCCAGCACCGGTGCCTCCTCCACGATCTTCCCCGCGTACATGATCACCACCCGGTCGCAGAACGTGGCTACCACCGAAAGATCATGGGTGATGAGGAAGGTGCCCATGCCGAACTCCTGCTTCAGCCCCTCCACCAGTTCGAATATCTGGGCCTCGATGGTTACGTCCAGGGCGGTGGTGGGTTCGTCCAGTATCAATAGGGCCGGGGTGCAGGAGATGGCCATGGCGATGAGCGCCCGCTGGCGCATCCCCCCGGAAAACTGGTGAGGGTAGTGCTTGACCCGCTGTTCCGGTTCTGGGATGCCCACCTGGGCCAGGAGATCCACTGTCCGCCGCCAGCGCTCCTTCTTAGAGAGCCGCAGGTGGAACTTCAACACCCGAGCGATCTGCTCCCCGATGGTGAGGGTGGGGTTGAGGGAGGAAAGCGAGTCCTGGAACACCATGGCGATGTCCTTACCCCTGATCCTCCGCATCTGTCGCTCGGTTTTTTCCAGCAGGTCCTCCCCCCGGAACAGGATCCGCCCCCCCTCGATGCGGCCGGGGTTCTCGATGAGGCGCATCACCGACAGGGCGGTCACGGTCTTCCCAGAGCCGGATTCCCCCACCACCCCTAGGGATTCCCGTCCCGCGAGGTGGAGGCTGTTTCCGTCCACCGCCTTCACCACCCCCAGCTCGGTGTAGAACCGGGTCACCAGTCCCTCTATCGAGAGGAGAACCGCGCTCACCGTCTCACCCTCCGCGCCTGTCTGGGGTCCAGCGAGTCCCGCAGCCCGTCCCCCAGCAGGTTGAACCCCAGTATGGCCAGGGTGATCAGCCCACCGGGGACGATCACGTACCACCAGGCTCCCCAGAACAGGTAGTCGCGGGCCTCGTTGAGCATCAGGCCCAGGCTGGGCCGGGGCGGTTGGAGCCCCAGGCCCAGGAAGCTGAGCGAGGCGGAGGTTAGCACGGTGGTGGCCATCATCAGTGAACCCTGCACGATGATGGTGGGGATGGTGTTCACCAACACCTCCCGGGTGAGAATGCGCAGGCCCGAGGCGCCGGTGACCTTGGCCGCGACCACGTAGTCCTCCGCCATCTCCTGCAGTACCACCGCCCGCATCACCCGGGCGAAACGGGGGGAGTAGGTGATGGCGATAACCAGCATGATCTTCACCAGGTTGCTCAGGGTAAAGGGGCCGATCTTCACGCTTCCTATGCCGAACGCCCCCACCAGGGCGATGGCCAGGACCAGGGTAGGGAAGGAGAGCATGATGTCCACTAGCCGCATGATCAGCTCGTCCACCCAAGTGCCCTTCCTGTAGCCGGCCACCGCGCCCATGGCCACCCCCAGCACCATGGCGATGGCGATGGACCCCACCGCCAGCTCCAACAGGGTACGGGTGCCGTAGATGGCCCGGGACAGGATGTCCCGGCCGAATTTGTCCGTTCCCAGGAGGAACAGGCGACCATCCACGTCCCGGGAAAGCGGCGGCATGGGGTTCCTCACCCCGCGGGGGGCGTCGAACTGCTCCACCGGGTTGTAAGGGGCCAAAAGCGGTGCGAAGATAGCCATGACTGCGTAGCAAAGCACGATGAACGCCCCGGCCAGCGACAGCTTGTTCTTCTTGAAGTTGTGCCAGAACTCCTGCAGGAGTGACCGGTGGGCTCCTAGCTCGTAATCGCCGGTCTGCACGCGTCTTTCCGCCATCTCGTTCACTCCGCCCCCCCGTAGCGGATCCGGGGGTCCAGGACGCCGTAAGTCAAGTCCACCACCAGATTGATCACGATCCTCAGCACCACGATGAACAACACCACCGCTTGGATCACCGGGAAGTCCCGCCGGAAGATCCCGTTGATCACCAGGTTCCCCACGCCGGGGAGCCGGAACACGGTCTCGGTGACGATGGAGCCCCCCAAGAGATAGCCGATGGAATTGCCGATCACGGTGATCACCGGGATGAGTGCGTTCTTCACGATGTCCTGACGCACGATGCTGTACCAGCCTATGCCCATGGCCCGGGCAGTGCGCACGTAATCCTGCCCCATTACGTCCAGCATGGCCGACCGCATCATACGCATGATGATGGCCGCATAGGCGGTGCCCAGGGCGATGGCCGGGAGTACCAGGTGGGCCAGGTTCTTCCCCAGGCCGCGGGAGAGGGGCACGAACCCACCGGCCCCCCAGGGCTGCCTGAGGTAGACCCCGAAGATGAGGATGAGGACGATCCCCAGGAAGAAGTTGGGGATGGAAACCCCGGCCAAGGCTATCAGGCGGGCGACGTGGTCGGAGAGCCGGTTCTGCCGTAGGGCCGACACGATCCCGGCCGGGATGGCGATGAGCAGGGCGATGACCATGGAGAAGGCAGCCAGCTCCATGGTTACTGAGATCCGTTGGCCGATGAGCGCGGCCACCGGCGCCCCCCGGTGTACGGTGATGGAGAAGCCCAGGTCCCCGCGGAGCAGATTGCCCATCCACTTCGCGTACTGTTGATACAAAGGTAGATCCAGGCCCAGCTGATGCCGGAGCCGCTCGATGAGCTCCGGGTCTTGGAGCTGGCCCAGCATGACCCGGATAGGTCCCCCAGGGGCCATGTGCACCAGGGAGAAGATGAGCAGGCTGGCCACCAGCAAGGTGGGTATGGCCAGAAGCACCCGCTTCAGTACGTATATCCCCATGTCCCAATAATGAAGAGGGGGGGCGAAGGCCCTGCCCCCCCTTGGGCTTCCTCAGCCGTGGAACTCCTTGATGTAGCGGAGGTTGATGTCCCCCTCGGAGTTGAGGCCGTCCCCGTAGCCCACCACGGTGTCCCGCCAGGCGTGCAGGTTGTCGGCGATCATCAAGTCAATGCGGACCACGTTCTCCACCAACATCTCCTCCAGCCGCCAGGTCAGTTCCTTACGGCGCTGGATGTCGGGCTCCACGATGGCCTCGTCGTAGAGGGCGCAGAACTCGGCGTGACCGGGCACGGTGGGGTGGTAGTTCTCCGGCAGGTCCGGGGCGGCGTGGTGCCAGTGGTTGTGGTTGTGGTGGTTACGATAGTACCCGGCGTACATCCAGTACAGGGCCGAGAAGTTGCCGTAACCCCAGTCCTCCACCCCGGCCTCCCAGTCGAAGGTCTCGTACAGGGTGTCGAAGAAGGTGGCCTTGTCCACCGGGATGACCTCGGTCTCCACCCCGTACTGGCGGAGTTGCTCCTGGATCAGGGTGGCCACATCCACGAACCACTGGGCGTTGGTGGCGATAATTCTGAACTTGAGGGGTTTCTCACCGCCTAGGGAGTAGTACTCCTCCAGGTACTGGCGGGCCAGCTCCGGGTCGTGCAGCTTCCGGCCCCTGAGCTTTGGCGAGAACCACTCCGAATCCGGATACCAAGGCCCATACATGATGGTGGCCATGCCGAAGAAGATCTCGTCCCGGATCTCCTCCCGGTCGATGGCGTACATCATGAACTTCCTGGCGGCCAGGGCCCTGGCGATTGCCTGCTGATCGCCCACCTCTTCCGCGGTGATGCCGAACGGGTGTGCCCCCAGATCCAGGGCCACATATTGCTCCTGGATACCCGGGATCCGCTTGGTGACTATCCCGGGCATGCGGGAGATGAAGTCGAAGTCCCGGAAGGAGACCTTGTCCACGATGTGGATGGAGCCTGAGATCAGGGCGGCCATCTTGGCGGCGTCGTCCCCGATGAACTCGAACACCACCCGGTCGATCCCCGGGGCGGGCACGCCCTCGGCCCAGTACTCGTCGAAGGGTTCTAGCACGATGTGGGAGCCGCTTACCCACTCCACGAACTTGAACGGCCCGGAGCCCACGGGGTGACGGGAGAGGTCAGTGCCCACCACCCCGGCGATCCCCTTCTCCGCCGAGCGGGTGCCGTGTCCCCCCTCGGGGACGATGCCGGCGAAGGCCCGGGCCCAGTACTGCAGCACCTCCGGGAACGGCTTCTCGAAAGTGACCTTCAGAGTATAGGGATCGATGATGTCAATGGCCGTCACCGGCCCCACCACCTTGCGCATGGGGGAATCGTTCTCCGGGTCCAGGATCCACTCGAAGTTATACTTCACGTCCTCGGCGGTGAGGTCGGTGCCGTCGTGGAACTTGATGCCCTCCCGCAGGTGGAGGGTGATGCTGGTGGCGTCATCGCTGAACTCCCAGGACTTGCAGACCGCGAACTCGGTGGTCGGTTCGTTATCCGTACCCAGCTCTATCAGGGGGTCGTACACGTTCTGGATGATGTAGCCGGAGCCGGTGTCGGTGTAGGTGGCCGGGTCCAGATCCCAGGGCTCGGTGGCGATGCCCACGTGTATCTCGCCCGCCTGTGCCAGCCCGGCGAGAAGCAGAACGCCGAGGCCGGCCACCAGCAACCTACGGACAACACTGTGCACTAAAACCACCTCCTTGGCTGTCATACTAGCATGATCCGACCGGCCCCGGCAAAAAGTTAGGGAAAGAGCCAACCCACCAAGGGTGGGTTTGGACTGTACGAGCGAGCTTCGGGGGCTATAATGGGGTGGGGTAACCGGGGGAGTCCTGGAAAGGGCTGAGAGGAGGCGGAGGCCTCGACCCCTGGAACCTGACCTGGGTAATGCCAGCGTAGGGAAGGTTGCCCATCGCCGGCAAAGCCCACGCCCGGGTCGGGGTGTGGGTGAATGAATGAGTGGCAGCTTCTTAGATTGATCCAGGGACACGTCCCCGCCGCCGGGGACGATTGCGCGGTGCTCCCCTTCGGCGGCACCAACCTCCTCCTGACCACCGATATGCTGCATCGGGCCTCCGACTTCCCCCCCGGTACCGCCCCCTACACCATCGGTTGGCGTTCCGTGGCTGTGTCCCTGTCGGACATCGCCGCCATGGGGGGAAGGCCGCTGGCGGTGGTGCTGGCCGCCTCCGCCCCGGACTGGGAGGGGCTGCTGCCCGGGGTGTTGGCCGGGGCCCAGGCAGCCTGCCGGGAAGCGGGCTGTGAGCTGGTGGGTGGAGACCTGGACTTCTCCCGGGAGCTCACCCTGGTCTCGAGCGCCCTGGGGGAGACGTCCCGGCCTGTGTTGAGGTCCGGGGCCCGGCCCGGGGACCTCCTCTGTCTCACCGGCCCACTGGGGAGGACCGCCCTGGCCCTGCGGCTCTCCTCCCGAGGCGAGCTTGGGGAGGCGAACCGGCTGCTCCGGTTCATCCCACGGCTCGAGGCGGGGCGGCGGTTGGCGGCCCAGGCCACCTCCATGCTCGACCTCTCGGACAGCCTGGCCCATTCCCTCCACCTCCTGGCCCGGGCCTCCGGGGTGGGGTTAGAGCTCCGGGCGGACTCGCTCCCACTTGTCCCGGGGGTGTCGCTCGATGAAGCCCTCTATTACGGGGAGGACTACGAGCTCCTGTGCACTATCCCGCCGGGGCTTTTCCGGCCCGAGCTGGGGGTGGAGGTGGGCCGAGCGGTGGAGGCCGGGGTGTGGCTGATCCGGGACGGCCGGCGCGTGGAGTTATCCGATCGGGGCTGGGTACACGGCCCGGACGCCGAAGGAGGTACGGGATGAGGATGAAGATGAAGTGGGCTGTGCTGCTGGTGACGCTGGCCCTAGGGGGCTCCGCCCTGGGGACGGAGCTGGTGGTCTACACCTACGATTCGTTCGTGTCCTGGGGGCCGGCGGCAGCCATCGAGGAGGCGTTCCAGGCCCGCCATCCGGACGTGGACTTGATCTGGGTGGCCCCGGGGGCGGCGGCGGAGACCCTGGCCCGGCTGGAGGCCGAGCTCGCCTCCGGGGGCACGGGCGCCGACGTCCTGTTGGGGATCGGTGACCCGGATCTGGTGCGGGCGAGCCGGCTCCTCAAACCCTACGACCCCGGGCTGGTCCCCAACCTGGCCTACGTCCCCCAAGAGTTCCTGACACTGGCCCCCCAAGGGCTGGCCCTCCCGTTCGACCAGGGGTACGTCACCTTCGTCTACGACTCGGAGCGGCTCCCCCAGAGGCTGGTCCCTCGTTATTTCTCCGACCTTTTGCGCTGTGACCTCGGCCGGAAGATCATCCTGGAGGACCCCCGCACCTCCTCCACCGGGCGGGCGTTCCTGTTGTGGACGGTCTGGCACTTCGGGGCCCGGGGCTGGCAGGACTTCTGGCGGGCCCTCCTCCCCAACGTGCTCACCATCACCAAGGGCTGGTCGGAGGCCTACGACATGTTCCTCTCCGGGGAGGCCCCCATCGTCCTCTCCTACTCCACCGACACCGCCTACTCTTACCTGGAGGAGGGCTCCACCCGCTATCGCGTGGTGACCTTGGGGGGCGAGGCCTATCGGCTGGTGGAGTGGATGGGGATAGTGGCCGGGACCGACCGGCCCCTCCTGGCACACGACTTCCTGGACGTGGTCCTCTCCCGGGAGGTCCAGGAGCTCATCCCCACCACCCAGTGGATGTTCCCGGTGAACCAGGCCGCCGAGCTGCCGGAGGACTTCGCCCGCTACGCGGTGGTGCCGGAGGTGCCGGCGGAGCTTCCCCCGGCGGAGGTGGCTCGGGGCCTCCAAGGCTGGCTCAGGGATTGGCAGTCCCTGTTGGGGGGCGGATGACGGGCAGGCGGGGGGCGGGGACGGTACTGGCCCTCCTGCCCCTCGCCTTCTTGGCGCTGGCCTTCTTCCTCCCCCTGGCCCAGGTGCTGAGCCAGGGGGTGCGGGAGGGGGGGCGGTGGACCTCCGGTCGGCTGGCCGAGGTGTTGGCCGACCCCTACGTGCGCCACCTGCTCCGGTTCACCCTGGAGCAGGCCCTCCTGTCCGCCGGCCTCAGCCTGGCCCTGGGGTTCCCCCTGGGCTGGCTCCTGGCGCGCTACGACTTCCCGGGGAAGGGCTTCCTACGGGCATTCACCCTGGTGCCGTTCGTCCTCCCCCCCATAACGGTGGCGCTGGGGTTCATCCTGTTCTTCGGGAACGCCGGCTATCTCAACCGGGGGCTGATGGCAGCCTTACACCTCCCCTCACCCCCGCTGCGGGTGCTGTACTCCCTGTGGGGGATCGTGCTGGCCCACGCCTTCTACAACGCCCCGGTGTTCGCCCGGTTCGTCTCCACCGCCTGGGAGGGGTTGGACCCGGAGCCCCTGGAGGCGGCCCGCACCCTGGGAGCCCGGCCCTGGCAGGCCTTCCTCACCGTGACGTTGCCCCAGCTCCTCCCCGCCGTCCTGTCGGCGTTCTCCTTGGTGTTCGTGTTTTGCTTCCTGTCGTTCGCCATCCCGCTGGCCCTGGGCGGGGCCCGCTACGCCACCGTGGAGGTGGGGGTATACATGTACGCCCGGGCGCTGGGGGATACCCCCCGGGCCGCGGCACTGGCCCTGGTGGAGATCTGCATCTCGCTGGGGCTGACCTACCTGTACCTGCGGGGTGGGGGGCTGTTCTTGGCCCGGGACGGGGGAGGCCGTCCCCTGTCGCGGGTGCGGTTCCCCTCCCGTCCAGCCCACCTGCTCTGGCTCCCCTACCTGGCGCTGGCTGTCCTGGTCTTCCTGGGCCCCCTGGGGGCGGTGGTGGCCGACTCCTTCCTCCGCCCCTGGGGGGGGAAGGCGCCCACGTTGTCCTGGTACGCCTACGTGTTCTCCGGGAAGAGCAACCCGTTTTTGGGTACCTCCCCGGTCGGGAGCATTGCCCTCAGCTTGGAGGTGGGGACGGCGGCCGCGGCCCTGGCCCTGGTCCTAGGGATGATCGTCGCCGCCGTGCTCCGTCGGCTGAGGTCCACCCTGCTCGAGGCGTTGCTCATGGCCCCCTTGGCGGTGTCCTCGGTGGTGCTGGGGCTGGCCCTGCTCCTGGCCTTCGGCCGGCCGCCGCTGGCGGCCCTGGGCCGTGGTCCGGCGGCCATCGTCCTGGCCCATACCCTGATCACCTACCCGTTCGTGGTACGGGTGATCCGCCCCCTGTGGGAGGGGTTGGACCCGGCGCTGGTGGAGGCAGCCCGCACCCTGGGGGCTGGCCGCCTCCGTTCCTTCCTCACGGTGGAGCTCCCGCTCCTCTCCCGGGGGTTGCTCTTGGCCGCCTCGTTCTCCTTCGCCCTGTCCCTGGGGGAGATGACGGCGGTGATCATGCTGGCGCGGCCGGGGCTGGTGACCATGCCGCTCGCCATATATCAGTTCCTGTCCTCATCAGCCCGTCAGTTCGGGGCGGCGTCGGCCATGGCCACCCTGCTCATCCTGGTCGCCGGGGCGACCATCTGGCTGTGGGAACTCGCCGGCCGCAGATGGCTGGCCCGCTATGGCGGGACTTGAGGCCCAGGGGCTGACCAAACGCTTCGGCCGGGTGGTGGCCGCCCGGGAGGTCTCCTTCTTGGTGAAGGAGGGGGAGCTATTCGCCCTGCTGGGACCGTCCGGCTGCGGCAAGACCACCGTGCTGCGGCTGCTGGCCGGCCTGGCTGAGCCCGACTCCGGCCGGGTGTTCATCGCCGGCCGGGAGGTGACGGCCTTGCCCCCCGAGCGGCGGGGGGTGGGGATGGTGTTCCAGACCTACGCCCTATTCCCCCACCTTACCGTGTCCGGGAACATCGCCTACGGGCTTCGGTTCGGGCGGCTATCCCGGCGGGCTCGGGCCCGCCGGGTGGAGGAGCTGCTGGAGCTGGTGGAGCTCCCCGGCTACGGGCGGCGGCGGGTACACGAGCTCTCCCAGGGGCAAAGGCAGCGGGTGGCCCTGGCCCGGGCCCTGGCCCCCCGGCCCAAGGTGCTCCTTTTGGATGAGCCCCTGTCCGCCCTGGACGCCGCCCTGCGACTGGATCTCCGGAAGGAGCTGCGGGCCCTGCTCAAGGGCCTGTCCATCACTTCGGTGCACGTGACCCACGACCAAGGGGAGGCCCTGGCCATCTCCGACCGGCTGGGGGTGATGCGGGCCGGGGAGCTTGTGGAAGTGGGGCCTCCGGAGGCGCTCTACCGCGCCCCCCGCACCCCGTTCGTGGCCTCCTTCCTGGGACGGGCCAACCTGTGGCCGGCGGTGGTGGTGGAAACAGGGGAGGGGGTGGCGGTGGTCGAGGTGGGCGGCGAGAGGATCGCCTGTGAGGGGGAGGACGTCCCCCCGGGGACGGAGGTGCTCCTCTTCAGCCGACCGGAGGAGGTGCAACTCGGCGCCGGGGACCTCCGGGCCGAAGTGAAGGCAGCCGAGTTCTTAGGGGATCGGTGGGAGGTGCACGCCGTCTTCACCGGTCAGCCGCTGATCCTCTATTCCCCCGCCCCGGTACGGCCGGGGGAAACCGTCGCCTTTGGGTTCTCCCGCCCGCCTCGACTGCTCCCCCGGGAAGGGGAGACCGCTCAGTAGGCGCGGGCGAACACGGCCCACTCTCGGGCCGGCCGGCCGCAGTGGATGCAGGCGGCCCCGGGGGGCAGGGGCTCTTGCTGCAGGGGCAGACAACGGTTGGTGGTCTTGGTCTTCTCCTGGATCGCCTCCTCGCAGGCGGCGTCCCCGCACCAGGGGGCCAGGGCGAACCCGTCCTCCACCGCCGCCACGAACTCCTCCCAGTTCCCCGGTCTGTGGGTATGCTCATCCCGGAAGCGCAGGGCCCGCTCGTACAGGGCCCTTTGGATCTCCTCC
>Ga0164318_10006764_pt1 | contig 11102 bp, 8 predicted proteins | sample GuaBasSedimGuay9_FD_113734 | JGI IMG/M metagenome (GOLD analysis project Ga0164318, IMG submission 113734) | Subseafloor sediment microbial communities from Guaymas Basin, Gulf of California, Mexico - Guay9, Core 4571-4, 0-3 cm | ecosystem: Environmental > Aquatic > Marine > Hydrothermal vents >...
AAAGAAAACGGGCAAAAGGTCAACGGTGTGCATGCCGATTTCTACAAAGGCATAAAACTGAAAGGGAATGTTGTCGGCTCTAAAAATTTCAAGCAACTGAATCTTGAAAAAGATCAGATGAAAATTGACAATCTGCCTGATGAAGATTTCTCTGCCCGGTTCACCTGTTATTTTTCTCCTGAAGAGAGCGGTAGCTATTGGCTTGGTCTTGCCGGTGATGACGGTTACAAATTGTATGTTGACGGTAAAATGGTCATTGAACAATGGCAAGATCAGGGGGAAACCATTCGTAAATACCAGGCTGATTTTAAAAAAGGGCAGGAATATAAAATCGAGATTGAGTATTACCAGGCCGGGGGTGATGCCGTCATTCGTCTGGGATCGCAGAAACGCCAGTCAAAAGAGATCGGGCCGGAAGCCTACCTTGCACAGGCTGTCAACGATGCCAAAAACGCCGATGTTGTTATTTTAAGCGTCGGGTTCAGCAACGAAACCGAAAGTGAAGGAGCGGACCGCAGTTTTGATATGCCTTATGGACAAAATGAACTGATCCGGACTATTCAAAAGGCCAATCCCAACACCATTGTCGTTATCAATGCCGGTGGAAATGTCAACATGAATCCCTGGATCAACCAGACAAAGGCCCTGATTTATGCCTGGTATCCCGGAGAAAATGGTAACCTTGCCTTGGCCGAAATCATTTTCGGAATTACTAATCCTTCGGGAAAGCTGCCCGTTTCCTTTGAAACAAAATGGGAAGATAACCCCACGTACAACAGTTACTGGGACGATGATAACGATTTGAAAGTCGAGTTCACCGAAGGCATTTTCCTGGGATACCGCTATTATGATAAAAGTACTGTAAAACCACGTTTCCCGTTCGGATACGGACTTTCGTATACCACCTTTGAATACAGCACTCCCGAAGCAGAAACCACTACAATCAGACCTGATGAGACCCTGAAATTCTCTATTGATATTACCAATACCGGGAAAATTGACGGCGCCGAGGCCGTCCAGGTATATGTGTCCGATCCGGTCTCATCGCTTCCTCGACCGGTCAAAGAACTGAAAGCGTTCGAAAAAGTGTTTCTGAAAAATGGAGAAACCAGAACGGTCTCTTTTGAACTGAATAAAGACGCATTCTCGTATTATGATTCGTCAAAGCACGACTGGATACTTGAACCCGGTGAATTCAACATTCTCATTGGCAGCTCTTCGGCCGACATCAGGCAGGAGTTTTCAATAACTGTTCAATAGATAAATTCAGGACAGTTTAAGCGGATTATTTCTTCATAGAGACACCAATTTAGTAAAATATTTTTACCTCTGGTTTCCAAATTGTGCTTAGGGGGCCTGATGGCTCTTACCGAATTCAGCATAGGAGTGATAAGCAAACATTTCCTTTGTTAATTCATTATTTTATTGTTAATTGTACATAAAGTGAAATGTCAGGAGATACTGGCTTGATTTAAATTTATTCGTTTGTGGTAAAAGGGAGCAAAGATGAAAAACATTCTATCTGGATTTTGTGTTATATGTCTTTTCTCAGCAGCCGGTCTGTCATTGGAAAATGAAGATTCATTGTACGTTCACTATTCACCCTATTTGAATCCGGAGTATCACTATGGTGTTGAATTCAATCCCGGTCTGCTGTTGTACGCCATTGATGATGAAGCCACGGTTATCAGCGCCGGATTTTCCCTGTTTCCGAAGAACCGGAAGACAGAATTAACCGTTCCGATTATATTCGAAAACACGAAAGATGATCAATGGTTTGGTGGTATCTATTCCGGGACATCGCTGAATATCGGATTGCATTACCGGCGTTTTCTTACCGGCAAAGTCGGCGGTGCATATACAAGTATTGGAATAAAATACAATTATGCCTATTTACGGTCTGAGGATGATTGCGAAACCGATTTTACCAAAATTGTCAGCCGCCTTGGCGCGGGATTCGGGATTGGTTACCGGGTTTTTTCCGATGAGCGTATTTACTGGGGCATAGGGATATTCCTCGGAAGTTATTTGCTTGGAAGAGATATTTCCGATACTATCAACGTATCTTCCATGTTCACGCGCGATGAAATGTCTATTATTACAATCCAGATACTGAAGGTTGGATTTGCTTTTTGATAATTTTAGAAGTCGGTCTCAACCAGCGTGTAATCCCTGTTGCCCAGCCCGATTTCTTCGCCGTATTTCAACTGAATCGTGGCATCCAGAGCCGGGAAGGCTATTTGGGAAAGGGATTTGCCAGATGCCTGGCTGGTGAGATCATAAACTGCCTGGTCGATGGCAACCGGATCGGTCCCGGCCATGACACCGATATCGTCCATGATCGAAATAGGTTCTTGAGCTAGACAATCACAGTCTCTGGTCATATTAATCAGGAAGGTAAAATAACCCATCTTACCTTTTTTCTGTTTGACAATACCCAGGGCATGTTCGGCAATCTGTTTCTGTAATAACTCCGATGAACTGTCCCATTTGAATTTCACGGCGTTAAAGCGGCAGACGGCCAGGCATTCGCCGCATCCGATACAAATATTATCATCAATCACAGCAAAATCATCACCGACGGTAATTGCGTCTGCGGGGCACCATGCGGCGCAGACTCCGCAGGCGGTGCATTTGGTCTCACTGATAATTGGTTTGGATACCGAATGCTGGGTCAGTTTGCCTTTGCGGCTCGACATTCCCATACCGAGATTTTTAATGGTAGCTCCCAGGCCGGTGGCAAGATGGCCGGTGGCATGGGAAATGACAATCGCCGAATGAGCGGATACAAGTTCCGTTGCGAGGGAAATTGTCTGGTTCAGCGGCGCATTTATTTCGATTTCGGTCTCATTCCGTCCCAGGATACCATCGGCAATGATGATAGGTGCGCCGACAGTTTTTTCGGTAAAGCCATGTTCGGCTGCCAGCGCCAGGTGATCGATGGCATTATCCCGCCGGCTTTTATAGAGGACATTCGTATCAGTAACGAAGGGCTTGGCGCCGCAACTCTTGATCATCCGGACGACGGGCTCAATATAATGATGGGACACATAGGTCGAATTACCCTGTTCGCCGAAGTGAACTTTCACGGCGGTGATATCCTGTTTTTCAACCAGTTTATCAAACCCGGCTGTTTTAAACAGTTTTTTAAGTCTGTTTTTCGTCTGATCCAGGGGGTCTTTGTGCTGAAAGCGCATCAGGAATACAGTTGAACTCATAACAATCCTTCTGTTTTGCGGTCTAAATTTACGTGAATTCCATGGAATATCAAGTTTGTAATGCCACCGGCTGCGGAATGGAAACAATCTGAAATCTGCACAGTAAAACAATTTTGCTTTCTATAAATGGAATGATTATTTTTATACGATAAAACAGGTGATATTATGAAACGATTTTTCTATATACTATTTTCACTGTTTATTGTTTTTAACCAGGCATCATCCTCTCAGAAAAAATACGGGATAGACGACCCGAGTGCCCGTTACGGCGGATTGGCGCTGATCCAGTCGAACAATGGCGGTGGTATTGGTGGTTTTTATGAATTTGCCCTGAACTCCGCCAACCATTTGACGGCCAATCTGAACTTTGTCTTCGTCAAAGGTGATAATGATTATCCGCTATACGATCCTTATACGTCTTACTACTACAACACATCCTATTACTATGAACGGGAAAACAAGACCCGTCTGAATTTCCTTTCCTTACATATTGGCTATAAACGGTTGTTATTTACAAATCAAATTGCCAATAATTTCCGACCTTTTCTGTATTTCAATGCCGGTCCCGTCGCTGCCATAGATCCGCCGAATGTTTCTGACTGGTCTACACGCATGAAGAATATTAAGTATTTCTATGCCGGCAGCATAAATGCGGGTGGTGGAATCGATTTTATAACGGCACCGCGTTCGTTGATATCACTTTTTATCGGCTACGATTATATTCATTTTGGAGAAAAAATTGATATTCCCAGCGAGTTACCGCCGCCCGGTGAAGATTTGAGTAAATATTATACCGGCAAACAGGATTTCAGCGGACTCGTGATCAAGATTAGTTTCGGTCGAAAGTTTTAATGCATCATTTCTTTTTTTTTGCTGCGCCAGATAATATTCAGGAAAATACGGTCACCCTGACTGACGAAGATTTCCGGCACTGTATTCAGGTCTTGCGGAAAAATATCGGAGATGAAATCGATATCACCGACGGCCGGGGAAAAATTATCACCGCCGTCATCGAAACAATCGATAAAAACAGTTGTGACTGCCGAATTGTTCAAGCCGCTTTTCAGGAAAAAAAAGATATTCCCGAAATCCTGTTGACGTTCGGGATGCTCAAATCGAGCGCACTGGAAAATTTGGTCAGAGATACCGTTGCTCTGGGAGTGACGGAACTTGTGCCGCTGCTGATGAAACATTCGGTAAAACCGAAATTCAATGCCGAGCGTCTTCACAGAATCGCGATTGAATCGGTCAAACAGAGCGGGAATTGTTATTGTCCGATTATCCGAAAACCACAGAAATTTTCAGATTGGATCGTAAGTCTTGACAGAGAGTCCGTTAAATTAATCGCCGACCAGGCCGCAAGTCGGAAAATCTCCGATATGTATTGGTCTACTGAAATAAAAAAGCCGATCATCGTATTAATTGGCCCGGAAGGCGGGTTTCATCCCGGGGAGATGAATATGGCAGTTGAAAATGGATTTATTCCGGTTAATATTAGTCCATATCGCCTGAGATCGGAATTGGCGGCAGTTGTGGCTGTTTCAGCATTATTAAACAGGGGAATAGATGAATAACGATTGTATTTTTTGTAAAATTGCGGCTGGTGAATTCGGAACGAAATTTCTGTTTGAAGATGAGGATCTGCTGGCATTCCGGGATATTAATCCCCAGGCGCCGGTTCATGTCCTGATCATTCCGCGGAAACATATTGCCCGGATTAATCAGTTACAGGATAATCACCGGGAGCTTGCCGGAAAAATGATATTGCTGGCGAATCGTTTAGCGGTGGAAGAAGGGATTTCCGATGAAGGCTACAGGCTGGTTTTTAACTGCGGTCCGGATGGTGGTCAGGAAGTTGAACATATTCACCTGCATCTCATCGGCGGGCGGCAGATGACATGGCCTCCGGGTTAATTGCTTTTACAGTTCTCAGATACCGTTTAGCCGGATATTTTTCCGTTGAGCGATTATTTGGTGTCATTTTTCGTTGTTTTAAATATATTAACCATGCACCATAGGTGCGTTTAGAAAACTGATTCATGTATATATCGAAACTATCACTCTACGGTTTTAAGTCTTTTGCGAAGAAGTCGGAAGTCTATTTCGGCAAGGGAATCACCTCTATTGTCGGTCCCAACGGCTGCGGAAAAACAAATATTGTCGATGCCATCCGCTGGGTTATCGGCGAACAGAAATCCAGTGTATTGCGGGCGGACCGAAACACGGATGTTATTTTTAACGGAACAGCTACCCGACGACCGCTAAATCTGTCGGAAGTATCACTGACGATACATAATGTCAGCGGCAAAATCTCGTTACCATATTCCGATATTGTGATTACCCGTCGGGTCTACCGTAATGGAGAGAGTGAATATTTTATCAACAACAATCTCTGCCGGCTGAAGGATATTACCGATCTCTTTATCGATACGGGAATGGGCGCCAATGCTTATTCTATCATCGAGTTGAAAATGATCGAAGACATCCTTAGTGAAAATCCGGAAGAGCGGAAGCGACTTTTTGAGGAAGCTGCCGGTGTTAATAAATACCGCGTTCAGCGCAAGGCGGCGTTGCGGAAACTGGAAGCGACCAAAGAGGACCTGACGCGCCTGAATGATATCATCAGCGAAGTTGAATCCAAAGTTAAAAATTTACGACGCCAGTTAAAAAGATATGAAAAGCATCAAGAAACAACGACAAAACTGATCGAATCCGAGGTTCTGCTGGCAACCCGTAAGATTGTTGATATAAAAGAATTTCTTAATCCTCTTACGGATAAAATCACGAAGGAGCGTGAAAAACTCGACGCCCTTGTGTCTGAACTAAATTCCAAAGAGGAAATCTGGCAGACGCAGCAAAAGGATTTTGAGAATCAGGAGACTGCTTTAGAAGCCAAAAACCGGGAACTGATTGATGTTAAGGAAGAGCGTAACCGCTTTGGTACCGAAGAACTGTTATTAAAAGAACAATTACGGGGATTAAATCAGACGATCAGCCGTTTGCAAAATGATATAAAACAGTATCAGGCGGCAATCGATTCCGCCAGGGATAAGCAGGAGAGACTGGGGAAAAACCGGCAGGAAGTGAACAGACAACTTGAAGAGAAGCGGTTAACTTTTAAAGCAATTGAAGAGCAGGCGGAAGACATCGAGCAGCGTTATTCCAAAGTGAATGCCGAGATTCAGGCTCTCCAGGAGGAACGATTTGTTTTATCAAAACGGCAGGCGGAAAACAGTGCTCGTTTTGGTAACCTTCAGGAAAATATTATACAGCGGGAAAAGGAACTGGCCTCGGTCGAAAAACAGATTGTTGTCCGGAAAAACCAGGAACAGGAAATTTCGGCCGCTCTCGATAAATTGAAAGAGACCGTCAGTCAACTGAACATCGATTTGAATCTGAAAAGGGATAATCTGGAAGAGTTGACAAACCGGTACAACCAGTACTTTGAATCCGAACAGAAGCTTCGGGCTGAGCGGCGTGAAATCGAATCTCATCTGGATCGCATAAACAACCAAATTCAGTTTTACAATGGGATAATACAGTCGAAAGAGGGGTTTAGTCCCGGTTTACAGTATGTGCTTGATCATCTTAATGATTTTCCGGGTATAAACGGTGCTCTGTCGGATCTGCTGTCCGTTGATCCGAAATACTATTTGGCTGTCGAAGCGGTCCTGAAAGACATTTCACGTCTTCTTGTTGCCGAGAGTCGTTCGGCGGCGCTGCAGGCTCTGGATACACTTGCAAAACTCAACAAAGGGCGAGTGTCGATTATTCCACTCGATCGGGAATTTTCTATCCAGCCGTCAAAACCGATTGGTGATTTGATACCATTGACGGATTTTGTGAAATGTGATAAATCTCTTATCAACCTGAAGCAATTTCTTTTCAGCCGGATATATTGTTGTCGCGATGATCAATTTGACGATTTAATTAGAGATCCAAACCTGGATGGTGTTTCCCTGGTGTCTGATAAGGGACGTTTTCGGGATGCCAATGGGATATTTTCCGGCGGTTCCCGGACGGCCGAATCGAATATTCTGATCGGTCGGTCCGAGAAACTCCATCAACTCGAATCGGAAGCAGACGCTGTCGGTGAAGAACTAAAAGCAGTGGAATCCCAGTTACATTTAGTTCAGAAGGATTTGAAACAGGTCCTGAGTCAGAAGGATAGTCTTATTGAGTCAATTAAAAGTGCTGAACAGAATTTACTGAATTATCAGGGGCAACTGCATAAAGAAGAATCACGCTTAACGGAAACGATAAGTATTCAGAAAACTCTGAATGACAACCGTATTTCGCTACAGGTATTAATTGACAGCTTTAAAGAACGCATTCAGAAAGAGGACCCCGGGAAATCGAATCTCGATGCAGAGATGAAGATAATCGAAGATAAAATCGGCGAGGTTAGTGAAAAGGCTGCTGAAATTAAACAGGAACTTGACAGGGTGGTTGCCGATCGTCAGAATAAGCGGATTGAATTGATCAACCTGGAAAACCAATCCCGCAACATCAGCGATAATCTGGAAATCACGAAACGAACGATTCAGCGAAATCTGGAAAATATTGAAAAAGCCCGGGCTGAACTCTCTGAAAACCAATCAAAAATCGGTGAGTTGGAACAGCGGGTGTTTGAAAACCGTAAACAGTTCGATGAATACGATCGTGTTGTCAAAGAAAAAGAAAAGGAAATCGGGGAATTCCGGAATAATTTTCAGACCCTTCGCAATCGAATCCAGGAATTAAATGAACATTTATATAAACTGCGGCGGGACAAGGAAATTCTGACGAATTCGGTAACCCGGATGGAAATGGACAGGAAAGAGCATCAGGCGGCGGTTAATGAAATCAGATCGGTGCTTGCCGAAAAGTATAACCGGCAAATTCCGGAGGATATTCCCGAAGATTTACCCACCGAGGAAGAATTGAAAAAACGGGTTGAGCGTTATAAACGGAATCTGGAGTTGATCGGCATGGTCAACATGGCGGTTAAGGAGGAATTTGAAGAGGAAAATTCCCGGCTGAAATTTCTGACGGAGCAACGGGATGATCTGATCAAATCCGAGGAGGGTCTGAATGATGTCATCGTTCAGATCGATAATATTGCCCGGGAGCAGTTCCGGGGAATATTTGAGAAGATCCGACAGAATTTCAAATCCACATTCGAGATCTTCTTTAAGGGCGGGGAAGCCGATGTGAAATTGGTTGGTGACAGCGATCCCCTGGAAGCGCAGATTGAGATTTGGGCCTGTCCCAGCGGAAAGAAAATGCGCTCTTTGAAGATGTTGTCCGCCGGAGAGAAAGCCCTGACGGCAATTGCCTTGCTGTTCGGTATTTATCAGGTAAAACCGAGTCCTTTTTGCATCCTTGACGAAGTGGATGCACCCCTGGACGATGAAAATACCAGACGTTTTACGAACGTAATCAGGACCTTTTCTGAAAAAACACAGTTTATTGTTGTTACTCATAACAAATCGACTATGAGCATTGCCGATGCTTTGTATGGAGTGACAATGTCGGAAAGTGGGATTTCACAAATTGTGTCCGTAAAAATGGAGTAGGTATGAAAACCAGAACTGTATTTTTATTATTTACGCTAACAATAGCTACCCTGGCGGCGGATTTCGATCTTGATTATGCCGTCTTCCGGGGTGATGAATCGAATGATATCGTCGAAGTTTATCTGATGATTCCGCGGAATTTATTTCAATTTGTTCCGGATGACGAAGGATTCCGGTCGAATGCGTTAGTCCGGGTAGCATTTACGTCAGATGATTCTGTCCGACAGATGAAAGAATGGAGTTTTACCGATTGGACCGATGATTTGCAGAAAATATCTGCATCCCAGAAGATACCGGACATTGTGACTCTGACCGTACCAAAAGGAAATTATCGAATCATTGCCATTGTCATTGACCTGAATACAAAAAAGAGTTTCCGGCAGGAAACCGATGTTGATGTCCGGGATTTTGCAAGCAATAAACTGGAAATGAGCGATATTCAGTTGAGTGGCCAGGTATCGCCCACAAAAGATCAAAACAAGTTCAGCAAATATTTTAATTATGATATTATTCCCAATGCCAGCAATGTTTATGGTGAGCATAACGCTAAGGTGTGGGCCTTTTGCGAAATCTATAATTTGAAAACCGGAGAAGGCCAGCAAGATGTCTATCAGGTCCAATATGCCATTACGGATATCAACGGTGGTATCGTGCAATTGAATGACTGGATTAATAAAAAGAAACCCGGTACCTCTGCAGTTGAGATCAAAGGAGTGGATATTACCGATATTCATTCAGGATTATATCAGTTTCAAATAACCGTGAGAGATGAAAATGCCAACGAAGAGATTGTCGGCAGTAAACGGTTTTATATTGCGAAAAATGACCAGGATAAATTCACGGCTCAGTCAATCAAGGAAGTCAACCTGTCTTCCTTATCGGAAAGTGAACTGGATGCTCTTTTCGATCCTTTGAAATATTTTGCCAATGATAAGGAACGCCGGATGTTTCGAAAATCCAATGTCGATGGTAAACGGACTATCATTGCGAACTTCTGGGAGACCCGTGATCCGGATCCTTCAACCCCGCTGAACGAAGCCGAATATCAGTATCAGCAGCGGAAAGCCTATGCCGATTTACATTTTTCCTCACAGCAGAAAGAGGGATGGCGGACAGACAGAGGGCGTATTTACATGATTTACGGTGAACCCTCCGAGATTGAGCGTTTTCCCAGTTCGCTGGAAACAAAACCCTATCAGATATGGCATTATTATGAGATTGAAGGCGGAATTTATTTTGTGTTCGTCGATAAAACCGGTTTTGGCATGCTGGAGCTGGTTCACTCGACCGCCCGCAACGAACTGCAGGATGAAAACTGGGAACGCTGGATACGACCGAATTCAGACAGTCGATTTTATTGATATAATCTTATCGTTTTTTCAATTTGTGGAATGATAGAGCGGATAGCGGCTCTTTCCGGTCCGGGAATTGGGTAATTATAATGAACCTGAAAACTGTCGTTTCCGATATAGGAATTGGAATTGCCTCTTTACTGTTTCCCAATATCTGTTTGATTTGCGAGGAACGGATTTCCTCTTCCGTGCTGGTTTGCGATGGGTGCTGGGGAAAATTGAAACCAAATTCTGAAGAGGTGATTCGTTCAAAGAACATTCCGGAGAACCTCGATTCGGTTTACCCGGTTTTTGAATTTACCGATGAAATTCAGACAATCATTCACAACATGAAATATGCCGGTCGGCGATCCCTTGCCAGGGAACTTGGCAGAAGAGTTGCCTGGCATATTCCGGCGGGTTTCATTAACTCAGATGCCGTTCTGGTGCCTATTCCCTTGTTTCCGGTCAAGCGGCGGGAGAGAGGTTATAATCAGGCTGAATTAATTGCGCAGGGGATTGCCGAATTTGTCGATATACCGATAAATACGAAGCTGATTAAGCGGGTAAAAAATACGGTGACCCAGACGCATCTCGATGCGCAGCAGCGTCATGAAAATATGCAAAATGCCTTCGCAATTGCCGATGCTTCAATGCTAAACAGCATTCGCTCCATAGTGCTTGTTGACGATGTATTTACAACCGGCGCAACGATGAATGCCGCTGCGACGGTACTAAAAGCGGCAGATGTGGAAAATATCAAGGCGCTGACGGTTGCCGCTCCGATATAAAACCATAGAAAAAAATCTTGTTTAAATCCTTTGAAAAAGGTAAAATCCCAAGTTATCTGAAAACGTAAAATAATTAATAAGGTGAAATATGGCACGACTTACAATTGACGATTTAAATGTTAAAGGGAAAAGAGTCCTTGTCCGCGTGGATTTTAACGTACCGCTGGACGACAATCAGAAAATCACTTCCGATTTTAGAATCAG
>Ga0164318_10006765_pt1 | contig 11102 bp, 9 predicted proteins | sample GuaBasSedimGuay9_FD_113734 | JGI IMG/M metagenome (GOLD analysis project Ga0164318, IMG submission 113734) | Subseafloor sediment microbial communities from Guaymas Basin, Gulf of California, Mexico - Guay9, Core 4571-4, 0-3 cm | ecosystem: Environmental > Aquatic > Marine > Hydrothermal vents >...
AACCTCGCTTCTTGCTCTTGACCGAGGATTTTTAAATAGATGAAAATCTAATCTTAGAATAGAAACGTCTTCGATGTCAGGGATTTTGATGATTTATCAAATGAAAACCTGAAATTGAATTGAAACGACTAAGAACCTCGAAGAAAGGGAAAAAAAGCATTAAATTTGTCAAGAATTTGCTTTGAGTATCCCGAATAGTTGGATATCTTAGTATTATATTCACATAATACACAAAAAAGCGGGTATTAAATCCATAAACATCTATATTAATATTTTTTTTCCCATTCTCTTTTTTGGGCGGAATTTTATTATATTTTGCTTTTTCAAAAAACTAAATGAGCCTATTATAAATAAAACCCCAAGAGTGCTTGTTAGATAGGGTTTTATCTTATCCAAATTATAATAAACATGAAAAATTATTGCAATTTCATCATATTCATTATTTAAATCTCGAATTTTAAGTGTAATATTTAAATCAATATTATAATCATTAATAAATACAATAATTTCTGATTTATTTATGGAATAAATAACTTGATCAACTAACCAAATAATGGTAGCTGGAAGATTACCCAAATCTCCAATAAAAATAAATTTTACATAAGTTTGACTTACAATTTTTGAAACATTTGATGTAAAAGATGCATTAGGCATAAGATTTGGAAATACTTCTATAAATCTATTAATAATTAAAAAATCTTGATCTCCATCTATATCAAACACATTTAAAGAAACTGAATAATTTCCTTGAGTTAAATAGCGATGTACGGGATTTTTTTCCGTTGAATTATTTCCATCTCCGAAATCCCATATCATTTTTTGCAATCCATTTCCTTCAAATCCAGTAAAGAAAAATAAAATATCCTGGGTTTCTACAGTTAATGAAGAATTTGTGGAAAAACTGGCAATTGGAAGTAGATCAGGGTTTACTTGTATCATACAAGTCGTGATATTTTGTTCATCTCCATCCCAATCAATAATTATCAAAGATGCTTGAAATATTCCTGGGTCCAAGTAACGGTGTATAGGTGAAATATCACTTGAATTACTTCCATCTCCAAAATCCCAAAAGAAAGTACTTGGATGATTTCCATAATTACCAATAGGTGAAAATTCAATATACTCTCCTTGAATGCATATTGAATTATTTACTCTAATTGAAACATTGGGAAAATAATCTTCATTAATAAAAAACGAAATATTTGTTAGAAATACATCTAAATCAAAATCTACAATTGTTAGAGTTAAATTGACAACACCTGACGAATTAAAAGAATAAGAGAATGTCTCTTGATAAAGAAATATTCCATTCCCTAAATCCCAGCAGTAGGAAATGGGTAAATTTCCAGTAACATTTAATGCTTGAAAAGATATAGAGTAATTTCTTATCAATTTGGATGTATTTATATGAATATATCCACTCGGATGTAGATCTTCAGAAACACAAAGTGGAACTGAATTTAAATATTGATCTTTATCAGAATTTTGATCAATTACTGTTAATGTAATTGAAAAATTCCCTGGAAATTTATATATATGTGATGGAGTCCTTTCTGTGGAATTTTTTCCATCTCCAAAGTCCCAAAAAAAGCAATTTTTTCCATTACCTTCCAAACCATTGAATTGGAAATCCACAGATTGTCCCGCAACTATATTATTTTTGCTTATATTATAAGATGCTTGTGGAATAAGATTCTGTTCTATTGATATTGTTTTGGTTGTTGAAAAACAATCGCCATCGTGATCAGTAATCAACAAAGTAACATTGAATATACCAGGATATTCATAAATATTACTCGGTGAATCTTCTTGAGTAAAATTTCCATCTCCAAAATCCCAAAAAACTAAGTATGGTGAATTTCCAAAACACCCAGAGAAATTAAAAAGAACTAAATCACCAGTATAAAAAGTAATATTTTCATAAGAAATATTGCCATTTGGAAGAAAATCGATTGATATATTTAATACTTTTAATATTTGCGATTCTTGCATGTCTTGATCTCTAATTTTTAACTTTACATTTATCATTCCCGGTTCTGAATAGATATGGATTGGATTTCTTTCACTGGAATTAGTTCCATCTCCAAAGTCCCAAAAGAAAACTGTTGGATTATTTCCTAGTTGTCCCGTAAAATTGAATTGTATCTCCTGACTCATAAATAAAAATGGAGAACTGATTGAGAAATTTGCTATTGGATAAAGATCCATTTCAATATTTACAAGCATATAGTGAATTGAAGTATCATTATCTTTGTCTATGACAGTTAAACTAATATTGTGGATTCCTATTTGTTGAAAGAAATGAACGGGGTTAATATCAGATGAATTTGTTCCATCTCCGAAGTCCCAAAAGAAAATTGTTGGATTATTTCCTAGTTGTCCCGTAAAATTGAATTGTATCACAGAAAAAACATATAATGTTGAATTAGAAATTAAGAAATCTGAAAAAGGAACGAAATTTTGTTCAATTTTGATAAAATTTTCTTTTAATAATATATCAAAATTTCCTTTATCATTAAAAATTTTTAATGTAACTGAAAAATTACCTACAAAATTATAACAATGAATAGGATTTCTCTCAGTAGAATTTGTTCCATCTCCGAATTCCCAAAGGAAATTGCAAATAGAATCTCCATCCAAACCTGTAAATTCAAAAGCAATAGATTCATTCAAATAAGCATAAGATGTGTTTGCTTTAAAATCTGAATATAAGGGGCAAGGAATTTCCAATGAATTAGATGTGGAATTGGTTATATATTCATTTCCATTAAAAATTACTTTGAAAATATAATATGGTGGATTTTCTGTTTTTGAAAATTCCTTCAATTGACTCCAAGATATTTCATAAAAAAAACATGATGAGTTCAGTATGTTTTCAAGTGAAGAATTAACTACAATCCAAGTTTGATTTAATATCACCATTAGATCAAATTCATTCAAATTAAGCTGAGATATTTTAATCTGATTAGTTTCTTCTAATAACAAACGAATAGAGTTCTCATTTGAGTAATTTAACAGTGAAAGTTTTAAATTTAATACTTTTGGTTTGAAATGAACAGCATATGTAGTATTTTTTATCTCATAACTTGGATAGCTCCCCCAAAGACTAAATGAGAAATTTCCCACTTGATTTGGATTGGAAAATAAAATTTTGTAAATTCCATCTTTGAAAATGATTTCTTGATAGTTGAAATTTGCTCTAACACCCCAGACAATGTCTTCTTGAGTAAATGAAATATTTTTAGAGTTAAATAATCTAAAATCAAATTCAATCATTGGACTAAATAAAATAATTTCTTGGTCAGAATTATTGAGCATTTGGGGATAAATTCTACATGGAATAATCTCAACTAATAGGTTGATTTGATGATTTAGAAACTGGAGATTAGATGAAATATTTATTATAAGTGAAAAATTACCGATTGAAGTTAAATTGAAATTATTGAAATCTATTTCAAATTTTCCAGATAAATTTACACAAAAATGAGAAACAATGACTTCTGTCTCATTTTTATAAAAGAAAAGTTCGACTAATCCAGTGTATTTTTTATCTGGATTTTCAAAAGCTACGATTTCATTTGTATATTTGTAATAATTATCAAATTCAAATGAAATTTTTGTAGAATTGTTATATAATAAAGGAGAATATTTCTTAATTTCAATTTTTTTTTCATATTTGTCAACCATCGAATTACTCGGTTCATCATTTATGTAAACGAAAAAAACTAAGACAATCCAATAAATCTTAGAAATTTGAGTTTGATTTAGTGAAATTTCATTGAGATTAAGAGATGTATTATAAAAATGGCATCCATTTGTAGATGGACAATTATTTATCCAAATAGCATTATCTAATAACTCATAAATTGAATAATTTTCTGAACTTTCATTAATAAAAAGAAGTTTCACAGACATATTTTCAGAACTTTGTGAATAGTAATCCCAAGTGGCATTTATAAGGATTTGTTCATCCATAAAATAACTATTTTTGTTCGTTTCAATTCGAGGTAAAGGTTCTAACGGTATAAATGAAGAGATGTTTTTGATATTTACCAAAAATAAAGTGCAGATTAAAATCCCTATCTTTATTATTACAGATCTTTTCATATTAATAATTATACACTTTTATTTTTTAATCTCGATAGAATATAATTTTAGTTTCATTTGCTGTTAATGAATCATAAAATTCAAATTATTGGGGTAATTGACTATTTTAGGTGTTAGAAATGGGTAAAGTTAGACCAGTCTTTATTAAAAAAGTCTCTAAAGAATTAATTCAGAAATATCCTGAAGTATTTTCAGTGGATTTTGAAGAAAATAAAAAAAAACTTCAAAAATATACCGTTATTCAATCTAAATTAGTAAGAAATCGTATTGCAGGATATCTTACTCATTTAGTAAAGAATAAAAAAGAAAAAATTGAATAAATTCGATGCCTATGTCGGAAAAATCAGTGAAAAAAATGGCAAATTTGCTCCGAAAAGGGGCAACTATGCTGGATAAGTATTGTCCTCAATGTAATGGGATTTTATTTAGGTTACAGAATAATGATCTTTTTTGTCCTAATTGTAATCAAAAAGTAATCATTGTAAAAGATGAGGATAGTATTTCAAATACAAATTATTCAGATGATATCGAAAAAAGGGATAATGGTTATAAGAATCCAGAATCTTCAAAATTTGATGATCTTTTTTTTGAACTCCAATTTAAATTTGTCCAATTGATGAAAAATCTAATCTCTCGAATAGAGCAAACTTCAGATTTATTATTAATCGAAAAAAGTCTTGCTTGTATTGAAAAAATAATTTCAATAATTCAGAAATTAAATGAATTAAAAAAATAAATTTAATGCAAGAACAAACAATTTCAAAATGGAAGCTTCCATAGTGTAGTTCGGTCAAGCATTTGAGGCTCTCACCCTCAAGACTCGGGTTCAAATCCCGATGGAAGCATCTTTTTCCTAAAATTCAATGATTTTAAGTTGAAATAAACGAGTTTTAAATGATGAATCCCAGCAAAACAAAATTTTTTTTCATTAAAACATTCGGTTGTACTTATAACTTAGCAGATTCTTTAAAAATTGAAAGGATTCTATCTACTTATCATTATATCAAAGTTGATGATATAAATTTATCAAATATTATTATTATAAATACTTGTGCAGTAAAACATGCAACAGAAACAAAAATTTTGTATTATATTCAGAAACAACGAAATCAATATCCTGATAAGCAATTTATTATTATTGGTTGTTTACCACAGATTGGAAGAAAAATGAAACAAAAGATTCAAAACTTGCTTTTAGAAAATGATTTTATAGTAAAACCTTTAGAAATTAACAAAATTCCTTATTTATTGGACAATTCACTTAAAACTGATTCTTTAATTCCAAAGTCTGCAATTATTCCAAGTAAACTTAAACACCAAAATGTTGGAATTATACAAATATCTGAAGGTTGCAATAATTCTTGCACATATTGTTGCACTACAATTGCACGTGGGAAATTGATATCATTTGATTCCTGCTCGATATTGGATCAAATAAAACTACAATATCTTGATGGAATTGATCATTTTTATTTAACTAGCCAAGATTTGGGTAACTATAATTATAATGGAAAAAACCTCATTCATCTTCTTAGAGATATCTTAAATCTTCAAGGAAATTTCCAAATTCGGCTTGGAATGACAAATCCCGATTTTCTTATCAAATCAATTGAAGAATTTCTAACAATTTTTCAAGATCATCGTATTTTTCGATTTTTACATATTCCTATCCAATCTGGAAGTAATAATATTTTGAAATTAATGGGAAGAAAATACAAAATCGAAGAAGTAAGGCAAATTATTCAGAAAATAAAGGAATTCGATAAAAATTTTACGTTTTCCACTGATATTATTGTAGGATTTCCAACAGAACAAGAAGAAGATTTTCAAGAAACGGTAGATTTCATTAAAGAATGGCAACCTTTTAATTTAAATATTTCAAAATATTCGGTTCGACCAAATACTCTCGCAAAAAAAATGAATCAAATCCCATCTCAAGAAATAAAGCGTCGTTCCACTATTTTACATGAAATATATAAAGATTATTCGCATCAATTGCGAAAAAATTGGATTGGTTGGGAAGGAACCGCAATTATTTCCAATTTTACTTCTGAGAAATGCAATAGTTTAGTTAGAAATGCTTACAATATCCCAATTTTTATTGAACAACAAATAGAAAAGAAGATTATCAAAATTAAAATTAAAAAAATCAAGCAAAATAAGTTGATAGGGATTTACTCTAAAGATTAAAGAATGGTTTGAAAATTTTTACATAATGATCTCTAATAGAATATTCTGGAATTTGCATCGCTAAAGAAGCAATTTTTTGGGTTAAAATTGGTTTAGAATTGAATTCTCTTGCAAGAAGTCTATCAGCACAATATACAACAGTAGATGCTAATATGTAGGGATTTCTTGATGCACGAATATTATAATGAAGAGTTTTTAAAATATGCAAGCATTTTTTATTTAATAACCTTCTATATTCTTCCTTATGCCATTGTGATCCTTTTTGGATCATTCTCTCCATTACATCTCTTGAACTAACTACATTATCAATAAATCGGCTAATATAATCTTCGCTTTGATGTGGTTTTGTTCGAGTGGTTAGATATTTTTGATATTCCAAATAGTCACGGATTATTAATTTTGGATTTATTCTATGACCTAGTAATCTAAATGTATTACAGATCTCCTTGATACTAATTGGTGAATGAGATTTATTTTCTTTTGATGCTTGAAAAATACAAAAACCAATTAGAGAAACATGATTTACAATAGCAGGCGCTTTTCTTTTAATTTCATGATATAGATATGCAGTTCGAGATTTTACGGGTTTAGAAAGGCATAAGTATTCTGAAATCTGGCCTAAAATTTTCAAAATTCTGTAATCCGTTTCATGATTTTTTATTTTTGTTGGAAGGGAATAGAATTTCTTGAGTTTGGAAAATTTCTTTTGATTTCTGGCTGAAATCAGTTTCTTTTTATAATCATAAAATGTATATTTAGAAAAAAAATCTATGTGACTACCTAAAGTACATATACTATCAACAGTTTTACCAATTGAAACAAATTGTGTACTTGAACATTGATGAAAATCTGAAATTTCATTAATTTGATAGCTTTCAGCGAAACTATAAGAATCAAAAACCAAACCACAATTTTGACAGACAATTTCATGTTCATTATTGATTAAAACTCCACCACATTCAGAACATCGCTGTTTTTTTAAATGCTCTATTTTTGAGACATCTGAAGTCATAAGTTGAGAAATGATGCGTATTAGATTGTTAAATGATTTTTTGGGTTTAGATGTAATTTTGAATGTCAATATTTCTCTTTCAAAGGATTGAATGATATTATATGAGAGACTTAATTGAAAATAAAAAATAAGAATAAATTCTCAAAATCTAATTCGCAATATTATTTAGGAGTTTATATCCATTTGAAATAAATTTGTAGTATTGTATGACTAAAAATCCAAGTATTTTTGAATATTTTATAGACCAAAATTGCATCGTATATAAGTTCCCTAATTATTTACTAATATATAGAGGCGTAATTCTTACAAATATTTCATACTATCGAGAAATAAATAAGAAATTGCAAGAGATTAGTCAAAAAAAAATCAATTCTATTATTTATATTTCTCCTTTGAAAAAACAAACAACTCTTTGGTTTCATTCGAGAAATTTTGATTTATCTGATTTTAATTCAATTGTTAATAATCTATGTTTAAAATATTCCAATTATATTAAAGAAATTCCTGATGATTCAATTGTGGATGAATTTTTTATACATCCTTACATCCAAAATGAGAATTTTATTATTCTTGATGATAAGTCCAATGGAAAATTCGAAATAAAAGCAAATCTCCAGAAATCAGTTTTCCTTTATAAAATTATTTTAGAAAACAAACGAAATCAGATTGAAAATAATCAATTTTTACAAGAATTCTTTGATTATTTGATAATTGCTAGAATCCCTGGAATAATTCAATTGAAAATACCGGAAAACTTGTTTCATAAAGTATGTATTATAATTTTTCTTGAGAAATTAGAATCTAAAATTGCTTTTGAAGGATATTTAAAATCCCTTCAGATTTTGAGCATGATCAAGTTTGAAAAAATAAAAATTCAAGATTTCAGGCGAATTTTACAAAAAAAAATAATAAAACCACATTACCAAATGAATTTTAATGATTTTTACAATAAATTCTTCAGAAACCTAGAAAAGAATAAGCAAATTACACAATTGGAGAATAATTCTGTGAAATTACTAGAAAAATTAGATCTTGAAAATTCTGGATTGTACAAATTATCTACAAATATCTACAGAAATGAAATTAATCAATTTCTTTTCTTGTTAACAATAGAAACATTTCCCAATTTAGTTTTCATTCTAAAAAATTACTATAGAAGCTGTAAATCTTTATTTATTATTTCATCAAATCTGGAATTGATTAAATTAATAAAAAACAGAAGTAACATCGAAAAACTACCAAAAATCTCCTTCTTCTTCATCCAAAATCCAAAAAAATTTCTTGAAAATTGCTTAAACTATGAAAAACCAATTTCTTCAAAATCGTTGCATTTGTCCAATTAAATATAAAAACAATGTTCTATTATGTACATTGATCGTGGGGATCTAGGCAATCCCTTGAAACTCTATACAGAGTGGAGCCGTGCCTATAGCGGACTGAGAAAATTTCGAAGGAATATGATTCTTTTTGGAGAAATATTCTTACTAACCAATGATACACTCCCTATTTGAGATGGGTTACGGTAAAGTCGTTTTTGTAGGAAAACGATAATTACCTTAAAGAACAAAAACGATCAGGCCAGGGATGGAGCAATCGTAAGTTCAATAACTCATGCACAAGTTGTGGGGTGTTAAGGTCCAAGAATATGGACTCAAATAGATGATTATTTTTGACAAATTGATCACTGATATATTAACTGGAGAAGCAAGAATAAGAAATTAATTAACAAGGTAATAAAAACTCCCGTTAGTAATAGAGCTAATTTTACTTTAATTAAATATAATTGGTTAAATATAATTAGGTTTGATTTTATAGCAATTGAATTAAAAGAAATAAACTTATACATCTCGAGCAGAATACCATTTCTTATTTGAATTAATCTTAATGTTAAAATTTCTTGAATAAAAAAAACAAAACCTTTAATATAGCTATTAGGAATTATATGAAAAAAAAGTGAAAATAATACAAAGAGAATACATAAAATCTGAAAAGTTCGAAAAATATATATTAAATTAAAATTCAAAGTTATGGAAATCATGATTATTCGGTTTTCTAATTAACAAGGATGGATGGAAATATCATTCCAAGTATTTTCTTAAATGCTTCCAATATTCCAGAACTTTCAATAGCAATTGTTTGAATTAAGTGAATTTTTTCATTATTTTCTAATCCAAAGGATTCTGAAATTTCTTTTGAATCAATTAAATCATCTAAATCTCTTTTATTTAAACAAATAACAACTGGTAATTCCTTGATTTTTTCTTGTAAATAGAAATTTAACTCTTTCCAAGAAGTTACATTATCTTTGAAATACTTTCTTTGAGAATCAACAATAAACATAATCCCATCAATTCCATAAAGAGTTGAAGGCCGAGTTGACGCATAGAAATCTTGGCCTGTTGCAGTGTATAATGAGATTTTAACCGTCCATTCACTTCCTTTAAGCTGCAAAATTCCAAAATCAAAAAACAAAGTTCTACCTGTCGTTGTGTTTATTGAGGTGACTAAATTCTCTTTATTAAACACACGAAATAAACTTCTCAAACTTGTAGTCTTTCCAGACATTGCACAGCCATAATATACTATTTTAATTTGAATTTCCCTTTTTTTGTAATTTATTATCATATTTATCCCCATAAACTTTCAAATGTATCAGAAAAATTTGAAGTATTTTGCATATTCAATAGATGCATGAAATTTTCACTCCATTCATTATCAATAAATTGTAGAATTCTTTCAATAGGAGCTTGCTTATATGCAATTGTTCCAAATAAAACTCTAGGTGAAATATTTGTTTTAATATTAAGATCGTACAAAATTTGCATCCGATGAAGAATGTTTATTGACCTTTTACAAGCATTGAAAAAATTCAAGATTTCCTTTTTAATAATGTTTTCTTTGATTTCCTTTTCTTCAATCTCAAAATTCATAATTGAATTTTTCTTTTCTTGAGGAATTTTTCGAAATTTTGTTTTTTTTGCAATAATTCGCTTCATTTTTTCAATCTCTATTTCTGTACGATTAATTGCGTTCTCATAAATCCATTTTTCTAATTTTAAATCGAAATTTGGGAAAATTCTACCTACTATTTCTGTTTTTAAATTTGTATTTCCAATTTCGAGTTTTAAAAAGTAATTTGTTTTTGCATATAATTCATTATAAACTTGTATATAATTTGTATACGAATTTTTGTCAATTAATACTCCAAATATCCAAGATTGGAAAGTGTCAATATTTTTGATTGCATTTTGTATTGCGTGTGGAAAACATAAAAAAACATTTCGTTCAATATTTAAATCACTATCTTCATAATTTGAAATTTCCATGAAGTCAATTTTATTGATAAAATCGGAGAGAAATATTAACTTGTTTCGAAAGGGGATTAAATCTGCTAGTTCATTAATAATATCATCAATCCTTTGTTCATCATCTGATAAAACTACTATTGGAATTCGATCCAAAAGACATTTAATCAATAAAGATACATCTTCAATCTCTGAACAACTAAAAACATTTATTAGATCCATTTTTCTCCTCCCAAAGGTAACTGATTAAAAATTGAATCAATCTTTATTGAAGGAACCAAACTATCCGATTTTTCTGCATTATGAAGAATTTTTTCCAATTTCTTACAATATTTAGGTATTATCAGCCTAAGAAGACCTAATTTCTGTCTTCCTTTTATTATTTTTGCTGAAAATATTGCATTTTCAACTTTGTTTATAAATTGGAATTCATCAATACATTCAAGCAAGATTGAACTAACATGCATTCTTTTTAACTGCCAGGCACA
>Ga0164318_10006766_pt1 | contig 11101 bp, 10 predicted proteins | sample GuaBasSedimGuay9_FD_113734 | JGI IMG/M metagenome (GOLD analysis project Ga0164318, IMG submission 113734) | Subseafloor sediment microbial communities from Guaymas Basin, Gulf of California, Mexico - Guay9, Core 4571-4, 0-3 cm | ecosystem: Environmental > Aquatic > Marine > Hydrothermal vents...
CATAGTATTGGAGCCGGATTGTTAATAGCTGAAATTCAAACACCTTCTGATACAACCTATCGCGTTTTTGACTGGAACAGAGTTGACGATACGGGCAAGCCCAGGCAACTCCACATCGAGCAGGCGCTGGAAAGCATCCACTTCGACTCGTCCGGCGACAATCTTTCGGTAACTACTACAGGGCGACTGGTTGATTGCGAGTATTTTAAGATAGATAAAGAACACCAATCTGAGAGTTGTGAGGGGCTTTTATCGCCGGGCGAAATGAAAATACTGATTATTTTAGCCGGCTCCGGAACGGTACTCGGAGAGGGAGGAACTGCCGTTGAATTCAATGCTGGTGATACCTTGCTCGTTCCCGCTGTTTATGAAGGAGCGATGCGATTTGCCGCCGATACGCAATATCTTACAATAACCATTTAACCCGGGCTACAACCGTCAATCTTTCTTGCGAATTGCTCCTCGCAGGCCCTCCATCTTCAGATAACCTTTCTTCCAGACAACGAAGCCCGAGACTGCGAAAACAATGATATACACAACGCCGGCATATCTGGTTCTTATCTGACTCATTATCAGGCCGATTACCGCATAAGCGCTGGCCAATACGTAAGAAATTGCGACTGTCTTTTTCAAAGGTATCCCCCTGTCAATCATTTGGTCGTAGATATGGCCGCGGTCTGAAACAAGCAATGGCCTGTGATTGAGTAATCTCCTTACCAGCGCAACTGCTGTATCGAGGATTGGCAGACCAAAAACAACTATCGAGGCCATCCACCATCGCGGAATTCCCTCTGCAAATAAAATCATCAACGCCGCAACCGTAAAACCCAGCAGCATACTTCCGGCGTCGCCCATAAATATCTTTGCCGGATGGCGATTGAATGGCAGAAAGCCAAAGACGCCCCCTACAAGCCCAAGACAAATTATAATCCGTACAGGGTCGCCGACTTCACTGGCCCCCCATGTCGCCAGATGCACCGCCAAAAACAGCATAGCAACCGTAATAATCGCCGTTACCCCCGCACAAAGCCCATCAAGTCCGTCAAGCAGGTTCAACGAATTTGTAGCACCAAGAACAAAAAACACAACAATTAAAGCTTCCAGTACCCTCTCAAGATTATGTGGGACAGGTAAATTTAACTGGGTGCTCAGGAAATGCAGGTTTGGCACAATACCTACCAGCAACAGAATAAGCGCTGCGACAATTTGCCCTGCTATCTTTTGTATTGGCTTTATATCGAATATGTCATCGGCAAGTCCGACTAAGCACGCTATTGCTCCGCCAGCCAGTATTCCAAGCAGCCACTTCAAGATATGGCCGAGATATGCCTTCTCTTGCAAACAGCCAACACTTATCAATACGCCAGCCGTCAGGCCGATGAGTATGCCGATGCCGCCAAGATACGCTATCGGCTCTCTGTGCGTCTTGACCAGATGGTCAGGCCTGTCAACAATTCCGAATCTTACGGCTATTTTCTTGCACATCCACGTAGCCGCCAGCGAACAAACAAAAGAAGCCAGCAATACGGGCCAAAATCTAAATACCCAAACAATCGGCCTGGCCGGCCCAATTATGTTATCAAGTATCATTGTTCTTATGCTCTTATATCAATTTCAGTTAGCCCCCCGATTTATTCGGGGGGTCGTCGTTTTGGTTAGCCCTGCCATCACTATGGCAGGATTATTATTCAGTTTTGGTTAGCCCTGCCATCACTATGGCAGGGTTATTATTCAACCCCCCGATTTATTCGAGGGGTTAGATTTGCTATGAACTATGAACTCATAGCCAGACTTCGCTATCGTAACGAAGCATAATTAACCTATCCTTAAAGCCGTCGAAACGGATATTTGTTTTCTTACCGAGCGATTCTTTCAATATCCATTTTGGAAAGTTCGCACCCGCTTTGATTGACAGTGGCGCACCGCCGCCGAATCGCGGATTTACCTCGATGAACTTTATCTTGTTGTCTTTGGTTAAAAATAACTGCAAAGTTACAACTCCCGGGCCTGCGCCGAGCTTTTCGACCAATCGTGCCGCTTCACTCATAATACGAGGGTGCTTTATTATCTGCCCCTTGCTCACCTCGCCGCTTCTTACCTCAATGCGTTTTCTGGGGACAACACAGCGCACCTTCATTTCAAAATCAACATACACATCACAGGTATGTTCGACGCCCTCGACAAATTCCTGAACGATGCAGTTTGGTATTCTTCCGGCAAAGAATGACAGTTCTTTACGATTGTTCACAACGGCATTGCCCCTGCTGGCATAGCCGTCCCAGGGTTTAAGAAAGCAGGGCCATTTGAATTTTGAATTTTGAATTTTGAATTTTGAAAGTGCGGCCCGAACGCTCATAGTATCAGGGGTATCGAAACCGTTCCTGATTAAGAAGCGATAAGTTTTTCTCTTGTCCTGGCAAATGTCAACCACTTCCGGTGATGAGACAAGCACGCAGCAGCCCATCGCTGCAAATTTCGGCTTGTTCTTCGCCAACAGTTTCAAATCCAAATCAACGGTCGGAATAAGCAGCTTTATCCTGTTTGCTTTGACAATAGATAGGAGTTGTTTGATGTAGCCGGCGTGTGTTGTCGGCTTGACCAGAAAACCCTTATCGCACAATTGCAGGGCAGAACTCAACTCAGTGGTGTCGGCGCCAAAAATGTGAGCGTTGATTTTGAGTTGTGCCGCCGCCTTGCGAAAGCTATTGAGCAGAGAAACTCGTCTGCCGATGCAGGTGAATAAGATGTTGAGATTTTTAGTTTTCAATTTCCGACCTCAAATTTCTACTCATCAATCATAAATCGTAAATCATCGGTCGTCAATTACATAATTGTTAATTCCTTTGACTTATGTGTATTATCAACCTAAACTATACTTGAATTTTACGAACTGAATCAGGGAAAATAAAATTGCTGAAAGTAAATGAAAATCCGCCGATTACCTGGCCTGAAGGAAAATCCATTACCAACTTCGCCGGCCTGTGGTGGGTCGCACATACCAAAAGCCGAAACGAAAAAGCCCTGGCCCAGGATTTGATTCGGAAAGACATCAGTTATTTTCTTCCTATGGTATGGAAGGTTCGGCGCCGAAGGGGCAGAACAATGCGCTCGCTTTTACCTTTATTCAGTGGCTATCTGTTTTTTTGTGGCGATGAGAGCCAACGGGTAGAACTGCTGCGAACAAATCGCGTGGCGAACTTAATCGAGGTCAAAGACCAGGGGAAATTAGTTGAAGAGCTGCTGCAAATTGAGCGGGCTTTTCAAGCCGGCGTAAATCTCTCGCCGCACAGCTATATCAGGGCCGGCCAGCAATGCCGTGTTATAGGCGGGCCGTTAGCCGATTTACAAGGGATTGTACTTGAAACAAAAACCGTTACGCGCCTTGTTTTGCAGATAGATATGCTGGGCCAGGCGGCAAGCGTGGAAATAGATTCAGATATGATAGAGGTTGTTGAATAACAGGAGTTGACAGGATGAAGATTTGCGTGGTTGGGGTTGGTTATGTCGGATTGGTTACAGCCGGGTGTTTGGCGGAGGCCGGTAATGATGTTGTCTGCGTAGATAATGACAGCGAGAAAATCGTAGGCCTGAAAAGCGGAGTAATCCCAATTTATGAGTCGGGGCTGACCGAAATAGTCAAACGCAACGAAAAGCTTGGTCGGCTGCGCTTCACAACCGAGCTGAAATCCGGCGTGGATAATTCTCTCATCATCTTTCTTGCTGTTGGCACGCCTTCATTGCCGGACGGCTCGGCAGATATATCAGCGATACTTTCGGTCGCCTCCGACATCGGTGAAAATCTCAACGAATACAGAATTATCGCAACAAAAAGCACCGTGCCGGTAGGTACACACAAAAAGGTAACGGACATTATAAAATCCAAAACGCAAACGCCGTTTGATTATGTCAGTAATCCGGAGTTTCTAAAAGAAGGCGCCGCCGTTGAGGATTTTATGCGTCCCGACAGAATAATCATCGGCACAACTAATCCAGCCGTTATGGAGATAATGAAGCAGCTTTACAGCCCATTTATGCGAAAGGCAAATCGCATACTGTTTATGGACCCCGTTTCAGCCGAAATGACAAAGTACGCAGCCAATACTATGCTGGCAACGAGAATCTCGTTTATGAACGAAATCGCTGAACTGTGCGAAAAAACCGGCGCAGATGTCGAGCAGGTCAGAGGCGGCATCGGCAGCGACTCACGCATCGGACGGGCATTTTTGTTTCCCGGCGTTGGCTTTGGCGGCAGTTGTTTTCCCAAAGACATTCGGGCGTTGATTCATACCGGCGCCGAATACGGAGTTGAAATGACAATAGCTAAATCCGTACAGCAGGCAAATACAAATGCACAGGAAAGATTCGTAAAACGCATTAAAGCCCATTTTGCCGGACGGGAGAACAAAACCGTATTAGCTGTCTGGGGACTTGCTTTCAAGGCAAAGACAGATGACGTCAGAGAATCACCGGCAATTTACTGCATAAAGAAGCTGCTTGATTCCGGGATGAAGGTAAAGGCCTATGACCCTGAAGCGGCACCGGCAGCATCAACTGCCTTGGATGGTAGAATTGAAACCTTCCGGAACGGATACGAAGCGCTTGACAACGCAGATGCCCTCGTTATATTTACCGACTGGCAGGAATTCAGAAATCCGGATTTTGAAGTTATTAAAACGAAGCTGAAAAGACCTCTTATCTTCGATGGAAGAAACCTCTACGACCCCAATGTTGTTAAAAAAGCGGGAATTGAATATCACAGTGTTGGCAGAAAATAAAGGGCGAACTTATGAACATTGTTATTAGAAGTTTGGGAATAGTTTTTGTCGTTATTGCGATTGTGTATTTTCTAAAGCCGGACGTTATGAAGTGGCTGATGGATTTCTTCAAACAGGGCAAACGCTTATACTTTGCAGGATTGATAAGATTTGTATTAGCGATTGTTTTCTTACTCGCCGCTACCAAATGCAGCAAACCAAAAGTAATAGGCGCCTTTGGGGTTCTTTTCATAATCGGGGGATTATTGATATTTATAATTCGCCTTGAGAAGCTCAAATCCTATATCGGCTGGTGGCAGAAACAATCGGTATTGCTGCTTCGAGTCCTTGCTATAATCACTTTGGCCATCGGAGCAGTCATTATTTATTGCGCATAAGGATAAAGTATGAAAACGCTTGTTACCGGTGCAGCCGGCTTCATTGGTTCACATTTATGCCAGCGACTTCTTGCGGATGGCTGGAATGTAGTTGGGCTTGATAATTTCGACGATTTTTACGACCCCAAAATCAAACGTCGCAACATTGCCGAGTGCCTTAAAGACAGGAATTTCCAGCTTGTTGAAGCCGACATTCGCGACATCGCTGCTATGGATAAGGCCGTTGCAGACGATATTGAAATAATCATACACTTGGCCGCAAGGGCAGGCGTCAGGCCTTCTATCGAAAAGCCCTTGCTCTACGCCGACGTCAATATAAACGGAACTATGGTTCTGCTCGAAGCCGCCAGGAAGCACAGCGTAAAAAAATTCATTTTCGGCTCAAGCTCAAGCGTCTATGGAAACAACAAAAAAATCCCATTTTCTGAAGGAGACAGCGTTGATTTTCCAATCTCGCCCTATGCAGCGACCAAAAAGGCCTGTGAGCTTATCTGCCATACTTATTATCATCTTTACAGGATGTCGATAACCTGCCTGCGTTTTTTCACGGTTTATGGCCCTCGGCAAAGGCCTGACCTGGCCATTCACAAATTTGCAAAACTCATCGAACAGGGCAAACCGATACCGGTCTTCGGCGATGGTTCTATGATGCGGGACTTCACGTATATCGATGATATTATTGACGGTATAGTTGCAGCGATGGAAAAATGCAGCGGCTCCAACATCTATAATCTCGGCGAGGCAACGCCGATAAGCGTCAACGATTTGATTGTCGAAATCGAAAAGGCGCTTGGTAAAAAGGCGGTTAGGAAGTATCTTCCTCCTCAGCCCGGCGATGTCGAACGCACTTACGCCGACATTACCAGGGCCATCCAAGATTTGGGGTATAATCCGACAACAACTATCGAATATGGCCTGAAAAAATTCACCGACTGGCTCAAACAAAATGATTTGCAGTCCTAACAATGATATATGCTTTCTTGCTCCTAATTTTCTTGCAATACTATCGTGTTAGATGTAAAGTGAGCGGCCCGTAGAGACTGCTTGTGGACGAAGAAGTTGGCGGCGTAGCCAAGTGGCCTAAGGCGACGGTTTGCAAAACCGTTATTCGGCGGTTCGAATCCGCCCGCCGCCTTTATATGAGGATTGGTGAATAAAACAACCGACTCATTTTAACTTCGCATTATGACAATCCGCATTCTGGTTTTCAGGGTTGAATAATTTCACTTGACAAAGTAGCTATGGTCAACTATTTAGGCGGTTTTTGGTATTTAGATTATGCGTATTGAGCCGTTTTGAGCGGCATTATGGAGTAATTGCTAATGTTACCTACAAAAAAAACCAGCAAAAGCAGAACACGGACTCGCCGCAGTCATCACCGGCTAAAAGCAGAGAACTATTCGGTTTGTCCCCGGTGCGACCACGCAAAGCTGCCACATACAGCGTGTGAAAATTGTGGTTATGTTAATCCGGATATAACATTAAAGCTTGGCAAGGAGAGAGCATCCAAATAATGCGAATCGCAATTGACGCAATGGGAGGCGACAATGCGCCGGACGAAATCATATCAGGTGCGTTAGAGTCCATCGGGTTGCTCGATGAAGATGACGAACTGATACTCGTCGGGCCAAAAGAATTGGTTATTGATAACTTAAAATTGCCTATCAAAAAGAACAAAAAAACACCGATTGAAAATAATCAATATACAATAATCAATAATCAATTATCTGTGGTTGATGCTCCCGATATAATTGGGATGGACGAGCCGCCGATAGAGACACTGCGGAAAAAAGTCAAAAGCTCCATCGCCGTTATGGCCAAGCTTGCTAAAAGGGGCAGGGCGGACGCTGTGATTTCAGCAGGCAACACCGGCGCCTGCGTTGCGGCATTCCAGATGAGAATGAGAAACCTGCCCAGCGTCAATCGGCCTGGTATAGCGGTGGTGTTTCCTACCTTTGAGGGCCCGGTAACGATATGTGATGTGGGGGCGAACATCGCTTGTAAGCCGATAAACCTTTATCAATACGCTGTTATGGCCGGCGTTTATTCAAAAAATTTGCTTGGGATTGAAAATCCGAAGGTTGGCCTTATGAGCATTGGCTCAGAGGACGCCAAGGGCAATGAGGTTGTTAAAAAGGCGCGTGAGTTGATAAAATCAGATAAGAATATAAACTTTGTCGGCAACATCGAAGGCAGAGACATATTCAGAGGGGTTTGCGACGTTGTGGTCTGTGATGGATTCGTCGGAAATGTAATCTTGAAACTTACCGAAGGGCTTGTTGACGGCCTGTTCAAGGCGATAAAACACGAGCTTATGGCAGAGAAGTTGCGGCTTGCTATGAAGTTCAAGCCGGTGATGATGAGGATTTACAAGAAGTATGACTACAACGAATATGGAGGAGCGCTTTTGTTAGGCATTAACGGCACAGCAATGATATGTCACGGCTCAAGCAAAAGCAGAACCATAAAGAATGCCATTTTGGCTTCCAAAAAATACCACACAGAAAAAATAAACGACAGAATTATTGAGTACCTATCCAAAACTTCTATAAGGACAATCGATGAACAAGCTGACTAATGACCGGGCTCCGGCATATCGTGCGGTTATTACCGGTTACGGCTCTTATGCGCCGGAGAAAATTTTAACCAATGATAACTTGGCAAAAATGGTGGATACCTCGGATGAGTGGATTACAACTCGCACAGGCATTAAGAGACGCCACATCGCCTCCGACAGCGAAACCACGGCTTCTTTAGCTACCGAAGCGGCGAAAAGAGCCTTGGCAGAAGCAAAACTCGACGCAAAGAAGCTTGACCTTATTATTGTCGGCACTATCACGCCGGAGATGGTATTCCCATCGACGGCATCCTTTGTACAGCGCTCTCTTGGAGCAAAGAAAGCATGGGTGTTCGATTTGGCTGCTGCCTGTAGCGGTTTTGTGTACGGCCTGTCAATCGTACAGCAGTACATAGAAAGCGGTCGGCTGAACAATGCTCTTGTAATAGGCGCTGAAACTTTGACAAAGATTACCAACTGGCAGGATAGAACCAGTTGCATCCTTTTCGGGGACGGCGCAGGAGCGGTAGTGCTTGAGCGAACCGACGACGGACGCAAAGGTATTATGTACAGTACTATGTTTTCAGATGGAGAACGCTGGGAAGCGTTGAATTGCCAGGCCTATGGTTCTCGCTACCCAGCGGACAAAAAACTGGACGAACCGAATAAAATCTATATGGAAATCAAGGGCAGAGAAGTATACCAACAGGCGGTTCGGCGGATAGTTGAAGCTGTTACCGATTGTATGGAGCATTGTGGATTGACTAATGACGATATTGCGATGGTTATTTCGCACCAGATGAACGCAAGGATTATTGAGTCGGCAGCAAAACGGCTGAACCTGCCGGATGAAAAAGTCTATCTAAATATTGCCGAGTATGGTAATACTTCGGCTGCTTCGGTACCAATCGCTTTTGACGGGTGTGCACGAGAGGGGAAAATCAAGCGGGGAGATATCGTAATTTTCGTGGCTTTTGGTGCAGGCCTGACGTGGGGAGCAAATGTAATTCAATTTTAAGTGGCGCAATACGATACACGAATTATGAAGACGGCTTTTTTATTTCCGGGACAGGGCGCCCAGACCGTAGGAATGGGCAGGGAAATTGCAGAGCAATTCCCCGCAGCGACAGAGATTTTCGAAAAGGCAAATGATATTGTTGGCTTCGATTTGAGCAAACTTTGTTTCGAGGGACCCGCAGAACAACTAAATACCACAGCGATTTCGCAGCCTGCGATTTTCGTAACTTCCGTCGCCATATTAGAGGTACTCAGAAGTGAACCAGCTACCCGTGATATAAAGCCGGATATAACAGCAGGTCTTAGTTTAGGCGAATACACTGCCTTGTATGCTGCAGGAGTGATTAATTTTAAGGATGCACTTGTTCTTGTCGCCAAACGCGGCCAAGCGATGCAGGCCGCTGCCGAAGCTACCGATGGGGCAATGGTTAGTATCATTGGGCTTGATGAGGAAAAAGTAAATCAGCTTTGCAGTGAAGCTGGCCAGGGCGAACTTTTACAGGCCGTAAATTTCAACTGCCCGGGACAGACTGTAATAAGCGGCAGCAAAACTGCGTGTGGGCGTGCCGAAGAGTTGGCCGAGAAGTACGGCGCTATAAAAGCTGTTCGGCTGGAGGTGGCGGGCGCTTTTCACACAAAGATGATGTCAACTGCTGCGCAAGCTCTCGAAAGGGCGTTGCAGAATTGCGAAATTGCGCCGCCTTCTGATGTCAGGACCATTGCCAATATCAGTGCCGACTACTATCAGAGCGCTGAAAAAATTGCAGAAGGGCTGATAAAGCAGTTGACTTGCCCGATTCTTTGGCAAAAATGTATGGAACGGTTGCTGGCCGATGGTGTTGAAAAGTTTTATGAGATTGGCCCGGGAAGAGTCCTGACCGGACTTATGCGAAGAATCAGCAGAAAAACAAAGGTTATCAACATAAGCAATCAGATAGTTATTTAGCCCCGCCACCTGTGGGCGGGGTTGGTTATTTAGCCCCCAACTTTATGTTGGGGGTTTATTTGGAGGTCAGAATATGTCAGAAAAGAGACTTGCCGTAGTAACAGGTGCCGCAAGGGGGATAGGTCGGGCAATCGTTCTTGAACTGCTCAGGCAGGGACGTATTGTCGCAGGGCTTGACATAAATGATGAGCAATTAGGTGAACTTGAAAATACTGCCAAAGAAGCGGGCTTTGATGTTATTACCAGACGTGTTGATATTACCGATACCGCTGCGCTGACAGAAGCGCTCGAATCTTTAGCTTCTGAACACAGCGGCATAGGTATTCTGGTCAACAATGCCGGCATCACGCGGGATAAGCTGATGATGCAGATGAAGCAGGAGGATTTTGACAGTGTTATCAGTGTGAATCTCCGTGCGGCTTTTATGGCTACTACGATAGCGTTAAGGTCAATGGTTAGAAACAGGTTTGGTCGTATAATAAACATAAGCTCGGTTGCGGGCGTGATGGGCCAAGCCGGTTCGAGCAACTACGCTGCCAGCAAGGCCGGTCTTATTGGAATGGCAAAGTCGGTGGCGCGGGAAGTCGGCAAAAAGAACATTACCGTCAATTGTATTGCACCGGGCTTTATTATGACGGAAATGACAGACGTTCTTTCGGATGCTGTCAAGGCCGCCGCCAAGCAGATTATTCCTGTGCGAAGATTTGGTGGTGTTGACGACGTCGCCAAAGCGGTGGCGTTTTTTGCAAGTGACCAAGCCGGCTACATTACCGGCCAGGTGTTGTGCGTCGATGGCGGAATGGCAATGTAATTTGTTTGGCTCACCGATTTATTGCGGGGTTGTTTAGGTGATAAATAACTATTGATTATTGGGGATGCCTGGTTATGATGTCGGCAAATGAAGAGAATTCTTGCAAACAGAACGACTAAAATCGATTCCAGTGGGATTCGCAAGGTCTTTGCGCTGGCGGCGTCGCTGGAAAACCCCGTCAATTTCTCAATTGGTCAGCCGGATTTCGATGTACCGGAAAAGCTCAAAAACGAAGCAATAAAAGCAATCAAAGCGGGGGCGAACAAGTATTCGCAAACGGCGGGCGATGGGCTGCTGAAAGAAAAAATCACTGAGCATATCAAAAATGAGTTCGGCTGGGAAAATCCAGCGGTACTGGTTACCAGCGGAGTCAGCGGGGGGTTATTACTGGCGTTTATGGTGCTTATCAATCCCGGTGATGAAGTGATTATACCCGACCCATATTTCGTGATGTACAAACACTTAGTCAATATGTTGGGTGGCGAATGCGTTTTTATCGACAGCTATCCGGACTTTGAACTGCCTGTCGAAAAAATTACTCGGGCCATAACCGCCAAAACCAAGCTGCTCATACTCAACTCACCCTGTAATCCAACCGGTGTAGTATATTCCGAACAG
>Ga0164318_10006767_pt1 | contig 11101 bp, 12 predicted proteins | sample GuaBasSedimGuay9_FD_113734 | JGI IMG/M metagenome (GOLD analysis project Ga0164318, IMG submission 113734) | Subseafloor sediment microbial communities from Guaymas Basin, Gulf of California, Mexico - Guay9, Core 4571-4, 0-3 cm | ecosystem: Environmental > Aquatic > Marine > Hydrothermal vents...
GGACTTGAACCCGCACAGGCTATTGCCCACTAGGTCCTTAACCTAGCGTGTCTGCCAATTCCACCACCCCGGCACTATTCATTTCTAAAATAACGCCAGCAGGAATGATGCAACCATAAACAGCACTGCAAGAACTGAAGTAGCTTTGCTGAGAAGGCTGGCTGCACCTCTGTTGCCAAATGATGCTGTAAGGGCACCGCCGCCGCCGAATGCGCCGGAGAGGCCATCTCCCTTTGACTTCTGAAGCAGAACAACTGCAATAAGAAGTACGCAGATCACTGAATGCAAAAACGTTAAAACCGCTGTCATTTATGTTTCTCCTTCATTTCGAAGCCGATATATACAACAAGGCGAAGCATCTGGCAAGGCTCCTTTTAAGCTATTTGTTGTCAAACAGATACAGTATATCTTTCAGTGTCAGATTACTTCCCGGACACTGTGTGTGCGATCCTTCCACCAGACGGTGAATTGTAATGAAGTCTCTGTCTATTGAATACCGTACTGCAAGTCTGCGCAACAAAATCCCCAGGGAATCCATCTGTGCAGCAGTGGGAACTGTGCGGTTAAAATTTCCCACCAGACATATACCCACAGAATATTCGTTTGCACCTTTTGCGTGGGCACCCTGAAATGGAAGAACTCTGCCGTATTCAACCTCTCCATCTGCACTGAGTGAACCATTGCCAATAACAAAGTGGTACCCCACATCGTTCCAGCCGTTTACAACACGGTGCAGAACCCTGAAACAGGCTGCGTTTCCTGTTTCCGTTGCCGAGTGATGAACAACAATTCCGGAAATCTGTTTCATCAGGGAAGAGCCCGGGTTTTCAAGAGGTCGAGCCTTTTCCGCCACTTCATCTTCTGTTACCCCGGGGTGTTCCGGCCTAAAACCTGTCCTGATTAGCCATTCGAGATATTTCACTTATATTCAGCTCCACGCGAAGATGCTTATTGTTTAGACTTGTGTTTCCTTATGGAGGTAATATTATGCCAGATCGCAATACCGGTACAAGGGTAGGGGTTTACGTGGATGTTTCCAATCTCACCATGAACGGCGGATACGGTATGCGGTATGAAGTGCTTCGGGAATTCGCCTGCCGTAACGGAGCCCGTCCAGTTCGACTCAACGCCTATGTCAGCTTTGACGAAGCCAGAGCTCGGACAGACTTTGATTACAGAGACAAGCAGAGAAGATTCCACAGTGCTCTTCGTGACATCGGCTTCAAGGTCATCCGGAAGGTGGTCAAATGGTATACCGATGAAACCGGAGCCAGGTTCGGAAAGGCAAATGTAGACCTCGACCTTGCAGTGGATGCCCTTCTCCAGTCGGATAAGCTGGACAAGGTTCTTATTGCCACTGGAGACGGTGATTTCGTAAGGGTGATAAGCACTATTCAGAACAAGGGCTGCCGTGTTGAGGTTCTGGGTTTTGACAATGTGTCCAGAGAACTTCGAGACGAAGCGGATCTCTATGTATCGGGTTATCTTGTCCCCAATCTTCTTCCTTTCAAGGGAATGGAAGATTACTCAAAATGGGGCGCAAAAGGTTCTTTCGTCAGAGGCATCTGTGTAAGTCACGAAAAAGGGTTTGGTTTCTTTAGATTCCTGGACACCTTTCAGGGTGAAATGTGGTTGATTGACAACAGAGACCCGGGGTCACCGTATTCAAACATATTCTTTCACGATTCGAATCTTCCAACCAATGTGGATTACTACAAGCTTCCGGACAGAGATCTGGTTTTTGAATTTGAAATCGCAGACGGAACTGACCCTGGAAAGACCCAGGCAATCAACATCGGATGTCTGCGGGCACTTACCTGACAGACAAAACTGTGTGTGTACGCCTGATCCAATGAACAGATTTTCAGGGAGGCTTTTTTGAACTGGATGGTGATTGTGAACACAAAGGCCGGAGGAGGTAGCGCCGGCAGAATGTGGAAACACTCACAAGCTTCTCTGACTGCTGCCGGTATTGAGTTTACTGCAAAGTTTACCGAGGCGCCTGCACAGACAAGACTTCTGGCCGCGAATGCCTCTTCTTCCGGCTTTGACGGCGTGGCAGTTTATGGAGGAGACGGGACTGTTTCCGATGCCGCTGCCGCCATCTCCACCCTTGAAAACAAACCGGTTCTGGCTTTCCTTCCTGCAGGATCAGGAAACGACTGGTTCAGATCGCTGGGTTTTGAAAATGCAACTGTTGAAGACTGTGCGGCAGCAATGGCGGAAGGTGTCACCAGGCGGGTAGATACCGGATTGTGCCTGTGGCCCGGCGGCAGGAGATTTTTTCTTAACTCTGCAGGTGTGGGTTTCGATGCTCTTGTTCTGAGGAGAGCCGTGAATTCTCGCCGTTTTCTTCCCTTTGGAAGCATGAGCTACCTGCTTTCTCTGGCGGCGTCGGCAGTTTTTCCTCCCAGATGGAAGGCTACAGTTTCCTGCGACGGAAAGCCCTTTTACAAAGGTGACTATCTCACCATTACAACAGGTATCGGCAGGTATTCAGGAGGAGGAATGCAGCTCTCTCCCGCAGTGGAACCCGATGACGGGCTCCTGGACAGCGCTGTTGTTTCACCGATGAATTTCTTCGGGATTGCAGCACATATTTCAAATCTTTACGACGGAACCCTTCTGGATACGAAATACGCAACTGCAGCCCGGGGAAGTATTATAAGGATCGAACCTTTCAAACCAGGTTCCATTCTGCTGGAACTTGACGGTGAGGTTGTTGAGCCAGACGCAGATTCAGAATACATTGAACTGGTTTCAAAACCGTCAGATCTGACGGTTATTGTTCCACCCCCAGAATAAGCTCTGCGAGATCCCGCGGTGTAGAGGCGAACAGATCCGCTCCTGCGGCTTCAAGAGCCTCCCTGCTTCTGAACCCCCACAGCACAGAAACGCATGGAATTCCTGCAGCCTGTGCCACTGCTACATCCGCTTCCCCATCACCAGCCATAAGCACTGAATCCAGAGGAACATTGAATCTTTCGAGCATTTTAAAAAGCAGATCCGGAGATGGCTTTGCGGGGTGACCAGGCTGTGATCCGGTCACTGAAACAAACTCTGCAAATGAAAGATGATCTGAAACAGACTTTTCGAGACTTCTCTGAAGTTTGTTGCTGAGGATAAACATCTGCACCCCAGCCACCGTAACTCTGTGTATCAGATCCATCACACCGCTGTAGACGTATGCTTTTGACTGCTGCATCTCCGAGTATGCATTGTCTATCTCCCGCACCAGAGATGAGTTCATCTGTTCGGGAATATCGAGGGTTCTCAGCAGGTGTTCAACGCCGAAGCCAACTCCTTTTTCAATATCACCTGCCGTTTTTTCCAAAAGACCGTTTCTCCGGAGAACAGAGTTAACCGTTAAGGTAATGTCCGGTATTGTATTCACCAGAGTTCCGTCCATATCAAACACTACAGCCCTGTACTTCATTGAGACACACCTCCCCCTGGCTGAAGATAGCTGCTGCAAGCCAGGTCGGCGACCAGGCGGAGAATCTCTCCGTCTTCTATACTGACCTCTGCAGGCTGCCAGACCCATGCAGCTGTTAGATCGATCCCGTACACTGTCGCGGCAATAACGCATGCTGCCAGATATGAGCCCTGCAGTGAAGGATGTGCTCCGTCGGTGGAATAGGGGTTTATCTCCGGGTGTCCTGTTCTTACCAGTTCAAACGCAATACCACACGGTGCAACAGGGGAACCGTGTACAGCCCCCATTCTTGAATAGCCCGCTCTCAGCCCTTCAAGCATAAGAGGATCATTTTTCCTTGCCCATGTCATCAGGAAAACAGGGTTGCAGCCAGCTGCTTCAGTGAGCCAGGCGAGACTGTCTCCGAAAGTATAGGTTCTTGCAGGAGCAATCACGGGCATACAGCTCTGTTCCTGAAATATCACTGTATCCCACTGGCCGGTTAGAATCTCTTCACGCACAGACTGGTTGTTCCAGTGATCTTCAAAGCAGGCTCCTCCAGTTGTCAGCTGTTCAACTGTGAGGGTGTCCGGTTCAACAGATTCATATATCTGTTCTACCATACCGGACAGACCACCGTTTGCGGCGGTGTAGCTGTTACCCACAAAAAGAACAGATGGACCTGAGGCGACGACTGCCAGCAGAATCGCAAAACTCATCTGCCACCTCTGCAGACAACAGCTCTGAAAACCGAGTGATTCACCGCGTCTGAAACCAGAACGGAGTAAACGCCTGACGGAACACTAACGGACATATTAAACAAATTCTCGCCGGAGGTAACCGCTGTTGTATACCCGGCAACAGATCTCCCGGCAGTATCGTACATTACAATCTTCACAACCCCTGGTTCCGGGCAGTTCAACACAAACGGAAGAAACTCGGATACAACCGGATTGACCAGAAGAACAGCACTGAATTCATCTGATGAATAATCCTGAACCCCCTGAGGTTCCAGAAAGCCGAGAGAATCGGTTTTCAGGAACCAGCCCTGGTACAGATCTTCCGTTGAACAGCCTGTAACGAGCAGTCCTCCGTCGGATACTGCAGCCACTGACAGTCCGTAATCTGCTGATGCACCACCGTACTGCCTGACCCACACAAGGTCACCACTGCTGCTGAACCTGCCGATTGACAGATCTGATCTGTCTGACTCGCTGAATGGAATTGAATTGGACCAGCCGGACACGGCAAAACCGCCATCTGCCAGCGAAACCATACCGGTTGCCGTTTCCCGGCCAGTTCCGCTCAACACCCCCGCCCACTGGGGCTCCATTAAAAAATTCATTTTAACAAGTCTGACTTCACCGATCATGTTGTTCCGTTCCGTGGTGGCATTTACAAGAATGTAAATACCCGAATCGTCAACTGTAATCGCCTGAGAGGACATTCGGCCTTCGCCGGAAAACAGGGTGTGCAGTTCCAGCACTGTACCTTCCGAATTCAGAACAAGAACACGCACACTGCTGTGCCAGTTCGGTTCCTCAGAGGTTCCCAGAATGAATACCACATCGTCATAGAGGAAAACACCTCCAACAGAAAACGTGATGGATGGATAATTTGTACTCCAGACAATATTTCCCGTACTGTCCAGTTCTGTAACCTGAAGAAACCCGCAAACATTTCCCGCTGCAACTATGTATTTTCCATCGGCGGCGGCTTCTGCATTCAGCAGCTGCTCTCCCGTAAGCTCTGTCAGCCACAGTTCCACTCCTGCGCTGCTGAAAAGAGTAACAGCTGTTTTCTCACTGCTGTTGCAGATCACTGCAATTCCGTCCTGAAACTTAACAGAGCTGACAGGTTCGCCGGAAAATGAGGCAGCGGTCTGTGAAACCACCGTTCCGTATTGATCAGTGGTGTACACAACAGTCTCCGGAACCCCTCCCCACCCTGAAGAGAGGCTTCCAACCAGGCTGTATCCGAAAGCTGTCTGTGTGCTGTAAACCAGAGTCTGAGCACCCTCACTCTGAATGATCGATGAGAAACATGGAAAACCTATGAGAAGAGCAATGATACCGGACATTTGACCCCACTTCACAAAGTGTTTATCTGTATACTGGTCTCGCGAATATACTGCCGAACGGAAAAAACGATTTTGTCTTCCAGCAGCATCCTTTTTTTCGAAACAGTTTCTTACTATTGTAACTATAAAACCCAAGGGAGAGTAACATGCACAGAAAGTTTCTTGATAACCTGACCGATGTAGAGAGAACAGAGTTTATTTCCAAGTGTGAAAAGAAAGTGTTTCTTGCGGGAACGGAGATTGTCACCAAGGATGACACCTCCAGGGTGATGTACATAATCAAGACAGGTTCGGCCACTGCAAGCGACAGCTGGGACGAAGATTCTGTTCCACTGGCTATTTTCTCCGAATGGGATGTTTTTGGCGAAATGTCTTTTCTCGACGGGTCCCCCCGTTCAGCGACTGTAAAGGCAACAGAAGACAGTGTTGTCTACAGCATAGAATGGGACAGTTTCATAGAACTCATTGAATCCAGTCCTGTTATTACGACAAAGATTCTTCTCAGTCTTGTAAAGATCCTGATCAACAGGCTGCAGTTCATTGATATGGCCTTCACCACCATCGCCGTAGCCAACCGTGACATGAAGAAGATCGTTACTGAAATGCGCAGGTTCCACAAGGGATAATTTAACAGCTGGTGTTTATTTTGTCGCATTTTGAACAGTTCTGTTAAAAAAAGTGCGTCGATGAGACTTTCCATGAGATCGATACTGCGTCTCCGTGTTTCATGTTCAGTTTTTTGAATAAATCAGGCGGTACCATGGAGGTAAACACTGTTGTTTTACAGGTGATCTCAACAATATAGCCATACCCCTCACGAACTATTTCGGTAACCTGACCTCTGAACTGGTTTGCCCGGGCTTCTACGTGCGGCTCGATGGAAACGCTTATTGAATCCTGCGGAACTGCAATGCAGCCTTTGCCTGTTCTGTCGGCCTCTGGCATTTCGATACAGAGGCCATCGGCTGTCACCGCTTTTTTCTGTTTGTACACCACGGGAATAAGATTTTTAATACCTGTAAATGCCGCCATAAACCGGTTGGAAGGTTTGAAAAAAATATCATCGACAGAACCCTGCTGTTCTATGTGGCCATTGTTCATCACAGCTCCTGCAGTTCCCAGGGAAACAGCGTCTGTAAAGTCGTGGGTGGCCATTACAAATGTTGTTTTCGTTCTGCTGTGAATTGTTTTCAGCTCCCGCCTGAGATATCCTCTGAACTGCTGATCGAGAGAACTCATAGGTTCGTCGAGAAGCATGACTGATGGATTGGTCGCAAGAGCTCTGGCCAGCGCGGTTCGCTGCTTTTCACCACCGCTGAGCTTTCCGGGAAGTCTGTTCAGCAACTGTCCCAGATCCAGCATCTCAACAATTTCTTCTGTCCCGAGACCTCCTTTTCTGCCCCATTTCAGTCCGTATGAAATGTTTTCTTTCACGGTCAGGTGGGGGAAAAGGGCACTGTCCTGATAAACAATACCCACTCCCCTTCTGCCTGGTTTTATAGTGTTCATGTTCCGCCCGGAAATTTCTACACAACCTTCATCCACCAGTGTCAATCCGGCAATTGTTTCCAGTACGAGAGTTTTGCCTGATCCAGTTGGTCCCATGAGCATATAGAAACTTCCCTCCGGAATATCCAGATCAACAGGCCCGAGCTTGAACGCCGGAAATGATTTTGTCAGTCCCTTCAGCCTTATCATGACCTTTCCTCTGTGTTTCCTGTCTTTCCTGCTGTAACAAAACGAAGAGCGATAAACACAAGCAGGCTTACCACAACAAGAATGAATGCCACAGGCTGACTGTATTTAAGTCCGTAGGCTTCATACCTTTCGTACATAAGCACAGGAGCAATCATAGGGTGATATGCCACAACCACCACGGCACCGAATTCACTGAGAGCCCTGGCTGCGCTCATAATCAGACCAGCCAGAATACTTCTTCCAGCCAGTGGAAGCGTAATTCTTCTGAATGTTGAGAATCTTGACGCTCCCAGGCTCATGGAAACATTTTCCAGCCTTGGTGATACTGAAGCAAATCCTTCCCTTGCCGCGTTAACAAAAAATGGCATACCTACAAACACCATTACCGCAACAATCCCGATTTTGCTTCCCATTACCCGTATTCCAGCTTCGAGCAGAATACGCCCGAACCAGTGATTCCGCCCAGTAACGCCAAGTATTGCGATACCGACAACAGGGTGGGGAATGACGATAGGAATATCGATTACGCTCAGAACAATCCGCTTCCCGGGAAATTCCTTTCTTGCCAGCAGGTAAGCCAGTGGCGTCCCGGTTACAAGACAGATAAGAGCGGTAACAGCTGCAGTGTAAAGACTGAGGAGAACCGAATCTGTTACCACTTTATCCGCAAGAGCCTCTTTTATGTCATCCAGACCTGGGGCGGTCATCATACTGGCCATAGGCAGCACAAGAAAAGACATCACAGCAACAGCCGAAACAATGCTCAACCAGAAGAACGGACCCCTGCTCATATCTGTTACCTTGTGAAAGAAGAAATCTCTGCCGGAATTTCTGAAAATACCGTACCTGGAGAAACACGAACCGGTACAAATGGAGGCTGTCCCTTTTCCTCAAGAACAGAAAGCCCTCCATCAGCACTGAGCAGGAAAGCAACAAATGCTTCAGCTGCTTCGCGGTTTGGAGCATTGTCAAGTATTGTTATCCCGTAGGCTATGGGAGCACCATAAACTGTTCTCGTTTCACCTGGCTGACTGCCGGCTATCTGTGTTGATACCGCTGAGTAAAGCTCAGCCTGATCAGGATCACCGAGGTTTACCTCTGCCGGAAGAACCAAATACTGAAGATCGTGTTGAACAGCAACAGACAGGTATTCAAATGCATAATCCAGGTGACCACTCTGCAGCAGAGAGATCAATTCCACGGATTTTGGTCTTATGCTGGCCTCGTTTGTTCCGTTAACAAGCTCATTGAACAGGCCTGGGGAGTTGTAGTGTTTCTCCGCAAGCTGAAGAGCAAGCAGAGTTCTGTACCCGCACGGATCAGCGCTGGGATCCGAATACCCCCATTCAACACCCTCACGACCAAGAATTTCAAACCAGTTCCCGGTATTTATCTCAGAAGCATACCTGCTGTCGGGCATGTAGCACAAAACCATCTGATTTGTTGCGAATATGCAGTTCCAGTTTGTGTACTCGTCTATGAGCATGTTGTCTATTACCCTGTAATCCGCCGATGCCATTACATCACAATCACGATCAAGCTCAGTAATTTTTCTGGCGCACGCAACACTTCCGCCGGCCTCTCTCTGCACATCAACATCGGGATACTGTTCTTCAAACATGGATTCGATTACTTCGAACGGAACTGTAAGGCTTCCTGCATGAAACACGGTTACAACACCTTCAGGAGCAGCGAAGCATGTAAAGGCAGACAAAACAACTGCAAGCGTTACTAATCGCATGGACCTGTCCTCCCCGGTTGGTTAATGAATTTGTTCCAGGGTACCCTTACCGCCTGGAAGACCGATAATATATCGTTATTCCTGAGAAACACAACGCTATTCTGCAGACCATTCATTTCCATGAATACCGCGCAGGCATTGAGTTTCATGAAATTTGTTCATATATTCGGCTCCAACGCAGAGCAGTACGTATTTTATAATAGCTTTCAGTTGTAAAAGGGTGAAAAATGAGAGATAGAATTCTGGGTCTTGACATGAAGACCCCTCTTCTTGACGGATCCACCGTCACCTACGTTAACCTTGATAATGGCGCAAGTTCCCCTCCTATGAGAGATGCAGTTGAAGCACTTGATAAATTCATGCCGTACTACTCCAGTGTTCACCGGGGAACCGGTTTCAAGTCCAGGCTCAGCACAAAGACCTTCGACGAGGCAAGAGAAATAATTGCTGAATTTGTAAAAGCCGACCTTACGAACAACACTGTTATTTTTGGAAAAAATGCCTCTGAAGCAATAAATAAACTGGCACACTCTCTTCCTTCCGGTGACGACTGTACGGTAATTGCCACAAGAATGGAACATCATTCCAACGATCTTCCATGGCGCGATCATTTCAATGTGGTTTACGTTGACACACTTCCGGATGGCAGACTTGACGAGAATGATTTTGACAGGAAACTATCTGAAAACAAAGACAATCTGGTTCTTGTTGCTGTTACTGGAGCAGCCAATGTTACAGGTTACCTGCAGCCCATTCACCGTCTTGCTAGGAAGGTTCACGAAGCAGGCTCTCTTATTCTCGTTGATGCCGCACAGCTGGCTCCCCACCGCGCGATAGACATGAAACCGGATGATGATCCGGAACACATTGATTTTCTTGTTCTTGCCGGCCACAAGATGTATGCACCCTACGGTACTGGTGCTCTTATAGGCCCCAAACATGCATTCATGAACTGTTCTCCGGATTACAGCGGCGGTGGAACTGTCAGTGTTGTTACACCTGACGAGGTTCACTGGGCTGGTCTGCCTGATAAAGAGGAAGCAGGCAGCCCCAATGTGGCAGGTGCTGTAGCCATGGCCGCCTCCGCTATGGCCCTTATGGAATACTCCATGAAGAAGATCGAAGAGCACGAGGTAGAACTTACTAAATACGCTCTCACCCGGCTGAAGGAAGTTCCTGGAATGATCATATACGGTGAGAGTGATCCTGAGAAACTGGACAGAGTCGGTGTTATTCCGTTCAACATACAGGGGGTACTTCACTCCCTTCTGGCCGCCATTCTCGGATACGAAGGCGGAATAGGAGTCAGAAGCGGCTGTTTCTGTGCTCATCCTTATGTTGTAAGTCTGCTGGGACTTTCGGAAGAGGAAACCCGATCATGGAGAGATGAATTTCTTGCCGGTGACAAGTCCAGAATGCCTGGAATGGTAAGAATGAGTCTCGGATGCTACACAAACCGGGAAGACATCGACAGGCTCATCGAAATGCTTAAAATTGTTGCTGCAGGTACCTACAAAGGCAGATATGAAGTGGTGAAGGAAACCGGAGAGTTTGTACCCTCCGGTTACTCAGAGCCCTTTGACGACTATTTCATGTTAAGGCGTTAGCTTTTACCTCAGCATAATTACCGGCTGTATCAGGTTTTCAGAACCTGTGTTCAGCCGGCAGTAGTATACACCGCTGGACACACGGTTCCCACTGGAATCTCTGCCGTCCCAGACTGCCTGTATCCCTCCATCTGTTCCAGTATCCAGTGGCACTGTATTCACAACACGCCCTGAAAGATCATAGAATTCAAGAGCTGCGGATACATCACGGGGAACAACACAGTAGACAGACAGCAACCCGGAACACGGGGAAGATCCGATACGCATATCTACCTGAGAATTCAGAGAACACCCTTCGGCCTGCTCTACAGACGTTACCGACTGATACAGATACGGAGACATATTGAAACCTGTTGCAGTTACGTAAACATCTGAAGATGCTCCAAATGCTGGAATCGTAAATGAAACATTCCCGGATGCATCGGAATAGTCGGAAGCCATCCAGCTCCCGGATGTGGAATCGTAGATCTTTACTGCCACCAGAGTACCTTCCAGCGGAGTACCCCCTGTGTTCACGGTGAATGTGTGTGTGCCGGGCACCACAGGGTCTGGATGATCAC
>Ga0164318_10006768_pt1 | contig 11100 bp, 10 predicted proteins | sample GuaBasSedimGuay9_FD_113734 | JGI IMG/M metagenome (GOLD analysis project Ga0164318, IMG submission 113734) | Subseafloor sediment microbial communities from Guaymas Basin, Gulf of California, Mexico - Guay9, Core 4571-4, 0-3 cm | ecosystem: Environmental > Aquatic > Marine > Hydrothermal vents...
TACGCATTACGCATTACGCACTACGCACTACGCACTACGCACTACGCATTACGCACTACGCCTTGTGTAGTTTTGTGGCTAATTTTCACTTCTGCATCTAACTTATATCTACATACCAGCCATCATAAGCAACAATTACATTCATTAGTTCATATTTATCAACCTTATCCATCAATTTATCATTATTAGCTAATAAATCAACAGAAAGATGGTTCAAAATAATTTTTTTATATCTATCAATTTGTGAGACCGTTATAAATAGCTCATCTAAATCAATATGCATTCCATCAACAATTATCAGATCACTTCTGATAATCTCATCTTTTATATCATCAATATTCCCAATGTCAGAAGAATAGAGAACTCTTTTTTGTTCAGTATTTATAATAACAGACCAAGAGGATCCTTCATTTATATAAGATTTTTTCTCAAATAATTTTTTATATGAATCTAGATGTGTATTCTTAAATACAGTAATATAATAATTGTGTATTTGCAGATTACAAATTTGTTTGATTTCAATTGGAAATGGTAATACCTCTTCAAAGATATAGAAGTAATTGAGAACATTCCAAAATCTTTCTTTTGAACCCTCTGGAATATAAATAGTTAATTTATTAGTTCTCTCTTGGATAAGCCACATTTGTAACAGCATAAAGATCCCGACTGAATGGTCTGGATGAAAGTGTGTTATAATTATTTTTGATATGAAATCCTTAGATAATTTCTCTTGCACAATCCGTATAGATGTTCCTGGGCCTGCATCAATTAAAATCCCTTGTTCCTCAAAACTCCATAATAGTGCCGCATGGGTTCTATCAATAATAGGCATTCCAGGAGCAGTTCCTAATAGTTTTAACTGCATTTGTTTCCTTTACTATTAAGTTAGAATATAAACATTCTGGGTATTCCCCCAGAAGTAGTGGTGAATGATTTATCAATAAAGCATCTCAAAATGCCACTACTTATACAGGACTAGCCATTTTCAGACAATAGACCGTGAAACCCGACTCGAGTTCAAAGAACCCGAGTCGAGTTTCTGTCGTAGGAAAGAAAAATCTGTTGTAATCCCGTAGGCATGAAATACTCGTAGCAATAATTACAATAGCAAATCATAGCTCCGTAGGAGCGATATAAGTCGCTTTAACCATTTTTACCACATTAGAAATTTGGATTTTGATATTTTATTAAACTTATACAGGGCTACCAAATTCTGTATGTTTTAATATAGCAATAATTGTATAATTACTTTTTCTTATGTAATTGATTTTGTGATAGTTTGATAGGAATTTGATCTAATTGATTTCCAAAAAATAAAAATCCAAGAGCAAAAATTCCTATGGTTATCAATAAAAGATATATATCATTTACCTGATAAACTAAAATAGTAACAAGCACAATAATAGTATTTACTAAATACACAACAGCAGCAGTAATTTTAGGGCATCCAACAGCAGTACCAATACGATGTGTAGAATGGTCTTTTCCTCCTTGCATAACTTTTCTGCCATCTCTTTGTCGTGTAAAGCTAACTAATGAAATGTCAAAAATTGCATAACTTAATAAAAGCACAGGCAGAGGATATAGTAATTTTGGTAATTTTTCCAACATTATAATGCCAAAACTAGAAAGTATATAACCAATAAACATACTTCCTGCATCACCTAAAAAGATTTTTGCTGGATTGAAATTGTGTATAAGAAAGCCAGAACAAGCCCCAGCAAAAATCACAGCTAAAGCTGATAACAAATAATTACCTGATAAAAGGCCTATGCCATAGCATCCAAATCCCAAAATTATCCCTATCCCACTTGATATGCCATCCATATTGTCTAGGAAATTTAGAGCATTTATCAAGCCAACCATCCAAAAAAGAAAAACAGGCAAACTAATATAGATTGGTCCTAATAAAGTATAATACTTACCACTAATTAAAAATATCAAAGACACTAAAATTTGCCCAGAAAATTTTACTATCGGGTTCATACCAAACTTATCATCTATTAGGCCAAGAATAATAATCATTGTAGATGCAATAATAAAACCAATCACTTTATCAGAAATTATATTAATTTTTGGTAAATGATACAAGTTTTGGAAAAATATTATAATGCAAAGCAACCCAACCAAAAATCCGATATAAATAGCTATTCCGCCCATAAGTGGTGTGGGATTTTGATGTATCTTCCGTTCATCAGGAATATCGTAAAATTTCCACTTGGTTGATAGCTTGATAATCGGAAAAGTTATCAAATAGACCATTCCAAATGATAAAGCAAATAATATGAAATACTTCATAAAATTTATGAATTAGAAATAAAAGATTTAGTAGTAATTTAGCCACAAAACTACACAATTTTTGAGTCGTCAATTATGTTGACGATTTATATAATTATGTCGCTTAACATAGTCAAGCACTTCATAAAGATGTTTTATTTAATAATGATTATTTTGCACTTTGCAGATATTTATAAAATTCACTATCTGTAGAGAGTATAAGAGTATTATTTTTACTAACTGTTGTTTTATATGCTTCAAGAGATTGGATTAGAGAATAGAATTCTGGATCTTTGTTGTAAGCTTTTGCATAGATTTTTGTTGCTTTTGCATCTGCATTACCTTTAATTTTTTGTGCTTTCTCATAAGCTTCTGATTGGATTCTATATAATTCCTTTTGCATCTCACCTAATATTTTTGCTTTTTCGCCTTCGCCTTCTGCACGATATTTAGCCGCAATTCTATTTCGTTCAGAAATCATTCTATCATAGACCTTTTGCCGTACTTCTTTTACATAGTTAATCCTTTTGATTCTTACATCAATTAGTTTAATCCCATATTGTGGTACTATTTTTGCGGCTTGATTGAATATTGCATCAGTAATTGCTGAGCGTCCCTTTTCTATTGGTATAAGATAGGTAGTGTCAATTTCTGTCTCTCTCTCTTCTGTACTTTTCATTTCACGATTAGAATTTCGCACCAATTCAATTAAAGTATTACTACTGATATTGTCTCTTGTAGCACCATCAACAACATCATCTAATCTGCTATGAGCATTCATTTCATTATGGACAGATTGGTAAAATTTAAGTGGGTCTTCAATCTTCCAACGAGCAAAAGTATCAATCCAAATGTATCTCTTATCCGCAGTAGGTATTTGATTTGGGTTGCCATCCCATTCTAATATTCTCTTATCAAAATAATGGACTTTATGAATAAATGGGGCTTTGATATGTAATCCAGCTTTTTTGATTGCACCACCTACAGGATCACCAAACTGAGTAATAATTACCTGTTCTGTCTCACTTACAATATATAAAGCATCTATGAGAACTATCAATCCTAATATAATAACGATGATAACCAATATTCCGCGCTTCATTATTTCCCTCCAATATTTGCTTCTTTATAGTTTTTGATTCGCTATTTAACTAATTGCTTAACATTTTTCCCAATATTTAATAGAGGTAGTATATTCTTCTGCTTACTATCTATTATATAGATTTCCTCTATTTTAGGAAGAATCTCTGCCATAGTTTCAAGATAGAGTCGCTTTCGTGTTACTGTTTTGGCATTGCGATATTCACTGTATATCGCATTAAATTTTTCTGCATTACCTTTAGCCCTATTAATTCTATCAATCGCATATCCTTCTGCTTCACTTATGGTTTGTTCTGCCTCGCCTTTGGCTTTTGGAATTATATTATTATACTCTTCCCATGCATTATTAATCATTTTCTCTCTTTCTTGTTTTGCTGAATTAACAGCATTAAATGCAGGTTTAACAGGATCTGGTGGATTAACATCAAGTAAATTTATATTTGTTATCTCTATTCCTGTTTCATAATTATCAAGTAATTTTTGCATTTCGGTTTTCGTCTCATAAGCAATGTCTCTACGGCCTAGGATTACTACTTCATCTACACTATAATCACCTACCAACCTCCGCATCGTTGATTCTGCTATATTCCGAATGCTCTCATTTATGTGTCTTACATTAAATAGATATTTAACTGGATCCTTAATTCTATACTGGACAATCCATTCCACAATAGCAATATTTAAATCCCCTGTTAACATTCTTGATTCACTTTCATATCCTCTTTTAGCATATTGAGTTGTAACACCTGGCTTAATTGTACGGAAACCGAATTCTTCTTTATAAACTCTTTTAACCTTTACTTTGTTTAGTGTTTCTATACCAAATGGAATTTTGAGATTTAATCCAGGATTTGTTGTGCGCACATATTTACCAAACCTTCTGATAACTCCTGCTTCATCTGCTTCTATGACGAAAAATGATGTGAACAATAAAATTAATCCAACAATGACTAAAATTATTATACCTATCAGTCCCTTTTTTATAGGTGGAATTTCTATTTCTGTGTTTCCAAGATGGACTTTCCTGCTATCATTATTATGCATTATGACTCCTTGGTTGATGATTGGTGGTTGGTGGTCGATAGAATATACATTCCATAAGGAGTGTATTTTATCATCCATTCTTCTAATAGATGTGCCTTCTCTTCATCAGATAAAAATATAGATTTACCGACACTCTTTTCTAATTGTGTCCTTAAAGTAAATAAGCTTATCCCAGCTGCAACTGAAATATTAAAGCTCTGAACAAAACCAAACATTGGTATACGGAATCCTGCATCAGCCAGCTTTTTTGCTTTTTCTGTTAATCCAGGCTTCTCTTCACCAAATACAAGAGCAATTTTCTTATCCAAATCTATTTCATCTAAATAATGATTCTCTTCATTAGGGTCAGCATATAAAATCCTATATCCAGATTCTCGTAAACTCTGAAAGCACTCTTCCACAGTTTTATATCTATTTATAGAAATCCATTTTTCAGTGCCATTCGTAATTTTTAAGGAAGGTGTAAATTTATTTTCATATTCTATAACATTGATGGTCTGAATGCCAAGAGCTTCTGCACTGCGAATAACTGCACTAGCATTATGCGGCTGATAAAGATTTTCTAAAACTAAACTAATGTAATTAGTCCGTGTATCAATAACATCAATCATTCTGTAAAGCCGCTTATCAGTAACAAATTTCAAGTAAGTTTCTCTTTTATTATCATCTAACCACATAATGCATATGGCGTAAAGCCTAGTATATTTCAACAAAGAAGTTAGAAAAACTATTACACTGTAAAGTTAATTATGACACACATCCTAATTATTGCCTAATATCCTCTTTTTTCCTCGTATTCTTCAATTTCTTGTTTCAATTCATCATAAGCCTTGGAAGCCTTAAATTCTGTCCATAATTTTTCATTAGCAGATAATCTCTGGACAAAATCTTTACCCATCTTACCAACTGGATATTTCATTAAGACATAGACAATATAAATATTATTGTTTTGGTTAAGAGATTGCTCTTCAAGTACAACTCCGATAAGCTCTTGACTTGTAATTTCTTTTTGCACTTGTGTGAACTGCGAAATAATTTCTTCTTGTTTTGATAATCCTGTGGACTCTATAAAGTCCTTTTTTAATCTTTCAATTTTGCTACTAATAGTAGCTGCGATATTTCCTTTTGCCTCTAATTTTGCTTTACTTATTGCGACTTTTAGCATCTTTGATTCTGCTGTTCCTGTACCATAGATAAATTCCTTACTTTCAGGTGGATTAACAAACCAATCTGGCAAATCCAACTTTGTTTTGTTCTCACTTTTTATAGCCCTTCCAGCTCCTCCACAATTAGATAGTAAAACAATTACAACGAATAGAATGCTGATTTTACTTATGAATTTCATCATTCCTCCTATTGGTTTTCTCTTATTATATTTGTCCTTAAATATGTATAAAAATCTTTCTGTATGACTTTATTAACTGTTCTTAAAGCACGATTTCTGGCTTCACTTTTGTTTATATGTCCCTCACGACCTGATTTTGTAAATGTCAAATCATCACTTCCACTAAGATTATTTTTTACAACAATAGTCAAATTCCATCGCACAAAATTCTCTCTCCGCTCTAATGGAACATCTTCTATTTTTAATGCTGTTCTGAATACTAAATCTGCTTCGCTATCTTCAACTACTGAGAACCCAAATCTGGACATAATAACCATTAAGTAACTTTCTATCTCTTCTGTATACTCACCACTGACAGTTATTGCTACTTTTATAGATTTTGTGAGGGCTTTATATTCTATTCTTAATTTCTCCAAACTGATTGGACTTACAATTTCTTCATTAGATGGCTCTATCACTGACAGTTGAGTATTGAGAATATCATTGATTTCACCAAAATCAACTGCATATTGTAAAAAGTATAATTTATCCAACTTGTCAGGGCTATCTTTATATTGCTGATAATATTTCTGTATAATTTGATTATTTTTCACAATTTCTTTTTTATAAATAAGAGCTGTTTCCATACGGTCAAGATATGCAAGTACATAATATAATCCATCTTTAGCATTAAAATATGTCTCTGCTATTTTTACATTTTTCAATGACTGGGAACTTCCAATAGAATAATTGGATATCAAATCCACAGAAGAGGACAACTCGGAATCTTTGCCAATGCCTGTTTCTTTATACTGTTCTATAATTTCCTCTTTTACTTTTACATCCGATTGAAATATTTTGGAAATATTAGCATAGGCATTATTTTCAGCATGACTTTTTGTATCACCAGTACCAACTGCTGTAATATACATTTCTGATGGATATTTTTTACTCGGCTCATTTATCCAATTAGGTAAATTGATGATATTATTATTTGAGCTGCTAACAGTATTTGCACAGGAAATTATCATTAGTAAAATGATTAGAAATAATATTCTTTTCATTTGAACAATCCTTTATTTTTTTAGCCCACAAAATTACATAAAAAGAATAGCACATAGAAAAACACTGACTAACACTGATAAAAAATTAAAATTAGTATGTATCCTTAAATATTACTCTCTGTGTCTTTGTGCCTCTGTGATGAAATATTTTTTCCTGAAAACTCAGGCATCTATTATTAGTTATACGAAAATGTAGTCAATAGATTTAATTTATTTGGCTTAATTTCCACATCTCTAATTTCCTTTTTTTCTACCAGCCGATTTGCAGAATCTAAATATTTAATTGTAAAATTATGCTTTCCATCAGGAAGAACAAATTCTCCGACATAACATTTTCCAGGGATTATTCTCCATCCTCTTAAATCAGCATTTTCTGTCAAATCTACAGCTGCATTTACAACTTTTCCCGTTACAACAGCAAGTAAAGGATTATCAATTTGGTTTCTAATTTTCTCTTTTCCCTTTTGAGCGACTACGCCTTTTATCACTGTTCGTAATATTGATTTCAAATATATAATCTGCTCTTTTACTTTATAAGTAGCGATAGCTATTTCTGACATATCTTCTAACAATTCCAATTCCCCTATTCTTTTGTCATCAGCATAAATTTCAATATTGGATATAACAGAATTCCGTTTCCTTATTTTAGGTAAAGAAAATCTAAAATGATAGCCCTGTTTTACATCTGCTTGTATAACATCTTTAAACTTCTCTGGCTTATCACCTTTGATTACAATGTAATTCTCATAAGTATCTATTTCACGATTAACAGCATATTTTTCTGGACCTTTTCCAACAAATGTAATGACATTCAATTTTGTTTGTTTTGTATTGGCAAGACTATTTTCAACTGCTGACGGAATATTGAAATAATACAAATCTTTTTGAATTTTCCATAACTGCTCAATTTTTTCCTTATCAATGCGCGCGTCGTCATATTGTTCTTCTGCACGATAAATTAACAAGCTTAAATACCTTGCTAAAGCATCATTATGAAATTTTATTTCACCTTTTTTGAATTTGATTTTGGCATTTTTAGATTTATTCAGCTGGCTTATTAAGTTATCATATTTAAGAGATAGAGTTTGTAATTTTTCATTTATTCGTCTAATCTCTACAAAAGCATCATCAAACTTATTTAATTCCAGATAGCTTAACGCCTTAAATATATTAAGATATATATCTTCGTAGTCCTCACCTGAATATGCTAATACATTGTCATTCAATAGAATAGATGTAGCAGCTCTTGACACACTTTTTGTATATGCGTCTTCAATCGCTCTTTCTGCTAATTCTAGATTCTTTATACATTTCTCATAATTATCAGCGTAATAATAACAAATACCAATGTCTAAATAATATAAAATTTTGTCCTTTTCAGAGTATTTGTTATTTTTCCAATCCTGTTCAATTTTGGCAATTGCTTTTTGATAATTCTTTTGCTGAATTGCTGTTTCAATTAGTTCATATCTTTTTGTATAACTTCTTGTAGATGAACATGCTGTAACAATGGAAATAAGAGCGATTAGACATAATTTATGAAGGAATATACTTGGATTTAGATACTTTGATAGTGGATGAAAAGCGGCATCTTGCATTGTCAAGAATCTCCAAAAACTACGATTTAAATTTTTTCTGGCTGATAAATTTTTTGATTTTCTCTGTTCCCATCCACACTTTTTCATTTGTTTCAAGATGTATCAATTCCAAATCAGTTTGATAATAAATAACCTTTTTACCTTTAATTGTGTCTTCAATAGAATTGAGAGTTCCTTGTAGCATAAAATCCGCACCAGTTTCATTTGCCAATTTTTTAACTGTCTCTTCTGATGCGTAACTTTGCTGTTCTAATCTCTCTTCACGAAGCTCTTCGCGTTGCTTTCGTGCTGCTACAAACTTTACCTGACCAGAATTTATCAATTCTCGTTCAATATCTTTAATAAAGGTCTCAACATTGATATGTTCATTACTTTTATTACGGACAGTTCCAACAATAACTACTGGATTTCTTCCATTTTTTGCAACAAAATCAGTAAGCCAAGTTTTGCCTAAAACATCTTTAATCATCTTCCCAGCTACCATTCTAGAATCTGTATCATTCCATCTACCGCTTAAATCAGTAGTTGTATTAACTCCTATACGAGATACTTGCTTGGTGCTACTGCAACTTATAACTAATATTAGAATCAACACATTTACGATAATTGGACTAAATTTACGAGTCATTTTTCCTCCAATTTTTTTTTAGGATAATTTCTTAACATCCATTTTTAATGTCAATTTTTTTAATCAAATGTAGCCACGAATTCACGAAGTATTATTTACCACAGAGACACAGAGAGAAAATATAGCCACGAAGTTCACGAAGTAGCACTAAAATAAAGTTTTGAATAAAAAATCATTAGTGTAACTTAGTGTTCTTAGTGGCTGAAAAATGTAGCCACGAATTCACGAAGATATTGCGACGGTGTAAACACCGACGCTGAGTCAATAAAAGAACGCTAAAGCGTTCTATAATATAGCATTCTTTAGAATGCTTTCTTTGACTTAGCGTGTGGGTTTATCCCATAGGCATCAACCTAACACAGAATTTATTATAAATGCTAATCTTAGGCTGGTTAAACTCTCTTGGCACGATGCTATAGGAATTTCTCTAAAAAAACTTGCAAAATTAAGAAAAGAATACATAACTTTCTCCTAAAAATAAGAAGAAATGAAAGTTTCATAGAAAAGAAAGGAGAAAGTTATGTGGGAAGAATTAGAATTAAGTAAACATATCCATGAACTCTTTGAAAAATGTTCAAGATTAGAGAAAATTACCAAATTTGTTCAAAGAAGCACAGCAAAACTAAGAGGGCTTCTTTTTGTCAAGGTGATGATTTTTGAATCTATAAAAAATCCAATGGCATCATTGGAGAACTATGTTCAAAAGTGCACAGACCTAGATCCTCAGGTAGAGATTAGCAGTCAAGGGATGCACAAAAGAATTAATATTCATGCAGTAGAACTTATGGAAACACTATTTAAACAAGCAATAAAATCTCTTGTGAATACCGTTAAATTAGAACTTAATATTCTCAAAGAATTTACTGAGGTTTATATTTTAGACAGCACTTCTATTTCTCTACCAGAGAAATTAAGTAAAGTTTTTAAAGGATGTGGTGGAAGTGCTTCAGAAGCTATTATGAAAGTTCAATCACTATTTGCTTTTCTAACTGGTAACTATATTGCTTTAGCATTGAGAGATGGTATCTCTTCTGATATCTCTTATGCTGAACTGACATTACAATATCTTAAAAAGGGTTCTTTACTTCTGTTCGATCTGGGTTATCTCAGTACTAAGTTTCTTCTGGAGATAGTTAAACGAGCTTGTTATTTCATCTGTCGTTACAAGTTTGGCACTTCTCTTTATCTGAATTCACTTAAAACAGGGGAGTTAGAAAAGTTATATCTTGGACAACTCCTGAAAAAACATATCAAAATCCATTTTGAACTGAATGCTATTCTAAAATCTAAAGAAGGTAAGCAGATAAATACTCGTGTCGTTTTTATTCCAGTTCCAGAACAAACAGCTAATTTAAGAAGAAGAAAAGCTATCCGAAATTCTAAAAAGAAGGGTCATACACCAAACAAAGAAGCTTTAGCCTTACTGGATTGGTGTATTTTTCTGACAAATGTTTCTTCTGATATTTTGAATATTGAAGACATAGCTCAATTATACCGTCTCCGTTGGCAGATTGAACTCTCCTTCAAAGTTTGGAAGAGTATCTTTGCCATTGATAAAATTCATGCCAGAAAGCGTGAAGAACGCCTGTTATGTGAGTTCTATGCTAAAATGATTGGTATTATATTATTCAATTTTCTTTGCGCACCTCTGCGAGTAGAAACTCTTATCGTTCTGAACAGGGAACTCAGCATATTTAAAGCTTTTGCATACTTTCAGGAGGAATCTTTTGCTTTTGCCAAAGCCTTATGCTCTTATGAGACACTTGTTCAATTTCTTCAAAAAACCTACAAAAATTTAATGAGGTTTGCATTGAAAACTAAACGAAAAAAACGAAAGACTACTCTTCAATTGCTTATGGAATTACATACTCCGCAAAACTCTGGGAAAAGAAACCAAAACACAAACTTATATCTTGATTTTCAAAGAACTTACATTAAAAAAGTTTCTTAGGTTGATGCCTATGCCCCAAACCCCGCACCTGCATTTCAATTCCAATATGGTTTGATTAAAAGGAACAAATTAAGAAATTAAAATTACCATATAATGAAAAATTTCAATTCCAA
>Ga0164318_10006769_pt1 | contig 11100 bp, 9 predicted proteins | sample GuaBasSedimGuay9_FD_113734 | JGI IMG/M metagenome (GOLD analysis project Ga0164318, IMG submission 113734) | Subseafloor sediment microbial communities from Guaymas Basin, Gulf of California, Mexico - Guay9, Core 4571-4, 0-3 cm | ecosystem: Environmental > Aquatic > Marine > Hydrothermal vents >...
AATCATCCTCATCTTTCCAGGCAGACTCTTATATTCTTTTAATCCTTCGGAAATTTTTACTAGATTTATTTTCAAAATTTCTCCCACTACAGACGCTGCTAGGGCTGAATAAATTTGTTCTTTGCCGAAAATTCCATTTAGCCAAACAGGCACTGTATTACCTCTATGATTTATCTTAAAATTCGTACCCCCATTTAGTTTTACATCTGTTGCCCGAAAATCTGCATTATCCTGAAAACCAAAAGTAAATGTCCAGGCTGAGGTTTTGCTCTTTATATCTCTTACTGTTTCATCATCAAAATTTAGGACTAAATATCCAAAAGGGGGCATAACTCCGGCAAGTTTAATTATTGGAATTGCCTTATTTAAATCCGAAGCAAAGAAATCGTGATCAGGAGGAATATCTCCAAGAGCAGTAACAATTAAGATAGGATTTCTGGTCTTTTTAATCAATTTCTCTGCTTCCGTTAGTTCTTGTGCCTCAAAAACCAAAACTTCAACGCCCGCAGAACTAAGAATTGATGGTTTTTCTTTTATCTTTTTTGTCCTAAGATATTTTCTCAATACCCTAAAAATTGCCTCGCTTGTGGTAGCTTTATTCTCGCCAACAACTATTATTGCCCAAGACTTCTTTAAAAATGGAATATTTTTTGATAAATTTAGCATAAATGTTGTTTATTCCTCATAATCAGGGGGGATTTGATAATAATCAATGATATACTCAGCCATTTCCTTGAATAAAGGAGCAGCAGAATATTCAGCAGTTCTGGTTTTCGGATTATCTAATTTTACTAAAATCAAAAATTTAGGATCAAACGCTGGCGCAAAACCAATAAATGTTTGAATTGTTTTATCAGAATAACCTGATTTATTTATTCCCAAAGATGACCAAGGTACCTGAGCTGTTCCTGTCTTACCAGCAACATAATAACCAGGAACTCTGGCTCTTTTCCCAAATCCGTTCTCGACTACACTTACTAGCATAGCTGTTATTTGAGAAGCAGTTTTTTGAGAAATGACATGAGGGTTCTGAATTTCTGGTTTAATTTCTGTTTCTGTTCCGTTAGAATTTATAACTTTTTTAACAAAATGAGGTTTTAATAATTTCCCGCCAGTAGCAAATACCCCAAAAGCCCTTACAAGCTGAATCGGAGTCATCTCAACTCCTTGTCCAAAGGAAGCAGTAACAAAGTTAATTTCGTATCCTTTCTTTAATTCTTCGTTTTGAGAAGCAACTTCCCCTTGAAGATCTACACCGGTTTTATCAAAAATGCCAAATTTTTTTATGTAATTAAGGAAAGTTTGATGAGAAATTTGTTGCTGAGCAAATACCGCTCCTGTATTTATTGATTTCTCGAGCACTTCGGTCATAGTACATTCTCCATAAGAACGCTTATTATAATTATAAACCCTAATTCCTCCTACTTTCACAAATCCTTCGTCTACATAAGTAGTTTGAGGTGTTATTTTCCCCTCTTCCATTGCTGAGGCTAAAGTAATGGGTTTAAACACCGAGCCAGGCTCAAAGAACTTCTGAGAAAACGGATTTACAAAAACCGAAAGTTCATAATCAGAATATCTGTTTGGATTAAAACCAGGAACGGAAGCAGCAGCAAGAATTTCTCCATTTTGAGGATTGTAAACTATAATTTGGCCGTTTTCGAACTCTAAATTTTCTCTTGCTTTTTTTAGTAAATCTTGTGCCTGAAACTGAATATTGGAATCTATTGTCAATACTAAACTGGATCCTTCCTCAGGCAGAAGAGATTCTTTTGGATCAAAAAAGATTATTTTTCCTCTTGCGCTTTTTTCCCCTGATATAACTCCTTCCTCTCCTCTTAATTGGTCTTCCCAAAAACCTTCAAGTCCATATTGACCAACTCCCTCTCCTCCCACAAATCCCAATACATATGAAGCTAATTCTTCATGAGGGTAATACCGATGAATCTCTGTCTCTAAATAAACTCCTTTCTGGTTAAGTTTCTTAATCTTTTCAATTTCTTGGTCGTTTAATTCCTTTTTTATCACCACAAAAGGTTCATCTGTCTTTTCAATTTTTTTCATAACTTCATCCTTTTCTAAATCAAGAATATTGGATAAATCAGTAACTGTTTTCTCCTTGTCTTTAATTTTGTCAGGAATAACAAAAACAAATTTTGTCTCTTTATTAGTGGCTAAAATATAAAAATTACCATCTTTGTCTTGAGCGAAAATTTCTCCCCTGTCTGGTTCAACGGACCGCAATAATTTATGCTGCCCTTTAGCCAATGCTTGATAAAAATTATGTTTAAGGATTTGGATATAAACCAAGCGACCAATAATAGTCGCTCCGAAAATAATCACCAAAAATAAAACTATGTTAATACGTCTAGCGCCCATAATAATTCACTAAAATCTTTATTTAGCAGCCACCGATCCTTCCATAACTCTGATGTAATCTATTTTGGTAATTTTTTCAAAACCTGTTTTCTCTAATCGATTTTCAAATCCTCTAAGAGAATTTTTTTGAGAAAATACTATTTCTAAATTTTTGTTTTGATCAGAAAGATTCTTTACTTCTTTCTCGTATTTATCGATTAAAAAAGAGGATTTTACTATTAAACTTGATTGAAAAATATGCAAACAAATGAGAAAAATTAATAAAGAAAAAATAGTAATTGAAAATAAATTAGAACGATTTAAGATGTTGGAGTGATTTTTTGCGAATCTCTTTTTCATATTTTTATTTTATTTTTTTGGCTGCTCGTAATTTTGCCGACCGACAACGAGGATTTATTTTTATTTCATCAGATTTTGGAATCTTGGGTTTTTTGGTAAGTATTTTAAGTGACCCCTCCTTAGCCTGATTTTTTAAAAACTGTTTCACAATACGATCTTCCAAAGAATGAAATGAAATTACTACTAATCTTCCGCCGGGTTGCAGAACTTGAGGAACTTGAAACAGGGCTTTTCTAAGGTTCTCTAACTCGCTATTGACTGCAATTCTTAACGCCTGAAATGTTCTAGTGGCAAAGTGAATTCTTCTGTGATGATACCAATAAGGAGTCGCTCTTCTTATTATTTCTACCAACTGACTGGTGTTTTCTATCGGCTGTTTTTTCCTTTCTTCCTCTATTTTTTTGGCAATTCTTCCAGCAAATTTTTCCTCCCCGTATTTTTTAATGATCTCTGCTATTTTTTGGGAAGAAAATTTATTTACAATTTCTTGAGCTGTCAGCGGATTGTCTTTCGGATTATATCTCATATCGAGCTTTTGGTTCTTCTGAAAAGAGAATCCTCTTTTACTCTCCTCAACATGCCAACTCAGAAATCCAAGGTCAAACAAGATACCGTTCGCCTGGAACTTATACTCTTCTGCAATCTCTCCTAAGTCAGCGAAGTTTTTACACACAACAATAAATCTGTTCTCAATTCCAAGTCTTTTGATTTTTTCTTTCAGCCGATTGACTACTTGCGGATCCCAGTCAATCCCAAGCACTTTTCCAAAAGGAGCCGTCCTTTTTATAATTTCCAAAGAATGACCACCTTCACCTACTGTTGCATCAATAAAATTCTTATTGGGTTCTGCATCGAGATACTTTATAACTTCTTTTTGAAGAACAGGAATGTGCATTTTAAACCCCTAATTCTTTAAGACGTTCGGCTATGTCTCCTACTACATTTTCTGTTTTCTTCTTGTATTCCTGCCACTTCTTCTCATCCCAAATTTCCAGACGATTAAAAAGTCCGATCACCACTACATTTTTTTTCAAGGAAGCATAATTTTTTAGATAATCAGGAATTAAAATTCGTCCCAGATTATCCAAGTTTACATCCATTGCTCCCGCCAGCATTATCCTTGCGAAACGACGAGCATCAATTTGGCTTGACGGCAACGATCCTAACTTCTTCGCTAGAATCCCCCATTCTTTTGTAGGATAGATAACTAAGCAATTATCAATACCGCGAGTTATTACTGCTCTTTTGCCAAGGTCTTTTCTAAACTTTGACGGAATAGCTAGGCGTTTTTTTGAATCAATAGTATGTGAGAATTCTCCTATAAACATAATTTAGTTTTCCACAAATCTGGGACGTTTTCCCACATTTATCCACAATTATCCTTTACAATTACAAAATATCCCACTTTGATGTTTATGTCAACACCAAAAACAAGCACAATTGTCCACAAATTATCCCCAACTCAAAACAGCCGCTTTTAGCGGCTGTTTTGAGAAACTAACCTACCCAGAATTACTGAATAGGCATATTCACTCCGGGAATTTCTCCTTGAAAACCTTGCTGCATCATCATATCAAAAAAGATTTTTCTTACGACATTCTGCATTACTTCTTTTATAGTCAAGAACTCATTGGGAGTCTGTATATTTTCAACTTTGTTAAAATTAGAAAGATCTATCTTTACCGAGATCAAAGCAGTTCCCTGAAGAAACTTTTCCATTGCCTGAATATCTTCCTCTCCAACCTCTTCCCCTTTCCTTGAAGCAATTTCTTGAGTGTATTCCAATAATGCCTCCTTGAGTTTTTTCAAATCAACTTCCTTATTAGACTCAGCCCGATAGAGATATTTATCTTTTTGACCTATCCATAATTCATATCTTATGTCTCCTACTTTCTCAAAAAACTTATCTATAAGTAAAGGAAAATCCATCTCTTCCACAGCTTTCTTTGCTTCTTCAGAAGATATTCCTTCTTCCATTAATGACGAAGAAGAATAATTCATTACTGTTCTAAGAAACTCAGGAATCAAACTTTTTAGACCTTCTTTATCTATAACCAAACGATAATGATAAACTTTTACATTACCTATTTTTTCATCAGGGAGTTCTTTGTCAACATAATAAAGTTTTTTGTTTTCCAAAAGTTGAGTAAGTTTATCTTGCAATTCTTTCTGTTGAGACCCTGATAAGCTTCCCAATTCTTGTTCTGAATAAGAGACACCCATTTCTTCATAAAGCTCCTTTATACTTTCCTTGTCCACCTTTATCCATTTTCCTTGAATTTCATCTTTTATGGAACCAAAAACCGAAGAAAATAAGGCCGCTTCTTGTTGAGATTCTGGAAAGAGAGAAAGTAAGGCAGATAAATCAGGTATTGTTTTTACTTTTAGGTAAGAATCTTCTCCGACGTTTATTGTCTCTAACGAAATAGGATAATCACTTCCCTTAAAAGAAAGTGTAATGTCAATATTTGAATGTTCTTTTAAATTTTCTTTATCTTTTTGATCAATGTCTGAACCAGCTTTTACTACCAAAGAATCTCCCCTCTCTTTTATTTGGGCGCTTATCAAATAGTCACTATGAACGCTATCAAGGGTCTGCATTTTTTCAATCATTTCTGATATTACCTCTTCGGGCGCCGGTCTAAAAGGATTCCATACCGGGTTCCACGTTTGAGTGTAAAGAGAGCCCAATACTACTCCAACAACTACAATTACCGCTCCAATGCCAACAACTATTTTTTTCATAATTTTTCTAATTTTAAAGTTAGTAATGCCGACCTTTTTATTTATGGATTTATTATTAATCTAAAGTCTTTGGGATCAATTGCTATCCTATCTCCCCTCTTTATATCATCTCTCAGAAGGGCCTCCGCCAAAACATTTTCTACTTTATCTTGAATTACCCTTCTCATTTCCCGAGCGCCGAAGGTAGGATCGTAACCCAATTCTACAATTTTTTCTTTTAATTCAGGGGTAATAATAAATTCAATGTCTTTCTTTAAAAGATTTTTTCTTGATTTTGCAAGCAAAAGTTCCGCTATCATTAAGAGATTTTCTTTGCTTAATGGAGTGAAAACTACCACAGCATCAAATCTATTAACAAGTTCTGGCCGGAAAATCCCTTTCTTGAAAATAAATTCCAAAAGTCTATCTTTTATTTCCGAAAATGCAATATTTTGCTGAATGGCTTCCAGAATAATAAGATAACCTGCGTTCGATGTAGCAATGACTATAGTATTTTGGAAACTTACTTTTCTGCCCAAACCGTCTGTTAAATGTCCTTCATCTAAAACTTGCAAAAAAAGGTTCAAGATATTTGGATGAGCTTTCTCAAATTCATCTAAAAGAACAAGAGAAAAAGGATCCTCTCTTACTTTTGTAGTTAAAAGGCCTTCTTGGCCCGGCGAGCCAATTAAACGAGGAATATCTTCAACAGATTGAAACTCTGACATATCCAGCCTAATTAGTTTCTCCTCGGAACCAAAGTAAATTTCTGATAGTGCTTTTGCTGTTTCTGTTTTTCCTACTCCAGTTGGTCCAAGAAACAAAAAGGTTCCCATTGGACCTTTCCTTGCGGTAATTTCCGCTCTTGCTCTCCTTAAGGCTTCACTTATCTCTTTTACTGCCTCTTCTTGATTTATAATTCTCTTGTGAATTAACTCTTCTAAGTTTAGGAGTTTTTCTTTTTCTTTTGTTTTTATCTCTCCCACAGGAATTTCTGTTTTGTCAGTGAAAACTTTTGCTACATGCTTGGGAAGAACAACTTTTTCTTTAAGAGAAGAGGTATATATCATAATTTCATCAAGCATATCAATTGCTTTTTTGGGAAAAGGAATATCCTGAATATACTTTGCACAAAAAGCAATAGTATCACGGATAGCTTGATAAGAAACAAACAATTTGTACTTTTTCTCGAACGAAAATATCATTCTTTCTAATATCATCAAGGTTTCTGCTTCTGACATTTCCGACACCTCAACTTTTTCAAAAAGAGACAAAATTGAAGGATTTTGTTCTATATATTTGTGAAGGCCAGCATATGTAGTAATAGCAATAATTTGAAACTGAGGTAAGTGAAGATATTTAGAAATTACACCCGATATATCTATTGTTCCTGCGCGAGCAACCCCTCCTAAATAATTGTGAAACTCATCTATAACCAAAACTACATTTCCTGCTTGGATTACTTCTTGAAAAATTTTATCTAATAAAAATTCTGCTTCTTCTAAATCTTGGGCCTGAGCGGCCACAGACGATATGTCTAGTTCTACTATTCTTTTGTAATTAACCTCGTCACGAAGTTCTCCCAAAACGCTTTTTTCTGCCAAAGCAAAAGTCATTGTTTTTCTGCCCATCCCGGGTTCTCCCACAATCAAGACATTATTTATTTCGCTCCGGGATAAAATCCTCTCCATTTGGGCAAGTTCTTTTTTGTGTCCTATTATCTCAGGAAATCCTCTTAGTTTGGCTACTTCAGATAAATCAACAGAGAATTTATCTAAAGTAACTGTATAACCAGCGGCCCAATCTTTAGCAATGCTTCCTTTCCTAATAAGGTTTTCCCAATCCCAAAATTTCTTTTGTTTGGCTACTTCTTTTTTAACAGATTCCAACCACCAAGTTAAATTTTCTACATCTTTTTGTTTTATGCCTGCATCAATTAATATTTTTTTCAAAAATGGGTTTTCTTTAACTAAAGCAGTCATTATATCTTCTATAGTAATCCTCTTATGAGACTTTCTGCCGGCGACGCGCAAAGCCTCAAAAATCGTATTTTGAAAATCTTGAGAATATATTCCCTCAAATTTTGACTTTTCTAACTTCTTTAAATAATCCTTGAATAACTTTTTTATTTCATCTTTTGGGAGAAGAAGACGAGAAAAAACAAAGTTCAACTCAGAACTATTTTTTATAAGGAAATAAGCCAAAATAAAGGAATTTACTTCGCGAACCTTTCTTACTTTAGCAAATTTAATAGCCTGCCAAACAACTAATCCTGTTTGATAATCTAAAAAATCAGCAAGGTTAAACTGAGCGGGGGAACGCATTACTTCATCAATACTATATCTTAATTTCGGCTGTTTTAGTTTTAGTTCGAAGAAAAGTTCCTCTATCCAACCAGCAACAAAAAGACCGAAAAACAAAACCGAAAATACCCAATTTAGTTCGAGAGTATTTTCTGAAAACCTGCCGCTAATCTTGCCATAAATAAAAAGGACAACAAAAATTAGAAATGCCACAAAAATAATTCTCGTGCCTACTTTAATTAACCGAAAACTTCTATGCCACTTTACTGCCTGATAAATTCCTGATTTTTTGAGATTAAAATTAAACATATTAGGCAATTAATTTCACACCGATAGCCATTACTATAATTAAAACTAAGGGCCAAATAAACCACAAAATCAATCCAACAATTCCTCCAATTAAAAGAAGGATTTCTAATACCAAACCAATAATTATTAAGAATATTCTTAAAATTGCACCAAGACCTCGAGAGATAGCGTTGGAAACGAATGCTTCAAGGTATCTTCTAAAATCAAAACCGCGGCCATATGACCAGCGGTATCTCCTCCAAGGAGAAAAAAGAGTCCTCAAAAGTAAAGGGATCGAGAAATATTCTAAATTAAATTTAAGCAGATTTTTCCATCCCCTAATAATAGCCCTTGGCTGTTCGAAAAAATACCACTCAATAAATTTGTGAAATATAATCTTTCGTTCAAACGCTTGCTCCATTTTTTTATTATAACACACAAGATTCCCCCAAAAAAGATTCTAAATCTGCTTTTCTTTTTTTGTCACAGAAACTCTGCCGCCTTGCCATTGCCCTCGATAAAGATTTGATTTGCCTTTCACTTCAAAAAACATAATATGAATAACTCTTGCTCCCATTTCTAATTCAAAATCCTTATTTCTAAAATTATAGATTCCCATTGTAAGTCCTCCTTTATATCCTGGCGGCACCTGACCTCCAAATATATAAACTCCTGAACGAAATAATGTAGAACGAGGCGTAGAAATAGCCAAAATGTTTTCAGGCAAATTTACACTTTCAATTGTTTTTAGTAGATAATAAACACCTCCTTTTAAAACAATTTTTTTTGTCTTTTTGGGGATATATTTTGCTATTAATTCTGCCTGCGGAGTTTTCCTTTCCTCAATTCCTAAAAAACCTTTCCCTTTTATTTTATAAATCTCCCCTACCCTTAAATCAAAACCCGCTCCTTCGGGATTTTTTAGTTCTCTTTTTGAAAGATTTTCAACAAGTTTTTTTTGTTTTACCAATTTTAATAGTTTATCTGTTCCAAGCACCATATATTTTTATCCAATTTTTGAGTTATTTTTTCGTTTAGATGCTAAATAAACATTTGTCAAAAGCAAAGCCACAGTTAAAGGTCCTAAACCTCCCGGGACAGGGGTTAAAAAAGAAGCTTTCTCCTGCATACCTTCTTTGTCTACATCTCCTACTATTTTCCCATTAACTATTCTTATACCTGCATCAATTAAAGCAGCATTTTTCTTTATCATATCTGCTTTAATGAAACGAGGAAGTCCTTTTACCGAAATTATTATATCGGCTGATTTTAATTTAGAAAACTTATTTTTATTTTTTAATAAATATTCGATTTTTATTCCTTTTCTTTCAAAGAAAACCTTTATGGTTTTTCCAAAAATATCAGAATTTACCAAAGCAATAATTTTTTTATCCTCTAAACCAGAGATATGCTTGAGAACAGTAAAAATCGCCCAAGGCAAAACAGGAAAAAAATAAGGTTTGCTCTTCTTAAGCAGTTCTCTATTCTTTTGGCAAAATCCGTCAACGTCTTTTTTGAAATCAATTGCATTTATAATTTTGGAAGTATCAAATTTTTCTGGCAGAGGCAACTGAACAATAATGCCGTCTATTGAAGAATTATTATTGAATTCCTTTATTTTTGCAATAACTTTTTTTTCTCCAATATTTTTTCTAAATTTGGAGATAATAACTTTGATACCTACTTTCTTTGCTGCTATTTTCTTGTTTCTAATATAAATCAGCGATTCTGGATTTCTACCAACAAGCAAAACAGCCAGAGAAGGAGAAAGTTTCTCTTTCTTTATTCTACTCTTCAATTGGACAAGAATTCTTTGAGCCTCTTTTTTACCATCGAAGATTCTCATAAATCGGGAACTTCCTTGAAATTTCCTTAACCTTCTTTTTAATCTTTTGTTTTTTAGTTGTTGATTTTATATTCTTTATCAGAACACAAACTAAATAAGCCACCTCCTGACAATCCTTTTCTTTGAGTCCCCTCGTAGTAATAGCAGGGGTACCCATTCTGATACCCGAAGGATTAAAAGCGCTTCTTTTATCAAAAGGAATTTTGTTTCTGTTTACAAAAATACCAACTTTCTCGAGTTCTTTCTGAATAGAAAGAGAAGAAAGTCCGGTAGGAGAAATATCTATCATAAAAAGATGATTATCTGTGCCGTTACTTATTATCCTAAACCCCTCTTTTTTGAATATATCAACCATTGCTTTAGAATTTTTAATAATTTGCTTCTGATATCTAATAAAACTTGGTTGCGCCGCTTCTTTGAAACAAACTGCTTTTGCTGCTATCACATGCTCAAGCGGTCCTCCTTGAATACCTGGAAAAACAGCACGGTCAATCTTTTGAGCCAAGTTTGTACCCTCAATTCTATCTTTTTTCTTTGAGAGAATTAAACCTCCACGAGGCCCTCTTAATGTTTTATGTGTTGTTGTAGTAACAACATCAGCAAAAGGAAACGGATGAGGATGAATACCAGCAATAACTAAACCAGCAATATGAGCAATGTCGGCCATCAAGTAAGCACCGACTTTATCTGCTACCATTCTAAATTTTCTGAAATCAAGCTTCCTTGAATAAGAAGTAGTTGAGGCAATAATAAGTTTCGGTTTGTATTTCAGAGCTTTTTTTTCTACTTCTTCAAAATCAATTTTTTCGCTTCTCTTATTAACTCCGTAGTGAAAGAAGTTATAAAATCTTCCCGAAAAGTTTATTTTGGCACCGTGACTTAAATGACCCCCTGCTGATAAATCAAAAGCAAGTACCCTATCCCCTGGTTTCAGGAGAGCAAAATAAACTGCTTCGTTTGCTTGCGAACCGGAATGAGGCTGGACATTGGCATGTTGAGCCTTAAATATCTTTTTTGCCCGCTGAATTGCCAAGTTCTCAATTTTATCAATAAACTTATTGCCTGAGTAATATCTTTTTTGCGGATATCCTTCTGAGTATTTGTTGCTTAACGGCGTAGCCATAGCAGAAAGAACCGCCACCGAAGCATAATTCTCCGACGGTATCAAGACCAGTCCATCTTTTTGACGAGAAATTTCTTCTCTAATAAGTTTATATATTA
>Ga0164318_10006770_pt1 | contig 11099 bp, 7 predicted proteins | sample GuaBasSedimGuay9_FD_113734 | JGI IMG/M metagenome (GOLD analysis project Ga0164318, IMG submission 113734) | Subseafloor sediment microbial communities from Guaymas Basin, Gulf of California, Mexico - Guay9, Core 4571-4, 0-3 cm | ecosystem: Environmental > Aquatic > Marine > Hydrothermal vents >...
ATTAACGCTGCTACCGATAATCCATTGGTCTTCACTGAAACCGAAGATGTACTATCTGGAGGGAATTTTCATGGTCAACCTGTAGCCCTGGCTTTGGATGTGCTCGCAATTGCATTGGCAGAAATTGGTAACATTGCAGAATGTCGTGTTGCCCTTTCCATGGATGGCGCCCAGTCTGGATTACCCTATTTTTTAGCCCAAGATCCTGGTTTGAATTCTGGTTTTATGATTGCTCAGGTCACCGCTGCCAGTTTGGTGGCCGAAAACAAAATCCTTTGTCATCCTGCAAGTGTGGATTCGTTACCTACATCGGCGGGTAAAGAAGACCATGTTAGCATGGGTGCTTTAGCTGTTCAAAAGCTGTGGAAGGTAATTGAAAACACGGAACAAATTTTGGCAATTGAGTTTTTGTGCGGAGCTCAGGGGTTAGATTTTCGCAAGCCACTCAAACCGGGTTCTGGTGTGGGCAAAGCGTACGATATGATCAGGGCTACAATACCTCCTTTGCAGCAAGATCGCTCCTTAACTCCAGATATAGCCGATATGATACAGCTGATGCGGTCAGCCCAGTTCCTGGAAGAAGTAGAAAGAATAACGCCGTTAAAATAAGCCTGACCAATACATAAAAAATTGGAGTTCTATGGAATTATTTGAACATCAAAAATTTAGAGGGAAAACCTATGAGCGAAAAAGTAGTAATGGAAGCGTTAACATTTGATGATGTACTGTTGGTTCCGGCCAAATCAGAGGTGTTGCCAAGGGAGGTGGACGTAAGCACAAAGCTTTCTCGAAATATTGCCTTAAATATTCCCCTGGTGAGCGCAGCCATGGATACAGTGACCGAGGCAAGATTGGCTATCGCCTTGGCTCGTGAGGGGGGTATTGGGATTATTCACAAGAACATGTCAATTGCTCGTCAGGTTGCTGAGGTCGATAAAGTAAAACGTTCTGAAAGCGGCATGATTGTTGATCCCGTGACACTTCCAGTTGATGCAAAACTCAAGGATGCTTTGAAATTGATGGAGCGTTACCGTATTTCTGGAATCCCTATTGTGCAAGGCAGGAAGTTAGTAGGTATTCTTACCAACCGTGACCAGCGTTTTGAGACCAATTTAGATTTGCCTGTTGAACAGATTATGACTAAGGAAAATTTAATCACCGCACCAGTAGGTACGACTTTAGAAGAAGCAGAAAAGATTTTACAAAAGCATAAGATTGAAAAACTACTTATTGTGGACGACCAGTTTAACTTGTGTGGTCTAATTACTGTGAAAGACATCCAGAAAAAGCGCATGTTTCCCCATGCTTGCAAAGATCAGCTTGGTCGTTTGCGAGTAGGAGCTGCGGTGGGAGTAACTCGTGATACTATCGAACGAACCGAAGCTTTGCAGAAAGCGGGTGTAGATGTAGTGGTAGTGGACACGGCTCATGGCCATTCCAAATTTGTTTTGGAGTTAGTAAAAGAGCTTAAACAACAAATCCCTTCTTTGGAAATAATTGCTGGCAATGTTGGTACTGCTGAGGGAACAGAGGATTTGATCAAGGCTGGGGCTGATGCCGTGAAAGTAGGTATCGGCCCAGGTTCAATTTGTACTACCCGAGTAATTGCAGGGGTTGGTGTGCCACAAATTACTGCAATCATGGAATGTGCTAAAATAGCGCAAAAGTATGGAGTGCCGATTATTGCTGATGGAGGTATTAAGCAAATTGGTGATATTGCCAAGGCTATTGCTGCCGGGGCAGATTCGGTAATGATTGGCGCTCTGTTTGCTGGTTTAGAAGAGAGCCCCGGAGAAACGATCTTATATGAAGGCCGTAGCTACAAGGTTTACCGTGCCATGGGGTCTTTGGCTGCTATGAAAAGTGGGAGTGCGGATCGCTATTTCCAGGAGGAAGAAGCTAAAAAATTAGTCCCTGAAGGTATTGAAGGTCGTGTGCCTTACCGAGGAAAGTTAACTGACGCAGTATTTCAGATGATTGGCGGTTTACGTGCTGCTATGGGGTATTGCGGAGTTCGTAACATTGCTGAAATGAAGACTAAAACACGTTTTGTACGTATGACGACAGCCGGATTACGAGAAAGCCACCCACACGATGTAATTATTACTAAAGAGGCTCCTAATTACAAATTAGGGTAAAAAAAAGAAACCGGGTTCGCAACGCCACACCGGGATTAGGGGGAGTTACCGGTTAAGGCATGCTTGCCCGGTTTCAAGGAAAGAAAAACAGTTATTTACAATGTGTTAACTAACCGTGCTAATTTCGACTTTTTATTAGCAGCTTTATTCTTATGAATAATACCTTTTATTACAAGTCTATCCAATAGGGAGGAGGCTTTATTGTACAACACCACAGCTTCTTCCTTCGACTGCGCGGTGCGAAGCTTCTTCAACGCAGTCTTTAACATCGTCTTGTAATGGGTATTTCGTAACCGTGCTTTTTCACTTTGCCGAATTCGTTTAATCGCTGATTTATGATGTGCCATTTCATCTCCATTGCTAAAGTTCACTGGTTAATATAATAAAAAATTTTTAATTTGTCAATAAAAAATTTTCTTAAATTACATATCTTCCCGTAGTGTTAGCCGATAGCTTAACTCCTACCATACTGAAATTCCCATTTGTCGACTTATAGTATTGTTAATCAAATCTTTTATCTTTGAAATACAACTTTCCCGAGTTTGATAAATCCTTCAACTTGCAATCGGCAAAGATACAGTCCAGAGGTTAATTGTTTTCCTTTATTATCGCAGCCATTCCAACTCACTCGGTAGATACCTGGTAGTTTTCTCTCATTCACCAGTGTCCGCACTCTTTGTCCCAGTAAGTTATAGATTTCCAAAATGACAAAACTTGGCTGGGACAACTCATAGCAGATAATCGTGGAAGCATTGAAAGGATTGGGATAATTTTGAAAAAGTCGAGGAGATAGAAACTGATTTGATGAAAAGCTAATACCACTGGAAACAGCCGTAAATGTCGTACAAGGGATAGAGGTAACAAAAATATCCTTTTCATCATCCACCAGAGCTTGCCAAGCAATCCAGATATTACTCAAATTGTCCAATACTAAAACAGGCTTTTGTGTATAGGAAATAGTGGAGACCGAGTCAGCATAAATAAGCTTAGGCTTTGATAAAAGTGTGTCCATCATAATTTGTGCAAAAACACTGTTATGATAACTCCAAGTAATCGCCAAATTATCCGAATTATCGCTTAATGAAAAATCTCTCCCTTTTTCCAGAGTCCATTTCTTCACAAACTCTTCGGTTGAACCGCTATAACTTTTCAAGTAATTTTTGATACCCGCTGTATCACAATAGGAGGTGTAGGCGATATAGATTTGGCCGGAATTATCTGTCCCGATATCATATGGTTGATACCCGCTTGCCACTTTCACTTTGGACCAGCATGTATCCTGATAAAAAGCCGCTGTAACTGTGTCCCAGTCGATATTACCTATTACATGTCCATGTGCCATACAAAGAACCCAAGGTATGTTCGATTGAGTCCCAGTGGCTTTTAGTGGACCATCATAAAACTCATAATAGACCCCTGCGAAAGTCCCATACAAAACTATTGTTGAATCGCCCCAGGAACTTCCATCATAGTATCGAGTCCAGATATGTGGCCCTTCACCGTCAACCCCGCTCCTCCAGAATATCCAGACTGAACTGTCAATCCCCGAGCACATTGCAGGGTAAAATCCAAAGCAACATATTGTGTCTGGAGTCGACCATTGAAATCCATCATACTTTTTAATAAGTATAGCTCCTGGTTCTTGTGGTTCATAAGTATTCAGACACCAGGCCACCCAGATATCGCCTTTGGAATCGATAGTAACCGCATAGTGTCCGCTTTTTTCAGGAGTATTTCTGGTTATAGTAGTTAGATCTGAAATCATTCCTCGCTCAACATATCTTGCATAGATGTTCCATGTCCCGCTTCGCTCGCTTTCCCAGAATATCCAAATTCTGTCCTCATTGTCAACAATGATTTGCGGATTAATATCGTCATTAGGATCGTCCGAAATTCGTATGATTTGGCCTGTCTGAGCACATAAACGATTACCCAAAGAAAGAAATGCGGTTAGAACCAATAATTCTAAAATAGTGTTTACTATAGCGAATTTTAATGTTTCAAGTTTCATAGCTTTTGGGGCTGGAGTATTAGTTCTTATGTGAATAGGAAAGCGCACGCAGCTCACCGAATCAGCGTCATCTTGCGCGTTAATGTTCGAGATGGTGTTTGAAGCCGGTAAAAATATAGACCACTTGGTAATAGGTTCCCTTGAACGTCGCGGCCATTCCAATAAATTCGGTGCTCTCCTGCTGGTTTGATCCCATCCACAAGCGTGGCGACCTTCTCACCCATCAGGTTGAATACAGAAAGCGTAACCGGCTCCGTGCGTTCCAGGCTGAAAACAATGGCTGTTCCAGGGTTAAATGGGTTCGGATAGTTTTGAGATAGAGAAAAACGCCTGGGAACTTCTTTAGCTGAGTTCCCCACATTGGTATATATCTCTCCGGAGAGCTCTCTGCCTTTTTCCATTGCTTGCCCTGTTTCATCCGCCAGATAGATATTGACCCAGTCAGGACGAGCTGGTAGGTCTCCTCCTTGTACAAGTGCTTGCCAGCGTTCGTCGGTAAGGCGGTCAAAATTCTCTGTGATTTTCTCATAATAGGACATCACCGGCCCCACAAATGCCATGGGCTGATAGTTGGCCGAAGGTGCCTCCGCCAGAAAAACACCCAGGTTTATTTTTCCCACCCCTACATGCAATACCCGACCAACAATCGCCCCAAAATAATCGGTCGGCTGCGTGTGAACATCGGCAACCAGATAATCTCCCTTGGCAGCATCATCCATGGTGTAGAAAATACTTGCATACCAACCTGAAAAGGGAGGTGCGCCGCTCATCATGCTCACAAAAAGCATCTTTTTCAAAAAAAGTTCTTCTTCGATGCTGAGAAGCTCTCGATCTACTTCCTTCTGGGCGATGTTTGCCAGGGTATCCATCACGCTTTTCAGGCGAGGAAAGTAGTTCTGAATTCTTTCTATTACCCAATTACCTTCAGAAGGAAACTGGGCGAAGTAAGAATGGGCTTTGTGGGCAAAATTTGCGATCTGGCGGTAGAAATCGGGATAAGGTTCCACAAAGCTGTGGGGGAAGGAACATCCCGTACTTCCTGTATAGGATTGTTTTGCATAGAGCAGATTGTCGTGGCGCAGTTGCGCCCAGGAAGCAAGCTGGGTATTGAGCTTTTGCTGATGCCAGGCAGTGGTTTGCATAAAAAATGGAAAGTTAGCCTGATCTTCAGGTGGGTTCAGAAGCCGAATGGCCTGAAGCCACACGTTGTAAAGCGACATGTTCCAAAAATCTGCATCGTAAGCATCTACAAGATAACGGAGAGCAGCAAGTTGGGTGGCGTAATGATAGGTATCCAGTTCTCCCTTCAACAGCGGTAGAGCATCATCATTGCCCAACACAAACATGGCATCCAAGGGGTCGGGCATAGGCCGCCAGATTTTTCTACCGTTGTAAACAATCCGATCAAACACTACGTTGCAAAAAATATAGGAATCTACAATAAAACGCTGTCCCATTAGCTTAAAAGATACCGGGAGTGTACCCGGCTCAGTACTGAAAGGATCCATAAGGAAGAAATCTGAAAGGATTTTCTGCCCTGAACCAGGAGTTGTCACCAACGCTTCTTGAAAAGTGTCATAGGTTTCATCGTCCAGAAGGGCATCGGCTCTTTGAATATTCTGGGAAGCAACGATATCCGCAAGTTCGGCTGGGGTCAGGTTGTCGCTCTCACCCACCATGAAGCGGATAATTTCATCGATATCATTGAGCAGGGAGCGGGCGTTAGCTAAGTCCAACAATTCATTCAACAGTACCGCACCTAAATTCATCCGACGAATTTCCTCCCTGGTCCATGGCTGCTCCCAGGGGTTTTCTGGTGGGGGAGTCAACAAAAAATCCATTCTTCCCAACCACATCATCGCTTTGAAATATGAACCGAGAGTTGTCCGCTTTCCATCTTCCCAATATTGTTGCGTATAGTGTCCTCGCACAGTAAACTGGCTGAAATCGAGGTGCCGATTTCTTTCAGAGAAAAGGGGCAAATCCACGCACTCCTCTGCCAGAATCGCATCCCACAAGGTATCCACCTGTCCCGGTCGTGCAAAATGGGGCGCTATTTTTTCATCAGCCAAAAGAGATTTGGCCATGGTAATGTACAAATCCACATCAGCCAGGGCTGGATGCATGGCTGGATTGCCTTGATAACTACTCAATAGCTGGGGAAAAGTATTGTACAGTGCGTCAAGGAGTTGGGTAAGTTTTGGTTTTAGAATCGCTTTCTCTAAGTCCATCAATATTTGGTCGTAGGAAGCATGAAGCGCCTGAAGGATTGCATCGGTGGTGACGAAAACCGGGAGGTCTTTCTGGTAAATATCATGTAGCGCCCAGCCAAAACAATCGAAACTAAGTCGTTCTGTAACCATAAAATGGTGCTTTTTGAGAAGTTGCAATTCCGCTTCTGTCAGACTGTACTTCATCTGAATAGAATCCAAGTAGGCATATTTACTGAGCTCCGTATCAACCACTGTTTCACTGTAATAGGTATCTCGGGGAGCGTAGCGAGAGATTAACTCATCGCTGGACAAATTCTGGTTGTTTTGCAAAAACTGGTAGTACTCCTGGACATCAAAATTGCTTTGGGCTGTAATAGAGATGGGGAATACCAAGAAGACAACAAAAAGGAAGGGAAAAATCCGAGAATTCATTTTTTTCTCCTCCTTTGGTAAATAATTTTTGACTGGATTAACAGGATCAACTGGATAAAAACAAAGTGATTGATGGAATTTTTTATCCTGAAAGTCCTGTGTATCCTGTCTAATTCTTGAGAACTCAGTATTTTTCAGGTAGCTAAATGGATTCGGTTTTAGATATTAAACCTTTCTTCCGCAATTTTGTTCCATATTTCTCGAAAAATAAGGACTTTTTGATTTTGTTTGCTTACGAGCTTAATATTACAACGAGACTTTATTTGAGGCATAACCGCCAACTTAACGATTATTGTTTTAATTTCGTCTTGCGTTTTAGCGTCAACCTTGTACTAACCCCGTGAGAGGTGCAATGTTTATAGCCCATTAAACCCTCCGGACAGACTCGGACAATAAGAGTTCTGTGCACATTGAACATACTCAGGCGATCATTTAGATATGACAATTCGACTGCGATCGGACTTTACAACCACATCGAAAAATTCCCTTAGCCGTGGGTATTCCCTTACTGGAATCTCTACCTCCTTAAGAGAAAATTTCCGTTCGTATTTGATTTGACCCTTGAGTTGGGAACAACTCATCGAAAATTCAGCAAAGGGAAATACCTGAGAAACATCCTTGGGCATCTCCTTTACTACATATCCCCCTGGAAGAACAATGCTGACTTTGTCTACTGAAGAATAAGGATAATTGAAAACCACGGGATAAATCCTTTCAACTTTCGAAAATTTGTTGGTTTCCAGATGATTTAATATCGCTGGCTGTAGAACAAATAGATCAGCAGTTTTTACTACATGATCTGGAGCGTAAAATTTAAAATTCATCTCTAAAGACTTTTCAACCTTGTCAAGATTGGAAATAGAATATTCTTGCAAAATAGCACCAGAATAGCGAGATGCGATAAATTCCTTCAGCCATTCCTTGCGTTCTCGGGGACGCAATTTTTTGAGCAATGTTTTATAGCCATTACTTTCCTGCCCGTACAGAGTGGATTTCACCAAACCCTGAAGACTTCCATCATTCAGAATCGTGATTGTTATCTCACTATCAATCCGATTTTCCGCAGCAGAGCTGGAGGGAGTCTTCAAAAATTCAGGTTCTTCTTTTATCACAAAGGCCGAAACACCCTGATCCTGCCAGGGTAACTCGCCATAGGGGCAGATATCAGAAGTGGGGTCCAGCCAAAGATATTTGCCATCCAGTGGTACACAGACTATCATGTGATTGAATTGTTCAAAAGAAACAAAAACTTTATCAAAGGTTCCTTTATTTCTAGTTCGCAACAAGGCGGGATACGCCTTGATACCCGTCTCTTTTAACATGGCAATCATTAAAACTGAGCAGTCTTTGCAGTCACCATACCTGTTCATTAAAACTTCCCCCGCATACTGAGGCTTAATGCTGCCTATTCCAATTTCCTTTGCCACATATCTGATATTTTCTTGTACATAATGGTAAATAGCTTTAATCTTATCTTCCCGGGTTTGGATATCCTTAGTTAAATCCTTTACAATATCCTCTATTCGGGCATCGGGTCTACAGGTCTCTTTGATCAAATCATGATACCACTTCCCGACCTGATACCAGTTAATAAGAAAAAAAGCTCCCCCAAAAGTAGCAGAGAAAAAGCGTAGTTGAGGTACTACATCACTGATAGGAGGCATTTGTTCTTCCCAAGTTAAAGCGGGTAGGTTACGAAGAATGTATTTTGTAGTCCAACGCGGTGACTCGGCAAATTTACTTTTTCTGTACCCACCTCTTTGCTCCCATTTTTCAATGTCTGCTACTTGCTTTTGGAAGTGGTCAGGAAGAGTTTCGAAGCCCAGGAGTTTTTTCTTGTATTCCAAACCAGCGGGTAAGTCAAAGGAAAGCTGGGAGAAAAGCACTGGCTCACTACGCTGAAATTCCCATACACCCCACCAGGCAACATTTTCGGAGGTAATAGAATACTTATACTCTACAATACATCCTTCTTCTACTGCAGGCATAGTGAACTTCTTAGCTTTAATATCTGAGAAAAAAATGTAGTCCGGGAAATAGGTCACTTCATGTATTTGATCCTCCGCTAAAGGTACAACAGTGCCATCCTTCCGGATCGTTCGGGCTTCTATCTTTGATAAATACGTAGAGGGACTAAAGGGGATTTCGACGTTGGCGTATTTCATTCCGCGTTGGTTAAGTATTTTAATAGCCACATGGCGAGTTTTAGTCGTGTAGATATTGCCAAACTTTGTCAAGGGAGTAAAAATATTGGCTCGCCCGATGTTCACTTCGTAGTTACATTCATCAATTAAGAAAATAGCACCGGCGTTAGGATAATCGGACTGTCCCGGAAAGCTGTCTGGTTGTGCTTCCAGTAGCTTAAATTCTTCTGCCGGATTTTTGCCAGTAGACGGAGAAAAATAGCCGGGGAAATTAGCCACGGTGCGGTAAATCATCTCCTGGTTGAAAAGGGTACGTGGTCGATCCTGGTAAACCAATTCTCCAGTAGCTGCATCGATAATTTGAATAAGCAGATTAACATAGATATCGTTGGACACAGTTCGTTCCAGATTATCAAGGTAAATCAGAAGGAAATATTTGATCCCAGCTTTCTTGCCAATTTTCAACAACTTTGCTTGGTATTCGGGATTGGCCAACATCTTTGAGAGAAGCATCCCACGGTAAAGCATTACTTCTTGTTCCACTTCAAAGCTTAGAGGAACTACCTCATACAGGGTATTGGAGCGAATAGCGTTTAAAAAAGCTTCGGTAATCTTTTTATTTAATTCGCGATTGTAGTACTCGGAAAAATTAATGAAAGCCATCCCCACCTTCTCATTCATGATATTAAGTCCTGGCTTCGTATATCTTCTAGACATAGTGGCACAGTGGAAACTCACTATGGAAAGTATTCCTAAAACTACCATAAAGAAAATTTTTTTCATGGCTCCATTCCTTTCATTTAATGAATACTATTCAAATATAAAAAAAAATCAAAAGATGAACAAGAAATTTTTTAAAACTGTGGATTTTTGAGATATTTTTTTTTAAATTATTTTGCAACTCGGAAAATGATTAAATAGTTTTATTACTTTTCACTTTTTAATCACCTTAATGGTTTTGAAAGGTTACTATTGGTTATGATCTACGGTATTGGTTTTTTAATAGCTTTAATTTTGTTGTTTTTAATATCCCCAAAACGGGTACAAATTTCGTATTCTGATTTAACCATGCCAGTACGATTGAGTGTTTCCTGTGACTTCATATCTTCAGGGCTGGGAATAGACTGGTTAATGGAGGCAGGGGAGAAGCGGCTTTCCGTGCGAGTGTTCCGCTGGCATTTGAAAATTTATCGCCAGGAAAAGCCGACAACACAGGTATTACCAACAAAAAAGGAAAAGGTGAAAAAGAAGAAAAGTAAATTTACCTGGGCCGGATTTTGGCGTTGGGTACAGGTGTTAAAGGTTCCTTTTCCCAAATTAATTCGTCATCTACTACGCTGTTCTCAAAATCCTCGCTTGCATGGAGAGATTGAATTTGGACTCTCTAATCCAGCTGAAACCGGCAAATTATTAGGGGTACTGTTGGCATTTCAAAACGCTCTTATATTGGATTACCCAGTTAGCTTGAAATTTTACCCCAATTTTCAGGAGTCCACCTGGAAGAGCAATTTTCATTTCTCCTTCGATTTTCGACTCTACCAAATCTTGATGGCAATTGGACGCTTTTTAATTCATATAGGATGGCGATACTATAAAATCCGTTGAGAAAGGAGGGTAGTAATCATGAATCGTGTCTTAAGAAACACACTATTCTTTAGTTTGGGAATTGTATTCACGTTTTATTTTTATGGATGTAGAGAAGGACGAGAAAAATATGAAGTTGCTACTGCTATGGAGATGTATGAATCCACTGCCAAAATGGTCATAGGCGAAACCGAGCTTTCTGAGATACTTGACTTGCAGCAAAAAGTGATGACTAATCCTACGGACAGGGATTTACGAAAGAAATTAGGAATGGTGGCAGTAGATACAGTTGCGCGGGTAATCTTGGCCGTGGGTGTTGGCATCTCGAACCCGGAAGTCACCTCACCGTTGTTGCAAAAACAACAAGCACGACAGGCGGCTCTCATCGATGCAGCGCGTTGGACAGCGTATCACCTACAATGGCAAAAAGACGGCTATACTACCAATTTTGGCCAAATTTCTGCTGCTGTGCCCGGTGGTACCATCCTTAAAGAAAAAATCCTGCCGAATGGTCGCTGTGTGATTTTGATGCAAAGTCCACTGGAATAATAGTGTAAGACGTGAAAAGAAATCTCGG
>Ga0164318_10006771_pt1 | contig 11099 bp, 10 predicted proteins | sample GuaBasSedimGuay9_FD_113734 | JGI IMG/M metagenome (GOLD analysis project Ga0164318, IMG submission 113734) | Subseafloor sediment microbial communities from Guaymas Basin, Gulf of California, Mexico - Guay9, Core 4571-4, 0-3 cm | ecosystem: Environmental > Aquatic > Marine > Hydrothermal vents...
TCTAGAAACAAGCCTACCCCTAACTATAACTTCATCATCTATAACTATGCTTGGAGTGCTCTGAATATCATAGCTTAAACCTTCCTTTAATCCTTGTTCAGTAGCCATGTTAACCTCTTTAAAGGCGATGCCAAACTTTTTAGCAATATCAGAAGCCAACTTCTTAGCTACTGGACAAGTGGGACAAGTAGGAAGCGTAAAAACCTTCAGTTCCATAGATTTCTCCCCAAAAACAGTTATTAAACCGCGAATAACTTTTAAATCTTTCACGCATCTTAAGCAGAAAACGTTTAAATTAAAATTTAAATAGCATATTATTGAATGCCTCTGAAAAAGGGGCCCGTAGCTCAGCTAGGTTAGAGCGACAGGCTCATAACCTGTTGGTCGGGCGTTCAAATCGCCCCGGGCCCATTCTATTTTACTTGTTTAGTTTTAAAGTTAATTTTGCAACTCGTTTTCCAAGCTCTTTGCATGATTCAATTTCTTTTTCGTTTGGAGAACCGACAGCTGCTGCACCATAATGTTTGTTGTGGGCTTTTCCCTGCACTATCATTCCGTGGATTAGCATGGCTTCCAGTATAGAAAGCAGGGTTGTTTCTGCGCCTGTAGCTGTTCCGCCAGAGCTTGTGAAAGCTGCACCTACCTTTCCTTCAAGTTTTCCGTGAATTTCAACCGATTCGTCAATTAACGCCTTAAGTTTTGCAGTCATCTGCCCATAATATGTTGGAGAACCCATAATAATCCCGTCAGCGTTCAACAAATCGTTGAGACTTGTTTGATCTACTCGTTTAACAACCACTTCAACTTCGTTTACTTGTTTGGCGCCTTCAGCAACCGCAAAAGCCATCTTCTCCGTATTACCAGTACCAGAGTCATAAACAACAAGGATTTTAACCATTGCTATGTCCACCTAGGCATACTGCTGTAATTGTTGATATTTTAAGTTTTACAGGCATAATTTTTTAAAACTTTGAAAATTCGGTAATAGAAGGGCAGTATTAACTTTAACAAATTGTATAGAAGATTTTTCCACAAGCTATAAGTAATCAAAAACCTAAAAGTGTTCGTGAGGAGAATGGTGGACTCGCTTACGAGGGGAGAAAGGAGAGAAGGGAGAAAAATTTAACCCACCATTCCCCTCACACATTCTTCAATATTCCGTAATATGTTGCTTTTAAACTTTTCCTTAAAAATCGAATTATAAACTCTGAAATAATTCTGAAAAAAGGCATTTTCAACCGTTTTAGCTTGCTGCTTGCCTTATTTCTTCCTTGAATTTCTCTGTTTCCATGAAGAAAGTTTGTATTGGCTTGGCGTTTACTATTAGCCACCAGTTTTCGCGCTTAATTCTTTTATAATCTCGTCTACTGTCATTATTTTTGCGTTGTAAACATACTCTAAATACTTCAATCCTTGCTCATGGTCTTCCTGCGTAAAGGCTTCTACGCCGTCTTTGGCTATTATTATTTTGTATCCTCGGAAAAACGCGTCTGCAGCCGTGTGCCGTACACATATGTGGGTGTGAAGTCCGCCTAGAATAACGGTTTTTACGCCTTCACCATTGTATAGACTTCTTAATAGTGGGTCTAATCCTGTTTCGTGAAAGCCGCTGTAAGTGCGTTTTTCAACAATGAAATCTTTTTCGGTGGGTTTCAGTTCCGGGATTACTTCTGCTCCTTTTGTGCCTTTTATTGCGTGTCTCCCCCATTTATGGACAACTTCGAAGTCATGTGGATAATGGGCGTCATTGCTGTATATGACTGGGACGTTTTGTTTGCGGGCGGCTTCTATAAGCTTCTTAAGGTTTGGGATTATGTTTTTGGCTCTTTCACATTTCAAATCTCCAGTAACGAAATCGTTAAGCATGTCAACAATTATGACAGCCGCGTTCTCCAAAATAGCATTCCTCAAGGATTATTTATGTTGCAAAGCCTATTTAAACTGGTTTATGGTTGAGCCTCCAAAGTGTAGGGTCCCTTTGTTAGTTTTTCACTTTTACGTTTTTGCACGAGCACAGTGTCTTCTATGCGGAAGCCTCCGAAGCCTGGCAGGTATATGCCCGGCTCTATTGTAACAACGTTTCCCACAGCAAGCTTGTCTTTGCTTTCCGGGTTCAGTGTTGGTGGTTCGTGAACTTCTAAGCCTACTCCGTGGCCTAAGCCGTGAACGTAATATTCGCCGTATCCAGCGTTTTCTATTATTTTTCGAGCTATTTCGTCCACGTATTTTGCTTTCACTTTGGGTTTTACGGCTTGACAGGCTTTTGCTTGTGCTTCCTTGACTATTTGGTAGATTTTCTTCTGTTTTTGCGAGGGTTTTCCAGCAACAATTGTTCGGGTCATGTCTGAACAGTAGTAGCGATATACTGCCCCGATGTCGACGACGACGAGGTCTCCTTTGCGAATCTCTCGGTCTGTGCAGCCTCCGTGGGGGAAGGCTGAGCGTGCGCCTGAAGCCACTATGGTGTCGAAGGCTGTTCCCCAACCGCCGCCTTTACGCATTGCATACTCGATTTCTGCTGCCACTTCGTATTCTTTTATTCCGGGTTTGATTGTTTCGTAGGCGGTTTTCATTCCCTGGCTTGTGAGTTCTCCTGCTTTTCGCATTAGTTCTATTTCCTTTTCATCTTTGACTTTTCGAAGTTCCCACAAAAGCTTGCCTTGAATTTTTAGTTTTGTTTTGCCTCTGAGGTTTTTTGCCAAGCTGCGGTAATTTTCATGGTTTAAAGCGTCTATGGCTAATTTTTTGATTTTGAATTTTAGAGTTTGCGAGGCTACTTTTTTCATCAGGTTTTCGTTGCGTTTCACCAGCTCAATATGGAAATTTTTTCCTTCGGCTTTGGCTTGCTCATAATTAACATTGTAAACGTATAGTATGTTATCGCCTTTTTCGGGGATTAGTATGCATGCTGCGCCTGGAAAACCGGTCATGTATAGCATGTTGGCTTCGTTGGTGATTAGGAATCCGTCAAAACCTTTCTTTTCAAAGGCTAACTGTTTTAAGGTTTTTAATCTATTCAATTTTTTCACCTGTAGAAGGAGGAGTTTTCTGTTTTCTAGCCTAAAACCTTTTGCCTTTATCCGCCGCTTACGATAGGCAGCAGAATCACGTGGTCTCCGTGTTTAAGTTTGGTTGCGATGCCTTTCAGTTGGTTTAGCAGGTAACCGTTAACAGTGATTATGTAGTTTGCTTTTACATCTGTGTCTTTTGGCTCGTAAATAGCTTTTTTGAAGGGTTCCCCGTATCTTTCAGAGAGCGTGTTCAGCAAATCTGTTATGGAGGCTTCCTCTTTAAGCTCGATTTCCTCTTCTCTTTGACTGCCAATTATGTTTTTTACATGCCCAAGATATTCTACCTTAACTTTCAAAAGGGAAACCTCCGAAGGCTTAACCCTTATTCTAGTTTAAATTTAGCCTTGCTATTTATTTTGTTCGTTTCCTTCTGCCGATAATTCTTTTATTCTCCCCGAACAGTCTAATTTTAGGTGGCTTCAAGTGTTTGACGAAAAAAGGCTTCAAGAAATTCAGGAATGTAAGGAGAAATGGGAGAAAGAAACTGTAGCTAAAAGTCTTGAAAGAATTTCTGAAAGAGGCGGATTTTCCACAAGCTCCGACATCGCAGTCGCCCGTGTTTACACGCCCTTAGACGTCGCAGAGATGGATTATTTGCGAGATTTAGGGTTTCCAGGCGAATACCCGTTCACTCGTGGTGTTTATCCTACTATGTATAGGGCGAGATTTTGGACTATGAGGCAGTATGCTGGTTTTGGAACGGCGGAGCAAACGAATCAGCGTTTCAAATATTTGCTGGAGCAGGGTCAGATGGGGTTGAGCGTGGCTTTCGATTTTCCGACACAGGTGGGTTATGATTGTGACCATCCTATGGCTAAGGGTGAAGTAGGCAAGGTAGGCGTTAGTGCAAGCACTTTGCGGGACATGGAAATTCTTTTTGACGGCATACCCCTAGACAAAGTTACGACTTCGATGACTATTAATGCGCCTGCCATGGTTTTGCTCGCCATGTACGTTACGGTTGGGAACAAGCAGGGAGTTGACCAGTTTAAGCTTGGGGGAACCGTTCAGAACGATGTTTTGAAAGAATATGTGGCGCGGGGCATGTATATTTTCCCGCCTAAGCCTTCTATGAGGCTTGTAACTGACATTTTTGAGTATTGTTCTAGGCACATGCCAAGATGGAACACTATAAGCATAAGCGGCTATCATATTCGAGAGGCTGGAGCCACCGCTGTGCAAGAAGTTGCTTTCACCCTTGCTAATGCTATTGCCTATGTGCAGGCTGCCATTGACAGAGGTTTAGATTTAGACCGATTTGCTGGTAGGCTTTCTTTCTTTTTTGCGTCTCATAGCAACTTTTTTGAAGAAATTGCCAAGTTTAGGGCTGCGCGAAGATTGTGGGCGAGGATTATGCGGGAACGTTTCGGTGCGAAAAAGCCTTCTTCTTGGGTTTTGCGTTTTCACACTCAGACTTCGGGGGTTTCTCTCACTGCCCAGCAGCCTTACAATAACATTGTGCGGGTAGCCTTGCAGGCGTTAGCGGCTGTTTTGGGTGGAACCCAGTCTTTGCACACAAACTCTTTTGATGAAGCTTATGCCTTGCCAAGCAGAGAAGCTGTTACAGTGGCACTTCGAACTCAGCAGATAATCGCTTATGAAAGCGGTGTTGCAGATACCGTTGACCCTCTTGCAGGCTCTTACTATGTTGAGTATTTAACAAAAGAAATTGAGGAGAGAGCATTAAAATACATAGAGGAGATTGACGCGATGGGCGGGGCTGTGGCAGCCATTGAAAGGGGCTTTATGCAAAAGGAAATTACTGAAAGCGCTTACCGTTTCCAGAAGGCTGTGGAGTCTAAGGAGCGGATAATTGTGGGAGTGAACAAATTTGTCTCTGAAGAGAAGGCTCCGATAAAGATTTTGCGGATAGACCCTGAAATAGAGAAGGCTCTTGTCGAACGTTTGAACCAGATTAAAAGGCAGAGAAACCAAGCAAAAGTGAAAGAAGCATTAAGCAGGTTGCGTGGGGCTGCGGAAAGGGAAGACGTTAATCTTATGCCTTTTGTGATAGACGCTGTTAAAGAGTATGCCACTTTAGGAGAGATTTGCGACACTTTGCGAGAAGTTTTTGGCGAGTATAAGCCGCCGTCCATCTTTTAGTCTATTAGGAAAAGGGGTTCTCCCTCGCTTACTGAGGAGCCTTCAGAGATGTAGACTTCGCGGACGGTTCCAGCTTTTGAGGCTGTGATTTCATTTTCCATTTTCATTGCTTCCAATATGCAGAGGATTTGCCCAGCTTTTACAGCGTCGCCCTTCTTCACTTTGATTGAAAGGATTTTTCCTGTCATAGGCGCGGTTACGGTGCCTTCCGCGATTGGCTGTTGAATGCCTGTTGGTCTTCTTATTGGCGTAGTAACGGTTGGTTCATAAGCTGTTACAACGGCTTTTCTTACTGGTGTTTTTATTTCCGCTTTAAATGTTGCTTCTTCAACTTTTACTGGTAAGATTTTTCCTTTTTCGATTTTCGGAAGCCTTATTGCGTATGTTTTTTCGTCTATTTTTATGGGGAAAACGTTTTCTTCCAAATCAAGCTTTTCTGTTGGAAGTTCTGCTTTTACTGTTTTTCCGTCTATTTTAACCGTAAAAGCTTTTTCTCCTGTTTTTGTTAGCTCTATTTTATGCGGTTTTCCGTTGATGAAGATTTCGTAGGCTGGCAACTCTTTCACACCGTTCTATTCGGTTAGGCTTTGTCTTCCAGCTAAAACCCATGGAGAAACTGTTCCTTTTGCTCTTACTGGTATTAAAGCCTTTATTCCTCGTGAACTTGCAAGGTAAGCGGCGATGGCTACTGAAACAGCAGCAGCTTCTTCCAGTTCAGCGATTTTCTCTGGCGGAATTCCAGTTTTTGCCTCTTCCCGTTTTGCTTTTCTTTTCTTAAAGAATTCTAGGGCTACTTGTGGAAAAAGCGTATATATCAGCTTATCTTCTTCACTTTCTATGTAGGGTTTCACCTCTTTTGGTATTTTATTTAAGGCTGGTTCTAGAAGGTCTGCTGGGCGACATGTTATGGGTTCTTCATCGCCTATAATCAGCTTTTTCACTTTTTCATCTATGGGTGCTGGAGGCTTACCATAAAAGCCTTTCACGTAATCCTTAACTTCTTTCGGCACTATGCTGTAGCGTTTTCCAGAAAGCACGTTAAAAACTGCTTGTATTCCTACAAGCTGACTTGTGGGTGTTACAAGAGAGGGGTAACCGAGCTCTTTTCTCACTATGGGAACTTCTTCCAGAACATCTTTTAGTCTGTGGAGGGCGTTTTGTTCTTTAAGCTGTTCCAACAGGTTGGAGAACATGCCGCCTGGGATTTGATGTATTAGGATTGAGGGGTCTACGCGTTCGGATTTTGGGTTGATGAGCTTGAGTGGGTCATAGTATTTTTCGCGGAGTTCTTGGAAGTATTCTGCGATTTCGTGGAGCAGCTCCAAGTTTAAGCCCGTATCGTAGGGTGTTCCTTTCAAAGCTGCCACAACGGATTCCACGGGCGGTTGGGATGTTCCCCAAGCAAGAGGTGAAAAGGCTGTGTCAAGTATGTCTACGCCCGCGTCGCATGCGCGGAGATAAGTCATCATAACCATGCCGCTTGTGCTGTGAGAATGCAGATGCACGGGTAACCCTACCTCTTTTTTCAGCGTGGTTATGAGTTCGTAGGCGGGTTTGGGTGCAAGCATGCCTGCCATGTCTTTTATGCATATGGAATCGCACTCCAGCTCTGCGAGTTTTTTGGCGACATCCACATAGTATTCGATTGTGTGGACCGGGCTTATGGTGTAGCAGATGCTTCCTTGAGCGTGTTTTCCGCATTTTTTGATGGTTTTTATGGCTACTTCCATGTTGCGAACGTCATTTAAGGCGTCGAAAACTCGGAAGATGTCTATGCCGTTTTCAGCTGCTTTTTCCACAAATTTTATGACAACATCGTCTGGATAATTGCGATAGCCCACCACGTTTTGTCCGCGAAGCAACATTTGAAAAGGCGTATTTTTTATGTGCCGTTTTAATACGCGTATGCGTTCCCAAGGGTCTTCAGCCAGATAGCGTATGCAAACGTCAAAGGTTGCACCGCCCCACATTTCAATGGAGAAAAAGCCTACTTGGTCTATTTTTTCTGCTATAGGCAGCATAGCATCTGTGCGCATCCTTGTTGCCATGAGGCTTTGATGCGCGTCTCTGAATGTGGTGTCTGTGATTTTAACTGGTTTCGGGGTCATAAATTCGCTACCCCCCTAGTATTTTTACGGTTCTTGTTGATGCATTGAAAATGGTGGAGCTCTTATTAATCTATAATGGTTGGTTTGCATATTTCCTTTCAAGCCACTTAACAGCGAATTCTACAAATTCGGCAGCATCAAAAAGATAGGACTGCGCCATTCCAACTTTGCTGGAACGCATTTTGCCAGAAGTCAGAAACTCGCGGGGGATAGCCTCAAAATATTCTTCGGTATTTGGCAAAACGTTTCCGCAAGTGTCAAACTCTTCCACTTCAACCCACACTTTTCTACCATTCTGTAAAATTGGAACCTTGTAACGCACCACAAGCTTGTTGGGCACCTTAGCTAAGTGTTCAGCATGATGCAAAAGCGTTATAGAACTGAAAGGAGCACCAAGCAGCAAAACCTTACCTTTTGCTTCGCAAAGTTTAGCTAATGGAGAGCCAGGTCCATACCCATATTGTAATGGATGGTTTTCAGTCAGCCACTTGGCTTTGGCGCCCACAGCTGCACATGAAGCTTCAGGATTGGCACTTCTATAGGCTCCTGGCCATGTGCGTAAATATTCGGTTAGTATGCTCCACTTTCTATTTGCCCGAGATGTTACTGGATTGAAAGGCGGAAATTCTTCCCAGTATGCTTTTTGCCATTCTTCAGGCCATTCAGCGATGCTAAAGGATGCTTCCCAAGGTGAGTCTTCCCATCCCACATACATCATTAAGGTTCCTTCTTCGCCAAGCACGTCCAGCAATGCTTGTATAACAACGTCTGGACCACCTACAATCCAGCCTATTGCTTTAACGGAAGCATGAAGCATTATGGTGTCGCTTGGGGATACTCCAAGTTTCTTTAAATCAGATATCAGTCTACTTTTTGTGATTGGTGGAAGTTTGCTTTCCATTCTATACGTGTCCTTAGAAAATTTACAACGGTATGTTTCCATGCTTCCGCGAAGGCCGAGGCTCGCGTTTTGTGCTTAAGCTTTCTAAAGCGCTTATTAGTTTAGGTCTGGTTTCCGCAGGCTCTATCACCTCGTCTATGTAGCCTTTCTGAGCAGCCACATACGGATTAGCAAACTTCTTACGGTATTCGCTTACAAGCTCTAAACGCTTCTGCTCTGGGTCTGCGGCTTGGGCAATCTCTTTACGGAAGATTATGTTTATGGCACCATGTGGTCCCATAACAGCGATTTCAGCTGTGGGCCACGCGTAGTTTATGTCCGCGCCAGAATGCTTGCTGCCCATAACGTCGTAGGCGCCTCCATAGGCTTTGCGTAAAATAACGGTTATTTTCGGCACTGTGGCCTCGCAATAGGCGTATAAAAGTTTGGAGCCATGACGGATTATTCCGCCGTGTTCCTGGTCTAAGCCTGGAAGGAAGCCTGGCACGTCAACAAACGTGATTATTGGGATGTTGAAGCAGTCGCAGAACCGTATGAATCTGCCTGCTTTCATGCTGCTGTTTACGTCCAAGGCGCCTGCATAGTGGGCTGGCTGGTTTGCGACTATGCCTACAGGTTTGCCGTTTAAACGTGCAAATCCTATAACAATATTTGGCGCCCAAAGAGCCTGTACTTCGAAGAATTCGTCGTTGTCAACCACGCGGGTTATTATTTCCTTAACATTGTAAGACTTATCTGGGTCGTCTGGGAGAATTTCCGCGAGAGAATCGTCTGTTCTGTTCGGGTTGTCTGTAGGCTCTACTGCAGGCGGGTCTTCCAGATAGTTGCTCGGCAAGTAGCTCAACAACTTCTTAATAATTTGAATACAGTGCTCTTCATCCTTCGCTATGAAATGGGCGACACCGCTTGTTGTGCTGTGAACCATGGCGCCGCCGAGCTCTTCAAAAGTAACTTCCTGCCCCAAAGCAGCCTTAACAACGTCTGGACCAGTGATAAACATGTGAGCTGTCTTATCCACCATTATTATAAAGTCCGTCATTGCTGGAGAGTAAACGGCTCCGCCTGCACAAGGCCCCATAACGGCGCTTATCTGCGGTATGACACCAGAGCTTATAACATTGCGGAAGAAAATGTCGCCGTATCCAGCAAGGCTTGCAACACCCTCTTGGATGCGTGCCCCTCCACTATCGTTTATGCCTATGACTGGCGCGCCGGTTTTTAGGGCTAGGTCCATAAGCTTGCAAACCTTTTTTGCAAACATTTCGCCTAGGGAACCGCCGAAAACTGTGAAGTCTTGGCTGAAAACGTAGACTAGTCTGCCGTCTATTGTGCCGTAGCCTGTTACTACTCCGTCGCCTAAAATTTTGCGGTCTTGCATGCCGAACTCGGTGCACTGGTGGACAACAAACATGTCTAACTCGTTAAAGCTTCCAGGGTCAAGTAAAAGTTCGATGCGTTCTCTGGCGGTTAGCTTGCCTTTCGCATGCTGTTTTTCGATGCGTTCTTGTCCGCCGCCAAGTTTTGCCCGTTCTCGCATTTCGCGTAAACGTTTAATCTTCTCTTCAACGGTGGGTTCTTTAACTGTTGTCATCTTACGCGCCTCAAGTTGTTGGTATATTTCTAAACGAGTATATAAAACGAAAGTTAAAGTTTACAGCGTTTAAAGGATAAAATTTTGGCGCTGGAAAATAGGTTCAAACCTCGGCTTAAATTCTTGTGCGAGTAGTTAGACCCGAACCAGCGGAGCCACCGAAAGTTCATAGAGCCCCGCCAAAATGCTATGATTAAAATAACTTGCTTGCTTATTCTTAGTTATGGTTAAAATATATGAAATAAAAGCAAAAAGTGTAATACATAAAACCAAAATTCCAGGTGCTGATTGGGGTATAAATTATTATCGTGGCTGCACTCATAGATGCATTTATTGTTATCTGAAATTTCTTTGCAGGTGGAGAAAACAAAAAGAGAAGTGGGGAGAATTTGTTGATGTAAAAATAAATGCGCCAGAATTGGTTGCTAAAGAAAGCAAGGACAAAGAAGGAACAGCTATTTTATGTACTGGCGGAGACGCATACCAACCAATTGATAAAAAGTATCAATTAACAAGGAAAGTTCTTCAAAACTTAAACCAAAATCTCAAACTATCAATTTTGACAAAGTCTGATTTAATCACAAGAGACATTGATTTATTTAAACGCTTCAAAAACATAGAGCTAGGTCTAACCATAACGACTTTAGATGAAAATGTCAAAAGAGTATTTGAGCCATTTTCTCCAAGTTCATACACAAGATTAGAGGCTTTGAAGAAACTGAAACAAGAAGGATTTCATACTTACGTTTTTGTAGGTCCAATATTCCCCTACTTAACAGATTTAAAAGAAATTTTTAAGCAAGTTTCGCCATTTGTTGATTTATTTATGTTTGAGGATTTAAATCTAAATCCATGCAGAAAAGAAGTTTTTGAAGCAATAAAAAAGAATTTTCCTGAATTAGAACATAAATATAAAAAGTTATCAAAGGAATTTTGGTTTAAAAAGGAAATGGAAATTAAAAAATTGAGTAAAAAATTCAATAAACCAATTAAGATTTATTTTAAGCATACAGGTTCTCTAAAATTTAAATAGGCAGGAGCGAAGCGAATTTCACACAAAGAAGCATGAAACTCGTTCAAAAGCTAACTTTTAATGCTAGCAAACCGATTTTGGCAAGAAAACGTCTTTTTATATATCTGCTTCCATTTCAAGCTCTTTAATGATGTTAACTGTTAATGGCAACATATTCACAAACTCTATGTTTCCATGCCTTCTAACCGCTATCATCTTTAGTAAGCGTTGTTGATATTCTGAGCCTATTTTATGGACGTGGCATCCGAGATGGAATGTTCTGTTCGCACCAGCCATTATCATTAAGGGCAGA
>Ga0164318_10006772_pt1 | contig 11098 bp, 9 predicted proteins | sample GuaBasSedimGuay9_FD_113734 | JGI IMG/M metagenome (GOLD analysis project Ga0164318, IMG submission 113734) | Subseafloor sediment microbial communities from Guaymas Basin, Gulf of California, Mexico - Guay9, Core 4571-4, 0-3 cm | ecosystem: Environmental > Aquatic > Marine > Hydrothermal vents >...
GATTTTAGCTCTATCCAACCTCGAAAATTCACTAAATTTACCATTATTTATTCCGGCAACTTGAACCCTCTGCGTTCGCCTGAACCGTTTTTTCGAGCGTTAAGTTTGTTGTTTCGAGAAAATCCGCAGCTACCAGAGAAAATCTCTGTCATCTTTCTGGGACAACACTTCGACATTGATCTTTCACATCTCCCTGATGATATCGCAGAGAGCATCTCCTTTATTAGTTATCTGCCGCACCGCCAGAGTTTGGAATATCTGCTTGGAGCCGATTTACTGCTATTCCTACTGGCCCCCCAGAGTGCACCCGGAGTGGTTACTGGCAAGATTTTCGAATATCTGGCAACTCAAAAACCGATTTTAGCAATCATGCCAGAGCATGTGGCAGCAAAAGATATTGTAGTCAAATTTCCCCAAGTTATTGTAGTCCCGCCTCATGACGTGCTGCAGATTAAAACTCAGCTGTGTCAGTTATTCAAGCAATGGGAATCCGGTCATTTCAGATCGACCGGGCTCAAGACAGTTCCTCAAAATCTACAACTCTACGAACGAAAATCTCTGACTCAAAAATTAGCCGACTTTTTTCAAACGATCATCGAATAATACTTCCCTACTTGATCTTTTTGTTGAAAATCCTGCAATTAACTACCATAACAAGACCGTATTGTCCCTCTATTCGAGACCATCCAAAAAAAAATCTTTTTAGACTAATAACTCTTGAATTTTAGCCGATAATAACTTACAGAATAAATTAGAAGTGAGGAAAGATTATGTTACGCATTGAGAATTTGACAAAAACCTATTCCAGCGGATTTATCCCCCGGCGTACGACCGCTGTCTGCAATCTAAATTTAGAAATTGAAAAGGGTGAAGTATTTGCCTTTTTGGGCGCCAACGGAGCGGGAAAAACCACCACTATCAAAGCAATTCTCAACATCATTTCTCCTACAGAAGGCCGTATTTGGATTATGGGTATTGACAATCGTCAGAAAGAGGCCCGGCGTAAAGTAGGATTTTTGCCTGATCAACCCTATTTCTATGATTACCTCACTGCGAAGGAATTTCTCTTTTTTACAGCCCGATTGTATGGAATGCCGAAAACAGAAATCTCCGAAAAAATTTACTCATTGCTTGAGCTGGTGGGACTACATGAAGATGCTTATCTGCATCTACGCAAATATTCCCGGGGGATGCTACAACGTTTAGCTTTCGCTCAAGCGCTCATTAATGATCCTGAACTTCTAATTTTGGATGAGCCAATGACTGGTCTTGATCCCCTTGGGCGAAAACAATTTCGCGACATCATCTTAGGCTTAAAGGAACGCAAAAAAACAATCTTCTTCAGCTCGCACATTCTTTCCGATGCAGAACTCATTGCAGATCGAGTTGGCATCATAAATAAAGGTCACCTTGTGAACATTGGCAAACTGGACGACCTCCTGGAAACACAAATTCAGGAGGTTGAAATCACTTTTCAAATTAATAATTCGCAACTTCCTGAACTAAAAAAACAATATCCTAATTTAATTTCTCGGGACTCCAAAGTCTTGATTAAAGTACCCTCCGAGCAGCACACTATGGAGGTTATTCGAGAGCTTGAAACCCGAGGTGGACACCTGATTTCTGTTATTCCTCACAAACGTAATCTGGAAGAAATATTTGTAGAAGAGATCAAACGGAGTTAAAAGGGGTTAAATAATGAAAAGCTTTGTTATTGCTGCTAATACTTTTCGGGAAACGATACGCAATCGTATCATGTACAATATTCTATTTTTTGCAATTTTCGTGATTGGAGTTTCGCTATTAGTAAGCGATTGGTCTATCCATCAACAAGCAAAGATACTTAAAGATTTCGGCCTTGCTGCCATGTCAATCTTTGGTTTATTGATTGCTATTTTTATTGGAATACGCTTAATTTACCAGGAAATAGAAAAGCGCACAATCTACATGCTAGTTACAAAGCCGATTGCCCGTTGGGAAATTATTGTCGGCAAATATTTAGGCCTAATTCTTACGATTGCGGTGAATGTGTTGGTTATGAGCTTGTGTCTGTTTGCGGTGGATTATTTGCTCGAGGGTTTTGTCAATTGGGAACTCACACCGGCAATTTTGCTCATCTATGTTGAGATTATGGTAGTCATTGCCTTAGCAACGTTCTTTTCTACTTTCACTTCCCCTATGATAAGTGCGCTGTTAACGATTTGCCTATTCGTAGTTGGCCATCTGAGCCCAATATTAAAACTTTTCTTGCATACTCACACAAACACCATCTTTAAGCTCATCCTGCAAGGAATCTACTATGCCGTACCAAACCTGGAATATTTTAATATCCGAACTGCTGTTGTTGAAAGTTTACCACTTCCTCACCATTTTCTGTTTTATGCATTGTTTTACGGTATTGGCTATGTGGGAATATTACTACTGATTTCTTCTTTCATTTTTCGGCGGAAAGATTTAAAATAGCGAGGTCGAAATCATTGGTGAAATCTAAAATCCAAAAAATAATCTGGCTGCTGGTCGGTGTGTTGTTTGTAGTTTTAATCTGGCGGGCACATGTTAATTTAGACAAAATTCGTTTGAATCGATCCCATCAGGAAGAAATCGTCTATCTCCCTGATGGTGAAACCCTGCGCTGGGCATCGTTGGGTTACCAAAACGTGGTGGCAGATATTTTGTGGATTCAAAGCGTTTTGTATTTCGGTCGCAACATATTGGATGAGGACAACCCTTACTACGAACAAGTGTTAGAACGCAAAAAACGACTGGCAGAAAGCGAAAAGGATAAAATCCACCCAGCATCTTTTCAACATGTCACTTCATCCCAAAATTCCTGCCCTGAGTTTGTATTTGACAGCAAATTGCAAAGTTTGCTATTCAACTTCGAAAACCGGGGATTGGTAAATTACATATATCCATTGCTTGATCGAGTCACAACCATTGATCCCCACTTCAAATACCCCTACATCTTTGGTGGCATGTATGTGTTAATGGAGACAGGTGAGATTGACAAGGCAGTAGCACTTCTTGAAAAAGGCAAGAAAAACAATCCTGAAGATTGGGAAATTCCTTATTATTTGGGTTTTGTGTACTTGTTTTACAAGCACAACTTGAAATTAGCCATAGAAAACTTAAAAACAGCAATCCGCAGCCCCCAGTGTCCAGGGTTTGTACTTAATCTTTTAGCTGCTATCTCTAAGAAAATAGATTACCAACAAACTCTGATCAGCTACTTAAAAGGAATTGCAAACTCGACTACTGACAAGCTATTAAAAAACAAAATTCGAAAGACTCTGGAAAAGCTAAAAGAATAGGACTGTCGTTATTGGTTTGCCTCTTTTAAAATCGGTATTAGACAAATAAGTTTAAGAACCTTATCACCTGTATTGCGAAATTGATGTTCTTCATTAGGTGGTACCAAAACAACGCTACCAACCTGTAATGGCCACTGTTGTTCTTTGCCCACTAATTCACCTTTACCTTCTAAAATAAGCACTTCGTGTTCATAGGGGTGAGCATGAAACGGTGTGCAACCTCCTTTCTCCAGTTCAAATAATCGCATACGAAAATTTGGTGCGCCGTCGGCTTCGGAAAGAAGCAGTCGCTTTTTCACGTTTTTGGCACCTTCCATGTTCACTGGTTTAGCTTCGATAGCATTGATTGATTTTAGTACCATGTTTTTCTCCTAAATTCTAAAAGGAAATTACTAACTTCTTGCTATGATTTTTCTCTGTTGTCTTCTGATTTTAGCAGCCGTTGAATAGCCTTCCAGAGCTGGTGTTGCCCTAATTTTGTCTTGGCTGAAAATGGAATAGCTTCTGGGAATCCCTGGACACTCAAGGCTCGGTTAAGTCTTTCCAATTGCGAAACAAGTTGGTTTTGTGAAAGCTTATCGGCTTTGGTAGCAATAATTATCATTGGGATTTGATAGTGTCGCAGCCAACGTAACATGATAAGATCGTTATCAGTTAGTTCCAACCGACTATCGAGGATTTGAACAGCTCCTATTAAAAAAGAATTATTTGCCAGATATTGCTCTATTAATCGTCGCCAATTCAGTCGCTGTTGCTGCGATACTTTGGCAAAACCGTAACCTGGAAGATCAACAAAAAAATAACGGTTGTTAATCCGATAGAAATTAATACCCCGAGTTTTGCCTGGTGAGGAACTGGTTTTTGCCAACCCCTTCCGCTGGAGTAGACAGTTAATTACCGATGACTTACCCACGTTTGAGCGTCCTACAAAAGCAATCTGGGGTAACTTTGCACGAGGAAAATCCGCTGGCTGATGGGCACTAACTACAAAATCCGCTGAAACAATTTTCATAGTTTCTCACGGTAATAAGCTGTTAATAGAGAACCCCGCCATTGCGACGGGGCTGACCAACCTAAAAAGAGCTTGCTGAAAACTACACAGCTCCTACTTACCTATTTATTTTGGTGCTGCAAAATACCATTGGAACACATAGCATGAGCTACTACTTCCTCCATTGTTTTCACTTTAATAATCTCCAACCCTTTTAGAACCTTGGGAGAAATTTCTCCTAAATCTTTTTCGTTTTCTTGTGGGATAATCACCCGTTTAATACCGGCCCGTTGTGCGGCTAACAATTTTTCATTGAGCCCGCCGACAGGTAGCACGTTACCACGCAGAGTAATCTCACCTGTCATAGCTACATCACGGCAAACTTTCCGCTGAGTAATAGCAGAAAGCATCGCTATTGCCATAGTAATACCAGCCGAGGGTCCATCTTTAGGTATCGCCCCTTCGGGCACGTGTATGTGAACTTCTTGTTCTTCGAAAAAGTTCGGATCAACATCATACTCCTTAGCATTGCTGCGAATGTAGCTCAATGCCGCCTGTGCGGATTCCTTCATCACTTCTCCCAGTTTGCCGGTCAGGGTAAGCGTCCCCTTGCCCTGCATTAGAGTCACTTCAATCATCAACAGGTCACCACCAAATTCCGTCCATGCTAAACCGGTGGCACTGCCTAACAAGTCTTCACCTTCTATCATTTTCTCGGTGTACTTAGGGACCCCCAAGAAATTTTCTAAATTACGAGTGTTAATATTGTAAACTTGCACTTTGGGATTGCTAACAATCTTTCGTGCCACCTTACGACAAACATTAGAGATATTTCGTTCCAGATTGCGAACACCGGCTTCTCGAGTGTACTGGCGGATAATTTTCAAAATACTTTGATCAGAAAATTGAAGATTTTCAGCCGAAAGTCCATTCTCACGTAATTGTTTCGGAATTAGGAATTGCTTGGCAATTTCCAGCTTATCATATTCCATGTAGCCAGGTAGTTCGATTACTTCCATACGATCTAATAGCGGTTCGGGAATGTTATGGCGCACATTAGCTGTAGTAATAAACATTACCTCAGAAAGGTCAAATTCCACCTCCAGGTAATGGTCGCTGAAAGATTTGTTTTGCTCGGGGTCTAATACTTCCAGCAACGCTGCTGAGGGATCACCCCGGAAATCCACACTCATCTTATCCACTTCATCGAGCAAAAAAACCGGATTCTTTGTTCCTGCCTTTTTTATCGATTGAACAATTCGACCAGGCATTGAACCAATATAGGTGCGCCGATGACCCCGAATTTCTGCTTCATCACGTATTCCACCTAAAGATACTCGTACAAACTTACGTCCAAGAGTACGTGCAATTGATCTGCCGAGTGAAGTTTTCCCTACACCTGGTGGTCCCACCAAACATAAGATGGGACCTTTTAATTTCTTCACTAATTTCATCACAGCCAGGTGTTCCAAAATGCGCTCTTTAGGCTTTTCCAAACCATAATGATCTTCATCTAAGATGCGTTGTGCTACTTTCAAATTAAGATTGTCTTTGGTGCGCTTACGCCACGGCATCGCCACAAGCCAATCTAAATAGTTACGAATCACCGTATATTCTGGTGATACCGATGGGGTAAAACGCAGTTTTTCCAGTTCTTCGAGTGCCTTTTCGTGTGCTTCCTTTGGCATATTTGCTTTTAGAATCTTCTCTTCCAAAAGCTGAAATTCGCCACCGGGTTCTTCCTCTTCTCCCAGTTCTTGTTTTATCACCCGAAGTTGTTCCTGGAGATAAAAATTACGCTGGGATTTTTGCAGACGGTCACGCACCTGATCTTCAATATTACGTTCGATCTGTAAAATTTCCTTTTCCGAGTTCAACAATTTAGCTAACTCAAAAAGCTCTTCTTTAATAGAACTTGCTTCGAGGATGCGCTGTTTTTCTTTCAGGTGCTTAGTTACATGAGCAGCAACAAAATCAGCAACACGCCGTGGGTTATCTACATTTTCTACAGACAGCAGAAGTTCGTCAGGGAGTTCTCGATTGAGCAACACGTATTCCTTGAACAATGATACCACATGCCTCACCCCGGCCTGAATTTCAGGAGTTAGCCGGAAAGTTTCGGGTATAACCTCGACGCGAGCACAAAGGAAATCTGAAGTGGTCGAATAGCGCACAACGCGCACACGTACAAGCCCTTCTACCAAAACCTTTACCAACCCATTAGGTAATCTTAATATTTGTAAAATTCGCGCCACAACACCAACACGATAGAGATCCTTAGGCCCTGGGCTCTCGTTCAAAACATCCTTTTGGGCCACAAGCAAGATAAGCTTGTCATTCATCAGTGCTTCTTGGAGGGCCTTCATCGAAGGCTCACGTCCCACCAGCAGGGGATAGATCATATATGGAAAAACTACCGTCTCCTTTAATGGAAGTACCGGTAGTTTCTCATGAACTTCAATTATAATATCATCACGAATTACTTTTTCCATTTCCTGGGTACACCAATTTTGTTTGTTTTGGTAATTCTAAATTATAGGAACTAAGCACTTTTCTTCACTCCTTCAATCGTCTTGTAAATCGGAGGTTTCTTCTTCGTAATAACTTCTTTAGTAATAATACATTCTTTTACATTGCGCTGAGACGGCAGGGAGAACATAATGTCCAGCATAGCCTCTTCCATTACAGACCTTAACCCTCGTGCACCGGTACCGCGTTTCATAGCAACCTGGATAACACTCTGGAGGGCTTCTTTTTCAAAATGCAACTCTACTCCTTCCAGTTCGAACAAGCGTTTGTACTGCTTAGTAATAGCGTTTTTGGGCTTAGTAAGAATAGCCATAAGAGCCTTCTCATCCAGTTCATCCAGAGCGCTAATATTATGCAAACGGCCCACCATTTCAGGAATCAACCCGAATTTAAGCAAGTCTTCCGGTTCCACCTTGCGTAGCAACTCACCAATTCTCCTCTGCTTTTTGGACTTGATATCGGCACCAAAGCCGATTGTATTCTTACTTAACCGAGCTGCAATAATCTCTTCCAATCCATCAAAAGCTCCTCCACAGATGAACAGAATATTTTTAGTATTAATATTGATTAAGCTCTGTTCAGGATGTTTGCGACCCCCCTTGGGTGGAACAGAGGCAATAGAACCTTCTAATATTTTAAGTAAGGCTTGTTGTACCCCTTCTCCTGAAACGTCACGAGTAATGGAAGGATTGCCACCCTTACGAGCAATTTTATCAATTTCATCAATGTAAATAATCCCCCGTTCTGCTTCCTCAACATCATAATTAGCCGCTTGTAAAAGCCGGACCAGAATATTTTCCACATCTTCGCCTACATATCCAGCTTCGGTCAGAGTAGTAGCATCAGCAATAGTAAATGGAACTTGAAGAAACCGAGCTAAGGTTTGAGCCAGCAGAGTTTTACCTGTACCGGTAGGCCCAATCAGTAAAATGTTACTTTTTTCTATTTCGTTGTCCCCATAAAGATGCTGTGAGGTTATCCGTTTGTAGTGATTGTAAACGGCTACCGCTAAGGTCTTTTTAGCATGCTCCTGTCCAATCACATATTCATCCAACTTTTTCTTGATCTGAGTCGGAGTAGGAAGAGAATGTCTACTTCCAGCCGTACGCTCTACTAAATTGGAGCGAAGGATTTCCATCGCACTTTGCACACACTCATTACAAATAAACACCCCGGGGCCGGTAATAATAGCTTCCACCTGGGTAGAGTTTTTCCCACAAAAGGAACAAATATAAATCTTTTCGCGACGTTCATATTCTTGCATAAATCTCTCCTAAATCAAGATTGGGTTTTCTTTTTCTTGAGGGACTCTTTTCTAACTAAAACCTCATCGATGATACCGTATTTCTTGGCATCTTCAGGTGACATAAAAAAGTTACGGTCAGTGTCTTTCGCAATTTTTTCCACAGGTTGACCAGTATGAGAGGACAAAATTTCATTTACTTTCTCTCTCAGAGTCAAGATTTCACGAGCATGAATCTCGATATCGGAGGCCATTCCCTCCACTCCGCCTAAAGGCTGATGGATCATAATACGGGCATGAGGTAATGCAGAGCGTTTCCCTTTCGTTCCTGCAGCAAGTAATACAGCTCCCATACTGGAGGCTTGCCCCATACAAATAGTGGCTATGTCAGGTTTAATATATTGCATAGTATCATAAATAGCCAAACCTGCAGAAATATACCCCCCGGGTGTGTTCAAATAAAGATAAATATCCTTATCGGGATCTTCTGCTTCTAAAAATAGCATTTGGGCAATGACCAGACTGGCTATGGTATCATCTATAGGTGAACCGATGAAAATAATCCGCTCTTTTAGCAGTCGAGAAAAAATGTCGTATGCCCGCTCTCCACGACTCGTCTGTTCAACAACTATTGGTACAAGTCCCATATCACTTTCTCCACTTAAGGTTTAAATTCATCTGTAACCCAACAAAAATATTTCCTCATTGTGTCACTAACTCTGGTTTCCGCCCCGACAATTTGACCTGTTTCAGATCAGCAGATTTCAGAAGAATATCAAATACCTTGTTTTCCAAAATATCTTCCCTGAGCATGTCGAGACGATCGTCCTGCTGATAATATCGTCGTACCTTATGGATAGGTTGATTATGCACCTTTGCGAACTCCTCAATAACCTGATCCAGTTCGGCATCGCTTACTGTAAGATTTTCCACCTCCGCAATCTTCTTCTTCAGTAGATACCACTTTAGGGCACGTATTGCATCTGACCGATATTCTTCACGCACCTCATCCTCCCGGAATGGACGTCCCAATTTTTTACGCAAGTCCTCGATGTAATAATCTAAATAATTCTCGATCATTTTAGGTGCAATATCAAAAGGATTGCTTCTGATTAGTTCATCTATCAAATTTTGGCGCATTCTTTCTTCTGCTTTGCGCTCAAACTGACGCTCCAAATTTTTGCGAATAGCTTCCCGCAGTTCTTGCATATCTTTGTAATCGCCTATTTCTTCTGCCCATTCATCATTAAGCTCAGGAAGATTTTTCTCCTCGATCTTTTTGACTTTCACTCGAAAAAACTGTGAATCAGAAGACCCCTGTCCTTTGTCGAAAGACATCACTACCTGCCGTTCTTCATTTTTCTTCACACCTACCATTTGCTCATCAAACTGCTCTCCAAAATCTCCGCTTCCAATCTGCACATAGCGGTTTTCCCACTTGTGTCCAACAATCGGCAGCCCGGCTTCGTCTAATTCCTGGAAATCGGCTAGAACAAAGTGCCCTTTTTGAGCCTCTCCTTTCACGGTTCGGACAGTTGCGTACCGCTCCCGAAGTGCAGCTATTGCCTCCTCCACATCCTCTTCAGTTACTTGTTGAACCTCTTTGACCACACGTAGGCCTTTGTAATTTTTTAACTCAATTTCCGGCTCAACTTGCACGGTAATTTTAAATCTCAAGCCATCTTTTGGTTCCCAATGACGTTCCTGAACCTGCCCCAATTCAACAATCTTCAAATTTTCTTTGGCAATAATCTGACGAAAGGCATCCGTAATTGCGTCATCAAAAACCTCTGCTTCTACAGACTTCCCATACCGTGCCTTCACCAATTCCATAGGAGCTTTACCCTTACGAAAACCCGGAATAGTGGCTTTAGCACGAATTTCTGTCCAAGCCTTATCAAAATGCTTCTGAAGCTCATCAGCAGGAATTTTTGCCTCAATCTCAACTAACCAGCTTTCCAAACGGGTTAAATTGTATTCCAAATTCATATCCCTTTCCTTCTCTAATCCCATTTTGTCATTTGTTAAAAGTGAATTTTTCGCCTCGCTAAATTTCGCTTATGAATTCATTAGTGCGAGAGGGGGGACTCGAACCCCCACCCCTATCGGGACTAGATCCTAAGTCTAGCGCGTCTGCCAGTTCCGCCACTCTCGCCCCACACACATAAATAATAGAAAATAAACTCCCAAAACTTCTGGGAGTTCTGAACCAAAGGCATCTCTATATTTTCTTTCAGCTAAAATATAAATATTTTCCCCAGTAATGTCAATAGTTTTATATTAATATCTCGAATTCTGGGTTAACATCTCGAGCAAACAGAGGAAAAAGTTACAATATTATTTCTATTTGGAATCTACTCAGAGTGAAAACTTCTTCATTTTTACCTTACTCCAGGACTCCCACTAAAAATAGAAACTAAAGTTAGAGAAGATCTGTTTCCCCCTCTCCCGGGAGGAGAAGCAGGGAAGGAGGTACAGGACATTTCTGAGGCGGTGAAGTTTCTTTAAATTAACAGTATGAGAGAACCAGATTTTTATTGCAATAAGACAAAATTGATCGTATATTGACGGGGAAAAAGATGCCTTATTACGTAGCCCGCAAGGTTAAATTTATCATCAAGTTTAGTAGTGGGCACTCCAGAGAAGACCTGGAAAGTAAAGACCCAGAACGAGTGATTAGGACTCAACTACAATGGTAACCAGGCAAATACTCCTGTAGTCTGTCAGCTATCGACAGAATGGTAGCCATCGCACTGAGAGCTGAAGGAGTTGTTGACACACAGCTTGCTAGTCCAGGTTTGGGAGAATGCAAGATGGTTTTCGCTCAGCGCAATGTTGTACAGAGATAAATTAAAAATCTAACAACCCAATACTTCCACCAGACAATAATAGATTATTCAGGGTAGTTCAAATTTTAGCTTGCTTTTGTTTTACCAATGTTTTATATTTTAACACATTGTAAGTCATTGAGGTTGTAATGGGACACATTATTGCTATTGCTAACCAGAAAGGCGGAGTTGGAAA
>Ga0164318_10006773_pt1 | contig 11097 bp, 4 predicted proteins | sample GuaBasSedimGuay9_FD_113734 | JGI IMG/M metagenome (GOLD analysis project Ga0164318, IMG submission 113734) | Subseafloor sediment microbial communities from Guaymas Basin, Gulf of California, Mexico - Guay9, Core 4571-4, 0-3 cm | ecosystem: Environmental > Aquatic > Marine > Hydrothermal vents >...
ATTCAAATCCAAAGCAAGCAAGCGCGCGGAAGTACCAAGGATAAGTTCAGCATCTCCGTCTCCGTCCAGATCGCCGATAACCGGGACAGCCGACATGGCATCGCCGATGTAAGCCGGGAAATTACTGAATTCGCTGCCATCCACATGTAAAAGATGCAAGTTGCCGTCACCTGTCATCAGCAAAATTTCTGGTGAACCGTCATTGTCCACATCCTGAACCAAAAGCCCAGCCTGGGGTGCACTATTCAAATCCACAGGAAAAGCGTTTAACAGTTCACCGGAAAAGTGAAATGCATACACATATCCGTCGCGACTGGCAGCAATAATTTCCGGATTATCATCGCCATCCAAATCCGCGATAGCCGGCGATCCGACCAAATTGTCATTAAATGTCTTTTCAAATTCAATCTGTCCCTGCTCCGAAATCTTTAAAAGCTTATGATCGTTAGTAGGAGCGATCATAAACAGATGCCCATTGTTTCGGACAACCACCGGTGTGGCGCTTAAGCGCGCCGAAAGTTTTACGGGAAAATGGGTTAAGGAATCGCCCTGATTCGTAATAACGTGCAGATTGCCATCAAACGTACCAACCACCATATCGGGCAACTGATCACCGTTAAAATCGGCCAGCGCGGTTCCTACGTTGATTAGCGAAGGCATCGCTTTTGGGAAACCGGCAATTTCACTGGAATCGATTTTGAGAACATGCAAATTTTTACGCATGGTGCCGAAAATAATTTCAAGCTGCGGATCATCATCCATGTTTACCAAAGCCACATCTCCGTAAACCGATTCCTTAAACGCTTCCTTAAATAGAACCGACCCTGTAAAATCAATGACCCAAACCGTTCCATCACGATTCACGATAACAATATCTTTTTTCCCGTCATGATTAACATCACCGACAGCCGGAGCGCTTTTTATGCTTCCCACATCTACAGGGAAACCCGAACGGATGCTTCCATCCTGGTTAAATACCAACAATTGGCCATTATTTGTCACTCCGACAATTACATTCTCACCGGATGAGAGACGCACAAAACTTAATGCACTTGAAAAGCCGTAACCATCGACCGGAAAACCAGCCTGATAAGCCATGGGCTGGATTTTCAAATCGAAACTTGTCTGGTAGGGATAGACAGAGGTGTCATTGGCCGTTACAACCAGTTGCAAATCAATTTCCCTGAACGGGGCATCCTTTTTGATGAACACATACGGCAGAGGGGTTAAACTGTCCGCTGTTTGCCCGTTCTTTAAGGAATCGATCGTAATCAGGGAATCCAAAATCTGGATATAGGGAGAATTTGAATGCAAATGTAAAACAACCCCGGATGCATCTTTCCAGCCTGTTTCATTTTCGATGGAAACATAAAGGCGCACTGAATCACCGGGCATTGGGCTGGTGCTGTCACTGTTAAACCAGGCATATTGACGCAAGGATATTTTGGGGAAAATCCCTTTGGCTATTGCGTTGTAAACATTAACCCGGCCCGCACCCAGTAATCCTTTGTAACCGGGATTTTGGGTATCGATGGGATCTGCATTATTAAGCAATCTGGAAAGAAGCTGTCCGCGTGTATCATTTGGGAACCAGGCTTTTAAAAGCGCCAGTGCCCCGGCAACCACCGGCGTTGCCATGGATGTGCCCTGCCATGAAATATAAGAGCCTGCGCTCACATGAATTGTGCTCAAAATAGCATTGTAATAACTGCTGCCTTCGCCGCCCGGTGCGCTGATATCCACAACCTTACCCCAATTGGAGTAATAGGCTTTTTTATCTGCATTGTTCAGGGCAGCCACCGAGATGGTATTATCATAATCACTGGGATAGCTTGGATTTTCATCGTTACTGTGGGAATCATTTCCTGCCGCGGCAACCACAATGGCGCCATAATTTTTAGTAACATTCTCCACCACCAATTTCCCGTAAAGATCATAGCCTCCGCCCCAGGAACAATTGATGATTTTTGCGCCCATTTTTGCGCAGTACAAAACGCCGGAATATCCTTTTACAATATTAGGATTCGTTAAATCATTATCGGCCGCATGCTTGGTTACGATCAACTTGCTGCGAAAAGAAATCCCGGCAATACCAATGCCGTTATCAGCAACAGCGGCAATAACACCGGAAACATGGGTGCCATGACTCAATTCGTAATGGGGTCCGGGGTCGGGCGGCATTACATCGTTGTCCTGATTGGCAAAATCCCAGCCCATAAAATCGTCCACATACCCGTTGCCATCGTCGTCCACACCGTTTTCGTCTTCAGCCGTAATTTTACCATCTCCATTGGCATCTTCGCCCAGGTTAACCCACATGGCATCCGCCAAATCGGGATGGGTGTAATCGATACCTGTATCAACCACACCTACCAAAACGGTGGAATCGCCGGGCGTCACTCCGCCCCACAAACCCCAGGTTTCCGGAGCCATAATTTTATTCAGATACCATTGTTTGCTAAAATACGGATCATTGGGAATATACGGTTCAAAATTGGCATCGATATGGTTAATCGCTTCTCTTGCCGCCGACTGTACATCTTTCACCTGCCGGAATTGTTGCAGAATGGACATCAGTGCTTCATGATTTTTGGGGCTGCTAAAAACGACGCGATAAATTTTGGAAAGCTCCACGCCGTCCACCACATCGCGCTCATCGGCCATGGGCAGCCATTTTTCGATTCGTACAGCGCCATATTTTTTTAGCAGGGTATTAATAGCCGGGCGATCGGTTTGCACACCGTATTTGCTATGCTGAATTTGAAGCGGTGCCCTGTCCTGTTTGAGGCAAAACAAGATTTCATTGTTTTGATACTCCCGGGCAAAAGCAGCAGTAATAAAAAATGTAATTAAAAAAAGAAAAGAACTAAATCGCATGAGCACAGAAACCTCGTTAATTTTTTAATTTTTAAAATACGATTAAATTTTGGAAAATCCATATCACAAATCAAATTTATTATAAATTTTATGTATTTGTCTGAAAAAGCACGAGTGCAGTAATTCATCTATTATGCTGGACTTCTTCACCCGGATGCACGTCATTCCGCTATTTCATCAAAATCAGCGATTTTTTCCAGATTAATTTTAATTCCGCCCAAGGGAACGGAAATTAAATTGTAAATCAACGCTATAATCACATTAACAACAGAACCGATAATTGCATAAATTACAGGAAAAATAAAATACATAATGGTACCAAACGTTGGAAAAACAAATCTGGGATAAAAATCATTGGGCATAGGGCTGTTTACAAACACACTGATTAAACCAAAAGGCAGCATTATCAACAAACCTAAAATAAAAATCAAAATAAACGAGTAAACCGCTACACTACCCAAATTAATTTTTTTCAACCAATACATAATATCGCCTTTCATTAATTCTACCCTGAAAATAAAAAAATCTCAAAGGGGAAAGCTCCCCTTTGAGATTTGATTTTAGTCCGGAAAAACATCATTTCTCAAACTATTTAATCAGCAACATTCTGCGTTGCAACTGAACGTTTTTACCTTTTAACTGGTAAATATAAATACCCGAACCAACCGGCTTGCCGGAGAAATTTCTGCCGTTCCAGGTTACTTTATTCAAGCCGACATGAGCAATACCACTAAATATCGTGGCTACTTTCTGGCCGAGAATATTGTACACATTTAAAGTAACCCTTTGGCCTTTCGCATAATCCGGAATAACAAAAGGAATGGTTGTCGTCGGGTTAAACGGATTCGGATAATTGCTGCCCAGGTAATAACGATCTGCAATAAGGGGCATATCTTTATCATAAATACCCGTCGGAAATTCCGTACGCGAAGTATCCATGTACACATGAACCAGAGCATCGGCATAGTCCACCACAACAATGCCGCTGTCGGTATCGTAATAGGTACGCATATCAACGGAATCTTCTTCACCGAAAATTACCGGACTATTACCAAAACGTTTTAAACCGATGTAAAAGCTACCGGAATCAATGGCAATACTGTCATCCATAATGTAACGATTGTAGCCAAAGCCTAATGCAGATTTGTTTTTGTAGAATAATTTGGTACCCGGCAGGCTATCCGTACCGTCATCATCCCAAACGGTAATTTGATAGGCACCACTCGTTTTTGTCCCTGTTGTATCAAGAGCAAATTTAATACCCTTCAAATCCATCGGATAGGCAACAGGAGTAAATTTAACGTAAACCAAACCGTTACGTTTTGGTGCGATAATGGTCGTATCGCCATGGGAATGATCGTAAGCTATTTCCATAATTTTTGAAGGAATAATTTCAGTTGCCTGATAAGGAGACACAAAATCCGAAGTTCCTTCGTATTCAACGGCTGCCCGCAAGGTGTAATAATAGGTCTGGAAAGGCACGGTTGATGTATCGACAAAGGCATTTGTGTCGGCAACTTCGCCGATTAAGTGGATATAAACATCGCCCGGTGTCGTACGCCAGATTTGATAATTGATCCCTTCTTTGGCCTCCCAGCTTACGGTTATCGTCGTATCTTCGCCATTCGGGGTAACCGTCAGTCCGGTCGGTACGTCAATGGTTTTAATTGGGCTGTAAACCACCACATCGTCAAACATAAACCCGTAACCAATAGGATCATCTTCATCAGACCAGAAAGCCCAGCGTAAGTATACGTCTTGTCCCTTAAATCTGGATATTTCAAGAGGAGACATATTAGTTGGATAGCCAAAGAGATATGAAACCGTTAACCAACGATCAAATCCAAAATCGACGGCATAATTTTTACCATCATCCCATGCACCTTCCCAATTTGTACTATCCACAGGGCGAATTTCTATTGTCCAAAAATCATTATTTGGGAAGTCATCCACATCAGCAAAATAAGGCAAATGGTTAAAATCCAGATAAATGGGAGCCGTATCCGGCAAGGCAATGGGGCCTGTTTCAAATGCATTTTCCATCCAGGAATTATAAGTTCCTGTTGTATCAAATAAATCGCCGCTGTTCTGGCAAACTGCCGAATGGGTTGGCGAGGGTTCAAAACGCGGTTCATAAGGATCGAAATACGGTTCGATAAATTCGGCTACATGCCACAAATTGCCGCCTTCGGGAGGAATAAATTCCACATCTTTACCTGTCATATCCACATTTTCACCGTTATTAAAGAAGAAGACAGAATCACCGGCTGCGACCAAAATACTGTCAATTTCCCATCCGAACATTTGGGGGGCGCCGTCTGCCGTGGAATACCCCATGTCTGCGGCAAATGCAAAGCGAAGCATAATAACGGAATCTTTTTTCACATAATCTTTAAGAGAAATTGTCTCGCGTACCCAATCCAATTGATCGCCGGACCAGCCCGGAATTCCCAATCCTTCATTTTGTCCCTGCGACGGATGCCCAAAAGCCCAGCTATTTTGCATGTCGTAATCATCAAAGGGCAACACCTGCCATGTTTTACCGCTGTCCAGCGAAATACGCACGTTAATGGCATCCCAGCCGTCGTACGGGGCTTCTGCGCCGGCTGTTCCTTCTAAACTGTAACGTTGAATAAAAGTAAACACTGCATTAGTATCCGTAACCACAAACGGTTTAGTATCCAATACCTGATACCAATGGTTGTCATAACCGCCGGAATCACCCAAGGTAGTATCGGCCAGCCACCAGCAAGTGCTATCTTCCGCATGCCAGGTAGTAACATGCCAGTAGGAAGGTCCATGTTCCGGCCGGGGATGCGTCAAATCGATAGCCTTCCAACGATGCCAGGTTCCGCTGGGTTCAAAATTTTCCTGAAAAATAATACCGCCGTCAAATTCACCGAAGGAAACCGCATTGGTTTTGTTCTGTTGCTCCACTACCGAACGCGGCAACTTGATGTCCGCTTTGGTAACTTTGCTGATCGGTGTCATTTTTTGAACAGGCGGGGTTTTTTCACTTGCAAATAGAGATCCGACAAGGAAAAAACTAAAAATAGCAAATAAAATTAATTTACGCATACATCCTCCTCAGTTTTGTTAATAAACTTAATTACATTTCTAAAAATTGAACTGAAATGAATAATTATGGACGTAGCCCAATAAGCCGTAATTATTAAAGGCGTAATCCAAACGGCCGTTAATACCGATCTTATTAAAGTCGATGCCCACACCGGCAGTGAAATCGGCCTGATCGTAATTTGCTTTGTAACCGACTCTAAAAGCGATGGTCTTGTTCCATTCATATTCCATACCGTAGTTGTAGCGCAGATAAAAGTCCGTCGGATCGTTAGCTTCGGCACTTACCGTTAAACGATTTTTACTGCTTTTCATTAGCACCCCGTTCTCACCAATGATATCATCAGAAATTCCAAGCCGAAAAACCATAGGAATCGGCCAGTCGACTGTCTTCCAACGCACACCGCCTTCATAGGTAATACCTGTATTTTCGTTTTTTACATCCCGGGACAAATCCGGGCCGTCCAGTTTCATTTTGCCGCCGAAATTAGCCAGACACATTCCTAATTTAACACCGTAAATACCCGTGCGAAATTGTGAACCGATATCAAAGGCAATGGTCGACGCTTTTTCTCTGAAAAGCCGCTCGGAAACATATTTAATGGTTACCCCCAAATCAAAACGGTCCGTCAGGCGGCGGGCAACCGTAAAACCTAATGCTGTCGAAGAAGCAGTAAACGAAGTTCCCGTACCTTCCGGTTCCTCAATCGTCGTCATCTCAATATCGCCGGAATTAAGATAAAGAACCGAAAATCCAATGGTTGTACTGCTGTTTATCGGCATCGAAAGTCCCAGAAAGTCATAGGTAATACCGGCAAATAGCTGGGTTCTGGAAAGCCCAAGAGCTTTGACTCCTATTTTTTGGATGCCTGCCGGATTCCAATACAAGGCCGTAATATCTTTTGTCATGGCCGTATAAGCATCACCCAAAGCCGTTCCCCGAGCGCCAGCGCCCAGTTTAAGAAACTGTCCCATGGATGTACCCACTTTGGACAATTCATTCTGGGCAAATAACGACAAACAGGGGATTAATATCAAAAGTATAATATTTCTAAATTTCATAAGTCCACACTCCTGTTCTTATGCGCTCATTTAATTACCACAAATTTACCGGTATGTGTATTGCCTTTTTCGTCTTTGACAACATAGACATACAGTCCCGGAGCAATTTCCTGGCGATTTTTTGTCAGCATATCCCAATCTTCACTTCCGTCAAAAGCATTATTATGATGCAGAGTAATCACCTCTTCGCCCGAAACGGTAAAGACGTGAATCGTACATTTGGCAGGCAAATTGGTGAATTGGATTTTGCGTACAAAATCATCGGTTTCCCATTGCGCATGAACGAAATAGGGATTGGGAACCACTTTAATTTTTTTCAGATCATTTTTTTTCGGTGTTCTTATCTGGAAAACCTGACTGGTATTCACCAGGAATCCGTCACCGCGTTCGAATGGTTTGCGCACAGGAACGATCAACGTATCCCCGGGAGCCCAGGGCGTATCGGCCGGTAACAAATTATGGTCTTCATCATACGTGTTTGGGGGTATCCAATCGAACGTAAACGAAAGCGATAATTTATAGGTTTCATCATCCGGGAATTCCGGTAAATGATTTTCATACACAAAGAATTTGGTACCCGGTTTCCACTCACGTGCTCCATAGCCAACTAATCTGGCTTTGCGGTGCGTAACCGTATTCCAGACCTGGAACGGTACCGTAAAGTTGTACTGATTCGAAGTAAATGTCCGATAAACCGAATCCGCATCTTCGCCGATAAATGCGATCAGATAATTGGACCGTGATTTAACATTGCCCAATGTGGCCTGGGACAGTTTGTATGTACACTTGGAATTCGGAGTCCAGTAGGCATCATCCTTGACCAGAATAATATCGGTACTCATCTGAATGCCCCAGCGCAATCCGTCAAAAATAGGCGGCGCTTCCGGCGGTTCGGTATCTTTGTACCATTCTTTGCTGTCTTTAACCAGCGTATCGCCTTTATCCAGATCTACAATGGTGTACCGTTGAGATTCCGGTACAATTTTGGTATTGGCCGGCGGATCAAAATAATCGCAGTCAAATGTTATTTTGTATTTATCCCCGGTAACTTCCTTAGGATTAATCACTTCCACTTTAAATACGCCGGTGCCAACCGTGCCTGGCAGTTTTTCCACATTTAATTTTGCATGAACCGAATTACTGGGAGGACGATGCGGAATTGCTTTCACAATATGGCTTAAATTCGTACTGTTGGAAAGAAAATTTTCCAATGACGGAATAGAAAATTTTAAGCCCAACTTTGCGCCGGCACTATCCGGATCCAAAACAGGATCACCGGGCACAAAGCCACGGTCATAAGCGCAAACCGCATACAAATATTCAGTCCCATTGTGCACATCGCCGGAGTCCACAAAACTGAACTTCAATCCGGTATCATCGCCTAAATAGCGATGCGGGGCTGTTTTGTCATAGCCGGTAATACCGTCTTCGATATCAAACTGGGCATAAGGTTTCCAATACGTCGTTTTCGATTCTTCATCGTAAATTTTTTCGCCCCAGGTTTTACCGTTGTCTTCGCTGCGATAAATGCGGAAGCCTTCAAAATCCTGGTAACCGGTTAAAACATCGGTATCGTGAACCGACGAGGCATCCCAGTATAAGGTCACTTTTTGATCATCCTCGCGGGCAATCACCTTGGGTGCCTTCGGCGGGCGTGCACCCTGATATTGATTGTCATACATAAGCTGTGCGATACGTGCATTGGCTTCCAGATCCTTTTCATCTTCACCCATAATTACGCAAAATGAAAAGGGCACAGAATCGCCGGAGGCCAGATTAAACGGTCCGGAGGCCATAATAAAAACGCAGTCGAGCCCATCCGGATAGTCGTGCAGCAATCCTTCAAGGGAATCAAAACGCGGATTCAATTTAACAATATTACCGGATTCGTTCTTCAAAGGATGAAAATAGTACGTAGAATCATACGTTGACAAATTTGTTGTATCGCCGGCTAAAATTTTGTACTGGATTTCTTCTTTATTTTCGGCTACGCGTGTCTGCCCATCACCGGACCAGGGCCCCTGCTGCGGATTTACATCACGTGCACCAGGCCGAAAATACCAATCAAACCAGTGCCAGCTTGTTAAACCCAATTTATCGCCCGGCATAATATCCGCCACCCCGTCGCCATCTAAATCTACACTCTCGGTGGCCGTAGGCGTATCGAGCAATTTTACAGCGGAATAGGCCAGTTTTTTATTACCCACATAAGGATTGTTATGGTCGCCGTCCAAATCGTAAATGTAACCGAAATTATAATCCAGATTATATCCCATCATATCGTCATCATTGGTACGTCCCCAATAAGCGCCATTGGCCAACCGGTTGTAAGCATCCACATCAAAATAAAAACCGGCGTACATCCCCTCATAATTGTAAGGGGATTCGTTTACCAGCGTCATCTTGAAAAAGATGATATCTTCCGAAATGCTGGCGCCATAAGAATAGCCGGAAACTTTTGCCCGAATGCCAATGGGATAGCCCTGCTTGGGATCCACATCGCGCGTGGCCAAACGATCGTCAAATTCAAAATAGATATCCTGATCCGATACGAACGTACCGGGTAATTCTTTTGTGGGATCTGCAGGATCAACCGCCCAGGGCCCAGGCCAGTGTCTTTCCTCGTTGGTGCCGGGCCAGGTTTCGGGAATATCACTGGTAGCAATTAGCGGTGTTTGATCTTCCGGATAAGTGTACAGACCTAATTTACCATAATATTCACCGGCCGTGGCCAACGGATTGTGCAGACGAATACGTGCATCTTCCACAGCTTCCCAGTCGGTCCGATTTAAATTCGGGGTACGGTCGAACCAGGATTCGGAAACCGTAGGGCCCCAATAAGTTGTATCGGTTCCCACGGTGTAAAAATCCTGTGTTTTAATATTAAATTCTTGTTTAGGCCCCACAGCCCAGGGATAAGGATTCCCGTTTTTGTCTTTTCCCGGAATTCCCACAACCAGCGACAAATTTGAGATGTACTGAAAATCGCCCCACAAGCCTTGCGGCGAAGCGGTTCCGGAAAAAATGCCATAATTTTCCACAGCAATTTTCAACTTGCCTTTATCCAGATATGCTCTGGCCCGATTCATAAGCGGATCAGTGATTGTCTGCTTATGTATGGCCTGATTCTTGGGAATTTTGGTTGCCCAAACAACCGAAAAAAGCAGGGTTAACAGTATTAATGTTGTTATTTTTCTCATCATGAATTCCACCATCCTTTAATTCTAAAACGCAAATTCTATTGAAAAATCAACTTGACGTCTTCTTCCGTATCGGTATGGCTGATCCCAAAGGGTTCTGGAATACCAGCCCATTTCAATCAGCTTGTTAATACGCGGGCCGGGATCATCTGCCTTACCGGTTTCAGGATAAATATCGATCGCATTTTTCCAGTCAAACAAATTCTGAACACGAACGCCTAAAATTAAGCGCATGTCCCCAACTTTGAAATATTTTCGATAATTAAAATTGGCCGTAATATTCCACGGACTTCGCTCCGAGTTCGTTTCACCGGCCACATTTCCGATAACGGGTGTGTAAGGGAAACCGCTCATGGCCAGAAACATGAAGTCAAATCGGGAATGTTCCAAAGGATGGCCCCCGAATAACATGGGCCCTTGTTTGTCATTAAAACGGTATGAATACATAAAACTCATATCATGCGTATGATCGTAGGACATTAGAATTTCACGCTTAGGCATAGTGCGCGGTGTTTGCGTTTCGCGATACCCTTCCCACGGATCCTTGCGATTAGCCGTGGCTCGTGAAAGCGTATATTGCAAAACAGCAGTGGAATTGGCGGTCTGACGACGAATGACTACATCCATACCGCGGGCAGTTGCATAGTCCGTATTCAACAGAATTGTGTACGAATATGGGAATTGCGGAATGCGTTCCGTTGAAGTAAGTTTTGAGTATTCTTTAGACCACCCGATAACCTGGGCAATTAAATTGTCCGAAAGTCCGACATTCAAACCGAATTCGTAAGCAGTCATGTGCTCCATATTCAAACCGGCATTGCCCACAATCGGTGAATAGGTTTTAATATCACGATTAGGATTGATGTATTTGTTGCGGTAAGCC
>Ga0164318_10006774_pt1 | contig 11097 bp, 12 predicted proteins | sample GuaBasSedimGuay9_FD_113734 | JGI IMG/M metagenome (GOLD analysis project Ga0164318, IMG submission 113734) | Subseafloor sediment microbial communities from Guaymas Basin, Gulf of California, Mexico - Guay9, Core 4571-4, 0-3 cm | ecosystem: Environmental > Aquatic > Marine > Hydrothermal vents...
ATTTTTTACCTAAAAAATAAAAAAGATTTGAAGTGTGGGAGGTATTTAGGAGAGCATCTGTATTGTTCTTCCATCTATATCGTAGCCCATAACTCCCGTATAGCTTCCATGGGCGGCTGGCCAGTCGACATAATCCTGGTACACTAGTTTTATCATATGCTCCATAACGAATACATCTGGACATATATCCATTATTACTTTCTGAATCTGATAGTACTTAGCATATCTCTCTTCAGTATCAATAGTTGAAAGTGCATCCTCAATCATGTGGTCTATGGTATCATTTAAAAGCCATTCGTTCTGCTCCCAGCTTGCGGCGGTCTTTGAGTGATACTTTGACTCTAGAAGTGAGCCGGCCTCCGGATAATGGGCAGAGACAAATATAGATACTATGTGTGGACTGTCAGTCTCATTAGCCATTTCCTTTATTACAGAGAGCCATGGAACTTTCACCACGTTAACCCTAAGACCTATTTCCTGAGCATTTTGAGCAAAGAGTATTGCCACTTTCTCCTCCGCTGGAACTTCAGCTATCCAGTGGAAATCAATCGCATACTTATTCGGATTATCCCTTATATCAGGCCAGTACTTAGATTTCTGTAGCTCCTCCATCGCCTTATCTATATTCCTATAGTAATAGGGCAAGTCTGTGGCTGCTCCTGCCACATAATGAGGAACAGGAGCCTTTGCAATTATACTTCCCGGGAAGATATTCTCTATCACTGTAGAATAATTGAAGGCATAAGCCAAGGCCTTTCTCACATGGATATCATCCAGTGGCGCTTTTCTAGTATGCATCATCAGATAGAACTCATCTCCACCAGGTATCTTGGCAACTTTTAGATAATCCTCTTTCTCCAACGACTGAATAGTTTCCTCTGGAAGCCACTGAGAGGATATTTCAAGCTTTTTCTCCTTTAACAATGTTTTCTCTGTTGTTGGCTGTGCGAGAGCAAGCATGTGTATCTCATCCGCCGCATTATCCACCATGGGTCCCCAGTATTTGTCAAACTTTGTCATATAAACATGGTCTTCCAACACTACCTCCTTCACCATATAGGGTCCAGAGCCAGCGTCATTGGTAAGAAGCCATTCTGTTCCGTAATCACCCATCTCACCATAGGAGCCATCAGATTTTATGTGATTCATTACCACAGCTTTTTCCACAACATACAACCTAACCAAGGTAGAAATGAATGGTCCATAGGGTTTCTTTAGAACTACTTGTACTGTATAGTCATCCAAGGCGGTTACACTCTCCACATACGGAGTATACAGATAGGCATAACCCTTTCCTATAGTAAGCATTCTGTTCAAAGAGAAGACCACATCCTCAGCCTTCAACTCGTTTCCACTATGGAAAATTATTCCATGCTTTAAATGGAACGTCCATGTAAGACCGTCTGAAGATACATCCCATGTTTGAGCTATCCAAGGTTTGAGCTCTCCATTTGGACCGACAAAGATCAGAGGATCATATAGATTTACAAAGGCTGTGGAGCTTGAGTAATCACTACCAACGGCAGGGTCTATGTATGTGGGCCAAGCAAAACCTACTCTCAGTATCTTCTGGGTAGGGGCTTCCGGTCTTGTAGAAGACTGCAACACTGCCAACGCTGCTATCACTATAATTATGGCAACAATCACAGAAATTATCACCATCAAATTTTTTTCCATGTCATATCACCCCATGATATAATTTAACAATCCTATTTAATATTTTCTATTTTTTATTTTACTCTTATTGTGTTATAATTTGCCATTTATTATTAAATAAAGAGATGTTTTGAGCAAAAATAAACAAATAATTTTTAAAAAATAGGTTTTTGGAATAATATTTGTTATTGTGAAAATGGCTTAAAAGGTGTAAAATAGAATTATTAAATTTAAGCCTCCTTTCGGATTTGGCTATTGCAAAATAATAATATTGGTGTATGTTATACCCATACCACAATGAAAGTGGACAGGGCAAAGAAATATTTTAATTGCTCAAATTCGGAGAGAGCCGCCTTTGAAGCGGGAATTAAGTTAGGTACGGTGTATCACCAATTTGTGGGAACCCCTTTAAGTCTTGAGAATGTAGATGCTTTAGAGAGAGCCATTGAGGCAAGTTTAAAGGTTCAACCCTTTGTAATTGATGCTAAGGTCAAAATAGATAGGCGCAGAATAAAGAAAAAGAGTGGATTTTACAAATATCTAACCTTGAGTGGAGATATGCTCGATGTAGATTTGCTGGTGCAGTATGAGGATAAAATTGCCGTTTGTAAGTTGGAGTATATTAAGGATATGGATTATCCCCTAATGTACATAAAGGAAATAAGGGGTGTGTAGAATGCACATTAAGATAGGTCTCAGCGGATTGCCCGGCGTTGGAAAAACAACCACATTAATAAAAACCATAGAAATCCTAGAAGAGGAGGGTTTCATAGTGGGTGGAATGATAACTGAAGAGCTTAGAGAAGGTGGGAAGAGAACAGGATTCTATGTGCTTGACTGGATGACTAAGGATAAAAAAGTTTTTGCCCACAAGAATTTTGAATCCCGTCACAGAGTTGGAAAGTATGGAATTGATGTGAAAATTTTAGAAGAGGTTGGGATACGGGCTCTTGAAGAAGCCATGGAAAAGGCAGATATTATTGTCATAGACGAAATAGGAAAAATGGAGGTTGAAAGTAAGAAATTTGTGCAAACTGTAAGAGAGATTCTTGATATGGATAAGCATCTGATAATGACTCTTCACAAGAAATCTCGTAATCCACTTCTCCAAGAGATTCGTCGACGGGACGATATTAGAATGCTGGAGGTGACTCCCATAAACAGAAATCTCCTTCCCTTTAAAATTGTACAGTTAATAAAAGGGGAGAGGCAGTGATAGTTGAGGAGGGAAAGGTTAGGATCTTCGCGCCCCATGTAAACATAAAGGGTCCCGGAAGGGTTGAAGGTGTTTTTTACAACAGAGAGATGGTAATCAATAGAGATTCCACAATACTTCTGCTCCACAACCTCAAGGTAAAAAGTGCGCTGGATGGTTTAGCAGCAACCGGTGTCCGGGGTATTAGAATGATTAAAGAATGTGGTGTGATTACTACCATAAATGATATTGATCCCAAAGCTGTGGAAATAATAAAAAAGAATGTTGAGATGAATAATGTTAATGCAAATATAACGCAGAGAAATGTTAATGCATTAATGGCAGAGGAGAAATTTGATTATATGGATATTGATCCATTTGGCTCTCCTGTACCCTTTATTGATATGGCTCTAAAAAGCGGTAAAATTATAGGTATAAGCGCAACAGATACAGCCACACTTGGAGGAAGAAATAGAAAAATTGAAAGAAGGTACCTTGCAAATGTTTCCTCTCCCACCCCATATGTTCATGAGATAGGTATAAGGGTTCTTCTGGGATATATAGGAAGAATGGCAGCTAAATTTGATTTAGGTATCCGGCCCATATTTAGTATGTGGCATGGGCATTTTTATAGAGTCTATATAAAGATTGAGAAAGGAGTTTCAAAGAGCAAAGCAACTTTAAAAAACATAGGTTTATGTGAGTATGGTGGTCCATTATGGCTTGGGGAGCTCCATGATTTTTCCTTTCTAAAGGAGATAAAAATTCCAGAGTGGCTCCCTAACAAAGATAAATTTGAAAAGTACAGGGAATTGTGGAAGGGGGAGAGGTTCTTTTTATTCCACCACATACCAACCTTGGCAAGCGAATTGAAAGTTTCCACACCACCTATTAAAAAGATTATTCAGATTTTGAGGGATATGGGATATGAAGCCTATAGAACACAATTCTCCCCTCAGGGAATTAAAAGTAATGCCTCCCTAGAAGAGGTGAAAAACATACTCTCTACGTATCATAATTTTTAAATTTAACAATTGTGGGGAAAGGCAATAAATAGAATAATGCAATTACCCCTTGGTGATGAGATGATAGAAATTCGTTTCCACGGTAGAGGCGGACAAGGTTCGGTTATCGCATCCAAAATCCTGGCTAAAGCGTTTTTCATGGAGGGAAAATATGTGTCCTCTTTTCCATATTTCGGTGTGGAGAGAAGAGGAGCGCCAGTAACAGCTTTCACTAGGGTGGACGATAAGCCTATAAGAGCAAAGTACCAGATATACGAGCCAGATTACGTTATTGTTCTGGACCCATCCCTTCTTAAGACTGTTAATGTACTTCATGGAATTAAGGAGAATGGGTGGGTTCTTGTAAATACCATAAAGAAACCAGAGGAAATAAGGAAAACCTTAGATTTCCCCAACATTGCTACTGTAGATGCTACAACCATAGCCATAAAACACAGACTCGGCTCTCAGGCAGCACCCATTGTAAACACAGCAATTCTAGGAGCGTTTGCTAAGGTAAGTGGCCTAGTTAAAATAGAGAACGTTATGAATGCCATCCGTGAATCGGCCCCTGCCAAAAGGGAAGAAAATGCCCAAGCGGCAAAGGAGGCCTATGAGAGTGTTATTGTGGGAGGTGAATAAGGATGTCTATAATTCTACCTGAGGACCCAACCCCAATAGCTAGAGTCCCCAGCACCGAGAATAAAACTGGAGGATGGAGAACATTCAGACCTGTAATAAATTATGAGAAGTGTATACGCTGTTATATATGCTGGAAATTTTGTCCAGAGCCAGCAATAGAGTTTGCTCCTCCGGATAAGTATCTCTCTCCAAAGCCCGCTCTAGCAAAATTTGATACTGTGGAGATCAACTATGATTACTGTAAAGGATGTGGCATATGTGCAAATGAATGTCCTACAAAGGCCATAGATATGGTTCTTGAAGAATTGGAGGAGGAGTAAAATGACCATGATGATTCTTACAGGTAATGAAAGTGCTGCTTGGGGTGCTAAGTTATCCAAGCCCAAGGTAATTGCTGCATATCCTATTACACCTCAAACAAGTATAATTGAAACTATTGCAGAGTTCATAGCAAATGGAGAACTGGATGCAAAATACATTCGTGTTGAATCCGAGCACAGTGCAATGGCTGCTTGCATAGCTGCAGAGAATACGGGTGTGAGAACCTTCACAGCCACGAGCGCTCACGGATTGACTCTTATGCATGAGCTATTAATTTGGGCTTCAGGTGCAAGATTACCCATTGTTATGAGTGTTGTAAATCGTGCTATGGCGCCAGCCTGGAGTGTCTGGACCGATCAGATGGATAGCATGGCTCAGAGAGATACAGGTTGGATGCAGATATATGCCGAGAACAATCAAGAGGTGCTTGATTCCATTATTATGGCTTATAAGATTAGTGAGAAACATAATATTCTTCTTCCAACAATGGTAATGGAGGATGCTTTCATTTTGAGCCATACATCCGAGGCTGTGAATGTTCCTGAGCAAAAACTGGTAGATGATTTTCTAGGCGAGTTTGACCCGCCTTTCAAGCTTGAGCCTGGTAATCCTGAAGGATACGGGTCATTAATTATGCCCGAAGGTCCCTATATGGAGTTTAGATACATGATTGCCAAGGCTATGGACGATGCAAGGAATGAAATTAGAAAAACTGTTGAAGAGTTTGCTGATGTATTTGGAAGGGAGTATTCATCATTAGTTGAAGAATACAAAACTGAAGATGCAGATGCCATAATGGTTGTGATAGGAACTATAGGGTCTACCGCCAAAGATGTAGTAGATATGCTTAGAGATAAAGGAAAGAAGGTTGGACTTGCAAGAATAAGATATTTCAGGCCCTTCCCATTTGAAGAGGTCAGAGCATTGGCAAAAAAGACAAACATGCTGGGTATTGTTGATAGAAGCTATACTTTTGGATACGGAGCTGCGCTGTACACTGAGACAAAGGGAGCGCTTTATGGTCATGCAGATATACCCATCAAAAACTATGTTATGGGTCTTGGGGGAAGGGATATCACTCCAGAGATTTTGGTTAAGGTGTTTGAAGATATGCTCAAGATTTCTAAAGAAGGGCAGGTGGATGTGGAAATTGATTGGGTAGGACTTCATGGCGATGAGAGGTGGTCTATATGAGAAAATTAACTATTCCAGAGGAGGAATACATGCTGCCTGGGCACACTGCGTGCCTTGGCTGTGGTGCCACAATAGCCATGCGCTATGTGCTTAAGGCTCTTGGAAAAAATACCATCTTATCCATACCTGCATGCTGCTGGGCTGTAATCCCCGGAGTCTATCCCAAGAGAACCTTAGAAGTCCCTCTTCTTTACACAGCATTTGAAGTTACAGGCGCTGCCATATCCGGTATTCGTGAAGCTCTAAATGCAATGGGTAAAGAAGATGTGAATGTGGTGGGTTTTGCAGGTGATGGAGGTACCGCAGACATAGGAATTCAAGCCCTAAGCGGGGCAGCGGAAAGAGGACATGATATCTTCTACATAATGTATGATAACGAAGCGTATATGAATACGGGCATTCAGAGGAGTGGTTCAACTCCCTTAGGTGCCTGGACCACAACGACTCCTGGTGGGAAGAAGAGAATGTACAAATGGGAGCCTAAAAAGAATGTTGCAGAGATAATGGTCGCTCACCATGTACCCTATGTGGCCACTGCTACAATCGCTTATCCTGAGGATATGATTGCAAAGCTTAAGAGGGCCAAGGAGATAAAAGGTCCTAAATTCATCCAGATATTTTCGCCATGTCCGACTGGATGGAAACATGGCCCAGATAAAACTGTAGAAGTCTCGAGGTTGGCTGTCCAAACAAACGCATTCCCCCTCTACGAGGTTATAAATGGAAAATATAGGATAACCGTTAAACCGAAGCATCCCAAACCTATCAAGGAATATCTCAGACTCCAAGGTAGGTTTAGACATCTCACTGAGGAAGAGATAGAACTTATTCAGAAGGAGATCGATAGAAATTGGAAAGAATTACTTAAAAAGGAACGCTGCTCCCAGGAGGAGGAATAATGAAGTATCAAAATATCTTAATAGATGAACCTGGAAGAAAAGAGTTTCTACTAGGAAATGAAGCAGTGGTTCGTGGCGCTCTTGAAGCAGGTTTAGATTTTGCGAGTACCTATCCTGGCACTCCTTCAAGCGAGATAGGAAACACCCTTTTTTACATAGCAAAAAAGGCAGGTATCTATTTTGAATTCTCCACCAATGAGAAAGTTGCTATGGAGGTAAGTGCTGCTGCTGCAGCCTCTGGCCTTCGTGCCCTTGTTTTCTTCAAGCATGTGGGATTGAATGTTGCAGCGGATGCTTTTATGACTACCGCCTATATAGGCACTAATGGGGGGCTAGTCATTTTAACGGCAGATGATCCCAGTATGCATTCGTCTCAGAATGAGCAAGATAACAGATACTACGCTCAACTAGCCAACATGCCTATGGTGGAACCCTCAAGTGCCCAAGAGATGAAAGATTTTATGAAAGAAGCTTTTGAGATATCTGAGGCTTTGAAGCTTCCAGTACTCTTTCACACAACAACCCGCGTAAATCATGTGAGAGGGATAGTAGAGTATGGAGATATGAAAGAGAAAAGAGGGAAGGGATATTTTAAAAAGGATCCGAATAAGTATGTGCCTATCCCTTCCAACTCCAGAAGAATGCATAAAGAGCTGCTTCAAAAGATTGAGAAAGCAAGGGAAATAGTAAACAACTCTAAGCTCAACCATGTAGAGTGGAATGGTGGAGATATAGGAATAATAACTAGCGGTGTTGCTTACAATTATGTTTACGACGTTGTTAAACAGTTGGGCTTAAAGGTTAATATTCTAAAGTTAGGATTTACGCATCCATTTCCGGATAAGATCGTTAAGGATTTCATCTCAAAACATAAAAGGATAATAATAGCGGAGGAACTCGAGCCCTATCTGGAGAGAGAAACTAGAATCATAGCCCAGATGAATGACATCTCTGTTGAAATTTACGGAAAGCTAAACGGTTTCTTCCCCAGGGTCTATGAATACAATCCAGATGTGATTAAGGATGCGTTTGAGAAAATACTCGGTATAAAAATACCCAGAGAGCCATACCAGCCAAAGAAGGTTGATTTGCCGGCAAGACCTCCAGTTTTGTGCCCCGGATGCCCCCATAGGGCTACTTATTATGCCGCCATGATGGCTCTGAAACAGCTCAAAATAAAAGATGCTATAATTACCTCTGATATTGGATGCTATACCCTTGGTATCCAAAAACCGTACGAAATGGCTGACTATCTCCTATGTATGGGTTCAAGTATAGGAACAGCTGTTGGATTTTCAAAGGCCACAAACCAGAAAGTTATTGGTTTTGTTGGAGATTCTACCTTCTTCCATGCCTCTATTCCCGGATTGATTGATGCCTATCATAATCGTGCAAATTTGGTTTACGTAGTTCTTGACAATCGCACAACTGCAATGACCGGACACCAGCCACATCCAGGATTGCCTATGGACGGTATGGGTAATAAGGCCCCATACGTAGATATTGAAAAGCTGGTACGAGGCATAGGAATCGATTTTGTTAAAACGGTAGATCCGTATGACATTAAAGAAACTATTAAAGTCTTCAAAGAGGCAATAAAACACGAGGGAATATCAGTTATCATAGCCAAGAGAGAATGCGCTTTGCTATGGGATGCTGCCCGGAGGAAACAAGGAGAATGGTGGGTTTACGAAATAAACCAAGAGAAATGTACACAATGCGGCTTGTGCTCAGACTGGCTTGCCTGCGTAGCCATCTACAAGAAGGTCGACGAAGATGGAGTGGAAAGGGTTTACATAAACGATGCTCTCTGCGATGGTTGTGGAGTGTGTGCAACAATTTGCCCATTTGACGCTATTGATAAGAGGGTGATAGAATGAATAGTGTAAATCTCATATTTGCAGGTGTTGGTGGTCAAGGAGTTCTAACAGCCTCTAGCATTGTTGGAAAAGCTGCCTTGCTTTCAGAGATGAACGTTGTAATGAGCGAGGTACATGGTATGGCCCAGCGTGGAGGTGTGGTTGTTACAGAGATGAAAATTGGAGATGCTAAAAGTCCATTGATAGGTGTGGGAGAAGCTGACATAATAATCGGTTTTGAACCTGTAGAGGCCTACCGAGTTCTGGAGAAGGCCCATAAAGATACCTATGTAATAGTTAACACAGAACCTATAGTGCCAATAACTGCATCTCTTGGAGATTCTGAATATCCTGATGTGGATGAGCTGCTTGCTAATATGCAAGGTTTAAATGTTCTGCCACTGGAGGCCACAGATATAGCAAGAAAAGTAGGTAACTCAATAACCACCAATATTGTAATGCTTGGTGCACTCTCCAAGATACCAATATTTCCCATAAAAAAAGAGGTACTTATTGAAGCAATAAAACAAACCATAAATCCAAGATTCCACGATATTAACCTCAGAGCCTTTCAAATGGGCTATGAAGCATTAAAGATTTAGTACCTTGAGTAAATCTTTTCTTCTTTTTTCCGGTACCATAGAATTAGGGAAATTCCCACAACAATTACAACCATACCTGCACTGCATAGAGCTCCTGAGACGTATGTGAGCAGGGTGATAGTGTTTAGTACTTCCTCCTTTGCAATAGTAATAGCCACTGAAATTTCACTATTTCCATTATTTTCTATATATATCTCATAGTTATCCCCATTCTCTAAGGATATCTCTGCGCTACTCGTATTCTTTCCTTCATCTACAACTCTTCCTTTTTCATCATAAACCTTATAGGAAAAATTACTATTAGACGTTAAAAGAACTATATATTTACCATCTTCAATACTAAAATTATAATGAGCGCTTGACCCCCCATCAACATTTATTATTTCCGTCTTCTCAATACCTTGATAATAGGAGGAGGCGAGAACTATAACAGCTAAAACTATTAACAATATTCCTGCTATTAAGACTGTAGCTTGTTTTTTCATAAATTTTTCAACGTTTTACCGATATATTAAAGTTTCCTAAGCTGGCGAAGAGATTAAATAATCCCCCTACATATTTGGAGCGTGGATTACATTTCAGCAGGAGATATTGAAAAATACTCGTACTGTCCGCTAAGCTGGTGGCTAAGCAGAGGAGAGAAGCATGTTGAAAGTGAAGGAGTCAAAAAACACAGAGAGATAAGCAGAGAAACAAAGGAAATGAAAGAGAAATACTCCCAAATGAAAAAGTTTGAAAGTATGGCCATATACTATTCTATAGGGGCAACAGTGATCGCGCTTGTGGGCATTTCTTTTATCTATTCATCTCCCTTGCTCAGCAAAATTTTCATACTCTTTTCCATTGGCTGGTTAATGTTTTCCATATATCTCCTATGGAAATTTGAAAAATACGTTCTAATATGGGAAAAAAAGACCACCGAGAGGGTTATGGTCATAGCCTCTGCCTCAGCCACAGTACTTTCAATTTTCTCAGTTACATTTGTCCTTCCACCCAACTACACACTGGGCTACGTGATGGAGGTACTGTCCCTCCTCTGGCTAGTGTTTGCATCCTATTTTCTTCATTTAGCAATAAAAAACGAGATAAGATATAATGAAATAAAGAAGAAATTACATCTTCCAGATGGGGAAATTATTTATGTGGATGATTTAAAGAAGAGCCCCATAATGAAGAGTGAAAAATACAAGATTTGGGGAAGGCCGGATCTGCTCATAAAGGTGGGTGAGGATTACATTCCAGTAGAGATCAAAACGGGGAGAGTGCCTAGAGGCCCATTATTCTCCCACATAATGCAACTCACTGCATATATGATTTTAGTGGAGGAAAACTATAAGACTCCCCCCTATGGTATCTTGAAATATGGCCCTGTAATCTACAAGATTGAATATGAGGAGGATTTGAAAAATTTAATGTTGGAGAAGGTAAGAGAGATGCGAAGAGCATTGGAAACTGGTGAGGTACATAGAAACCATCATAAGGTTGGCAAATGTCTTCACTGCTCCAGAAGAGACATATGTCCAGAGAAACTTGCATAAGGGAAAATTTAAAATTGATGAGAGCATAAAAGAATGGAGGTGATTAAATGAAAATCACATGGTTAGGACACTCGGCGTTCCTGATAGAGGAAAATGGAAAAAAGGTGCTTGTAGATCCATTTATAAGCGGAAACGATAAAGCCCCTGTGAAACCTGATGATATTGATTGTGATATAATTGCAGTTAC
>Ga0164318_10006775_pt1 | contig 11096 bp, 8 predicted proteins | sample GuaBasSedimGuay9_FD_113734 | JGI IMG/M metagenome (GOLD analysis project Ga0164318, IMG submission 113734) | Subseafloor sediment microbial communities from Guaymas Basin, Gulf of California, Mexico - Guay9, Core 4571-4, 0-3 cm | ecosystem: Environmental > Aquatic > Marine > Hydrothermal vents >...
CGACGAACCGCCTGGTCCACACGTCCGGGCGACCAACATTGCTTATAGGAGGACTTCATGCAAAGGCGTGACTTCGTGTTCACTTCGGAATCGGTCACCGAGGGTCATCCCGACAAGATGGCCGACCAGATCTCGGACGCCGTCCTGGATGCCCTGCTCACCCAGGATTCCAGTTCCCGGGTGGCCTGCGAGGCGCTCTTGAAGACCGGCATGGTGCTCATAGCCGGGGAGATTACCACCCGGGGCTATGCCGACTTGCCGGAAATTGCTCGGTCAGTAGTCAAGGACATCGGCTACGATGACTCCTCGAAGGGCTTCGACTGGGAAACCTGCGCCATCCTTTCTTCCATTTACCACCAGTCGCCCGACATCGCCCAGGGGGTGAACCATGGCAACGGCCTGCACAAGGAACAGGGTGCCGGGGACCAGGGGATGATGTTCGGTTACGCCACCCGGGAGACCGAGGAGCTCATGCCCACTCCCATCAGTCTGGCCCACAAGCTGGTGCGGCGGCTGACCAGCAAGCGCAAGCGCGGCGATATCGCTTTCCTGCGTCCCGACGGCAAGACCCAGGTCAGCGTACGCTACCAGGAAGGTCGTCCGGTGGCCGTGGACACCGTGGTGGTATCCACACAGCACGATCCCGACGTGAACCGCGACACCATCCGCGAGGCCGTCATCGAGGAAGTGATCAAGCCCGTCGTTCCCGCCGCGCTGCTACACGGGGATACCGCCTTTCACGTCAATCCCACGGGTCGCTTCGTGCAAGGAGGCCCGGCCGCCGACGCCGGGCTTACCGGTCGCAAGATCATCGTCGACACCTATGGTGGCTGGGCCCGTCACGGTGGCGGCTGCTTCTCCGGCAAGGACCCCAGCAAGGTGGATCGCTCTGCCGCCTACGCCGCTCGCTATGCCGCCAAGAACGTCGTCGCCGCCGGCCTGGCCGACGAGGTGGAGTTGCAGGTAGCCTACGCCATCGGCGTGGCCGAACCGGTATCGCTCATGGTCACCACCTTCGGCACCGGCAAGCTGCCCGACGACAAGATCGCCGGTCTGGTCAGGCAACAATTTCCCTTCCGGCCGGCCGATATCATCCGCGAGCTGGATCTATTGCGACCCATCTATCGCCAGACCTCGGTGGGGGGGCACTTCGGCCGCTCGGAAGAAGGCTTCACCTGGGAACGTACCGACCGGGCCGAGCAGCTCCGCTCCGCCGCCGGTCTCTGAGCCCGGTCGCCACCCATGAATCTCTGGCAGGGAGCTGTCCTGGGAGTCGTCCAGGGCCTGACCGAATTCCTGCCCATCTCCTCCACTGCTCACCTGCGCGTGGTGCCGGCCTTGCTGGGCTGGCCCGATCCGGGAGCGGCATTTTCGGCGGTAATACAACTGGGGACCTTGCTGGCAGTGCTGGTGTACTTCGCCCGTGACCTGGGCCGAATGGCCCGGGCGCTGGTCCAGGGACTGTTGGCGGGACGGCCCTGGGAAGACGCACAGGCTCGCCTGGCGTGGATGATCCTGCTGGGAACAGTGCCCATCGGGGTGGCTGGATTGCTGGGCGAACACGCTATCGAAACCTGGTTGCGCTCGCTGTGGGTGGTGGCCGGGGCCCTGGTGGCACTGGCCCTGGTACTGGCACTGGCCGAGCGCCTGGGCCGGAGGAAGACCCGGCTGGGCGAGGCCGGCTGGCTGCAGGGACTGTCCATCGGCCTGGCGCAAACGCTGGCCCTGATTCCCGGGGTGTCGCGCTCGGGAGTGACCATCACCGCCGGTCTTTTCGCCGGACTGGAACGGGCCGATGCCGCCAGGTTCTCGTTCCTGCTCAGCGTGCCTGCGGTGGCCGCCTCGGGCCTCTACGAGGGCTACAAGCTGCTTGGTTCGGCCGCCCTGGCCGGAGTCGACTGGCCCAGCCTCCTGTTGGCCACATTTACAGCCGCGAGCAGCGGCTACCTGGCGGTTGCAGGCCTGATACGTTTCTTGCAGCGGCGCTCTACAATGGTGTTTGTCGTCTACCGGATCCTGCTGGGGGTTGCCATCCTGGCCCTGTGCGCAACTGGCACGCTCGATCCCCTGGCATAGTGTTTACAGGGCGTTACTTTTTGTAATGTAGCGGCTACTGGCAAGAAACGCCAGTGATACCAGTCGCTTGTTGCCGGCAGGAAGTCCGTTGTGGGATGGTGTATCGCCGGCATTGCTTTCTAGGGTGGGCAACCAGTTGGTTGGTGTAGGCCGGTGCACGTGTAACCCGTTGACTTTGAACGACAAGGTTGGTAACATTACGCACCGCGCTATTGGCACGGTTTATGCTATCTAAGCGGGCAAACCTGGCAAACTACTGACTGGAGGGGTTTCCATGACAAAGAAGGTAATCGTTACATTGGTTGGTGCCATGCTGGCGCTGGTGGTTGCCGGTTGCGGCACGGAGGGGCAGCAGGTCGAGGATTGCTCGTTGTTGCCGGAGGGCAAGATCAAGCAGGAGTGCATCGACAAGTCTGCTCCCAAGGCCGATCGCTGGGACAGCCAGAACGATCCCCAACTGTTCGGGGTCGATCTCGAGTACCAGCTGGAGCAGTTGCCCACCTCGGGAGAGGCCGAGCGGGTTCCCTGGCCCTCGACCTACTGGCCCACCTACGAGGATTCGGTCAACGTCCGCTGGCAGGGTCAGGGTAAGTACTCGCCCTTGGAAAAGTACGATATGGCTTTCAATGGCTGGACGCCTCCCGAGGGCTTCGACAGCCTGGTTCCCTTCAAGGGCTGTGGCCAGGAATTCGACCAGGAGTACTACGACCAGCTGGGCCCGGCCGCCAAGTACTGGAGCAACAACCGTGGCAACAAGGCCATGCGCGACGCCTGGGACAAGGATGATTGTTCCGACAAGATCGAGACCTGGTGGGGGCTGTGCCACGCCTGGACGCCGGCGGCCATCCTCGAGGACGAACCCCAGAGGGCGGTCACCTACAACGGCGTCACCTTCGAGGTCTCCGACATCAAGGCCCTGCTGATCATGATGTACAACAACTCGGTCACCCGCTTCGTGGGGCGCCGTTGCAACCTGCGCACCGACAAGATCGAACGCGACGAGTTCGGGCGCATCGTGCAGAGTGAGTGTCGTGATGCCAACCCCGGCACCATGCACGTGCTGTTGGCCAACCTGCTGGGCCGTGACAAGCGTGCCTTTGCCGAGGACCGCACCATGAACTACGAGGTGTGGAATCAGCCCGTACGCGCCTTCGAGGTCAAGACCATGGAAGAAAAGACCGAGGCGGAGGCCGCCCAGCTCATCGACGAAAAATGCACTTCCGGTTGCGATCCCGAGGCCGACTCCTCCTGCCGACCCTGCGAGTATACCTGGGACGCCGATGCCCAGCGCTTCTTCTATGTGCAGACTGATGTCAAGTACATCACCGAGTCCTCGCCTGATACCGAACCCAAACTGCCCAACATCGACTACTACACCCGTACCGATCACTACGCCTATATCCTGGAACTGGACGGTGAAGGCAACATCATCGGTGGTGAGTGGCTGGACTTCAACGGCGGCGGTTATCCTTCCCGCTTCCGCAGCCAGATGGTACACCCGGATTTCTTCTGGTTGCCACTGCGAGCCGGCTGGCGTTCCAATCCTCATGCCGACCTGGAAAAGATTCACACCCTGTTGCGCATGAGCACCTCAGCCGAGCCGCACAACATGGGCGACGCCAAGGTCTTTCGCAGTACCGACCAGGTCGCCATCCCCGACGACGATCCCCGCGGGGCGGTGGCCACGGTGCAGGTGGACGAGGACATCACCATCGGCTCGCTCAAGGTGGCGGTCAAGATCTCTCATACCTACGTGGGCGATCTTACCCTGGTGTTGCGCCATGACGGCCAGGAAGCCGAGTTGCAGCGCAACGCCGGCGGCTCCACCCACGACATTGAAAAGACCTACGAGGTGGGTGAATTCAGCGGTTCGGCCCGGGGCACCTGGGAACTGTGGGTGGTTGACAATGCCGCCCGTGATACCGGCACCATCGACGAATTCGAGTTGACGGTGGTCGAAGCCTCCGGCGACGCTCCCAGCGAGGAGACTTTCTCCGCCGGCGGCACCGTCGACATTCCCGACAACGATGATGACGGCATTACCGACACCATCGAGGTGTCCGGTTCGGGGGCGGTCAAGTCGCTCAAGGTGAAGGTCGATATCACCCACACCTGGATCAGCGATCTAACCGTGGAACTGCGACACGGCACTGGCTCCTCGATGCTGCACAACCGCGAGGGTGACAGCTCTGACGATATCCACAAGACCTTCGTGGTCGACGAGTTCAACGGCTCCGAGAGCGGTGGCCAGTGGCAGCTGGTGATCGTCGATCACGCCAGGCAGGACGTGGGACAGCTCACCGGCTGGTCCCTGATCATCGGCCGCTGAAAGAACCCGGCGAGAAGATGAAGATGAAGCCCCGGCGCTCCGGCGCCGGGGCTTTTTTCGTGGGCGGCGATGCTCATCACCGGGGTGCCGGTAACGTGTCGGTAGCGGCTCAATAGTGAAATGTGGAACCGCCGATGAATTCCCGCAGGATGGAGTTTTGCGGCACGGCATCGGGGAAGATGCCCACGAACAGGGACAGGAACTTCATCAACCGATGCACCTCGGGGTAGGCCGGGTCGTCCTGGGGAACCTCCAGCAGGAAGCGCTCGGCGTAGACCTTGAGAACCGCCGTCTCGTAGGGCAGGGCCGAGTTGAACATTTCGTCGGCGGATTCCTGGAAGGGGAAAATGTTGCGCTGCTCGCCGCGTTGCACCAGCGGCCAGATGCGCAGGGTCTCTGCCGCCGAGTAGCCGCGGTAGAGCCTATCGCGCACGGTGCGGCGCAGTAACCGGGCATCGCTGGTGTGAATGCGGTTGGTGTCGTCCAGGCACAGTTGGGTGAGTGCCGAGACGTAGATCTTGAACTTGGCTTCCGCCGGCACCTGGGAAGTGAGCCGGTCATTGAGACCGTGGATGCCCTCGACGATGAGGATGTCACGCGAACCCAGCTTCATGGGTACCCATTTCTCTGCCGCAGCGCGCTTGCCGGTGTTGAAATTGAAGCGCGGGGTGAGTACCTCACGGCCATCCAGTAACTCCACCAGGTGCTGATTGAACAGTTCCAAATCGATGGCCTCGATGGACTCGAAGTCGTAGTTGCCATCCTCGTCCAGGGGGGTGTCTTCGCGGTCCACGTAGTAGTTGTCTATTGACAGGCCTACCGGCTTCAGTCCGTTGACCTCGAGTTGAACCGAGAGCCGCTTGAGAAAGGTGGTCTTGCCGGAACTGGAGGGCCCGGCGATGAGTACCAGCCGGGCCCTTTCATTGCGGCGGCAGATGTTGTCGGCGATCTCGGCGATGCGCTTTTCGTGGAACCCCTCCGATACCCGGATGAGCTGGTTGATGCCGCCGTGGACGCATAGATGGTTGAGTTCACCGACATTGCTCAGCCCCAGTCGGTGGAGCATGTCCTTGGTGTCGCGGTGGATGGTGAACAGCTTGCGCTGGTTGCTGAGCGGCTGGGCCAGGGAGCTTGAGCCGTGCACCGTGGGCAGGCGTAGCACCAGCCCCGGTGAATAGTGTTCCACGCGAAAGTCGGTCAGTGATCCGGTTGCCGGGGGCAGGGGACCGTGCAGCACGTCGATGGTGCCACCCAGGCTGACCAGGCGGATGTTCTCGTGCCAGAACACCTGCAGCAAGGCTACCCGGTCCAGCATGTCACGATTGTTGAAACGTCGTATTGCCTCGCTCACTCCCAGGCGCTCGCGCTCGAAAGATACATCCTGTTCGACCAGCTGCCGCATCTGCTGCTCGATACGGTCGATGAAGCCCGCTTCCAGCTTCGGGCTGCCGGTCCACTCGAAGTAGGTGCCGTCCCCCAGCGATTGGCCCACCACCAGGCGCACCTCGGGAAACAACAGGCGCACGGCCTCGCGCAGCAACAGGATGGCGCCGCGCCGATAGATTTCCAGGCCGGCGTCACTGGTTATGGATACCAGGCGGATGGAAGCACCATCGTACAATTGCGTGTCCAGCGACACCAGCCGATTGTCGACCAGGGCGCCGATGGGACGTTGCAGTCCGGCACTGGGATCGAGTCGTTCGGCCACCAGGGCCAGGGTAGTGGTGTCCCGGGGTACCTTGAGCGCTTTTCCTTCCAGTTCCACGTGTATGGTCTTCATGACGTGGGAATCTATCCCGCCACCGGCCGGTAAGCAAGCTCATAGCCGCCGCCTATTTTTCACTTGGTCGGAAAGTCGTCCGCTTGCTATCCTGGAGCAATGAAACAGCTGGTCTTGGTAATGGTCGTGGTGAGCTGGCAACTTGCCGTCCTGCTGCCGGCCCGGGCGCGGCCCGCCGATCGGGTGGTGTTTCTCGAGCCTGGACAGTTGAAGTTCGAGCAGGCCGCCCGTGGAAGCTGGCAGGTGGAGAGCACCGCCCCGGAAATCGTGCGCGCCCGCTTCTTCCCGGCCGGTGAGGTCCAGCTCCAGGCCGGAAAGACCGGCCGGGCCCTGGTGCTGCTGGACAACCGCAAGATCGGCGAATTCCGCGTCTGGCAGGTAGTGGTGGGAAAGCCGGGTAGCCCGGAAAAGCCCGATGCTGCGGCTCTGGCAACCAGGTGCGCTTGCCGGCCGGACGAGGAAGTGGGGCAGCTGTGCACGGTCAAGGATACCGCCTGCCTGGACTTTCTGGGTGAGTATTTCTCTTCCCACCTGGTCTCTTCTTCACAGGTGGGAGTGGTATACACCGTTGCCAGCGCCCAGTTGTTGCTGCGGCGGATGAGCAGACAGCTGGCGAAAGATGGCTTTTCCGGGGTAGATCTGGCTTTCTGGGGTGCCAACCTGCGGGTCAAGGCCCGGGTTGGCGATGAGGCTGAACGACGCCGGCTGCTGCTCGCGGTGTGGCGGTACATGGTTGGGCGGCTGGTGCTTGACGATGCCATAGAGGTGGGCTCGACCACCAGGTGACAAGGAGGGAAGGTCCATGATATTCCGCTGGAAGACGATACTTGTTCTGCTGGCCGGCCTGTTGCTGCTGGCCTGTCCCGAGAAGGAACAACAACAACAACAACCGGCAGGTGAAACCGGGCGGGAGACGGTAACCGATGCTGGCGCGGCCCGGCCTGCGCAACCAGCCTTGCCCCGACTCGAAGAGGTCGAGCCCAATGAAAAGACCACCCAGGCCATGAAGCTGGACAAATCCTGCCAGGTGCAGGCCACCCTGGAAAAAGCGAGCGGACGTAAGAAAAGGGCGGTCGATTGGTACCTGCTGCAATCGTCCTCCCCCCAGGAGATAATGGTGCTCGACGTCAGCGTTTCGGCCATCGACGGAGAGAATATTTCTTTACTGTTTCTGGACGCCGATCGTAACCAGCTTTTCTACGTCGATTCCCACGGGACCGGAGAGGGTGAGGAGTTTCCCAACCTGTTGCTGGGCCGGGGTATCTATCTGGCGGTGCGCGGCGCCCCGGGCGGAGCCGGTGGTGCCTACCTGCTGACTGTGAAACTGTCGAAACCGCAGCCGGGCTGGGAGCAGGAGTCCAACGGTCGCTGGTCGCAGGCCAACGAGCTGGCCATTGGTGGCCAGGTGCGGGGATACCTGGGCAGCCTGCGTGACGAGGACTGGTACCGGGTACCGCTGAGTGGACTGCCTACCGGGTCGATTCTGCGGGCGGAATTGACCGCCGTGGACAAGGTGCGCTTCGAATTGCTGGTTCTCGACGGCACGGAACGCCGGCCCCTGCTGTCGCGGCGCAGCCGGGAACCGGGTCAGCCGGTGAGCATTCGCAACCTGGGCCTGCGTCCAGACGAGGAGGCGGTGTACCTGGTGGTAAAGTCGGCCTGGGTGCCGGGTCCGGTGAAGGGCAAGTATGTGCGCACCTGCAATCCCCGGCAGAGCTACTCTTTGGTGGTGTCCTCGGAAACCGGGGGAGACGATCTGGAGCGCGAACCCGACGACGATGCCGAGCATGCTTTTCCGCTGCAGGATGGGCAGAAGATACGCGGCTACCTGTCACACCCTTCCGACGTTGACTGGTACCTGATCCGGGTGGACAAACCCTCCCTCCTGGCGGCCGAGCTGCAGGTGCCGGCCCGTTTGGACCTGCAGCTGTACGTGGTCGATCCCGGCAAGGCAAACCAGAAGAAGAACTTCGAGTTGCTGCGTATAAACGAAGGAGAGGTGGGTGAACCGGAGACACTGGTCAACTGCGCCCTGCAGCCGGGGCCTAACTACCTGCGGGTAGAAGGGGCCTGGAAACATGTCGACGGCAAGTACGTGCGCGATTTCTTCAGCCTGGACGATACCTACGCCCTGGTGGTCAATCTGCGCTCGGACGAGGGCAGGGAAGAGCGCGAGCCCAACGCCACCGCGGAGCAAGCCAGCGAGATCAAGGTAGGGCAGGCCGTGCGTGGCTACATTCATCCCCGGGCCGATGTCGACTTCTACCGCCTGGATCTTTCCGGCCAGCAAGGCCCCCGTAACACGGTCATCGAACTGCAGGGTATACCCAAGCTGGACGTGGCCCTGGCCATGTTGGGACCGGAACGCGACGACCAGGGTCGGCTCAAGACCTGGGCTACGGTCAACCGGGGCAAGGGAGAACAGGCCGAGCGGCTGAACAAGGAACTCATGCCGGGGGTCTATCACATCAAGGTGTGGGCCACGCCACGCCGGGAGTCCAACTCCTCCGACCAGTACCTGCTCACCGTGACCCAGCCCTGAGTGCCGTGCCCGAGTCCGGGGAACAGAGCCTCTGGCGCTTGCTGCTCTCGCACCACGACGAGGAGCATCTCGACCAGTGCTTCGCCCTTGGTCCCGAGGGACGTCGGTTCCACATTTGTGCCCGTTGCCTGGGCCTCTACCCGGCCATGTTGGCGGTGTTGGTGCTGGGGCGGTTCACCGGTCCCTGGCCCGGCTGGCTGGAGTGGGTGGCGCTGCTGGGCTTGCCGCTGCCGGCTTTCCTCGACTGGGGTACCACCGTGGCCGCTGGCCGCCCGCCGCATTCCAACCTGGTGCGCCTGTTCACCGGTATCGGCCTGGGAGCGGGAATCGGGGCCAGTCTGCATGTCAACACCTATGCCCTGCTATCGGAACCGGTGCAGGCCCAGTTCGTGTTCTTCCTGGCGGCGCTGTGGGTGGTGTGGCTGGCCAGCTACCTGCGGCGCCTGCGGCGGAAACTGCTACACCTGCGCCAGTTGACGCAGCGGCGCCGGCAGCTGGCCGAGAGGATGCTGGCCGAGTTGCGGGATGAAGGGACGGGCAGGCACCGGGATTAGCTCTTGCCATCGTGACTTGATGTTGGCCGACTGGGATGTCTAGAAGAGAATCTCTCCGGTGAGTTCCCGGATGCGCTTGACAATCTCCTCGACACCGGAGTTCTTGCTGACGAAACCATCGGCGCCGGCTCTCTCGGCCAGGGCTGCCAACTCCTTCTCCTCCAGGGTGGAAAAGAGCACGATGGGAATCAGCTTGGTATGGTACTTCTGCTTGAGTACCCGGCAGACGTCGTCGCCGCTTATCTCCGGCATCTTGATGTCGGTAAGAATGAGATCGGGTTCCACCCGGGAGAGGATCTGGTCGAACTCCACCAGCGAGGAGGCGGCCAGGACCTCGTAGCCGGCCTCGGTCAGGGCCAGGGAGGTCATGTTCAACACGATCTCGCTGTCGTCGAGAACCAGGATCTTGAGTGGTTTCATGATCACCTCGGTATATCGCCCGGTCTAGTGACCGAGGCTTTCCAGCCGTGCACGACTGGCGGCAAGCAACTCATCCTTGCCGAGATTGTGCTCCTGAAGTATGTGCAGCGTGGCCGCGCTGGTGGGAGACTGGGCCGCTCGCAGCACGTTTTTCCAGGAACGTTTGGCCAACTCGTCATCACCTAGTTCGCTGGCCACGATGCCCAGATAGTAGTGACCGGGAAAGAAGTCGCCGTCCAGAAATAGTAACTTGCGTAGCTCCTCGACGGCTTCTTGCAGCCTGCCGGAGCGGTAGAGCAGCACCGCCAGCAGGAAGCGAGGAGCAATGTCCAGCGGTTTTATCTCCGCGGCTGCCTGGTGCCAGCTCAGTGCTTCCTCCAGCCTGCCTGCGTCGGCGGCGACCTTACCAAGCAACAGATAGGGTTCGATGATGTCGGGATAGCGACTGGTAAGACCGAACAGCAGGGTGAAGGCCTGGTCGGAATTACCCAGTTGCAACTGCCGCCTGGCGGCAGCCATGGTGGCGTCGTGGTCCCGGGAAGTGGCCGGCAGGCGCTGGGGACGAATTCTCTGCAGGGCGGGAGATTTCCAGGAGCGCCGGGCCGGTCGGCGGAACACGGGAGTGCTGCTTGTGGCCTTGCCCTTCAGTGGCTTTCGGTAGACGAAAGCCTCGCCGCTGGTCTCGATGGTGAACTCGTCGCTGAGGCGGAACAAAGACTCGCTGGCGCCCAGGAACAGGTATCCTCCGGGAGCCAGCACTTCGTGGAAGCGGCGGATGGTTGCCTGCACGGTTTCCCGGTTGAAGTATATGAGCACGTTACGACAGAAGATGATGTCCCAGGAGTTACCACGCTCGGGAAAGGGCAGGGTGACCAGGTTATGAAAGGCAAACTCCACCAGTGCCTTGACCGGGGGAACGGGACTCCATCCTGCCGGTTGTTTCTGAACCAGTTGCCGGTACTGCGGTGGCAGCATTGCCCGGGCGCTGTTTGGATAGAGCCCCTGGCGGGCCTGGGCCAAGGCCTGATGCGAGATGTCGGTGGCCAGTACCTGCGCGGGTAACTTCGGCGTCGCCAGGTGCAACACCATGGCTATGGAATAGGGCTCCTCTCCGCTCGAGCAACCGGCGCTCCAGACCCGCAGCGGTTGGTCGTTGGAGGAGCGTTTACTGGCGAGTTCCGGCAATGCCTGTTCGGCCAGGAACTCGAACTGGGGGCGGTTGCGGAAGAAGGAAGTGTTTTGCACGGTCAGCAGCTGCACCAGCTCTTCGAGCTCCTGGTGACCATCCGGCCCGGTGAGAACTGCCTGGTAGTGCTGGATGTCACCGGCTCCCAGCAGGAACATACGCGTGGCCACGGCCCGGTACAGTATCTGATGGGTGTGCTGCGCGCGGAC
>Ga0164318_10006776_pt1 | contig 11094 bp, 7 predicted proteins | sample GuaBasSedimGuay9_FD_113734 | JGI IMG/M metagenome (GOLD analysis project Ga0164318, IMG submission 113734) | Subseafloor sediment microbial communities from Guaymas Basin, Gulf of California, Mexico - Guay9, Core 4571-4, 0-3 cm | ecosystem: Environmental > Aquatic > Marine > Hydrothermal vents >...
AAAGAATGGTAGGCCCAAGGGAGTTCGAACCTCTGACCGCCAGGATATGAGACGGGAGCTCTACCAACTGAGCTATAGGCCCATAGAAAAATAATTCTATTATGAAATGAGTTTCCAAAAGAAATTCGTGTAATTATACTGTCAAATTTTTTATTTCATAGAAAGATTAAATGTATCTAAATATCGCTTCAATACTTCTCTTCTGTGTGGTCTGCGTAATTTTTCCAATGCTCTTTCCTCTATCTGTCGTACACGCTCTCTTGTAACACTAAAAATATGTCCTACTTCTTCCAAAGTTCGTGGAGTACCATCGCCAATGCCAAATCGCAATTTTATAACCCGTTTTTCTCTTATAGTTAATGTGGATAATACACTATCTACTTGCTTCCGTAACAATGAGAGTTCTGCAATTTTTTCTGGTGAGATAATACTCTCATCTTTAATGAAATCACCTAATAAATTGTCATCGCTATCACCATCGCCAATCGGTTTATCCAAAGAGATTGGTCTTCGTGAAACTGACAATATAGCAATTACCTTATCTACTTTCATATCTAATTGCTCTGCTATTTCCTCAGGATAAGGTTCACGACCTAATTTTTGCATCATTTGTCTACGAGTTCTGGCAATTCTGTTAATCGTTTCAATCATATGTACTGGTATACGAATAGTTCTAGATTGGTCTGCAATTGCCCTAGTAATAGATTGTCTAATCCACCAAGTAGCATAAGTACTGAATTTATATCCCTTGCGATAATCATACTTTTCTACTGCCTTCATTAGTCCAGAATTTCCTTCTTGAATTAAATCCAAAAAATCAAGACCACGATTATTGTATTTTTTTGCAATACTAATAACAAGACGCACATTAGCATTTATCATATGATTTTTAGCCATTGCCTTTTCTACCTCACCTTTCTTTATGTTATCCACCAACTGTTTGAGTTCATGAGCATTCATTCTTGTTTCAAGTTCCACGCGACGAATCTTCCGCTTATTGTTTTTAATTTTTCGCAGTGCATCAATAAAAATATCTGGATCAAGTCCGGTCTCTTCAGCTACTTCGTCATATTCTTTATCTCCTTTCTTAGATTTTCTTCCCAAAGAACAAATTTTCCTTGAACTAAAATTCCTAATACTTGTTAATTCCGCTATCTTTCTTTCACTATCAATTATTCTATCATTCAAGCTAAATATACGATATTTTAATCTATTTATTAGAGGTTCAGCAAAAGGCAGTGCTTTTAGTTTATCTATAATTATTTTTCTGTTCTGCTGGATTTTCTCCATATAAGTCATGTCTTCATTATACGGTTTATTATATGCCTTACCAATAAACTGCTCTATTTCATCAGAAATAGGAGCAACCTCCTCTAAAGTATCATTTAACTGTTTGATTAGCATTTCATTCTTTTCTTTATCAAGCCAACTACCAAACTCTATTTGAAACATTTTATCAATTTTAATTCTTCCCTCATTATATCTTTTTAGAATAGTATACAATTCCCGAATACTACTACCAGATAAGAATGTCTGTTCGTTTATATATTGTTGAGCAGATTCCATCTTTTTTGCAACATCAACTTCTCCGTGCCGAGTAAGAAGTGGAACTTTGCCCATCTTTATTAGATACATTCTTACAGGATCATCATAATAACGGACTTTTTTAGATTCTCTCTTACTTTTCTTTGTTATGTCAGATATTCTCTGCTTTAGTTTACCCTCTTCACTTTCATCAATCAATTCTATACCATTTTCAGTTAGCTCTGTAATAATATCATCTACACGATCTAAAAATATAGGATTATCCGGAAAAATTTCGTTAAAACGAGTATAAGTCAAATAACCTGACTTCTTGCCTATAGATTTCAATTTTTCAATTAATTGATTTATTGTCATATCATTACCCCCGTAATTTAATGACCTTCCTACCCTTTAATTTTTCCATTTCTTTTTTTATACGCTCTTTTACTCTTAAATATTCAATATTATCAGGATCTTTGAGGATTTTTTCAGAAATTTTGACTAAGTCAAAATTATATTTTCTAAACTTCAGCCCTTCTAATATGGATTCAATATTATCTTTAGATATAGTGTTACTCATCAGGATACCAGCAACAAAATCTCTATCCTTGTCAGCAAATAGGTCTAATAATTTGGAATGATTAGAAATAATATCTGGAATGTCTTTTCTGGATAATAATAGTTGCATTATCTTTTTACACTGCGGATGGAAAAAATATGAATCATCTATTTTATCTGTAATTATAATATAATTATCAGGATTTTGCAACATAAATTTTATTATATCTATTTCTTCTGAATATTTATAATTATTGGCCTCCTTTTTACTATCTTTATCTTTGACTCTATATTGAAGATTATGTATAGATTTCCAAATACTCTCTTCTCTCAATTTCAAAATATGAGCAATTTCTCTAACATAGATCTCTTTTTGTAAATCATCTTGAATATAAGATATGCTTTCTAGGATTTCCTTCACTGTTTTTCTGTCTTGATTCGGATCATTACCATATCCAAAAATATCTAATATAAATTCGTAGAAATTTTTTGCTGATTTAATTCTATCTTTCAGTTTTTGCTCACCGAACTTTTCTAAAAAACTATCTGGATCCTCATTTTTTGGTAGAATAACAATTCTTGGAAATATATTAGTAGATAAGAATATTCTACTAGCTCTGATAGATGCTGTTCTACCTGCACTATCTCCATCATATAAAATATAGACATTATCTGTAAAACGTGCAATTAATTTTGCCTGATTTTCTGTAAGTGAAGTTCCCAAACTGGCTACTACATTCCTAAATCCAAAGTTGAACATCTTAATTGCATCCATATATCCTTCAACTAAAATTGCTGATTTGTCCTGAGATATATATTGTTTTGTTTGATAAAGTGCATAGACATGCCTTCCTTTTCTAAAAACAACATTTTCAGGAGAATTTAGATATTTCGGACCCTGTTGGTCATTAGTGTATATTCTACCACCAAAGCCAATAACTTTACCATTAACAGAATAAATCGGAAATATTATCCGTTTCCAAAATTTGTCTGACAATCTTTGCTCAGATTTTTTTATAAGTCCAGCACTAAGCAATGTCTTTTCATTATGTCCTTTTCTTTTTAGATAGTCCATCAATCCATTCCAAGCATCAAGAGCTAAACCAAGATGGAAATATTTTATCGTGTCAGAAGATAAATTTCTGCTCTTTAAATATGCTAATGCATTATCTCCGTGTAATATTAGATTGCTACAAAAATATTCCATAGCTTGCTCGTTAATGTCGTAAATCTGTTTGTAATTACTTGCTCTTTCCGTAGATAGCTTGTCTTTAGGAATGTTAATATGGACGCGTTCAGCCAATTTCTCAACTGCTTCTGGGAAATTCAATTTTTCATATTCCATAACAAAAGAGAACACATTTCCACCTTTGCCACAACCAAAGCATTTATAAAGCTGCTTACTTGGACTAACAATAAAAGATGCTGTTTTCTCATTATGAAATGGACAACGGCATTTGTAATTAACACCGCTCTTTTTTAACGGCAAATATTCACTAATGACAGATACTATGTCATTGGCTTCTCTGATATTATCAATGATATTTTGTGGAATAAACATAATATTTTAAACTATAAATAAACACAGAATCTAAATAGCCGTAATATGGTTTTGCGTTGGTGTTTACACCGTCGCAACTGTTTGGATATATTGTTGTTTATTTGTGGGCTACTTATCTATTTTCCAAATACAAAATTGCTCTTTCCAAAGTTACATCTTTGCCTGATATTATATCCTCAATGGTTTCTTCAACTTCTATATCCGGGATAAAACCTTTACCAACAAATTCATAACCATCAGCACACCAGCATCTTCTGGCACAGATTCTTACAGAAAATTCATTATTTAATCTTATAAAAAGAGGTTGTCCTGTGCTTCCTCCTGTTGGTTTTCCGATTAAAGTAACTCTATCTGTTCCGTGTAAAGGTGCCAGAAAATCCTCTGCTGCACTAAAAGTTTTTGGACCAATTAGAACCACTATTGGTTTGTCATATATTGGAGGTCTTGGCTGCAATACGAAATATTCACAATTTTTGAATTTTTCTAGTAATCCCTCTTTATTTGTCTCTGTTGTATCGGGAAATATCCCTTGATAAACTGAATAAAAAACATCAAACATTTCCTCATCTGAGAACCATTTATCAAACATATCTACGCTATAAATTCTAACTTTACTTTTAAATACCGGTAAAGGTTTATTAGAAATTCTTGTTATAATATGAAAGCCAGTGCCCGAGCTTCCGCCACCGTTATTTCTAATATCAATAATTAACGCTTTTGTATTGAACAGCGAGTCTAAAGCTGAATCAAAAAGTGGTGTAATTTCTTCAGTTGGGTACATAGAATTTACAGCAATATAACCAATATTGTTTTCCAGTATCTTTGACTCTACATAAGGCGGTTTTTCTTTGGATTTTTCTGGAGAAGGATAAATCGTTTCTGTTAAAATTTTACCATTATGTTCATATTCTATAGTAACCGAATCACAATTATTGAAGTTAATGAATGACCTATTATTTTCCAATCTGGATGTTATCCACTGTTCAGTTGAGCCGGAGATATATTTCTTTGTTTTCTCGATCGCATCTATAACCGGAATATTATTAATTTTAAGAATTTTGTCACCATAAGAGATAGCATTTTTTCTATAGGATTCGTCTTTTATGAAATAGACATTATCGTCAATGATTTTTGTATAGATAAAAGAAGGCCTCCACAAACCTTGAACATTAACTTTTGTATGACCATCCTTTAATAAGGCGAGCATTTCTGTCATAAGCCAATAAAATTCTTCATTATTTTTTGTTGCTTTCACTTTTGGTAAATACTCCATTTTCACTTTTTCCCAATCCAAATCAACCTGATCAAAAAATGCGAAGAAATCATTACAATAATGCCATACTTTGAAGAAATAGCAAAGTTTTTCATCTTCTGTTAATTGCTTGTTGAAATCAGTATTTTTACCTAAATTTTTCAAAGCATATTTGCACATATCATTCTTTTCAACATCCAGACCTTTTTGATAATACTCTTTTGCTTTATCTAAATTGTCCATCGCTTCATATACCATACCCAAACGCCAATATCCTCCCCAAAGTGACAGGTCTTGTTTATCGTCTAGATTTTCATAGTTTTGGATGAAATTGAGGAATATCTGTTCTGCCTTGTCCAATTCTTTCCCTGAAAATAAATATGCTTTACCGAGTTGATATTCATAAAAAGAGGATGGTTGTTTTTCTAAATATTTTTCCATAGCAGAAATTGCTTTGTCATAGTTTTTTTGATTAGAGAAAAACCAGAATTCATCTATCAATTTTTGCTGATTGAAATCTGATTCCTTTCCAAATAATGAGAGTGCAAAAAAGCAGAAAATGGTTATAAGAATAACTACTTTTATATGAAAATAGAACAACATTAAACTACGCGATTTATTATACATTATTCCTATCTTTCAATTGCACTATTTAAATTGTTAAAATGCACATCCAACAGAAATGCGTTGACTATTCTCTAATTCAGTATTGATTTGATATGAGTAATTCAATCTAAATTTATCGTAATTTATTTGCAAGCCAAAACTTGGATACTTACGATTCAGTCCAGCAAGTAGAGAAAAATATTTAATTATTTTAAGTTCTGTTCCAAAATGAAAATCTATGCCGAGCTTGTTCCAATGTAGTTGAGTGCATTTCTGCCCTTCAAAATTAATATCCGCCTGACAATTGAGTATCATATCAAACTTTGCTATTGGAAATGGAACTACAATACTGAGCCCAGTCCAAAGATTTGGAGTTATTGTCTCTTTTGTTCCATTATCCCAAAATATTTGCGTATAAAAAAAGTCCCTTAAATTCAGTCCAGCATTTATTCTTTTAGCAAAATTATATTGTAAGCCAATATCACTGCCTATACCAAAAGCGGAATAATCTCCAATCTTCCGATAAATCAATTTTGTATTAAAACCAAAATCCATTCTGTTTGTCAACATTCGCGAAAAGGAGAGATAAGTAACATAATCCGCATTACTGACTTTTTTGTAAATATACGGTTCATTATTATCATCTAATTTTGTATAAGGAATATCAGAGATGCCAATTCTCGTAAGCAAGAAACCGAATCTGCTTTTCTCTGTGTATGGGAATACAAAAGAGAAGGTATCATACTTCAAATTTCCTTTATATTCTTCGGAATGCATCAGCTCAGTGTCTATTTTATTCAGATTTTGCATTCCAGCTGGATTCCAGTAAATAGCTGAACCATCATCCGGATGTGGAGTAAATGCACTGCCCATACTATATGCTTTCACGCCAACAGCTAAATTCATAAATTCTCCGGCATACTTTTCCGCTTGCAAAGAATTTGCTGTAACTAAGACAATTATGGAAAATAATCCCTTCATCAGAAAATAAAATATGGATAATACTGAATCATTGTTATACATTAACTTCTCTATTCTTTCGGTTGAAATATTCGCTATTTTTGTAAAGTTGAAAAGAAAGATGATAAAAAAATTCTGTCAAACTTTCTATATTCTATTATAATAGTAAAAACCTACCAGACAAAGATTATTCCACTATTCGGTAATATCCATTCTTCTGGAGATGTTCTAATTGTAATTCCCTTTGTTTGCTTAATCTCTTGTGGATACTTCTCTCGTCCAGCAAATATTGTTACTGTCTCAACATTGTTAATTTTTGTATCTGAAAACTCAAATTCCACATCTATTCCTTTGGTCAATTCAACAAAATATATGGATAACTGATGCTTATTTTTGGGATAATAACTTGTGGTATCTATAGTAAAATCAACTTCTTGATTTAATAGATTTTTTAAATCCTGGTGTGTGCATTTAATTTCCATATTACTATTTTTATATTTAGTTTCATAATGGAGAGCAATATCATTGATAGCAACTTTATCTATTCTAAAAGCCCCTTCCAATTCAATATCTTTGTCAATTAACCAGCGATATTCTACATCAGATAATTGAAAGTATGACTCCAATTTTTTTAAACTTTTAGCACACACAATCTTAAAACTATCATTCGTTAATATTTTCTTATATTTCAATTTTGAAATAGCGAGAAAATAATCAGGCTTAAAAGAGCTATCCTTAAAAACTATCTTATGTTGAAAATTTTTCCTATATGGCAAAATTTTTTTATCACTTTTAATTGGAGCAAGAATATGTTCTAATAGTTCATTAAAAATCATATTGCCTATTTCTTCACTATTTGTTCGTTGAGTAAGTGAAGCACGGATAATTTTATTAAGTTTAGTATCTGAGAAATCTTGAGCCAAAAAGTTTCGCCGAGATATAGGTTCTGTTGTAATTTGCTCTTTATTTTTGATAAATACACGATGAGCGCGTCGTCCTACATTACAAAGAATTTCGTAACTTGAACCATCATATTGAGTTGCAATCTCATCTGCTCGTAATATATTGTTCTCACTTATACCTAATAAAGTTACTTCATCGCCAATCTGCACAAAAGCTAATTTCGTAACATCCACCATTACTAAATCCATTGTTATTCTGCCCAAAATCGGACAGAATTCATTTCTGATAATTACTTTTCCCTTATTTGACAATAAAAAGTTATATCCATCAGCATAGCCAGTTGATATTACAGCAATTTTTTGCGAATGCTTTGTAATATAGGTCTGATTATAACTTATTCCGTAATTCGCTGGAAATTGCTTGATTAAATTTATTCTCGTTTTAAATGACATTACAGGCAATAGATTTATTTTCTTTTTCAGATGAGGATTTGCATAAATTCCGAAAGCAAGAAGCCCAATTCTCACTAAATCAAATTGATACTCTGGAAAGTTGACTACTGCGGCACTATTTGCTAAATGTTTAATTTTAGGCTTTATCCCAATATGTTCTAATTGTTCCAATAGATTGATGTATCTCTTTGCTTGAATAGTTGTGAAATTACTACTAACATCTTCGCTCATTGCAAAATGTGAGAATATCCCTTCAATTTCAAGATATGGAAGTTGACTTATCTTTTTTATATCCTCTAATGCCTTATTCCATAGAAATCCACATCGTCCCATTCCAGTATCAATGTTGATATGTATGACAACTTTTTTTTTGTGAGAATTAGCAATTCTATTTAATGCTTTTGCCTCTGAAATGGAAGATATACAGGGCATTAAATTATATTCAATTACTTCATTAAATTCACTTTTCAGGCAGGGACTTAAAATTAGAATTGGTATATTTATGCCTTCCATACGCAATAAAATACCTTCGTCTGCATTAGCTATGCCTAAATAAGTAATTCCATTTTTTATTGCTTCTCTGGATATTTCTATTGCACCATGACCATACGCATCAGCTTTAACTATCTGCATTAACTTTGTTTCAGGAGATAAAAATCTTTTTAGCTCTCGTAAATTTTCATTATAATTGTCTAAATTAATCTCTGTCCAACTACGATATTCATTATTCATATAGCATTCCATACAATATTTTACTTTTATATTTTTGCTAAAAATATATACAAATATTTGCGAATTTTTATCCTGATATATGCAGACGCAAACTAATACAAACTAAGCGAACTTACGCGAATACTTTTATCCTTTTGGAAAAAATAATAATAAATCCACTATAAAAACCGTTCACCACGTTAGACCCTTAGGTTGAGACACTGTTTTTCTGTTAAAATTTTAATTATCTAACTGGTGTAAAAATAAACTCGACTCGGGTTCTTTGAACTCGAGTCGGGTTTCACGGTATATCGTCTGAAAATGGTTAGTCCTGTATAAGTAGTGGCATTTTGAGATGCTTTATTGATAAATCATTCACCACTACTTTTGGGGGACTACCTACAATTTTAGTTGTAGGTTTTAGAAAGGATAGCACACACTACTTCGTCAAAACCTTATAGGGCACACTGAAAAACGCTGACCAAAGACACCGACACTGATAAAAAGTTAAAATTACTCCGTGTCCTTAAATCTTACTCTGTGTTCTCTGTATCTCTGTGGCAATATAGTTAGTTCGCGATTAAATCCTCAACTCATAAGAATCAAAACTATTATTCCTATCAACATCAATAAGAATTTACTGTCAAAAGAAAATCTTTTTTCACCAATCATTCTTAATAATGAATGCTGTTTAATAACTAATCTGCTTATTAAATAACCAATTATAAAAAAAATAACTGCCTTTACCAAAGATTTAGTACTAAAAAAATATTTATAAGAATAGTCGTATGCTATTACATTAAATAAACCAAACTTGTAAAATATACCCATTGTAAGACAAAGGATGGCAATTATAGTTATGGATAATTTTTGTTCGTATTTTATATCAAATTTAGTATTCTTTGATGCACCTGACAAAATGGAAAGAATTTTGAAAAATGAAGCAATTGTCAACAAAGAAGTAAGTTGTATTAGCCAATAAAAAATAGGATAATCGTGCAATTGATTGCTAATTATAGTTTTGCTGATAAAACCATTAAATAAAGGCATTCCCATTATTGAAAATGAAGCAATAATAAGTATCAATGAGAGAAATTTATTTCTCTGCCATAATCCTCTCATATGAAGAATATTTCGTGAATCATATATTCCTATGAGCAAACAAGCACAAAAAAATAGTAAAGATTTAAATAAAGCGTGATTAACAAAGTGTAGAAATCCACCCAATTGCATATCTTGACTAATTCCCGAAAATCCAATAAGCACATATCCCATCTGGGAAATCGTAGAATATGAAAGTAACATCTTAATATCCGTCTGCATTACAGCATAAGTTGCTCCAATCACAGCAGATAATACTCCCAGAACCAAAAATAAATCTTGAAAATAAAAGAACTGCCATATTGGACTGAGTTTGTATAAGATAACAATACCTGTTTTGACAATAACTCCAGACAATATCACAGATACAGGATGAGGAGCATAAGAATGTGCCTGTGGTAACCAGCTGTGAAATGGTATGATTGCAGCTTTCATCAATGGAATTACTAATAAAAAACCAATACCTACTTTTATTATTTTATAATTTAATAATTGAGAAATGTTATTACTTATGTAAGAGATGTTAAAATTGCCAAAGTAATTATAAAAGATCCCAGCACCAAGAAGAAAAAAGAACATACAGAAATAACTAATAAATAGATATTGAAGAGAACTTCGCAGTGCAAATTTGGTATTTTGATATGAAATCAATAGAAATGAGGAGATAGACATTATTTCAAAAAAGATGTATATATTAAAGATGTCGTTTGAGAAATAGATAGCATTTATAGAAAACAGGGAGATAAATAAAATTTTGAAAAAACTATTGTTATATTGATGTTTATTAAGGCAGAATATAATTACTGAATTGTAAATTATTTGTGATATAATAATGAAAATCAGAGTTTCTTTTGTTGCTTTTAATTCTATTCCTAATAATGAGGTATGACTTCCCAATACATAGCTGACTGGTAAATTATGTAATGTCTCTTGAAGAAAATATATAAGCGAAGCGATATTTAATACAAATCCAGAAATAAGAATTATTCGTCTTTGTTGTAAATTGTCTTTAATAATGAATAGAAGAATAAGTGGTATTAGTGGAGTGATAATCAAAAATATAGGACTATGCATTATGATCTATTTTCAGCAATTGTTATCATTCTGAAAGATTTCTTTCATATCAATGGACCCGAAGTGCTTATGAATTTTGAGTATCAAGGCAAGTGCTACACAGCTAGTAGCAAAGCCAATGACAATAGCAGTTAACATCAATGCTTGTGGGACAGGATTCACATATTTTTTATATAATTGATGAATAATAGGTGCAACTGCTTCTGTTTTATATCCTAATAGAACAAAGAATAGAATAATACCATTTGACGCAATGTTCATTGAGATAATTTTATTAAGCAAATTTTGTTTATAAATCATTCCGAATATGCCTAAAAATATAAGAATTAAAGGCACAATAAAGATTAGTTTTGCTAATAAAATATTCATTGTAATTTATAATGCAGGAAATT
>Ga0164318_10006777_pt1 | contig 11094 bp, 10 predicted proteins | sample GuaBasSedimGuay9_FD_113734 | JGI IMG/M metagenome (GOLD analysis project Ga0164318, IMG submission 113734) | Subseafloor sediment microbial communities from Guaymas Basin, Gulf of California, Mexico - Guay9, Core 4571-4, 0-3 cm | ecosystem: Environmental > Aquatic > Marine > Hydrothermal vents...
AAATCAGGAAGTCTGCTCGATAGCCTGTGTTTACCAAGTTTAATATTGTCAGCAGGGGTGCCTGTAGTAAGATACTCCTTGTAATCAGTCTCTTCTGAAACAAGCCTAACCCTTAATGGATTTTGAATTGTAACAGCATGAGCCATTCCTGACATGGCATATTCAGAGCCTATTACTATAATTTTACCTAAATTTTTAACAAGTGAAATAAGCTTACGCAGACCTGGTGCATTTATTCCATCGTCGTTGGTTATAAGTATTAGTGGTTTTTTAGTCATATTATTAATGTGAGGGAGCAAATATACAGCTACTTTTCCATTCAAAATGGAGAACTGTTTATTCATTAATCTTTTTAAGAATTATTGATATTTTGTCATCGAGGTTATTTGTACCATCAACCCAGTTAATTTCTATACCTTTCTTTTCCATTCTTCTAAACCATGTCATTTGTCTTTTTGCAAACTGATGAATAGCAATGTTGAGTTTTTCAAACATATTGATAGACGTTATCTCACCGGTAACAAAAAGCGTTACAAATTTGTATTCAAGTCCGTAATACATTAGTTGTTCAGGTGTTATTCCGCTAGCTAGCAATTTTTTAACCTCTTGAATCATACCTTCATTTAGCCTGGTTTTGAGTCTTTTTGTTATCCTTGCTCTTATAATTTCTCTATCAAAATTAATTCCAAATACTATTGAGGAAAACGTAGGTAGGTTCAATGTAATTTCAGTATGTTTTGCTTGGTAATCAGCAATTTCTATTGAACGAATTAACCTCTCTCTGTCTAATGTGTCAGAAACATTGTGTAATGGACCATAGGTCACCAGTTTGGTAATAAGCTCTTCATGGCTAAGACTTGCCATTTGTTTGCGTAATTGCTCATTTTCATTAACTTTACCTAGATTATAGTCCCTAAGTACAGCATCCAAATACATGCCAGTACCTCCGCAAAGTATTGGTGTATGTCCTTCATTTGTTATACCCTTAAATGCACTTGAAAAATCGCCTAAAAATTCAAAAACATTATATCTGTATCCAGGATTAGCTATATCAATTAAATGATAAGGAATTTGCTTGCTATTAACAAAATAATCAGCCAAATCTTTACCTGTGCCAATATTCATTCCTCTGTATATTTGCCTCGAATCGGCACTAATTATCTCGCCATTAATTACTGATGCCAGATTGGCTGCCAGAGCAGTTTTTCCTGTTGCAGTGGGTCCTAAAATTGTAATTAGTTTTTTCATAATCTGTTTTCTCTTAGCTTCATTTCTTCGTGAAACAAGAAATCGCGCAACTCAATTAATAATTCAATGGGCGAATTCACATAATCAAGGTTTTTGAGCTGTGATAGTAGCTTCTCATCAATCTCATTTATGAAATAGTCAGTCAAATAATCATAAATAATTTCTTCATCACAAAGTTTAATAATTTGTTGCTGCTTTCGCAGAAATTGAAGTATACGAAGACCATCAACTTTATTTATACACGCACGTACAAAGTTTTCTTTATCCTTGTAGTTTTTCCTAAGTGGAGACCAAATATCAATTGAGTTAGTTTGGTTCTTCAAAAACTCATCCATTGGGGTTATTATTTCTTCAGAATAAAGGTTCTTAAAAAGAGTATATGTTTCTGCAATTTTATCAAATAATGAAAAATGATAATGTGGATATGATTCCCAATCACCATTTTGTCCTTTTATTAAAGCGGGTCCTGTACCAAATAAAACTCGGTTGGAAAATCTTGAAGATGGGTAAGCAACACTAGAAATCCAGCTTTTTATTTTTCCGATTTTTACTAGTTTTTGCAAGAAATAGAAATCCTCACCGGCAGACACAGGAGTTAATCCACCTGCTTTAGTGTATGCCCACACCGGAAATGCCATTGCTGAACCCAAAGCAGTATAACCATATGGATTTTTTATCCTCATCATATTTAATAAGTAATACCGCATATAAATCTCGTATCGTAGTATTAGTCTGTCAGTTACACTATTGTCTAGTTTATGATAATACGGGATAGCCAAGCCGCAAATATCTTTTTCCGCATTAAAAAAATCAAAAATTGACTGGAAATAATTAGTAGGATAGTATGTGTCGGCATCAATGCTTATAATAATGTCATTCTTATTTGCTTTTGATGAGATATAATCCATCAATGTTTTTCGAGCCCATCCAACACCACCTTTTTTTATGGGCCAACCAGTTCCTTTTGTACTGCGATCTATTATTTCAATTTGAAAAGTATAATTATTGTTATTTAGCAAACTAATACTCTTCTGATTATCTCTACATGAATCAATTTTTACTTCATCTTCCCACCAATTATCATACTGATTTACACAAGCAACTAACGTAAAATTACTAAATGTCTGTAAATCTAAGCAAGTTAACAACTTATTAATATTATCCGATTCGTTCAAAATGGGAAGGGCTACAAATATGTGGGGTTCTTTTATAAACTTCAAAATTAATGTATGATTTTAGCTGCAAAGTTACATAGTTTTGGGTTTTATGCCTAAAACTAAATTTAGAATGAAGTCAAAAATAAAAGGTTTTATACCTTTGCAAAAAAAATCAATATGGATATTAGGAAAAACCTACTTGGTTTCTTGTCAACAATACCTAAAGATGTGCAGTTGGTGGCTGTTTCAAAAACAAAGCCCAATGAGGCAGTTCAGGAGGCATACAATGCTGGTCAGCGTATTTTTGGAGAGAATAAAGTTCAGGATTTAGCTGCTAAAGCTGAAATACTACCAAAGGATATTGACTGGCATTTTATTGGTCACATGCAAACCAATAAGGTAAAATATATTGCCCCATTTGTAAAAATGATTCATGCCGTTGATAGCATAAAGTTACTTAAAGAAATAAACAAGCAGGCATTAAAAAACAACAGAATTATTGATTGTTTGCTTCAATTTCATATAGCCGAAGAAAGTACAAAATTTGGATTAAGCATTAGTGAAGCCGATGAATTATTAAAAAATAGCGAGCTTAATAGTCTTCAAAATATTAGTATTGTGGGAGTTATGGGCATGGCTACTTATACTGATGATATACAGCAAATTAGGTCTGAATTTACGCAGCTTAATAATAATTTTAAAATTTTAAAGACTAATTTCTTTAATAATAATTCCAATTTCAAAGAAATATCCATGGGTATGTCGGGCGATTATAAAATTGCCATCGAAGAGGGTAGTACTATGATTAGAATAGGAACTAAAATATTTGGTGAGCGCAATTATTAATAATTTGAATATTGAAATATCACTCATGCTGACATATATATTATTTGCTGCTGGATTTGTTATTCTTATTTTTGCTGCCAAATTTTTAGTTGATGGCGCATCCTCAATTGGAATAAAGGCGGGCTTGTCACAATTTGTAATTGGCTTAACAGTTGTTGCTTTAGGCACATCGTTACCAGAGTTGGTAATAAATGTTCTGGCTAGTGTTGATGGAAATACAGGGCTGGCAATTGGTAATGTTCTCGGAAGCAACATTATGAATACATTATTAATTCTTGGAATAACTGCCATTATTTTCCCTATTAAAGTTCAAAGTATTGTTTGTAAACGTGATTCGTGGATAAACCTTTTTGCTATTCTTATTTTGGCAATTATGGCTAATGATTTGTTTTTTGGAAAAGAAAAACATGTAATTAGTACTTTAGATGGTACTATTCTTTTAGTGTTCTTTATTATTATGCTGTATATTCTTTTCTTTAAGTCTGGTAAACAGGATACTGCAGATGCTGATGATATTAAGAGTTATTCTCTTCTTAAATCCATTCTTCTAGTTATTGTTGGTAGTTTGGGTTTGTTTTTTGGTGGAAAATGGATTGTAGAAGGAGCAATTTCTATTTCGATGGATATGGGAGTTTCGCAATCAACAGTAGGTTTAACACTTGTTGCAATGGCAACATCATTGCCTGAGCTGGTTACATCAGTTGTGGCTGCCTCTAAGAAAAATACCGATATTGCCATAGGTAATGTATTTGGCTCCAATATCTTTAATATTTTTCTTGTGCTGGGAGTAAGTGCGACTATTCATCCAATTGATTTTGATAGTAATCTAAACATTGAAATAGGTTTGTTGTTAGTAGCATCAATATTTTTAATGATTGTAATAAGGGTAGGTAGTACAAAACGTACAATAACTCGTTTGGAGGGAATCCTGCTTACAATTGGGTATTTTATTTTCTTATTTTGGTCAATATTTTCTTAGTTTCAAAGTTATGAATATCAAATACATACTAATGATAATACTTGTTTTATTATTTACTCATATAGACACACAAGCACAACAGCAAGGGTTTGGATGTATTTACAATAGAGAACTATTATCATTTTCTGGTATTGAAAAAAATACCGAAATTACAAAAAGTCCTATTGTTGATGTACCCCCTTTATTTGGTAAAAAAGCAAGAAATAGTGGGCGTGATTTATCATTACCGTTTGGTATTGGGTTATATTCATTGTTATATGACCAGGGGTATACAGCCAATAATTTGTTGTTAATTCCTGATTCGTCCACCTTGGTAGCAAGGGCTGACACTCTTTACCAAAATACATCTGCATATGAGTCAATATTACAAATTAGGCCGAATGTGTGGTTATTCCCTTTTTTAAATGTTTATGGGATAATAGGTTATAGTAGAGGAGTAATTTCTCCAAATCTTGTTATACCATATATTGTTATTGAAAATATTCCAATTATTGATTCAGTAATTATCGATTCAACTTTTGAGATTCATGATGAAATACCTTATGTTGGATTAAATTATGGTATTGGGGCTACTTTTTCGATGGGATTTAGAAGTTTTTTTGTGATGGTTGATTATAATTATACTATTACTGATCCCACAGATCTTGACGACAATTTGCATGCTCATTTGTTTAGTCCAAAGGCTGGTATTTTATTAGGTAAACAAAATAGTAAATCTTTTGGTGCTATTTGGCTTGGTGCGATGTATATGCATAACGACCAGGCATTCAGCGGAAAAATTGATATTGCTGATATTAATCCTGACCTTGTTTTTTTACTTGGTGAAAAGGCAACTTATTCAGGTAGTATATCTGCAAAACAAAGATGGAACTTTATTATTGGTAGTTCGTGGGTAATAAATAGCCACCATCACATTGTATTTGAATTTGGGTTTTGGGAGCGAAAACAAGTATCCCTTGGCTACGATTTTAGATTTTAACAGAAATTATTTGTTCTTTAGTTTTTCAACCGAGAATGTTTGAAAAAGACGATTTACATCTTTTTGCACTTTACTTTCTTTAGCTGCCTCATTACCAAGTCTGCCTGAGGCCAACCCTTGCCAAACAGTACGTTTCTTTTTTGGATCCAATAGGTCTACAACAAAGGTGCCCACATCATAATCATGTTTTACAGCAGTATATGGGTATAACCCACCAGCCATGCCATATCCAACTACGCCAACACTAGCACCACCTGAGCCAATACCTACACCAACTCCCACTGAGCCATAACCACCATATCCTGCCATCTGAGAGGCATAAGCCGAATAACTAGTTTCTTCAGAAATAATTATGAATACAGAAACCTGTAAATCAGCATTATTCTCCTGATAAATATATCCGCGTGATTCCATTTCACTCTTAATCGACATTAGGATATACTTTTTTGTTTGTTTACTAACCTGATCATCATTATGACGCTCCCAATTTAATAATCCAAAAGTTTTGTATGAACTGAAGTCAGCATCATGGTCGTATTCACTTACAAATTTCCATGTATTACATGATGAAACGAGTAGTATAAAAAGTAATGGTAGTATAATTTTTTTCATGTTAAAATTTGTTTTGGATAGAATAGGAATAGTTAAATGTTAGTATAAGAATTATTTCTTTTTCTTAGCAACGGGAAAATAAATCATCATTTTTGCTACGTTATTTGGTAATTTTTTGTCGCGTTTTTCAAGATTTGGTTCAGCTTCTCGTGATCCAATGCCCTGCCATATTAATTTTTTGCTGGCAACACTAAAAGCATCAATAATTAAAGATCCTTCAGTATATCTATGTTCTGTAACGGTTGTTGACGTGTATCCAGAACCATAACCGTATCCATAGCCAAAGCCCGAATAACCCCATCCTCCACCATAACCAGCCCATCCACCATAGTGATTATTATAGGCATTGTAACTAACTTTACCCTGAAGTGTAATAAAAATAGAAATCACTATATCAGCTCCCTCTTTTTGATATACGTACCCTTTCTTTTCCATTTGATCTTGTATTGCGATCAAAATTGTTTCTCTGTCGTATTCATTCATCTGATAACCATTTTTATAATCCCAAGGGTAAAAGCTAAAAGTTTTAAATTCTTTAAAATCAATATTTTGATCCATATCGTAAATAACATCTAATGAGCTGCAAGATGATAAGAAAAGAATAATCGTAAAAATAGATAGAAGTTTTTTCATTTTTTTTATTTGCGAAAATACACTTAATTAATTATAATAGGCTCGTGTAATTATATGTAATGATAAATATACGGATAGTATCAATCATATTCATTGGGGCGATTGGAAAGATAAGTTTCCCATTTTTCAAGTACCTCTGTCATATCTGGAGGTAAATCAGAAATAAAGTTCATTTTTTTACCTGTGGTTGGATGAATAAATCCTAAGGATCGGGCATGTAAAGCTTGCCTACTAATAACTTTGAAACAGTTATGAACAAATTGCTTATATTTGGTGAATGTGGTACCTTTTAAAATTTTATCACCACCATATGTTTTATCGTTAAAAAGAGGATGTCCTAGATAGGTAAAGTGAGCCCTAATTTGATGTGTACGCCCAGTTTCAAGTTTACATTCCACGTGGGTAACGTATCCATATCTGCGAAGTACTTTGTAATGAGAAATAGCTTCCTTACCATATTCGCCATTGGGGAAAACCGTCATTACTCTTCTGTCCTTAAGACTTCGACCAATATTTCCTTCAATAACTCCTTCATCTTGCTGTATATCTTTCCAAACAAGAGCCTCATAAGCTCTATCAACAGTATGGTCAAAAAATTGTTTTGCCAGTTTTGTTTGAGCAAATTCGTTTTTTGCAATCATTAATAGTCCGCTAGTATCCTTATCAATACGATGTACTAAATATCCAAACCCATTTTCAACCTTGCCTTTTTTTAAATTGGCAAAATGAAAAGCAAGTGCATTTAATAATGTGCCGGTATAATTCGCATAACCTGGGTGTACAACTAGTCCAGCTTGCTTATTAACGAGTATAATATCGTCATCTTCATAAATAATATTTAGAGGAATATTTTCTGGAAGGATTTCCACATCTCGTGGAGGGTATGTCATCACAACTGAAATTACGTCGAGAGGTCTAACTTTATAATTTGACTTTACTGAGTTGCCATTTACAATAATATTACCTGCTTTTGCCGCTTGTTGAACCTTATTGCGAGAAATATTAATAAGTTTGTTAAATAAAAATTTATCTATTCTCAACGGTCCCTGACCTGCGTCTGCCGTAACATTATGGTGCTCATAAAGCTCAAAAGTTTCTTCTTCTGGTTCTTTTATATCTTCGATACTCATCTGTTTATCAATAGTTTTGTTGAATATTGTTTGTTCTCACTAACGATTCTAACAATATAAATACCGCTTGGAATGTTACTAATATTTATTCTATTATTTAGGTCTTTTATTCTAAGTACTTCTGCTCCATACATATTAAACAATTTCAATTCGGCCAATGATGAATTAATTAATTCTATATTTGAAATTGAGAAATATGTTGATGCCGGATTTGGAAAAACTCTAATAGTTTTTTTGTTATTATTATTAGATAATTCATCTGTTGAAAGTATCATATCTCTTCCAATAATTGGACGTACCAGTAATGCACCTCCAAAATTAGCATTAAGCCATCCATTATTTTCGAGATGAAATATTTTACTCCTAACATCATTATTCGCGTCAAAACCTATGTTTAGCTTATACTGACCTCTTCTTTCCCAGCCAACATAAAATGTACCAGCCAATACAATTGGTTCTTCAAGCATATATGTGTAAAAATGGTAAAGTCCATCTGCCCATTTTACTTTCTCATTTTCAAGGCGGTAAACAATTTCTCCAGGTTTTCCATTATTATCAGTCCAAACCAGTAAATCGAAAAAGGATTCGTTTGCATTATTTAAAGTTCGGTTAAAGTACATTTGAACCCCCCTTAATGTATCGGCAACACTTAAGGTAAACTGGTAGGCTACCTTAGCACTTTCATAACCATCCACACCCCATCCACCTTCTGGTGTTCCATCATCATAGGCAAAATAATTGTAAAAACCCTGATGATAAATTGCTGAATCCACAATTGAATTCTGATCTGATGAATCACTTATGTAATGTTTAATATAGTATGATGTGGTATCTATATCAAAGTCGAGCGAAAATACCGATTGCACAGGCGGGCATGCGTGGGCAGCTCCACAGCCGTCACATGCCTGAAATCCTACCTCATAAAATGGTTTTAAATTACAACTACCTCCAAAGTAATTATAACCAAAACTACCAGCAACTTGCTTAACATGGTACGAATATTTAGTGTTATGCTCAATATTGTCTAAATTAGTAATGTACATGTGGATGTTTGGGCTGGTATTATTTGTTGGCGATGATCTATACTGCCTATATGGCATAACTTGATAGTTTTTTAAAAAAGAAGGTGCACGCTGTGAAAAGGAAAGGACTCTATAGGTTGTATCTGCTATCGACCTATTATAGTTAAGATATACATAATCAATATTCCAAGTATCATCGTTACTTTTCCATGTGTTAGGATAATTTTCATTAGGCATACTTGCATAATTCCTAAATCTAAATCTAAAATTACTATTAAAATAAAGGGTATCCAGAATAGGAATTGTAACTTGAACCATATCTTTATTATGTATCAACTGAAAATTTTCAAGACTAAGTCCTTCAGAATACCATATTTTGTTCCATAGTATTTCAGGAATAATTACTGAATCGCAAGCAACAGTAACTGAATCACCATAAAGAACGCTAACATAAGAAATTGTAAAAACATCAGGATTGCAGCCCATTGCTTCGGGAGCCCATAGTGTATCCAGTGGGTGAATGGTATCACCAGGATTCAAATAGATTTTAGAGTTCACTACAATGGAATCCATGTGTGAGTATACTAATTTGCCTGAATAATACGAAAATTCAAGAATTAGTGAATCTTGTAATTGTGGAGCATATCCTACACCTTGTGGTTGATAATAAAAACTTAAATATATAGAGTCAGCAGGGCTAAGTTTTCTTTCAATGGGAGAGAAGATTGAATCTAAACGAATGTCTTGGGTCATTAACTCATCTGCTTTAAAGGGGGCTACACTTGCATTTGTATATATTTCACCATATTGATTTATAGCGTCAAAAGTTACTGCCCCAATGTTAACTGGCATATATGGAAAGTCTTTATTTACAAAGGTTGATCTTCCATCCCAAAGTTCTTGATTTGGGAATACTTTTGAGGTGGAAAAGTCATCAAAAAATGGCAACTGGATGGATATTGCTTCGTTTTCTGATTTGCAGTTACATGATTTGCTTTCCAAGGCAACTTTTTTTGCCTCCATTGCAACAGCATCATTTACCTGAACACCAGTTACATTTTCCTGTGAAAATAAAGTGGTACTTATTCCCCAAAAAAATATTATTATATAAAATAATTTATAACTCATTTTTATTTAATTCATTTTGTGTATTATCAATATTATTGAATATTGTATCAGATTTTAGTTCCATTATATATTCATTAAAATCAATTAGCTCGTCTGACCTATACCAAACATTAACAGATTGACCTAAGGCAAGCATATCTTCTGTTAATGTTTCAGGATCTGTTTTGTAAACACGTGCATGAGCGGTATCCGAATCATCTAAGAAGTATTGCATACCCACATTTAGAGAGTAGTGGTGTAGCAAATTTCGTGCCTCCATTTGTTTTAGTCCAATCAAAAAAGGCATGGGAATCATTACCGTAAAATCACCTTTGCCTAATACAAGATTAATACTTGTTCCCTTTAAGAGTTCTGTACCTGCTTCAACTGGTTCATCATTAATTAGTTGGTCAATAACAGCATTTCGTGCAAAATACTGCACATATTCAAGATCTCCAACTAATAATTCGTTTGATTCTAGGGTAACTAAAGCCTGTCGTAATGAAAGGTTTTTAAGGTTTGGCATTACAACTTTTTCAGGAGTTTGTGCAACAATTGTCAAGTACATGTGCCTACCTTGTTTTACCTTTGCGCCTGGTAATGGGTTTTGTAACACAACAGTACCCTTTTCTCTACTTTTAAAATAAACAGAATCAATTATCTCAAATATGAAATAATCATTGTAGCCTTTGTTCGCCATCTGTTCAGTTGTTTGACCATTAAAATCAGGTACAATATAAACATCTCCATGCTGTGTAAATATATCCATTGATTTTAATACTACCCAGAGTAGAAATAATGATAACCCAATGGCAATTAGAAAATTAAAATAAAACTTCTTCTGCCCTAAAAAATAAAAAAAACTCATTGTGACTAATTAATTCTAATATATGTATGCTACATAGTATATGTTTGATAACTTTAATACCTTGGTATTATTGTATAATATTAAGCATACCTAATGTATAATTTGGCAAAGTTAAAAATTATACTGTATTATGCTCTTGTTTATTATAACGTGATTGGTGTTTTGGTATATTATACTCGCGGTAACGATTGCAGTGTTAGCTTTTTGAAGTAGCGGTTGAGTTTTTGTTAACAAGCAGCGGCTGAGGAAGGAAGCCCATGCATTGTTTACAAAAATACAGCCGGTACAAAAAAACTAAAAACGGAAAGCGTGTTTACCTGCCGGAATAAAAATGGAGGCAGGTTAAACCGCCCCATAAAAAAACCCTTTCTAGAAAATTCCAAAAAGGGTTTTAAATAAATTAATAGTTTTATTACTTGATACCTACCATTTTTTCAAGCATATCGGTGGTAATCGACTTAGGTCTTTCGAGTGGGTAACCCAAAGCGCGATCCCAAATAATATTTGAAAGTA
>Ga0164318_10006778_pt1 | contig 11094 bp, 11 predicted proteins | sample GuaBasSedimGuay9_FD_113734 | JGI IMG/M metagenome (GOLD analysis project Ga0164318, IMG submission 113734) | Subseafloor sediment microbial communities from Guaymas Basin, Gulf of California, Mexico - Guay9, Core 4571-4, 0-3 cm | ecosystem: Environmental > Aquatic > Marine > Hydrothermal vents...
CCCCCAGTTGTCGTCTCCCCCGCCACAAACAAGGAATGCATAGTTTTCAACTACATTTTTATTAAGTACTATGGGTCCATCAAAATATTTATTTTCATCTTCCGGTAATGTAACTACCTCTTTATCAGAATTTTTAAAATAAAATTTATATCCATATGTTCCCACTTCTGGCAGTTTCATCGAACACCAATAAATTGCACCATCTTCTTTGCATGATCCTGCAAAATAATCCATAGTTAAGCTAACCCAGATACCATTTGGTCTCTTAAGCATTAATTTGCTTATAATCGGGTTGGAGCCATCTGGATCAAAATATTTTACACCAAATGTAAACCAATCTCCTTTATATCCTCGGTAAGGATCAACACTTCCATCTGCTAGATAACTAGAATCATTAGTTGCTGTATTTACTATGTTTGCCGATGATATCAGTGTAGAAACATTTATTGAAATCAAGATTACTATTAAAATTGCTACAACTTTTTTTATTTGTTTTGTCATAATAGACCTAAAATATAATTAATATAAAATTATAAATACTTTTTCATAAAAACCATAAAAATGTGTATTATAATGGGCTTATCCGGATTTGAACCGGAGACCTCCGCCGTGTGAAGGCGACGTCATAACCACTAGACCATAAGCCCTTTAATAGACACCGAAATTGTCAAAAGCATTAATAGATTTTCTTTCTAATCAAATATTCTGTTTATTTTTTATTAATTTTTATATAAAGAAAAGATTTATCAATAGTTTAAATGTTAACCTTAAGATAGAAATAAAATAATATGGGGAGTCTTTAAACATGAAATTGGATAAAAAATCTGATAAAAAAGAAGAGAATGAAACTCAGGATAAACCCCTAGCCGAGTATCACGAAACAGTAGAGGCCAGTACAGATGAAGAAATAAAAGAAATGAAATCCAAAAAGAAATGGCGAAATGTTGAATCCATAGAAAAAAAAGTAGATACACTACACATAGTTAGTGCAGGTAAAACTGGTTCTGAAGTAGATAAGACTGTTGATAAACTTATCAAAAAGAACAAAAAGAAATAATTTATTAACTTAATTTTTATCAAATATATTGTTTTAATATGATAACTGTTTTACGCATAGGTCACAGAATAAGTCGTGATAAAAGAATTACCACTCACGTTGCGCTTGTAGCACGTGCTTTTGGTGCCAATAAGATAATAATTGATACTTTGGATAAAAAGATTGAAGAAACAATTAATTCAACCTGTGATCGTTTTGGCAGGGATTTTGAGATACAAACAGGTGTAAAACCAAAAGAAATAATTAAAAAATTTAAAGGAGCAGTCACCCATCTGACAATGTATGGGGCTGAACTGGAAAAATCAATAAAAAAAATTGATAAAAAAAGTGATTTACTTGTAGTTGTTGGGGCAGAAAAAGTTCCGCCTTATGTCTATGAAATGGCTGATTATAATATATCCATCGGAAATCAACCACATTCTGAGGTTGCGGCTTTAGCAATCTTTTTGGATAGATATTTAGACGGAAGATGGATAAACAAAAAATTTAATGGAAAAATACAAATTCTTCCTAGTAATAAAGGAAAAAAAGTAATTTCAAAAGAGTGAAAGGATGTTTCTATGAGTGCGATACCTTCTCCAGATGAATGTTTAAATATTCTAAAAGAAGTAGGATGCTCTGAAAAAGTCATTGATCATTGCAAAGCTGTTAGAGATGTAGCTGTTAAAATAGCAGGAAAAACAAATGCTGATTTAAAACTTGTTGAAGCAGGCGCATTATTGCATGATATTGGTAGATCTAAGACACATGGGATTCGCCATGCTGTTGAAGGGGCAAAAATAGCCAAAAAGATAGGTTTGCCTGAAAAAATAGTAAATATCATTGAGAGACACATTGGTGCAGGATTGTCAAAAAATGAGGCAAAGAAATTGGGATTGCCTGCAAAAGATTACATTCCAGAAACCCTTGAAGAAAAGATTGTATGCCATGCTGATAATCTCATAGACAATAATAAAAAACAAAATATTGAAGTTGAAGTTGAGCGTGCTTTAAGAAAAAATTTAAAGGAATATGCTTTGAGACTTGTCAATTTACATAAAGAACTCAGTGAATTGTGTGGGATGGACCTTAACAATATCTAATTTTTTACCAGAAAAGATAAATATGGCATTTAATATTTTGTGACTCTCTGTTTTTGCAGGGGTAGCCAAGCCTGGCCAACGGCGCAAGGTTGAGGGCCTTGTCCTGTAGAGGTCCGCGAGTTCAAATCTCGTCCCCTGCATTATCTTGCAAAAATTACTATCGCAACTTGTAAATACCTTTATTAAATAGAAAATGCATTCTTTTTCTCTGGTGAAGGATTGGGATGTAATCGATGACAACCAGATTAAAAATAATAAATAAAAGATGTGCCATTTCTGAGATTTTTGCTGTGATATTGTTAATAGGAATTGCTGTAGCAGTAAGTGTACCTTTACTTATTGCGTTTAATAAACCCCCCTCAGAACCACCTGTGATTATTTCGTTGGATGTAGAATACAATAAGGATGCTGGTATGCTACTAATAAACCACATAAGTGGAGATAATATACTTAATGCATATGCCATAGATAATGGGAATTATGTTTGGAAAAATCTTGAGGTAAAGGTTACAGGGAATTCACCAGACATAGCATCAATAACTGGCAATGAAGATTTTTCATCAGGTAGTACTCTTAAGGTACAGTATTCCGGCGACATTCCGTCAGATGGTTCAACTTTTTCATTTATATATAAGCCAGCCAATCAATTAATTAAAAGTTTCGATGTATAATTAAAAATTTCTTGTTATCATTTCTTTATTAAAATTATTCAAAAAAGTTGAAAAGGTGTGTTGAATTCTAAGTAAAATATTGTCAAGTATCTCTGAAATAATTTCTTTTATTTCTCTGGATCTTGATTTGATAGTTAAAAAGGTCCATTCAACTGTTCCATCAGAGAATGAGTAGGATAATAAAGGCAATGTTTCCTTTAAAACTTCTCCATTTTCTGTTACTTTTATCTGACAATTGTGCATGCCATACCATTCATTTGAAGGAAAAGAATCTTCTCCAGGAGTTGAAGGAACTGAGAAATCAAATTTACCATCTGTATCAGTGGTAACTGAAATGCCTCTACAAGTTACAGTTGCACCTGGAAGAGGTATTCCATTTCGCTTTACAATGCCAGTAATTTGAATCGGTTCCGTCCAAGGATTACTATCTATCCAATCTAGAAACGTATATATCTCTGCCAGATATGTGTCAAGCATAACAAAATTTGTAATGAATGATCTAACACCAGTTATAACATCTTTGCAACTGCCAACAAATTCATCCTTAAATTCAATAATTGTACTAATAAACTCTTGAAATTCTTTGTCGAAAAGAAATCCAATTAACTCTTTTACTTTTTCTGGAGTTGCTAAAAGTTGATTTACAATCAATACAAATGCGGCAGTTGTTGCTACCACTACATTTACTTGTTGTTTTGTAAAATCTACGAGCAATGTTGCGCCATCAATAAACAAAGATACAGCTTTTGAGAAAAATTCGTAAACCCATCCAAGTCTGCCCTTTATCATCTCTATGATTTTCTGAATTAAATCTCCAATAGGATTATTTTTAAACATTCCATTGCTTAGACCCCAATATTCGTCCAACAACTGATTCAATGTTTGCTCATCAATTGTCAGTATGCTGTTTATATTTAGTTCACTTTCAGGGATGGGACGAAAACCAATCAAAGATAAAGCATTTGCTAAAGCTTCCATATCTATTTTATAGTAGCCGTCTCCAGGGATGGCTATTGTATTTAAAAGCTCCATTGCATCTTGTTTTTCTTTGGCATCAGCAATATTTTCAACAAATTGGTTAAGTTTTACTTTCTGTTCTATTGTAATAAAAATAGTAGGCGCATCTTCATTAAGGTTAGATACTATTGGAAACTGTTTTACATTGGTAGTAAGCGCAGTAGATGTTATCGGAACAACAAGCATCAAAGCTGCACAAAAAATTGCAATAATTATTTTTTTCATTTATTTCTTACCCCCTTTGGTACATAATAAATATGTATGCATGTCATATATTAACATATCGATAAAACTATCGACGTTTAACGTAAAATTACTAATAATTCATGGAGTAAGCCTTGTTCTATCCCTCGGAAATAAAATACACTCTCGAATATTTTTAATATCTAAAAGCTCCATTAAGAACCTTTCAATTCCAAAACCAAAACCACCGTGAGGTGGCATACCATATCTAAATGCTTTTAGATATGATTCAAAATTTTTTGGATTTAAATCGCAAGCCGTTATTCTTTTCTTTAAAAGATCGACATTGTGAATACGCTGACTGCCAGATGCAAGCTCGACACCTTTACAAGCAAGATCAAAACCTCGAGAATACTTTTCTTCTAATGGCATTGTATAAAACGGTTTAGATTCTAGAGGATATTTAGTTATAAAATAGAATTCAGAACCTTCTTTTTTCATTATATCTCCAAGAAGCTTTTCCTCTTCTGTTCCCAGGTCCTCTCCCCATTTTATTTTACAACCATCATCGTTTAGTTTTTTGAGCACATTATCATATGAAATACGTTTAAAAGGAAGTTTTGGAACGATTATTTTTTTGTTTAAAACATTTAGTTCATCTTCACACTCGCTTGCTCTTTTCCACATGTGCTGGACAAGACCTTCAAGAACTTTCATTACATCTTCTTCACTTTTTATAAATGCCATTTCTAAGTCAACAGCAGTAGATTCGTTAAGATGGCGGCGAGTATTGTGCTCTTCAGCTCTAAAATACCAAGCTATTTCATAAACACGATCAAAACCAGTAGCCATTAACATCTGCTTATACAATTGAGGTGACTGAGCAAGAAACGCATCTTTTTCGAAATATTTCAATTTGAAAACATCTGTGCCACCTTCAGATGAGCTAGCAATAATGTTTGGAGTGTGAGCCTCTATAAAACCTTCTCTTCTCAAGAATTCATGAACTGCTGAAATAATTTTATTTCTTATTTTAAAAATAGCTTGGATTTCAGGTTTTCTAAGATCGATAAATCGGTTATCTAATCTAGTTTCAAGCTCTGACTCAATTTTATCCACAACACCCAAAGGTAACGGAGTTTCAGCAGAAGATAAAATTTCAAATTCTTCTGGGATAATCTCATATCCATTACGAGCCTTATCGCTTTCTTTGCATATCCCTCTAATAGAGATCACAGATTCGCGAGGAACATTTACAATTCCTTCAAACAAATCAGGATTATTTTTTTTGAGACAAGTAATCTGTAAAGTCCCTTTTCTATCCCTTAATATGATAAAAGCAATGGAACCAATATTACGTATGTCTTCAACCCAACCAGCGACAGTAATTGATTTTCCATAATCTTTATTTGTGACATCTAGCGAATAACGATTTCTGTACACTTCCATATAAGAAGCCTATATTAATATCATAAATTTAGTTTTTTCCTAAAACAAAAATTAAGAAAAGGAGAACTAAGTATTGTAACTAGAATAACAATAACTCTCGACAGATGTGTCTGATGAATGCTTATTGATTTTTATAGTGCCTTGTTTTGTTACAACAACAGGTGTTTTTCTTTTTTTAACAAGAGCTTGCAATTTTTTAGTTGTTTTATTCATAATCTCAAATCTCTCCTTTAAACACCAAATCGTGCTACATATTATCTGTCTATATACTAATATTTAATATTTTGCTGTAATTTTTACATTTCAAAAATAGATTATCTTATGGATCCTAGTCTTTTTGAAATAAAAACATAGATATCCTTCAAATTTTTGGCGTTATCCCATGAATCAACTATTTTTTGAAGATTTTTTTTATCTTCTTTTTTTAATAGTTTAACCCATCTTTCGATATTGGGAATTGCCCTAGTTACATTGTCAACAATAGTTATATCTGCAGTTTTTGCAGTCCTGGATAACGGATTCAAATCTACGGTAATCACCTGTTTGCCCATGTTCTTTAAAGCTTGACAACGATCTCCGTCTTCCAGGGGAACTAGCACAACATCGGCAGAATAAATGCCATTTTTATCACAAACGCTTCTATCATGATTTAATCCAGGAATTTGCGCATCCGCACTTTCACCTAGAACCTCTTTAGCGCCTAATTTATATAATTGGTTAATTAGTTTTTTAATGCGGGAATTTGTCCTATGAAAGAGATTAACCTCAAGTTTTGCAGGGATGCATTTAGAAAGGGTAATACATTCTTTGCCAGATAATGCAACAACATTACCGTTCATAGAAATGACAGGATTTTTGGCGCATAATAGTGCAACAGCAGCAACCCTCTCAGCTTCATCAGCAAAAGGAATTGTTTGTTCACCAATTAAGTAATCAAAAGCCTCACCACGTCCATGGGCAATTAATCCAGTTTCATGAACTAATCCTTTCTTCATTCCTTCAGAGATTTTTTCTCTTGTTTTTAGTGAGAGATATCTTGGATGGGACTTAGGTATATTTGACATAAACCAAAAATAAACAATAAAACTTTGTTTTTAAAACTTATTTAAAAGAAAGAAGGGGAGGTTAGATGATAGTTCTAACCATACATGCTTGGTTGTGGAGCTTGGCCAGAGGATACCATTGGCTTAGCTTGTTTATGGAACTTCTGAAGTTGTTTCTCTATACGTTCTGATTCTTCGTACAATGGTGTAACATTTATTTCTATGTCCATAATGAGCGCCATAACATTAATCGCGGCGGCAGCTGCTCTCGCATCTGGATAATTTGGATGCGCTTCAGCTAGAATTGAAATTACATCAAATTTACTTTGTTTGCCACAGTTTAGCAAAACGCCAGATACGCCAGCTATAATGCCATTTTTAAACTGAGGGATATCTTTTTTTGATAGTAAAGAGCGAGCTGCTTCAGTCGATCCGATGGCATAAGCATCGACAGATTCTTCTTCGTCAGCAGATTTCCCTTCTACCACCATGCCTTCGGGCGAGATAAGTAATTTGCAACCTTGTGTTGTAACCCAGTCCATAATAGTATTTGCAATTGAATTTATAAGATTGGGTTTAGGTTTGAATTCAGAAACAAAAACTACAATTTTCTGTCCGTTGGGCTGCGTTCCTTGATAAATTCTAACAGGCGATAAAGGTTCTCCAGTGTGAACTACTGAAAGAGCAGGAAAATAAGGGGATTTTATACTGCCTATTTGCCTAAGATTTAGAGCATCAATTAAATAATTTGCAGCAATAGTACTTACGAGACCTATAGATGGAAAACCTGCGATAACAATTGCATCTTTTAGGTCCATTTCTTCAAAATTACAGATTTCTACATCATCCAAATGCATCACCATCCGATGACCCTACATGCATTTTCTAACATTTAAAATTAATTGTAATAAAAATTGTAATAAATTATGATTTTATGTATGTCTAAAAGTAATAGCAATAACTTTATATATTCCATAATATAAAAATAGCGATATATTTATATACTTTAAAAATAATATTTATTAAAGGCGGACTAAAATGAGACATCTAAAAAAGGGTTTGATTACTTTTGCAATATTATGTGCTGTTTTAATGCTTTTAACAACGACTGTTCGACCTGTTACAGCAACAGAATCGTCGATAATCATAAAATATGAAAAAGAAATTGATTGTATCGGGTCTTTTACACAAAAACTAACAGATAATAACTATCTATTATCAATAGGTGAAAAACTTTCAAATAATAAAGCTTTAAGCGGCATCATGGAGCAAATGAAATATGTAAAAACAAATAAGGAATTCAAAATATTGTTTGAAAAATATGTTAATGTTCTTAAAAAACAACCAGAATATTTTCAATTAAAACGTATCTTTGAAAGAATGCATTTCTCAGATATTCAAAATATCAAATCATTTTCAACTAAATTGATCAGTAACGGCGAAGATGATTTGTTGTTAAATTCACCGAAAGAGAAATACTTGTCTTCGCCTTCTTCTGATGTTTTAAAAGGAGATTTGTATGCTGTTAAAGCTACTATGTATTCACCTTCTAGTGATACTAGTGGTCCGGATTTGGCGTACTCCTCAACAGTCAATAAATGTGTAGGTACGGGAGACAGTGGGCCTCACTTATCAAAAGTTAGTGGCACTATAAAGCAGGTGGGCGAGTCAAACGACGGGTCAACTTGGGTTCCATGGTTCCCAGGTAAAATAATTCTATCGATAATTTTGGCTTTCTTCCATTTCCTAAGTGTTATTACTGGTAATTGCAATGGAAATCTTCTAGCAATATTATTGTTCCTTTGGATGCCTTAAAAAATCTTTTTATTTTTTTTATCCCTTTACAACACCGATAGGCATTAATTTAACAACCTTTTTGGAAATTCCAGCACCGTGTACAACATCAACGACTTTACGAATGTCTTTGTAAGCACCTGGAGCCTCTTCTGCAGCCACTTTAAAACTGGCAGGATGCACATAAATCCCTCTATTTTGAAGTTCTTTTACAACTTGCTCTCCACGCCATTTTTTTAAAGCTCGATTTCTTGATAGAATTCTTCCCGCGCCATGGCATGCAGATCCAAAAGTCTCCTCAGATTCTTTTGTGCCTTTAAGGAGATAACTTTCTGTACCCACATCTCCAGGAATCAAGACAGGTTGACCAATATCTTTATACTTCATAGGTATCTCCGCCTTTTCCGGACCAAACGCTCTTGTAGCGCCTTTTCTATGAACATAAACCATTCTTTTCTTTCCATCAACTACATGTTCTTCCAATTTTGCAATATTGTGACAGACATCATAAACAATATTCATGTCCATGTTTTCAGATGTGTCATTTAATACTCTTTCAAAAGACTCTCTAATCCAATGAACAATCAATTGCCTATTGGCCCATGCAAAGTTAGCAGCACATGCCATAGCCTTTAAGTATGATTGTCCTTCTTTAGAATTAACTGGCGCACAAGCTAGCTGTCTATCTGGTAACCAAATATTGTACTTTTTAACAGCTTGTTCTAGAACACGTAAATGATCGGTACAAACCTGATGTCCAAAACCGCGTGAGCCAGTATGGATCATAACTGTTATCTGCCCGATATCCTTTATCCCATATACCTTTGCAGCATCAGAATCATAGATTTCTGCAACTTTTTGTATCTCAAGAAAATGATTTCCTGCACCTAAAGAGCCAACTTGAGAAAGACCTCTTTGGACGGCCCTATCTGAAACCTCTTTGGGATTAGCATATTTTAGGCATCCATTTTCTTCTAAAAACTTGATGTCTGATTCCCAGCCATATCCCTTTTCAACAGGATATTTGGCACCAAGTGTTAGTATATCTTCAAGTTCTTTTTTGTTAAATCTAACTTTAGCTTTAGAACCCAAGCCAGAAGGTACATTTTTAAACATCTCGTCAACTAGACTTTGAATCTTATCTTTAGATAAATCATCTATGTGAAGATCTGTTCTGATAAGCCTAACGCCACAGTTAATGTCAAAACCTACACCACCTGGAGAAATCACACCTTCATCAGCATCGGTAGCAACGACACCCCCTATGGGAAAGCCATAACCCCAATGAATATCTGGCATGGCTAGAGACTTTCCAACAACTCCTGGAAGCATTGTAGTGTTTGCAACTTGTTCTGGTGCGTTATCAGATAAGATATCTGAAATCATTGATTTATCCGCATAAATAATGGCCGATGTCTTCATATCAAGATTGTTATGCTCTCCTTTATAACTGGAAGGAATTTCATATCTGTAATCATCAATTTTGTTTAATGGGCCATTCCATCTCATTAAAAATACGCAATATGGTTTGATATAAAAAATGTTGTACGGCTCTTTGAAAAATTTACTGCTTCTTTTTTAGATATGGTACACCGTTGCCATTTTCTCTAACTTCATATCCCTCAGGAAGCTTAATGGCATATGCCTTATCGGGCTCTTCTTTACTAAAAAAGCGTACTATACGTCTTTTGTTAGATGTAGTTTCAATTTCCTTTTCGTATAAAACATACTCTCCATATCTGTAGATTTTATTTTCTTCAATAAACTGCTCAGGATCAAAAACCGGGAAATCATTGTTTTTTCCGCTTAAATAATATTGTTTTCCTCGTTTTGCTTTTGATTTTTTCTTTACTTCTTTTTTCTTTTCGGATTTTTTTGTTTTAGGCTCTTCTTTCTTTATTGAATCCACTTCTTTTTTAATCTCTTTTGCAATTTTCTTTCTGATGCCTTTTATTTTTGTCAGTTCTTTAATTGTTTTTTCCATTAAATCTTCTATAGAATAAATCCCGTTTTCGATTAGTAGTTCAGCTATTTTTTCATCAATGCTTTTAATATCTTTAAAATTATCAATTATCATTTCCTCGCTTTCAGTGGATTTAAATTCTTCTAAATCTTCAACATCTTCCTCAACATCTATAGTTTTAAAATGAGTGGAAATTTGTTCATCGACTGCATTAATCTCCTCTTCACTTACACTTTCATCATCAACAAGTTTAATCTCATCATCTTCTTTAATTATATCTTCTATAGTTTCATATTTGTCTGATTCTTTTTTGATTTTTTTAGCCAAACTCTTTTTTATTCCATTGATTTTTGATAAATTTTTTACTGAAGTATCTTTTAGGTCTTTTATTGATTTAATCCCACTATCATATAGGATAATGGCAGTTTCATCATCAATTGTTTTTAAATCTTTAAAAACTTCTATTTTAGCATCATAAGATACTTTATCTTTCTTTAAATTTCCATTTATGAATTGTTTCTTTTCATCTTTGTCAGCATCTTTTTCTGGGATGGGGATCCATTCTGAGTTATCTTCCAATTCAACAAGAGAATCAGTTAATTTAATTTCTTCATCCATAGTATCCATATCGATTTGCAACTGATCTTTTGTCAATTCAGCATTTGCTGCTAAATCAATTTCAATAGACTTGGCTTTAACAGATTCATCAAGCTTTTCATTAATTTCTCGCATAATTTCTTTTATTTTCTTTCGTTTTAAACCTTTAATCTTTTTCAGTTCGTCTTCAGTTGCCTTTTTAAGGGAATCTACTGAAGTGTAGCCATTGTCATAAAGA
>Ga0164318_10006779_pt1 | contig 11094 bp, 8 predicted proteins | sample GuaBasSedimGuay9_FD_113734 | JGI IMG/M metagenome (GOLD analysis project Ga0164318, IMG submission 113734) | Subseafloor sediment microbial communities from Guaymas Basin, Gulf of California, Mexico - Guay9, Core 4571-4, 0-3 cm | ecosystem: Environmental > Aquatic > Marine > Hydrothermal vents >...
AAAAATCTTTTTATGCTCAACAATCTTTACAATTTCTGTTAATATTTTCCATCCCTCCTAGATTTGTTTTCCCAACAAAAATAGGAGGGATTGGATTATTTAAGTTTTATCTTGACAGTTTCAAAAATGTTTTAATGTGTAGGGACAAAAACCTCTCTGTAAGGTATATACAACTTTAGTTTGCTGTTAGAACGGGTTCAGGTCCTCTGGAACAACTGAAGGGGGGATCCCCCCTTGTTTCGCTATTTTTCTCTGTTTTTTACTCTAATTTTATTCTACTTATACCTTCTTCATCTTCTGTGACTATAATTGTGTTTTCCATAAAATTTTTTATATCGTCTATGTGTGTTATGAGAAATATCTGTCTGAACTTTGATGACAGATTGTTTAATGCTTTTATGATGTTTTGTCTTCTGATGTAATCCTGTGATCCGAAGATCTCATCTAGTATTATGAAGTTGAATATGCTACCTGCTCGCTGTGTTATGATTTCGGAGATGGCTAATCTGATGCATAGATTGGCTAGGTCTTCTTCTCCACCTGAGAATCTTTCTATTTTGAATGGGTTTCCATTGTCGTATATGATTATGTTGTAGTTTTCATCCAGCTCTATCTCTCTGTATTTTCCATCTGTGAGTTGTTCTAGTAACTCTGATGCATATGATGATAGCATGGGTCGTATTCGTGATATTAGATGTGTTCTGAAGGAGATCATGATTTCATTTAGTATTCCCAGGTATTGTTGATCTGTTTTTTCTTTTTCTATGCGTTCTCTGATTTTTTCTTGCTCTCTGATTTTTTCTTGTAGATTTTTTATTTCTTGTAGGAAGAGGTTTTTTTCTCCCTCTTTTCTTTCTAGCTCAATTTTTGCGTTTTCAAGTTTTTTTCTTTTTTCGTTGAGTATGTCCAGTGATTGCTGGTATTTTTTGTAGGATTCTTCAACATTTTTTTTGACTAGGTTGTATTCTTCTTCTTTGAATTCTATGTCTCCAATCCTTTCTATTTCGTCTTGTTTATTTTTTATTTCTTTTTTTTCTCTTTGTATTTCTATGTTTGTGTTTTGTATGATGGTGTTTGTTTTTTCTTGTTCTATTTGTAGTTTTTGTAGGTAGTTTTTCTTTTTTAGTAGCGCCTCTTTTTCTCGTAGTGTTCTGTTGTATGTTTCTTCGTGTTCTTTGCTTTGTTGTTGGAGTTTTTTTATTTCATTGTTTTTGTTTTTTATGTTGTTGCCAAGTTTTTGTATTAGCCTGTTGTATTGTTCGCCTAGTGTTCTTTCGCATGTGGGGCATTTGGCTGTGGGTCCTATCTTTTCTATTTCTGTTTTTTTTTCTTTTTCTTCTTTTAGGTTTTTTTGTATGTTTTTTATCATTGTTTTTTTCTGTTCTATTTTTTTGAGTGTGTTGTTGAGTTTTTCTTGTGTTTTGTTTATTTTTTCTTCGAGTTTTTTTAGCTCTTCTTCTAGGTTTTCGTATTTTTTGAGTTTTTCTTTTTGTTTTTCGATGTTTTTTTGTCTCTCATCTATTTTTGTTTGGAGTTTTTTTATTTCTTCTATTAGTTTGTTTTTTTTGTCGAACAGGTTTTTTTTGTCTTCTAGTTTTTGTTTGAGTTGGTTTGTTTTTTCGTATGTTTTTTTGTTGTTTTCATATTCTTTTTCTAGTAGGTCTATGTTTTTTTGGATGTTTTCTATGTTTTTTTTGTTTTGTTGTATTGTGTGTTGTATTTCTTCTGTTTGTTTTTTTAGTTTTCTTGTTTGTTGTTTGTATTTTTCTATTTTGTTTTGCCCTTGTTCGTCGGTTAGTTCTGAGTTTAGTTTTTCTATGAGGTATTTTTTGTTTTTTTTGTCTGTTCTTATTTCTGTGATTATGTCGTCTAGTATGTTTATGCCTAGCATTTTGAGTATGAGTGGTCTTCTTTCGCTTGCGTTCATGGTTGATAATGCGTTTAGTTCTTTTTGTCTTGCGAAGATTGAGGTATAGAAGGATTTGAAGTCCAGGCCTAGTTTTTTTTGTATGTATTTGGTTACTGTTTCTGCTCCTTGTGCTGCTATTTTGTTGTTTACTGTTATGGATGCTGATGGTGCTAGTTTTTTTCCTAGCATTTCTCTTATTATTCTGTATTTGTTGTCTTCGAATATGAATTCTAGTTCTACTCTGCAGGGCTCATGGGGTTCTGCGTTTTCTCTTTTTATTTGGTCTGATGATGTTCGTGCCGCATTTGGTCCATATAGGGCCCAGGCTATGGCTTCGAATATGGTGGTTTTTCCTGTTCCGTTTAGTCCTATTATGCCTGTTATTCCGTCTGGGAAGTCTATTGTTGTGTTTTTGAATTTTCTGAAGTTTTTTAGTGTTAGTGTTTTGAGTATCATTTTTTTGTTTTTTCCTCACAATTGTTCTTTTTTTGTTTCTATTTTTTGTATGTATTGTAGGCCGAGTTTTAGCAGTTTTTCTTTTTCTTGTATGTTGTTTTGTTGTTGTAGGAATGTTTTGAATTCTTCTGCTACGGTGTTTATCTTGTATGCTGTGTTTTGTGATATTTTTTCTTCTTTGATTATGTCTGTTTTGATCTCGTAGTGTGTTGCCCCTAAGCTTTTTTCTCTTATTGTGTTGAAGTCGATTCCTCTGTATATGTGCATGGGGATGTTTTTTAGGTTGATTCGAAATATTTTTTCTTTGGGATCTATTTTTTCTATGATTTCTCCTATTTTTTTCATTATTTCGGTGATGGATAGGTGTTGGCATTGTATGGGTGGTGTGTCTATCATGGGTCTGTTTTTTAGTGGTATGAAGTTGTGTCTGTTTTTGCCGTTGTTTGTTTCTAGTTCTATGAATCCTTTTTGTTCCATGGCTTCTGCGAATGTGAGATGTTCGGTGGATCCTGAGTAGAATGAGTTTTCAGTTACTTGTGTATATTTGTGGTAGTGTCCAAGTGCTATGTAATCGAATTCTTTTTTTAGGAAATGTATTGGTATGAGTAGCTCGTTGAAGTCGTTCATGCTGAACTCTTGTATTCCCTTTACACATCCATGTAGCATGACTATGTTGTAGTCTGCAGATTTGTCTATGCTGATTTTTTTGAGATTGTCGATGTATTCCTTTTTAGTCTGACATTGAGGAACTGCATGGATACTTATTTTTTCATCATTATTTTTTGTTGTGAGTATGATTTTTTCATATCTACCATTGTATACTGGGTATACATGGTCTAGATGTTCAAATATGTTGAATATGTTTCCTGTTTCCCTGAGACGTGGTGTTTCGTGGTTTCCAGATATGATTATAATTGGTATTTCTTTTTTTGAGATACGTAGTATCTGCTGTACGGCTGTTGTGATAGCTCTGTTTGTAGGTCGTACGGAGTCGAATAGATCACCGGTGTGTAGTATGAGATCTGGTTTTGTTTCAACAGCGTAGTCAACGAATTGTTTGAAGGCGTCATAGATATCTATCTCCCTCTGGTTTATCCCATCCTCGGTTGTCTTTCTATAAGCTGTGTATCCCAGATGTGTGTCGGAAACGTGTAGTATCCTCAAACCTTGCTTTACCTCCCCAAAGCATTGTTTTTTTCTAAAAAGAACCCACTTTTTATGATGATGATTTTTTGTGATGTTTTAGTTTTATATAGGCTGCATCGCAGGCGAGGGTTATGGCATCTAATGTTGGTGCAATTGTTGGTGCATATGCTGTTTCAAGTTTTCTAAGTTTTTCCACTTTCATCTCATTATATATGGCGCAAGCAAATGTGTTTATCCTCTGTGCAGCGTTGCTTCCAACTGCCTGAGCAGATAGTATCCTACCTGTTTCTCCATGTATCAATGTTTTTATTATGATAGGCTCGCCACCCGGTAAATATTTTGGTAGTGATGAGCCTTTGAATTTCCCTGAGACCATCAAGTTTTTTTGCAGAGATTTTTCTGTGGGTCCAACCGCAGCTATTTCTATTTCAAAAAACCTTGATGTACGTGTCTGTAGGATACCATCTGGCATCTCATAGTTTCCACCTGCTGCATTTATGCCAGCTGCAATACCCTGTCTTACTGCTATACTGCCAAGTCCAACCTGAGCAGGTTTTTTTGTAACAAAATCTATGTATTCTGTGCAATCCCCCGCTGCATAAACGTCTCTAATTGTGGTCTCACATCTTTTATCAACTATTATACCCCCTGTCTCTCCTATCCTGCAGCCTATTTTTTTAGCTAATGATATCTCTGGTTTGATTCCAGCTGCGATAACCAGTATATCAGTATCTATCTCTTTTTCCTCACCTGTTTCTTTGTTCTTAATAAACACTTTGTTGATTTTCCCATTTCTACCATATACTCCTGTTATAATATGATTCATAAACAATGTTACATATTTGCCGATCATTTGTAAAACCATGTCAGACATATCACTGTCTAAAGAATTTGCCAGCACAGTTGGTAGAGCCTCTACAATAGTGACCTTCATCCCTTTTTTATACAAACAGTCAGCCACCTCTAAGCCTATCATACCAGCTCCAACTATGGTTGCTTTTTCATCATTTTTTATTTCAAAAAATATTTGCCGTGCATCCTCTATGGTTCTAAGAACATGGACCCCATATAGTAGCCTCCCATTTTGATAAACATTTTGTATGGGCGGAATATAGGGTCTAGCACCTGTTGCTATAACAAGACTATCATATGTTTTTTCTATCACAGTACCCCCTTGTCTACCTACAACTAGATGTTTTTTTACATCTATCCTCTCAACCCTTGTTTCTAGGAAAATGTTTATCCCTTGTTTTTCAAACCATTCTCTGGGGAACTCTATAAGCTCCTCAAATTTTGGTATCTCACCAGATATAGCATATGGGAGGCCACATTTAGAGTACTGTGGATACATGGTTTTTTCAAAAATGGTTATACTGGCTTTTCTATCCGTCTTCCTTGCAAACTGGGCAGCTGTTCCACCTGCAGCGCCACATCCAATTACAACTATCTCTCTGTTATCTCCCATAGAAAGATAATCCTCATCTCCTCCTAAATGATCCCATTGTTTTTTAATGTTTTTTCAACCCCGCTCATTCCTATATGTTGTATGCAAGTTTTTAGGTGCGGGTAGAATCAATTTCTTTTCCTTGTAGTTATTGCGATTATTGCTATAAAAGATACTGCAGATAAGACAGCGATCAAAGCTAGTTTTCCTCTTGCGTCTAATGAGGCAATGTCCTCCCCTGTGTTTCTTATATATCCCTGGCTTGTTTGTTCATCATATATTTTGTTCATAAGTAGATCGTTGCTTTGTCTAAAAGATTTTTGTAGATATTCAAAACCTGGTTCATACATTTTTTTCTCAACAAGATCGAGTCCTATACAATAGTTTCTTTCAGCTGATAAAACATTTTTTCCAATATCCTTAGCTGCATCGATCCAGGATCTGCAGATACTCAGTATGATATCAATGATCTTATCAACAATAATAGCATCATCTCCATCTAGGATTTCCATCAGTTTATATGTTGCATTTTCCATCGTTTCAAGGGAGAGAGAATAATTTTTACTCCAAATGTTTTTTATGACATCTATCATCCGTTGTTTTTTTTCTCTGGGCATCTTAGATGTTTCCACCCATATCTGTTCTGTTAGCAACGCCTGTTTCTGCATACCTATATCTATGGTTGTGAGTAAATCACTGATCTTGGATTCCTTTTTCTCATCATGTTTGTCATCTACAAGTACAGCTGCTAATTCCTCTATGTTTTTCATCTCATTTAAAAACACATTCTCTGTTCTGCTAAATGATGACATAAGTTTTTGATTATATCCATAGGTTTTTAGCAGTTCCAGTGATATCTTTGCTGCCTCACCAGACATATAAGGTTTATAAATTTTTGTGTCACATATATGAACTGGAATGTATATGGAAGAGCAGGCATGGTTTGCTGCAAACCATCCGCTGCTCATGATTCTGTGATTTTTGTATGGTATTTTGTATATCATTGCTGATTCAAACATGTAGTTTTTTTCACACATTCCCCGTAGCCCATCTAGATCGCTGCTGTTAAGTCGCGACCAGTTCATCAGGTCTCTAACAGTGATGAATCCATATCTGGGTTCTATGATGTCCATCAATTTGTTCTCCCATGCCTTGAACTTGTATGAAACCCGGATCTTTGCCCTGTTGTCATTGTTTTCTAACAGTTCTACACTAAAGTCTCCTACTGTTTTTCTTTCTCCAACATGTATTCTCGTTTTTCTACCTGTCACTCTAATCCCTTTATCAATGATTTTGAGAGAGGGGGTTTGTTTCACATCAACCCAGTTGTCTCCAATATCAATAACTCTGATTCCATATAAGGATCCTAATCTCAAGACTCCTCCTTTTCGGACATATCTCTCTTTTACAGTATCAAATGATGAGGATATAGGGAGTTTTCTATGAACCTGTGTTTTCCACAGATCTTTTGGATAGTTTGACATAACGATGACATCGTCATTGATTTCTCTTATACTGTAGTGAAATGCATCTGCCTCCACCACATATGCCTTTTGAGGCCCCACTATAAAGAGGTTTTCAGAAACAGCAGATGCATGTAGATTGTCCACAGCATCTACAGTCATTAAAAAGACTGCTTCTTCCTCATTATCTGCGCTTTGGCAGGCATATCGTATCCAATCGAAGTCATCCCATGCATATTTTGTTGGATTTTTCCAGTTGGACATGGTATCAGCATCGCCATATGCCAGACCTGCATCGCTGAGAGCCATACCTGCCTTCACTATAGCCGGTGGTGTGTCCCCTCTTGTGGCAACTCCTATAAACCTATGTTTCACTTTAAAACTCATATGGCTGCCACTCCATGGATGATGATATGTATAGTCGTACCCCCTAGGCACGATGCACAACACCTGCAATCCTGGTCTACTTGGGTCCCTCACCTTTAACAGTAGATTGTATTCTCCACCAGTGGCATCCCCTACAGCTATAATGTTTTTACATCCCTCTACAGGAATTGTTAAAATAGGAATTGAAAGCAGAGAGAAGGCTATGAATATGATAAGGAGATTTTTTTTACCCAGCCATTGCATAAGATAAACATAACTATCAGAAATATATAAATAGTTTGTTAAAAAATATTTGTGTGGATATTGTATTTTTTATGGATCCATTTTTTGTTTTACTTGTTTGATGTTGATGTTTTTCTTTTTTCCTCGTCTTTTTCTTGTTTGCTGTTGGATGATTTAGATGTTTTAGATGTGGCTTTTGTTTTATTCTTTTTCTTTTTTTCAACTATTTTTTTCTTGGCGGATGATGATGTTTTTGTTTCTTCCTCTGTTTTTTTCTTTTCTTCTTTTTCTGTTTTTGTTTTTTCTTCTTCCTTAGTCTTTTCCGCTGGTTTTTCTTCCTCGGTTTTTATGGTAGGCTGTTTTTTTACCTCTGTTTTGTATATTTCAATCCGTTTCACGGGATAAAGGTTTTTACAGTTTTTGTATATCTCACTGCCTATTTTTCCATCAAGTGCATCTTTTATAAATTCACTGAGTGTCTTTGTTTTTGCCTGTTCTATAATAGTTTTTTTCATCACATTACGTATCAGTCTTTTTTGCGAGCTTTGTATCCGTTTTTCTGTGGTGGCAAATGGTTTTACTCTTACAACTGCTCCATCGCGTGTTGTTACATCATATACACCATCGATACGTGATCGTCTTCTACGTATTAGTCTTCTCACATAATCTGCTGCTAGTGTGTGTCCTATGAACCGTGTGAGAGCATTTGATTCCTCTATTTTATGTATTTGGAAAAATAGTTTTATGTGGGATTTTCTGAAATCATTTGTTAGATCCTGCATAGATACCTCAGTTACTCTGTTTATAAGGTTTGATGTTTTGTCTGCAGGTGTGTCTGCTATTTCTATGTTGTTGAACATAGGTGGAGCAATTATTTTGTACCAGTTTTTTGCTCTCCATTTATCTCTAACTTTTTTTGCTGCTGCTCTTGCTCTAGCTTTGGCCATGTTTCATCACATTTTTATTCTGAGATTTTTGTTTTTTTGTATGAAAGGATTTTTTTGCTGTAATGGTAGTTCCCGTACTTAAATTATTCTGATTGCTGGATATTGCTGCTGATGTTTGTTGTGATACTTTGTGATATATTATTTTGATGTTTTAGATTCTTTTGAATCATTGTTTTTCTTCTTTTAGAAAGCATCTATGATTTTTATGGATCTCTCTTTTCCTATCTCTATTATTTTTTGTCTCAGTTCACTGTAATGATTTTTTTTGTTTCCATAGATTTTTGTGAGAAATGCCTTGTAGATGATTGGTTGGTTCTGCAGTTTTTTTTGGATATTCTCCCATATACCCGGTTTTAGATGAAGGTTGTCGATTGTTATCTCCGATATATTGTGTTGTATGAATGTGTCTATTATGTTTGGTATTTCTTTTGTCGTTATCGTTGGGTATATTGGTCCGAAGAAAACCGAGGTTTTTATGTTGTTGTTAGCAAATATTTTAAGTGTTTTTAGTCTTTCTTTGATGGAGGAGGAGTTTGGTTCTAGTAGTTTTCTTTCTTTGTCGTTTAGTGTTCCTATGCTTATCATGACCTCAGCATCGGATATTTTGGATATTATGTCTATGTCTCTTGTTATTAGTGAGGATTTTGTCTGTATGCAGACTGGGAAGTCATGTTTTAGTAGTTGTTCTAGACAGTATCTGGTTAGTTTGTATTTTTTTTCAACTGGTTGATATGGGTCTGTTACTGTTGAGATGCCTATGATTCCTGGTTTTTTTCTTTTTAACTCTTTTGATAGTATTAGAGGTATGTTTCTTTTTATCTCTACGAATTTTCCCCAGTTTTCTCGTGGTATGTTGATCACGTTGGGTACGTAGCAGTATATGCAGTTGTGTTGGCATCCTCTATATGGGTTTAGAGAGTAGTCTAGATCTGGTAGTGATGATGGGGATAATGCTGTTTTGCATTCAACTTGTTTGATCATCATAGTTTTCTTCTATTTTTTTTTGGAAGTCTTCTATTTTTTTCTGATACAAGTGTTTTTTGAGGATAGCACTGTTTTTGATCCATCTCTGTAGTGGTATGTCCATTTTTTTTGAGACATATGTGAGTGTATCTTTTATTGTGTCAAATTTTTTGTATGGATGCTGCAGTGCTTTTCTGATGCTTTCTCGTACATTCCATACCCCTATGGGCATGATGTATCCTGGATGTGCTTCTCGCATGACTACGACTCCGGCTTGTCGTTTTTCTTTATTTAGTGTTTCGTTGACTGCTAGACGTGCTGCGTAGTAGCATCCACCGATTTCTGCATATGTTGTTCTTCCATTGTAGAATTCGTAGCTGTTGAAGATTGAGATGGATGTGCCATATGGGTTCCAGGTGGTGTTTGGATACCATGCCTCGATGAGTTCATACTGCCATTCTCCTGGTATCATTAGTATGATCCATCGGTTGTCGAACTGATTTAGATTGTATACTCGATATTCATTTATCCATGGATGTTCCCTTGTTTTTTCCATTAGTTTTTCTCCGATGGTGGAGTCAACAGCTGTGATGCTCCATCTCGTGGGAACAAATCTTCTATGTTTTTTTGTTCCAAATGCTCCGACGCTGAAGGCACGCTGTATTTTTGATATTCTTACACCTTTTCTGTAGAGCTCTAGTATTGCATCTTTTGCCTTTAGATCTGTGTCGTAGAATGCCTTCTCAATTTTTTGATCATATTTTGGGTTACCTATGTATATTTTTTTTATCGGCGCGGAGGGTCCATGTGGTTGTACCTCATCATAGAAAACTATTTTTCCATATGGTTTTTTCTCAAAAATTGCTTCAGTGTAAACTGGTTTTTCCGCTAGGGCAAGTTCTCTGGTATATTCTATGATTCTATCGGTGGTTTCTACATCTGTGATTTTTACTCGATGTTTTCCTCTTACTAGTTGTGATCGGAAGTCTACAATTTCATCGATGCTTTTGTTTAGCCATAGCTCTGGCGTGTCTATTATGGATGTGTCTCCAAGATATGGTGGTATTAGCGGTCCAATTGCCACATATGGGTATCCTATTCTTCCTATGAAAACACTTGGCGGTGATGACCCATGCAGTCTTAGTTTGTTTATAAGTGGTTCTATGCGCGATTTTGAATAAAATCTAACGAGAACAGGGCATCTTTCTTTTCCACATAGAAGCTTTGTGCCTCTACATAGTATGCATAGAGTTGATGCTCTACCCATGTTTTTAGATAAAATTTTTTTCTGCCCACTGACGTTTGTTGCTATGTTTTTTATCATATTTTTTTATTTGTTGTCCGTAATCTCCTCTTCCTCTATACTATTCTAATGATGGGGTGACTGAAAGTATAAAAAACAGTTTTTTTAGATGTTTTTTGTTTTTTCTTTCATTCGATTTATCCATGATGGAAGTCCTTCGATGGTACGAATCATAGATCTTTTGGCAAATATTTCTCTGTATCTTGTGTTGCATTTGACTCGTCCCTGCAGGTTTTTTCTGATGAGGAGGCATAGATGTCCACCTTTTCTGTCCCAGTCTATGAGTAGTATGATCTCTCTATGTTTTTGTGATATTATGTCGCAGAGATTGGAGACTGGCATGCCTGTGTTGATGCATATTATTTTTCCATTGATGTCTAGTTTACGTAATGCCTCTATGTCTCTTTCTCCTTCTACGAGTATGGGAGTGTTTTTGTTTTCTTCTCTTAGTTCTTCTATTGCTTTTTCTAATTCTTCAAGTGATTTTTTATAGTCCATTTTATGGGAGGTTCTCCTCTAGTTTTTTTATTATCTGGTTTATTGGTAGGTTTTTTATTAGAATGTTTTTTTCTCTGCTCTTTTTTCCAGTTATTATGGTGATGTTTTCAGTTGGTACGTTGAAGTATTTTGATATTTTGTTTATTATTTCTTTGTTTGCCCTGTTGTTTTTTGCCTCTGATCTGGTTTTTATTTCTATGCTTTTACGCCATTTGTTGTATCCAGCTGGGAACATGTTTTGTGTGGAGTTGGGTGTTACATGTATCTTTAGTATTGTTCCTTTTTTGGAGATGCTGAGTGCTTCTTTGTACTCCATAGTTTTTATTTTTCTCCCCCCGCCCAAAAATTTATTTGTG
>Ga0164318_10006781_pt1 | contig 11093 bp, 10 predicted proteins | sample GuaBasSedimGuay9_FD_113734 | JGI IMG/M metagenome (GOLD analysis project Ga0164318, IMG submission 113734) | Subseafloor sediment microbial communities from Guaymas Basin, Gulf of California, Mexico - Guay9, Core 4571-4, 0-3 cm | ecosystem: Environmental > Aquatic > Marine > Hydrothermal vents...
CAAATGAAATTATTCTAGAGGTGGGTTAAATGTTTGTGGATTTTTTAAAAGAATATATGATCTTTATAATAATGATTTTTTCTACGATTATTATTATGACTATTGTGTATTTCTTAATCACAAAATCAAATAGCTATGAAGAAGAAATTTATGAAGAAGAAGGTTCTAATGAAAATAAAGATGAACCAAAAGAAGAAGTCATAAATGATGAATCTCCAAAAATGTCTCCAGAAAATATACCTACTATCATTACATCTTTCGCAAAAAACCATGAGGAAAGAGAATACGAAGATGAAATATCTAGTAATTTATATAAGATTAAAAATCCAGATGTTTTAGAAGATAATCAATCTAATAAAGAACTTGGTAATTTCCAAGATGAAACTTTGAATTCTTATACTATAAGAAAAAACAATGATTTAGCAGAAAAAGAATTTTCATTTCTATATGAAAAAGATGAAGATTTAGATATAGAAAAAAATCCTAATAAACGATACCACGTATTATATCAAAAAGAAAATAATAAATGGTTCGTTAAAAGGGAAGGAAATAAAAAGAAATTAAAACTATTTGAAACCCAAAAAGAAGCTATAGCCTATGCGACAATTAAATCACTAGAAAACGAAACTTCTGTGGTTGTTCATAGACGCGATGGTGTAATTCGTAAATATTCTTTATAAGACAAAGTGATTTGTCTTTTTTTTTTCCAATAAAACTAAGCTTTGGTTTGTTTATATTATTGAAAAGTTATTTTCATACCTCTTTATAAATGTTACAATATATTAAAGAGGTGAAGTGACTTGAATAAGAGTTTGGAACAATATATTGTTAAACTTAAAAATGGAGATTCAGATGCCTTTAATAAAATTTACGAATTAACTTATCGTAAAATTTATTTTGTAGCTTTACCTATATTAAGAGATCAGTCTTTAGCTGAAGATATTGTTCAAGATACATATTTAAAGTTTTTAGAAAAATTATATTCTTATAAAGCAAATAATTCGCAGGCTTATTTATTAACAATAGCTAGAAATCTAGCTATAAATGAATATAATAGACGAAAGAAAATCACAAGAAATATCGACCTAGATACAAAAACTTTCTCTTATGATAATTATTTAGAAATATCTCTTGAGAATAAAGAATTGATAGTTTCCGCTTTAAATATTCTAAGTATAGATGAACGCAATATATTTTTATTACATAATCTAGAACACTTAACACACAGAGAAATTTCTTTAATAACAAATAAACCTCTTGGGACAGTTACTTGGACATACCAACAAGCAATAAAAAAGATGCAAAAGCATCTTAAAGGAATGATGTAGATGAAATTAAAAGAATTTAATAAGATATTAAATAATTCAGCTAAATTTAATATATCTAATAGAAGTGAAGAAATTTCATTAGATAATTATGTTTTTCAACATAATTACAAAAGAAAAAATACTCTTAAAACATTTGCATTAACTCTTTCAAGTATAATTTTAGTATTAATGTTCTCATTCTATTTATATTATAATTCAACTCCATATGTTGTCCTTACAATAGATATAAATCCAAGTATAGAAGTAAAATTAAATCGTTTTAATAGGGTTATTGAAGTTTCTAGTTTAAATGATGATGCCTTAAATTTTATAAGTGATATAGATGCAAAAAGAATGCCTCTAAATGATTTTTTAGATTTAATCTATGAAAAAGGTTTAGAAGAAAACTATTTTACTGATACAAAAGCTAATGCTTTAATTGGTATTTATGGCTCAACTTTTAGTTCTGAAAATAAAGTATTATCTCTTATAAATGAATCTAGTAAGATAAACAGTTTATCTATTCTCTATCACAGTGAAAATCAGGAATCTATGTTTAACATAGATTCTGGTGAAAATGATGAATCTGTTCTAAGCTCAATCATTGATTATTACAATAATAAATCTAGTGAAATTGTTTCAAGTGAATATGGTGGAGATTACGTTTTAGAAGTTCCTAATACTAGAGATTCTATTGAATTTTCAACTTTGCCTGTGACAGAAGAAGAATTTATCGATTTAGCTAATGATTTAGATATTTCAATTACGAAATTAAATATCGTTCGTTTTATATTTGAAAATTCAACTGATTATACAACTATTTCTGATTTTATTGAACTCGCGAACAGCGATATATCTGATCTTATTGAATTATATAGCACCTTAGAATAAAGTGTATTTATAAACATTAACTCCTCTTATAGCTAGGCTCAAATAGCCTAGCTATTTTATATATATAATAATACGCAAAAGGTAAAAGCAAGGCAAAGACTATTACATGATATCCTGAAGGAATACTATTGATTATAGGAATAGGTCCACCAAGAAATGGATTTTCCATTAAATACAAGTTATTATCTCCCTTATCAATGACAAAATTACCAAATGTAGCCCATAATCCTAAGATAGAAACACCAATAAATATGTCTTTCCATTTCTTAGGATTTAATTTATAATCCCCTCTATTAATTAAGAATAAAGGTATAAATAATAAAAAGAAATGAATTGTAATACTTCTAATCTTAGGTAAAGTTAAGATGTATGCATCTCCATAAAGAACAGTTACAGGATACATCATAACTGCTAATCCACCCAAAATAGATGATGCAAATACAAATTCTTTTAATTTTTTTATATCAAACCAAATAACTAAAGGTAACAGTATATTAGTAACCCCACACATCTGAAAGGAAAAGAAAGTATCGACATCTAAAAATGGATGTGGATAGCTTGACAGTGCTGGAAATATATTATAATATTCATAGATAAATAAAGCATCTCCCAAGTATTTTAAAACAAGCATAATAATTAAAAAAATAGTAATTACTTTATCTTGTGTTTTCTTAGTTTGACGCTTTAATATGTTCCATAATATAATAAATAAAACTATATTAAACAATAAATATATAAAATGTGGTATATGAAAAAAATATTCTACAGGTTGATTATCCATACCAGCAGTACTAAAAAAATTTGAAAGCAACATGTTTTTCCTCCGCATCTCTTTTATTATACAATATTATCAATAGTTTATCGCAATAAAATTAAAATAATTATATGTTCTAGATGAAACCGCTTGCATTTATAAAATTTTATAGTAAAATAGAAATACATTCAAAAAAAACAGAAGGTGATTTAATTGAAAATAGTTGTAGGAAAAGATATTTATTATTTTGATTCATATGTTCGTTTAGAAGATCTTTCAAAAAATTATGAAGGAGTTTTTTACGCTGCCCTTGTGAATAATCGTTTGAGAGAATTAACATATAGAGTTTCTTATGACGCAGAAGTAGAGTTTTTAGATTACTCTTTCTATGATTCCACAAGAATTTACGCCACAAGCATGCGTTATCTTGTCTCAATGGCATTTAGAAGAGTTTATCCTAATATACAGATTAAGTTTTCTAATAGTATATCTATGGGAATTTATGGCCGTGGCATTAAAAACGATATAACTAAAGAAATGCTAGATAATGTAGTCAAAGAAATGGAAAGAATAATCGAAAAAGATTATCCTATAACAAGAAGACAGTTATCGATAAAAGAAGCTATTTCTTATTATCAAAAAATGGGATTTGATGACAAAGTAAACACTTTAAAATACAGAACTGAAAGAGTAAATGTCTATGAATGTTATGGATATAGAAACTACATGTATGGATACATGGTTCCTTCTACTAGATATTTAAAAGAATATGAAATCCATTATTTAGAGAATGGTTTTTTAATTCAATATCCAAGAAGAGAAGAAAAAGGTGAAATTCCTGAGTTTGTAGATTCTCCTAAATTCTTTGAAGTATTACAAGAAGCTGAAAATTTTGCGACTAAACTAAACGCTGATATGATTTATAAGATTAATAGAATAGTTGAATCAGGAAAACAAGAAGAATTTGTCTACCTTTGTGAAGAACACCACAACCATCAATTACAAAAACTAGCTAAAGATATTATTTCAAGAGAAACCGTACGGTTAATAGCCATTGCAGGACCTAGTAGTTCTGGAAAAACTACCTTTGCTAAGCGTTTAAATATTACTTTAAATGACTTAGGCGTAGAAACTATTAGAATATCGATAGATAATTATTATTTACACCCTGATAAAGCACCACTAGATGAATTTGGTAAACCAGACCTAGAACATATTGAATCTTTAGACATAGATTTATTTAATAAAAATATATCTGATTTAATAGCTGGTAAAGAAGTAAGACTGCCTATATTTAACTTCACCACAAAAGAACGCACTTGGCAAGAGCCTATTAAAATAGCGAAAAATACACCAATTATAATAGAAGGTATTCACGCATTAAATAATCAATTAACTAAAATGATTTCTAAAGGTCAAAAATATAAGATATACATTTCTCCATTTGCGCAAATTAATATCGACAATAATACACCAATTAATCTTACTGACCTACGTCTTTTAAGAAGAATAGTTAGAGACCTTCAATTTAGAAATACTTCAGCTGAAAAAACCTTATCTATGTGGCCAAGTGTAAGAAGAGGAGAATATAAGTGGATTTATCCACATATTGAAAACGCTGATTTTATCTTTAATTCCGAACTTACCTATGAATTTTCAGTTCTTAAACATTATGCGAAAAACGCTTTGCAGAAAATTAATACTGATTCAGAATACTTTGTTCAAGCTAATAGGCTTTTAAAGTTTATCAAATATTTTGATGAAATTGATTCTGATTATGTACCGCATAATTCTTTATTAAGAGAATTTATCGGTGGTAGTATTTTTGAACAATAATATAGAGAAGATGTAAGTAAAACAATAAAGCATTACTTACATCTTTTTTTTATGGAAAACGGCTTATTGTAAAGCAATTAAATATTTGATATAATAGATTCGGTGATAATATGGCGAAAAAGAAATATATACCATTTGGACTTAATATTGAAGAAGTAAACGATTTATTTGCAAGTGGAAAATATAATTTAAAACATGAGAGTAATATAAAAACAAATTGGCAGATTATAAGTGGTAATTTGTTTACTTTTTTTAATTTAATACTTGCATTTCTAGCTACTCTTTTGTTAAGCATTAGAAGTTATAAAAATTTATGGTTCGTAGTTATAGCAGTTTTAAATACGTCAATTGCCATTGTTCAAGAATTTAGAGCTAGATCTATCATTAATAAACTATCATTAATTTCTGAAGACAGTGTAATGGTTGTAAGGCAAGGCTTATTTATAAAAATACCAATTGAAAAAATAGTTTTAGGAGATTTGATAAGTTATTCTGCTGGTAAACAAATTGTTACTGATGGAGTAATTGAATACGGTGAATTGACTGTTAATGAAGCCAATATTACTGGTGAATCAAAATCTGTTTCTAAAAAAGAAGGAGATTCACTTTTTTCAGGAAGTTTTGTAATTACAGGTAATGCCTTTGTAAAAGTTACAGCTGTTGGAAAAGATAATTATATTGATTCATTACAGAGACAAGCTAAAACCTTATCAAAACCTAAATCTGTTATTGTAAATACCTTAAGAGGAATATTAAAGGTAATTGCTTTAATAATTATACCTTTAGGTTTCTTAACATTTTATAATGTTTATCAAAAATCAGGTTATGATTATTTACCTGATTTTATCGCGAATAAACAAATGTTTAATTTAGCCGTTAGAAAAATGGCTGGATCTATGGTCGCTATGGTTCCTTCTGGTTTAGTATTATTAACAACGATGACTTTTGCGGTTTCTGTAATAAAACTTGCAAGAAAAAAGACTTTAGTTCAAGAACTATATTCTATAGAAACCCTCGCAAGGGTAGATACATTATGTCTTGATAAAACAGGAACTATTACTGACGGAACTATGGTTGTGGAAGACATTGATATTTTTGAAGATGAATATAGTAAAGAAACTATATTTCAAATCATTTCATCTATGAATAACGCTTTAACTGATAATAATCAAACAACATCAGCCTTAAAGGCTTATTTTGGAAGTAAAGGATATTTTAAAGCTAAAAAAACTGTTCCTTTTCAATCCAAAAACAAATATTCTGTAGTTAAATTCGAAAACGAAACCTATGCTTTAGGGGCTCCTGAAATTATATATAAAGGAAAATACCGCTTAATTAAATCAAAAGTTAATAAATTCGCAAGGATGGGCAAACGGGTTTTACTCTTAGCTAAAGTTGATGGAATAAGAAAAGGAAAATTCAGTGGAGAAGCTTATGCAATAAGTTTGATAATTTTAAATGATTCTATACGTGATAGTGCAAAAAATACAATAAAAGAGTTTATTGAAGAAGGCGTATATATTAAAGTAATCAGTGGAGATAATGTTTTAACTGTAGCTGAAGTTTCTCGAAGAGCTGGGGTTTTAAACGCTGATAAGTATATTTCAATGGATAAAGTTAAAGATGACGAAATAGAAGAAATTGCAAATGAATATACTATTTTTGGTAGAGTTACTCCAGAGCAAAAGAAAAAATTAATTCAATATATTCAAAATGATGATCATAAAGTTTGTATGATTGGAGATGGAGTAAATGATATTTTAGCATTAAAACAAGCAGATGTCTCTGTTTCTCTTGCGAGTGGTGCTGATGCGACAAGAAATATAAGTCATATAGTCTTATATGATAATGATTTTGAAACACTTCCCGAAGTTGTTAAAGAGGGAAGACAAATCGTTTGTAATATGGAAAAAGCATCAGTCTTATTCTTAGTTAAAACTCTCTATACAATCCTATTAACTTTTATTCTTCTTTTAACTTCAAGAATTTATCCATTTGAACCAATTCAGATGTTCGTCATAGAAACCTTTATAGTTGGGATACCAACTCTTTGGTTGGCCTTAGAACCTAATAACAGAATGTTTAAAGGACGTTTCTTCGCCAATATTATGAAAGAAGTCGTTCCTGGTGCTTTATTTATTATCGCAAACCTCTTGGCTGTTTATTTTTTCTCTGATGCTTTCTATGGCTTAGTTGATGCTGAAATATCTACAATTGGTATTATCGCTGCGACATTTGCTTATTGGTTAATTTTAGTTAATGCTTCAAAGCCTTTTAATAAACTAAGAATTGCTTTAGTTGTTTTTGCCTTTGCATCAGCGACAATATGTTTTACCATATTTAGTGACTTATTTCAAATTACAACTCTATCCTTACCAGCTGTACTATATATGTTATTGTTAATGGAAACTACTTTTATTGGAATGAAACTATATCATACTAGATTTAAATAATATCTTGTGTTATAGAAAAACACTAGTTTTTCTGTTATAATTTATAATAGGAGGCTTATGATGATTAATATTTTACATGTCAGTGCTGAATGTACACCTTTTGTCAAAATTGGAGGGCTTGCGGATGTTGTTGGTTCACTTCCTAATGAAATAAAACGTTTAAGAGGTAATGATGTACGCGTGTTTTTACCATACTATAAGGCTATTCCTCTGAAATTTCGTAATAAAACAGAAGATGTAATTGATTTTAAAATTCAATTTAATTCTAAAAAAGATGTATATGTTGGAATCAAAAAATTAAAAAAAGGTAATATATTATATTACTTTATTGATAATGAATTCTATTTTGGTTCTCGAGAAAACGTCTATAATTATGGTGATGAAGGCGAAAGATTCGCTTATTTTCAAATAGCTGTTTTAGAAAGTTTATCACGTATCGGATTTAATCCTGATATTATTCATATTCATGATTGGCATACAGGAATGATTCCTCTTTTAATAGAGAAACGTTTTCCAAAGCTTCATTCAAAAACTGTATTAACAATACATAACCTTGCATATCAAGGTATTTTTCCTTTGGAAAATTATAGGTTTTTTAATATAAAATATGATCCATTGATGGAATTTGAAGGCTTTTTAAACTTTCTAAAATGCGCTATATCAAAGGCTGATTTAATTACTACAGTTAGTCCTACATATGCCAAAGAAATTTTAACTGATTACTATGGCTATGGTATGCAAAAATTATTGTTACAGAGATCAAATGATTTAATCGGAATTTTAAATGGTATTAACTATAATGAATATAATCCAGAAAAAGATAGATTGATTCCTAAAAACTATAATTTAGAAACAGTAAAAGAAGGAAAACTCTTAAATAAGAAAGCTTTATTCAAAGAACTAGGTGTTGATTTTTCTTTAGATAAACCTATTATTGGTTTAGTTTCAAGACTTGTTAGCCAAAAGGGAATTGACTTAATAAAACGTGTATTTGATGAAATGCTTGGAATTGATGATTTCTATTTCATTGTCTTAGGTTCAGGAGAAGAACAGTATGAGAATTATTTTTTAGGCCTAGAAGAACATTTCCCTGATAAAGTAAAGGTACATATAGGATATTCAAACAAATTAGCTCACATGATATATGCAAGCTCAGATATGTTTTTAATGCCTTCTAAATTTGAACCTTGTGGACTTGGTCAAATTATAGCTTTAAAATATGGAACGATTCCTATTGTGAGAGAAACTGGTGGACTTATTGATACTGTTAAACCTTATAATGAGTACGAAAAAAAAGGTAACGGATTTAGTTTCACTAATTTTAATGCTCATGACATGATGCATGTTATAAGATATGCAATGCATATCTATTATCATAATCCTGAATCTTGGGATATCATTGTAAAACATGCAATGGAAAGTGATTATTCATGGGCTAAATCAGCTAAAATGTATCGCAAAGCATATAAATCTATTTTAAAGTAGATGATATATATGCAAAATATAAAATTAATTAAGAATGGGTATATTAATATCCCAATTAATAAAATAGAAAATAGTATATCGACCCTTAGTTTTTCAACTAAACTTGTACATTTTGAAAATTATAGTACAGAAGAATTTGGAGTATACCTATTTGTTTTTGAAAGGTATTATTTTAGAATAAATGGTTATTTAAGTTTAACAATTCTTATTAGAGATAATCCAAACACTTCAACTGTAGATTTAATAATAAGCGCTGCCAAAAATGGATTTTTTAATTTAAGTTTTGGCGCCGGAAATAATCTTTTAGACTCAGTAACAAAATATTTTGAAAAAATAGGATTTAGAAAAGTCATATAAGATAAAGGAGATTAAATAAATGAAAATTCTAGCTTTAATTTTAGCAGGTGGAAGAGGTTCTAGATTAGATATCCTTTCAGAAAACAGAGTTAAACCTTCTGTGCCTTTTGCAGGGAAGTATCGCATTATTGACTTTACACTTTCAAACTGTACTAATTCGCATATCTATGATATTGCAATTCTTACTCAGTATTTACCATTTTCTTTAAACGACCATATCGGTTCTGGAAAGCCTTGGGATTTGGATAGACGTGACAGTAAGGTTACTCTATTACAGCCTCATGATTCTTGGTATGAAGGGACAGCTGACGCTGTAAGAAAAAACATTCATTATATTGAACAAGTAAACCCTGATTTGGTTTTAATATTATCAGGAGACCATATATATAAAATGGATTACCGCAAGATGATTAATGAGCATATTAAAAAGAATGCAGTTTTAACAGTTGGATGCAATATTATCAATCCTAAAGAAGCTTATCGTTTTGGAATGATGGCTACTGATAATGATTTAAGAGTCAAAGAATTCGTGGAAAAACCTAAAAATACAGACTTAACTCTTGCGTCTATGGGAATATATGTTTTCAATAAAGATTTGCTAATTGGTTTATTAAAAAACAATGATGATATTAAAGACTTAGATTTTGGTAAACATATTATTCCAAGTTTAATTAAAGACTACCCTGTTTATGCGTATGAATTTTATGGATATTGGAAGGATGTTGGAACCTATGATGCTTATTTACACACTAATCTAGAATTGATTGAAACTGTTGATAAAATTCGTTTAGATATGTATGACCCTAATTGGAAAATATATACGAGATCAGAAGAACTTCCAGCAGTAAAAATCGGTTCAAAAGCAACTATTAAACAAGCTTTATTATCAAATGGTTCAATAGTGGCTGGGCAAGTTGAAAGATCAGTTCTAAGCCCTGGAGTAATAGTGCATCCATTAGCCCGGGTTACTAATTCTATTCTATTAAATGACGTAGTTGTAAATTCCGGAGCTGTAGTTGATAATTGTATTATTGATAAACACACTATTATTGGTAATAATGCAATGATAGGTTTTGGTGATGATTTAACACCTAATGAAGAAAGACCTGATTTATTATCAAACGGTATAACTGTTATCGGTAAATCTGTAAAAGTACCTAAAAATATGGTTATTGGTAGAAATTGTCGTATTTTTAGAACAGCTGATTTAGAACATGTTAAAGATAAAATCGTTTATTCAGGAACCACTTTAAAATAAAAATAAACGGGTTTTTTAGTTAGTTTTTAAACTTACTATTTTACCCGTTTTTTTGTATTCTGGTGCTCCTACCAAGAATCGAACTTGAATTTCAGCATTACCATTGCTGCGTTTTACCACTAAACTATAGGAGCATTGCAAAAATATTATATTTTAAGTTAGTTAAAAATGCAAGAGTAAAATTGCATGTTTGACAATAAATAATTTTAAGGAGTGAACTATGTTAGAAATTAAAAATGTATCAAAAACCTATAATAACAAAGTAAAGGCCTGTAATGATATTAATTTAACCATTGAAAAAGGAGATATATATGGTTTTATAGGCCATAATGGAGCGGGAAAAACTACTCTGTTAAAATCTATTGCTGGAATAATTAATTTTGATGAAGGCGACATCTATATTTTTGGAAATTCAATAAAAACTAATCCTATGGAAGCTAAAAGATTAATTGCCTATATTCCTGATAATCCAGATATCTATGAATCTCTATCAGGAATTCAGTACCTTGATTTTATCGGAGATGTATTTGATGTGGATATAAACAAAAGACAAGAATTAATTGACAAATACGCAGAAATGTTTGAAATCAAAGATGTATTAAACAATCCTATTTCTTCATATTCTCATGGTATGAAACAAAAGATTGTAATAATGTCTGCTTTAATTCATGAACCTAAGGCCATGCTTTTAGATGAACCTTTTGTTGGACTTGATCCTAAAGCTAGTTTTTTGTTAAAAGAAGTATTTAAGG